>JAABUS010001117.1_pt1 | contig 61317 bp, 39 predicted proteins | sample 5560161 | NCBI WGS metagenome assembly JAABUS01 (sample SAMN10711885, study PRJNA513376) | rock metagenome | isolation source: Antarctica rocks | place: Antarctica: Victoria Land, Trio Nunatak nord | collected 2016-01-04
GTTCGTTTCATAAAATCAGGTTCACTCACGAGAGAGGTTGAGATGGGAAGTAGTCCAACCCACCGCCATCGAATTATCGATAGGCGCATTGAGAACGATCTTTGATTAGATAGCTAGAAATATGCAATGACCCGTAAAACCTATGCCAGAATCAACTGCAGAAGGAGGCCGACGTATCTCACAGATCGGCACGAGCGATCCTAGCTTTCGGAAGCGCGACACGGACGACGCAAGTCGAACGAAGAATGCCGTTAGAAATCTGAACCTTGATGAATATTTGTGCGCAGATTAGGAGTGGGAATTCCTACTGTCACCAGTGATGTGATCGAAGCTCTACAATGGGAAATACGACTACCCCACCGCTCTCATTGCGCACAGAGGCACATCTGTGATTGACAATTAATGAATTCGCTCTCGCTGAAAACGATAGTGTATCTTATTCGGCTTTTCTCAACTTTGTCAATAGTGGAGTGCTCTGAGTCCGAGATATTCAAAATTCTAACGAACATGGCTGACTGGCCTTATAGAGCTTCGGCTGGGGTTTCTGCATCCAGGCGTGACCCATTGTCCTGTTTTACCACAGCGGCGATCCGCCGGAGTGACGGCAGTAGGCCTCCCAAAGGGACTGGGGCCGAGTCTTCGAGCCCGAGGGAGGAGTATAGCGAACGGTAATGGCCGAACAGTTCCTCACAGGCGGCGAAACCGCGGGCGTCTGGCTCGATTGTGATGTATGCAGGACAGATCGCGTGTTGGGCCTCCTCGACGGTTCGGAAAGCACCGGCGGCGAGGAAGGCGAAGATCGCCGAACCGAGGCTCGTGGTGTCCCCCTCGGGAACCAGGATCGGGGTGCCGAGCGCGTTCGCGTAGGCCCGGTTGAGCGTGTCGCTCTTCCTGGGGATGCCGCCCGCGTTGATCACGCGACGGACCGGCACACCGTGTTCGGCCATCCGTTCGAGGATGATACGCGTGTGGAAGGCGGTGCCTTCGACGGCGGCGAACAGCTCGTCGGCCGCCCCGTGCGCCAGGCTCCACCCGAGCGTGACCCCCCTGAGGTGGGGGTCTCCCAGGACCGTCCGATCGCCGTTGTCCCAGGCCAGGCGCAGGAGGCCGGTCTGGCCGCTCCGATATCCGGCGATCGCGGCGAAGAGGTCCGCGGGCGATGTCCGGGCGCGGCGGGCGATGGCGTCGAAGAGGTCGCCCGCGGCCGAGAGCCCCGCCTCGATGCCCGTGTAGGAAGGATGCACCGATCCGGGGACGACGCCGCCGACGCCCGGGATCGGCCCGGGGCGCTCGGCGATCGCCATGACGCAGGTGGAGGTCCCGATCACGTTCACGACGTCGCCGAGTCCGATGCCCGCGCCGATCGCATCCCAGTGCGCGTCGAGGGCGCTGACGGGGATCGGGATCCCCGCGCGGAGGCCGAGCCGTCCGGCCCATGCCGGGGAGAGCGTCCCGGCGAGGCGATCGGACCGCGCGTAGTGCCCGCCCATCCGGTCCCGGACGCCGGCCAGGAGGGGGTCGACGCCGCGGAGGAACTCGTCGCTCGGCAGGCCCCCGAGCGCCTCGTTCCACATCCACTTGTGACCCATGGCGCAGACGCTACGCGGCACCTCCAGGGGATCGTCGATCCCGCAGAGGATGGCCGTCACCATGTCGCAGTGTTCGAGGGCCGTGACGAACCGGGTCCGCAGCTGGGGGTTGGTGCGGAGCCAGTGCAAGAGCTTGGAGAATCCGAACTCGGCGAGATACGTCCCCCCGCTCCATCGGATCGCCTCCAGCCCGGCCTGTCGGGCGGCCTCGGTGATCTCCGCGGCCTCACGCCAACCGCGATGGTCGCACCAGAGATAATAGTCGCCCAGGGGTTCGAGCCCCGCCCCCACGGGGACGACGGTCGAGCCCGTGGTGTCGACGGCGATCGCCTCGACGCGACGGCCATCGACCCCCGCCGCGGCGACGGCCCGCCCCATCGCGTCCACGAGGGCGTTCATGTGGTCGGCATGGCGCTGCGAGGCGTGATCCGGGTCGTCCGCGCGCCGCAGGACCGGGTAGGCGGAGGCTCCCGAGCCGAGCGTGCCCCGCTCGCTGTCGACAATGGAGACGCGGACGCTGAGCGTCCCGAAATCGACGCCGGCGACGATGCTCATGGCCCCTCCGGGATCAGGCGTGGGTGCCGGCCGCTTCCCGAAGTGCGGGCCTTGGCGGGCAGGGTCAGGAAGAGCGCCAGGGTGGCGCCGATCGGAGAGAACACGGCGAAACGAGCGTGGCGACAGGGTCCTCGCCCGGCGGTGCGAGCCGTCTCGGTCTTCCGAATCACGTCGGCTTGCCGACTTCGTCGGCCATCTTGGCCTGTCCCCGCTCGTGCGAGTCTGACGCGGAGGCACGCCGCGGGGGAGAATCCGCCGACTCGCGATAACGATCGAGTTCGGCCGCCTGTCGCTCCCGATCCCAGCCCAGCGTCTCGGCCATCCATCGGGCGGTCCTCTCGGCGATTTCCGCCTGATTCGGGTGGTAGAAATGCCACGATGTGCGGCGCAGGAGGACATCGTCGAGGTGCACCGCCCATTCGCGCCGGCAGCATTCGGCGACGACCTCCGACCCGATCGGCGGCGGCTCCACGCCGCTGAACGGGCCCTGCGACAGCGGGCGATCGGCCGTGGCCGATCTCGGCAGTCTTCTCCCGAGGAAGCCACCGACCCGGTCGACCACCTGCTCGGCCATCCGTCGATAGGTGGTGAGCTTCCCCCCGGCGACGTCGAACCATCCCGGCTCCGTCATCCGGATGACGTGGCCCCGCGAGACGTCCGAGGGCGCGCCCGCCCGTTTCCGACGAGGGGCGATCAGGGGCCGGACCCCGGCCCAGGTGGAGATGACGTCGGCGGGTCCCAGCCGGGCCCCCGGGAATGCGCCGTTGACCACGTCGAGGATGTAACGGACGTCGGAGGGCTCGGTACGCACGTCGGCCGGGTCGCCCTCGTAGTCCGTGTCGGTCGTGCCGAGGATGGTCCGTTCGCCCCACGGGATCACGAACAGGATCCGCTCGCCTTCGGGCAGGACGATCGCCTCGTCCACGGGCAGACGGTGGCGGTCGACGACCGCGTGCACGCCCTTGGTGAGCCGGAGCCGGATGCCGTTCCTCGGCAGGCGCGATGCCCAGGCGCCGGCCGCGCTGACGACGACCCGGGCCTGCACCGCCGCGGTCGCTCCCCCGATCTCATCCCGGACGTCGCATGCCCAACCTCCGCCCGAGGGCGCCCCGGCGACGAACGTCGTGTAATTCCTCAGGGTCGCGCCGGCCTCCTCGGCCGAGCGGAGGGTGTCGATCACCAGCCTGGCGTCATTCGTGAGGGCGTCGAAGTGCCGCGAGGCGCCCTCGAGTCCCTCGCGGCGGAGGCCCGGCACGAGCCGCAGGACGTCGTCGGCTCGGAGGGTCGAGGAACGCCCCAGGTTGCGACCGCCGCAGAGCAGGTCGTAGAGGCGCACGCCCAGGGAGAGCTGCCAGAGCGACCACCCCGCCCCCCTCCAGACCGGGAACAGGAACGGCATCGGCCGGCAGAGGTGCGGGGCGATCCGGCTCAGCCGCATCTTCTCGACGCTGGCCTCGCGGACCAGGCCGAGCCGACCCTGGGCGAGGTAGCGGAGCCCGCCGTGCAGCAGGCGGGAGGAACGGCTGCTGGTCCCGGACGCGAAGTCGGAGCGCTCCAGGAGCAGTGTCCGCAGGCCCCGCGAGGCCGCGTCGCGGGCGACGCCCGCGCCGACGATGCCGCCGCCGATGACCAGCAGGTCGAACGTCGCCCCGGCCAGGGGCGCGACGGCCCGGCCTCGATCCGTCGCCTCATCGCTCATGGCCCGCTCCTCCCCGGGATCGCTCCAGCCGCTCGCCGAGCTCGCCGACATCCGCGACGATCAGGTCCGGCGGCCCGGCCTTGTCGGCGGCGTCCCCGGCCGTCGCCCCTTCGCGACTCGGCCCTGCGAGAGCCCGTCCAGGAAGTAGAGCCGGGCCGACAGGATCGGCTGGTCGTCAAGGCCGCTTGGGCATCCCGAATATTCATTCGGAGTGGATATTCCGAGAGTATCCCAGTCTTTACGCAGTCTCTACTCTCGCTGTCAAGTCGTGAAGATCCCCGTTCGGCCGCTTCCGCCTCCTGTGAATTCGCGGCATGGTCCGGGGGACCGGTTGCTTGTTTATGGCGCAGCACCGTGGAAGGAGGGGCGGGCCTCCCGGTTCGGAGGTGTCGGATGGGGCCCCGGAGAAATTCTTTCGAGAATCGCGGACAAGCGGGCCGCCGTGTCCTATCTTCTCAACTGAAGGTAGGAATGCTGAGACTCGCCCACCGGCAGCGACATCGATGGCCCGGGGCCTTGCATCCCCCGGGCTTCGTCATGCGGCGGGGCGATGGTCGACCGCCGAAAGCCGAACGCGGGGGGCCGGACCATGCGGGGTCGCGATCTGCTGGAGTCCTTTGCCGTTGCCGTCGTGAGGACGGCGCTCGCCGTCTGTATCCTCGCGCTGCTCCCGGTCTACGCCGTGGTGGCCGTCGTGGCCTGGCCATGTGCGTGCATCCTCTCCGCTGGCCAGGCCGGCCGGCCTCCCGTGTGCGTCGCCCCGGTCGACGCCGTGCCGGGCGTCGGCGGGCAGGTTGCAACTCCCGCTTGATCGTCCGGGCGGATCGGAGGGACCGGACAAACCGCGAGTACGTCGCGGCCATCCGCGTCCGCCAAATTCACACCCGATGCGAACCCCGGTGCTCGTCCCCCGGCGGAGCAAAAGGCTCGCCGCGACTCTCGGTCATTACCGCGGCCCGCCGCCGTCGCCGTGAGGCATCCGATGGCCTGCGGTGTGGACCGACGGCATGGGGATGCCTTCGGCCACCGGGTACTGAATCCGCTTCGCGCTGGCGCTGGGCTTCCGCCTGGGCACGCTGCTGCAAGGGTCGGACCTGGGTGAACAGGCAGCCGAGCAACGCCGGGCGAAGCCGAGCCGGAGCCCAACAAGAGTGTCGCAGCGCCTCCGACTCACAGCTTGATGGTGCGTTGCCCGGCTTCGGCCAGGGGTTTGGGTTCGAGGTGGGTGAGCGTCTGTGCATCCGGCCTGTCTCGCCCGATCTTCACCGTATGTTTGCCGGTAGAATAGACGCGCGGCTTGAAGCGGCTTCCACGGGCGCGGACCGTGTAGAGGATGTCGCCGGTCTTTTCCTCGATGACTTGCACGACGGGATCCGCGCCGCCCTCGAAGACCAGTTCGGGCAAATAGCCGGCGACCTTGCGGCCGTCGTTGGCGTCCATCGGCACGGTGATCGGCCAGCCGGGGAATTGGGCCTCGTCGCCCCGCCGCGTATCGCTGAAACGCGGCCAGCATTCAAATGTGACCGTGCGCCGCGCCTTGTCGAACCGCACGAGGCCATACCCGTCGGATCGCCTCTTCTCGTCCTTGATGTCCTCGGGGTTGGCGTAGGCGAGCATGGAAATCATGTTACCGAGCCCGTCCCGGAACTCACCGGTCCAGGGGAGCGGGCTGCCCGGTACGGGATTGGGGCCGTGCTGCTCATCGGGCGGATGCCACCAGCGGCGGTAGATGGTATTCACGAGCGCCGGGCTGGTGAAGCCGTAGGGGCCGTCGCCGAATTCGTGGATGCCGTGCTTCACGACGGCGGCGAGGTGCTGGTCGCCGCAGAGATGCACGGCCCAGGCGCCGCGGATGAGTTCCAGCGCGCGGTTGCGGGGCGTTTGCGGCCAGCCGTTGCAATCGAGGTCGGCGAGCAGGCGATTGTCGGGCGTGCCGTGCAGATGCACCGCGCCGCAGAACGCCGTCTGCGAGAGCACGCATTTCATCTCCGCCCCGGTCCAGTCCTGCGTCCAGGCTTTGAGGAACCCTTCCTGACGCGGGCCGAGCAATTCCAGCCCGGGCACGTCCACGGCCTGTCGATCATATTTGGGATCGTTGATGTGGTCGGGCCGCGGACCCATCGGCGGGATCTTGCCCGCGGGGCCGGTCTTGAACTTGCGGTCCTCCAGGATGGCGAAGTCCACGCCGCCGACGGCCATCCGGGTGAAGTAGACGCCGATGCCGCGGTCGACCGGGGCGGGGTCCACCGGGTCGGGCAGGTGCCACGATTGCTGGCGCTGCACCTGGTTCACGTATTCGACGGGGAAACGGTAGCCGCCGTCGGCGTCGCCCGGGATGGAGGAACGCTTGCCGCGTTCGCCCCAGAGGTTGCCGTGGCCCACGTCGTGGTCGTCCGGGATGCAGATGGCGGGCCGGTCGCGGAGGATGTCGCGGAACTGCAGGCCGAACTCGATCCAGCCCGCCGTGTGCTCGGTGTGGCGGTAGGTCTGGTCGCCGCCGAAGAAGAGCAGGTCGGGGTCCTGCCGCTTGAGGTTCTCGATGATCTCGGGCCGCAGGCCGGTGGTGCTGCTGGAGTTGCACGACATGTTGGCGACGACGATCTCCTCCTTGTCTGCCGGATCGCGTCGGATGAGGCCCTCGAACATCGCCTTCTCGCCGTGTCGCACGCGGTAGGGCACGTCCCGGGTGTTGTCCCATTTCTCGATGCGGAAGTGCGCGTCCCAGCCGGGATACAGCACCTCCGCCCGCGCGGCCTCCGTCCATCGGCCGTCGCGATGGAGCTCCAGCCGCGCGCCGCGTTCCTCGCCGGGCTTCAAGGGGAAGAGCTGCGCGGACATCTTCAGCACGCCGTCGTGGTGCGTGTAGATCGCGAAGGCGACGACCTCGTCGCGCGGTCGGTCCATCAGAGGTGCCTGAGTCGCGCCGCCACCTTTGGCCTTGACCTTGGCCTTTCCCTTCCCGGGCGCGGCGGCTGTCCTGGTCCACCATTCCCCCGTGGTGAGTGATTCGAGATTGAGAAACTCCGGGCCGAATGGCTGCGTGGCGTCCTGTGCGGGCATCGCACCGGGTCGAAATGCGAGCGCGCCCACTCCGGCGGCGGTGACTTTGATGGCGGTGCGGCGATTGATCTTATTCATGAGGATCTATCCCTGGACTTTCCCACGGATCGCGAGAGCGGGATTGACGATGAACCGGCTCGCTCGTGCTCGACCGGAGACCGATCGCCCGGCGACGAGTGGCGCCGGACCCGGTTGTCGGACACCTTGATGGACGATCATGGCTCCGTGAGGTTGGGGGCCCACAGGCCCGGTTTCAGCTCCGGAGTCTTCCCCGAGGGCGGGAATGTCGTACGGACCGCGCCGCGGAGCTGCTGCGAGAGTTCCTCGACGGTCTTCGCGTGTCCCGGTTCGTCGGCGAGGTTGGTCTGCTCACGCGGATCGGCGTCGTGATTGTAGAGTTCGCGGCCTTTGCGGCCTTCGTCCCATTCCGTGTAACGCCAGCGCGGCGTCCGCAGGCTGTAGCCGAAGAAGCGTCTGTCATCGGAGCTGACATCCGGCGTGACGGTGGCTCGAGCACGGCCGCCGCCGCGGCTGACCTGAGTGACCGCCCAGCCTCGGCCGGCGGCGTCCGGATCTTTCAGCAGCGGCACCAGGCTTTGCCCTTGCACGTTGGCCGGGGGCTTCACGCCGCAGAGTTCGGCCAACGTCGGGTAGAGGTCGATGTGCGACACGGGAGACTTCGCCGCGGCCCCCTTCGCCGCGACGCCGGGCGCCACGATCAACAGCGGCACGCGGGCGCTCTCCTCGAAGAGGCTCATCTTCTGCCAGAGGCCATGCTCGCCCATGTGATAGCCATGATCGCTGGTGAAGACGATGATGGTGTCTTCCGCAAGCTCCAATCGGTCGAGCGCGTCCACGACGCGGCCGACCTGTGCGTCCATGAAACTGATGCTCGCGTAGTATGCCTGTCGACACCGGCGTCGCAGCTCGTCGGTGAGCTCGTCTTGCTCTTTCTTGCGACTCCCCAGGCCGGCGGGCGGGATGTCGGTCTGATCCTCCTTCACCCCTTGGACGACCGGCATGTCCTCTTCCGGATACCAGTCGAAGTACGGGCGCCTCGGCGCGACGTACGGGGTGTGCGGCCGGAAGAAGCCGACGGCGAGGAAGAACGGGCGATCCTTCCGCTTTGCACAGCGTTCGAGCACCCACTCGGCGTCTTCCGCCATGAGTCCGTCGGTGTGATACCGGTCCTCCTTCGGCGAGGCGAACCAGCTGAGCGTCCCGCCGAACTGGCCGGGGGTGAGCGAGAAGATGTGCGGTTGCTCCTCCAACCGATCGACGCCGGCCGGGTTCAGCTCCAGTTCCCACGAGCCGGGATCGTCGTGGCCATTCGTGCCGATCGAATTGGGGACGTTGTAGTGGTACAGCTTGCCGATCCGCGCGGCGAAGTATCCGGACAGGCGGAACGCCTGCGGCAGGCTGACCTGAGCCGGGATCGTCTGCCGGAAGATCTGCGCATTGGCCTGGATGCCGGTGCTGTTCGGGTAGAGTCCGGTGAGGAGCGAATTCCGACTCGGGCCGCACAGGGGAAAGGTGCAATAGGCCCGCTCGAACCGCACGCCGCGAGCCGCCAGCCGGTCGATGTGCGGTGTCTTGACGAGCGGGTCGCCGTAACACCCCAGCATATTGTTCAGGTCATCGGACATCAGGAACAGGACGTTGGGCCGATCGGCGGCGGCGAGAGGACCCGTCCGCAGGCAGAGCAGCAACAGGAGCGTGACGTGTATCCGCATGATGAGTTCTCCGTGAGGTTCTCGATGTCGAAGACCGCGCTCGTGCCGGAAACATCCGATCAATTCTCGCGAGGTCGTGGGCGGGGCGATTTCCACTGCGGCTGCCAGTCCGCGGAGTCGGTGCGGGCCGTCCCCAGATACGCGCCGATCTTCGCGGCGATGTCGGGATGCTCGGCGGCGATGTCGGTCTTCTCGGCGATGTCATGCCCCAGGTCGTATAGCGCGACGGGCACCTCGGGGCCGCCGGAGCGGATGCCTTTCCAACGTCCCTGGTAGATCGCGGCCTGCTTGAAGCCGCCTTCATGGAATTCCCAGTACAGGAACTCGTGCCGCTGTTGCTTCGCGGTTGGGTCGAGGAGCGTCGGCGCGAAGCTGATCGAGTCGCAGCCGTCGGGAACCTTCGCGGCGGCGAGTTCCGCCGCGGTGGCCATCCAGTCGCCGAAGTACGCGACGTGATCGGTCTCCACGCCGGGAGGAACCTTGCCCGGCCACCGGGCGATCATCGGGACCCGGATGCCGCCGTCGGTCAGGCTCCGCTTGATGCCGGACAGCGGCCCCGAAGGATGGAACCGCGCGAGGTCGTGCTTGCTCTCGTCGTGCGGTCCGTTGTCGCTGGTGAAGATCACGAGCGTCTCCTCGGCCAGGCCCAACTCTTGCAGCATGGCCAGCATGCGGCCCACGTAGCCGTCGATCCGCCCGATCATCGCCGCCTGCCCCTTGTCCGGATCGGGCCAGTCCCTGTCCGCATAGGGGCCGAAGTCCGGCACGTGGGCACCATTTTTGAGCGCGCGAGCACGCTCGTTGTTGGCGTGGGGCGTGACCATGCTCCAGTAGAGGAAGAAGGGCCGAGACCTGTTCTCCTTCACGAATTTGATCGCCTCGTCGGCGAAGAGGTCATCGGCAAAAACGACCGCCTCCGTCGCGTACCCGGCGCCGTCGCCTCCGACCGGCGTGACCTTGTTGGGCAGCGAGACCTTCGCCTCATCTCGCCACAGGAAATCGGGGAAATGGTTGTGGGCGTGGCGTTGGTTCAGATATCCGAAGAACTCGTCGAAGCCCTGCCTGCGCGGCAGCCCCATCTCGGCGGCTCCCGCGTCACCCAGGCCCCATTTGCCGACCAGCGCCGTGCGATAGCCGGCCTGCTGGAGCATCCGGGCCACCGTCCTGTCTTCGGGGCGCAGCGCCTGGGCGACGGGGTTGCCCTGGCCGGCGTTGCCGCGCACGCGGGTGTGCCCGTGATGCTGGCCGGTCATGAGCACGCTCCGCGACGGGGCACACACGGTCGCCCCGGCGTAGAACCGCGTGAATCGCACGCCTTCTCGCGCCATCCGGTCCAGATGAGGCGTGGCGATGACCTTCTGCCCGTAGCTACCCAGGTCGCCGTATCCCAGGTCGTCCGCCATGATCCAGATGAAGTTCGGTCGCTCGGCAGCCGTCGCGGCGCCCGCGGTGGACGCCATCACGGCGAAGGCGGATAGGATCGCTTTCATCTCGAACTCTCCCTGCTCATCGAAGACAAGGGGCTGGTTGACCTGACTGGAGAATCGGGTCGCCGCGAAGGAATTTGCGGAACCACGTCGCCTGACCGTGCGCGTCCAAAATGCGTCGTGCCTCGCCCGGTGAGATGGAGGCACGCCGAGATGGCCGAGCCGGTCGTCACTGGCGTCGTCGTTTCTCTCTCGCAGCCGGCCCGCGGTCGGTGACGGGACCGGACATCGGCGGTGTTTCGAAGAACCGGCCGTCGTCGACCAGGCGCGGATCGCCGGTCCGTTTCAACTCGTCCAGCAACCGTCGTTCGAGGGCCGCGCGCGCCTGAGCGTAGGCCGGATCCGCCGCCACGTTCTCTGCCTGATGGGGATCGGTCTTCAGGTCGTAGAGTTCCTCGCGCGGCCGCTTGCCATAGACCCACTCGAAATGCGCCTTCCACCGGGGATCGTTCCGCACGCCCACCAGCCACGCCTTCGTAGGACCGGCATCTTCATCCGGGAGCGTGCACCGCGTCTCTTCGGTCAGCTCCTCGGCGCTCGGCGGGCGATCGCCGTCCAGCCGATACGGGTCGCCCAACGGCCAGCGATCCGGCCTGAAGTTGATGATGTAGAGGAAGTCGTGCGTCCGGATCGCTCGTTGCGGATACGGCATGAAGTCGGCGCGAGCATTCTCGACATGCCGTTCGCGGCCGATGAAGACCGCCGCGCGACGCGGATCGACCCGGCCCGACCGGTCGGACTTCAGCACGTCGACGAGGCTCCGGCCGGTCATCCGGTCGGGTGCGGCGACGCCGCCCAGTTCGAGGAACGTCGGCGCGAGATCGGTCAGGCTGACCAGATTATCGACCACCCGTCCACCCTTCGCGCCACCCCAACGAATCGCCAGCGACACGCTCGCACCGAAGTCGTACAGGTTGCACTTGCCATGCGGGAAGCCCGGCGCCCCGTGGTCGCCGCTGACGACGACCAGCGTATTATCGAGTTCGCCGATCTCCTCGAGCCGTTTCAGCAGCAGTCCCAGTGCGGCGTCGAATGCGGCAATTTCCCCAAAGTAGTCGGTGAGGTCCTCGCGCACCTCCGGGACATCGGGCAAGAACGGTGGCATCTTCCCCCGCAAGTCGTCCGGGTCGAGCCCCCAGAGCGTCTTGCCCGAGCCCTTGATCCACTTGCGATGCACGTTGGTGGGACCGAACCAGTAGCAGAAGGGCCTATCGGGCCGTCGGTCCGCGAGGAAGTCGTCGAAGTTCCCCCGTACCTCGTCATAGAGAGCCTGCTTGGCCGCTTCGACGGTCGAGCCCCCGGCGATCAGGTTGGTCACGTTCCGCGAGAACTGATTCGAGCGGCGCCCCGCCTTCTCATAGGCATATTTGCCGGCGCCGAACGGGGCGTCGCCCGGCGTGCCGGGGCTCCAGACCTTGTACGTCTCGCCGATGTGATACCCGGCGTCGCGGAGCAGCAGCGGGAAGGCCGGTTGAGACCCGTCCCAGACGGCGCCGCGCAGGATCGCTCCGCGCCCGGTGCGCCAGAAATGCTGGCCCGACAACAGCGCGCTACGGCACGGCGTGCAGCTCGGCGCGGACACGAATGCCCTGCGGAAGAGCACGCCTTCCCGCGCCACGCGGTCGAAGTTCGGCGTCCGCACGACGTCGTTGATCGTGCCGGGGCCATCCAGCTTGGCATAAGCACCGGCGTACCGTCCCCAGTCGTCGGCGAATGCAAACAGGATGTTCGGCCGCGGTCCGTCGGCCGCCGCGGTCTCGGTCCCGAGGGACGCGAACCCCGTCAGCATGAATCCGAGCGTGATGGCCAGGTGCCTGGTCACGGGTAGTCTCCCAGTCGAATGTGGCGGGTTGGCATTGTCCGCGGCCCGACGTCCCCGCGCCGTCGCCACCTCGAGCACGATGCCGAATCGCGTGATCAGGTTCCGTAGTTCTTCTATGAAGGCCGCTCTCAGTCAAGGGCGAGGTCGGCTCAACCTGCGAGATTCGCCCGACCCACGCGGCACTCCTCGCTCACCAGATGCGGCGATCCCGGCGAACACGTTTCCTGACCGCGCAATTCCGCGCGATGGGGCAACTCGGGCAACTCCAAAGCCCTGCCTTCTCCCGCCTCCGCAATGCGCTCGTCCCGCTCGTCCCCCTGGCGGTCACGAGGGACGAGCGGTTCGTCACCGCGAGGCACTGCTTGCTCTCCCTCTGGAAGGTCGGGGCCGCGGGCGCGATGCAGCGGAGGAGGGTGGTCGACGGCCTGGCGGGTCGCTTCGAGGAATGCATCGCGGAGAAGAACTGCACCCTGATCCGCTTCGACATCATCCAGGGCCTCCGCAAGCTCTACGACGAGGTGAAGGAGGAGACGATCCGGGAAGTGGCGTTGGAGCTGATCGAGACGGAAGCGGACCTCAAATACCGCAAGAAGTATGCGGCATCTGGAAGATTAAGTCGTTCCCCTCCGTCGGCACACGGGCGATGAAAATGGCCGAAACTCGTATTCCTTGCGCGGGCAGCCCATTCTCTGCCGTTGCCTATGGGCGTCCCGAGGCCTGTTCGCCGACCGGGCGGGATGGCGTCGGCGGCCAATGAACGACCGGCGCGCGAGGCAGGGGGCAAGCATGAGGCGTTGCCGTCCACCGGGTCGGCGGCGTGACGAGAAGGGGCCGTGGTTCGTTCAGGCGCGGCTTTCGGTCCCGACGGAATTGGGATGGACGTCGGGGCGGTCGTTCCTCCCGGCCCATTCGACCAGCCAGTTCGGGACCCCGCCCGGGGGCATCGGGCGGCCGATGTAATAGCCCTGGGCCAGGTCGCAGCCCCACGAGGCGAGGAGCTCGAGGGTCGCCCGGTCCTCCACCCCCTCGGCCACGACCCGGAGCCCGAGGTTGTGCCCCAGGTCGATCACCGACCGCACGATGCAGGCGTCTCGCTCGTTGTGGGCCATGTCCCGGACGAACGACCGGTCAATCTTCACCTTGTCCACCGGCAATTCCTTCAGGTACGCCAGCGACGAGTAGCCGGTCCCGAAGTCGTCGATCGCGATGAGGACGCCCATCCGATGCAGCCGGGCCAGGACCGCCTTGGCGCGGGTCGGGTCGGCCATCATGGCGCTCTCGGTCACCTCGACGGTCAGCCATCGCGACGGGGCGTCGGACTCCGCGAAGAGACGGTCGATCGTCTCGGTCAGCTGGTCGTCCTGGAGGTTCTCGGGCGCCAGGTTCACGGCGACCCTGAGGTCCAGACCCTCGCGCCGCCAGGCGAGGAACTGCCCGAGCGACTCTTGCAACGCCCGGAGCCCCAGCGGTCGGATCAGGCCCGTCTGCTCGGCGAGCGGGATGAACTCGCCGGGAGCGAGCAGCCCATCGATCGGGTGCTGCCAGCGGACCAGCGCCTCGGCGCCGACGGGCTGCATCGTCCGGAGGTCGACCATCGGCTGGTAGTGCAGCCGGAGCTGGCCGTCGGCGATGGCCTGGCGGAGCTCGCCGACGAGCCTCATCCGCCTCGGGCTGAGGTCGGCCTGGCCGGCCGAGTAGACGGCGCGGCCGGAGCGTGCCCGCTTCGCCGCGTACATCGCGACGTCGGCGTGCTTCATGAGGGTCACGGCGTCCAGGCCGTGCTCCGGATAGAGGGCGATGCCGATGCTGACGCCGACGTCGAACGGGTGCCCCTCCACGACGATGGGCGACTCCAACTCGCCCAGGATGCGCCCGGCGACCCCGATCGCCCTCTCCTCGTCCGCGCCGGGCAGGAGGATCCCGAACTCGTCGCCCCCGAGCCGTGCCACCAGGTCGGAGTCGCGAACGGCCTCCAGCAGCCGGGGGCTGAACTGGTGCAGGACGGCGTCGCCGCAGGGGTGGCCGAACGTGTCGTTGATCTCCTTGAACCGGTCCAGGTCGAGCAGGAGCAGGGAGAACCGGGCGTCCCCCCCGGGGGACGAGGCGATGCACCGCTCGACCTGCCTCTGCAGCAAGGTCCGGTTGGGCAGGCCCGTCAGGGCATCGTGCGAGGCCTGATGGGCCAGGTGGGCCTCGGCCCGCTTGCGCTCGGTGATGTCGAGGCAGGCGCCGATCATGGAGAGCGGACGGCCCGCTTCGATCGAATCGGTCTTACCCCGGCCGTCCAGCCAGTGGACGCTGCCGTCGGGCCAGAGGGCGCGGAATTCCATCGAGAAGCCCGTCCCTTCGGCCGCGCAACGCCCGCAGCGCTCGACCACACCCGGTCGGTCCTCCGGGTGGAGGAGGGCGAGGAACTGGTCGAGTGAGCCGACGGTCTTGCCGGGGGGGAGGCCGAAGAGGCGGTCCAGCGGCTCGTCCCAATCCACGGCGCCGGTCCGGATGTCCCAGCGGAAAGTGCCGGCCCCCGAGGCGCTCAGCGCGGCGACCAGGCGTTCGCGATTCTCGCGTCGGGCCGCCTCGGCCTGCTTCAGTGGCGTCAGGTCCATCATCGAACCGATCATCCGTGTCGGCTCGCCGCGTTCGTCCCGTCGGACGACGCCCCGATCGATGACCTGGGCGTAGGAGCCGTCCGTGCGGCGGAAGCGGTATCCGTCCGACCATATCTGCGCGCCGTCGTCGATCGCCGCGTGGATGCTCCCTACGATCCGCCAAGAATCCTCGGGATGGATGCGCTCGACCCAACCATTGATGCCAGGTCCCAGCTCTTTTATGGTGTGACCGAACAAAGTCGTGACCCCATCGTTCCACCAGATGGCGTCGGTCTTCAGGTCCCAATCCCGGATCGCTTCTCTGGTGGCCAGACTCGCCAGGTGGAACCGCTCCTCGCTGAGTCGCAGGGCCTCCTCGGTCGCCTTCCTCTCGCTGATGTCGGTCGAGATGCCGCAGATCGCGTAGGGGATCCCGTCGATGTCGAGCAACGGGGCCTTGATCGAGAGATAGGTGTGTGGCCCGGCGGCGTGCGGGGCCATCTCCTCGAGTTCGCAGGCCCTGCCGGACTCCACGATCCTCAGGTCATTGGCCCGGAATGTGTCGGCAATCGGGGCGAGGAGGAAGTCGTGATCGGTCTTGCCGACGGCCCCCTCCTCGGTCACCGCGAACCGCTCGGCGAAGCAGCGGTTGACCAGAAGGTAGCGGCCGTCGAGGTCCTTGAGGAAGACGGCCGCCGGGACGTGATCGAGCATGGCCTGGAGCCGCGACTCGCTCCGGCCGAGCGCCTCCTCCATACGCTTCCGCTCGGTCACGTCATCATGGGCGATCACCACCCTCCGGGGGCCGTCGCCGTGGAGGCGCGTCACCCGTCCGACGAACCACCGCTGTTTCCCGGGTGCGTGGCAGGGATATTCCCGGGCGAACTCGGCGCGGCGGCCGGCGAGCACATCGCGGATGGCAGCCGCGAATGCCCTCGCGGTCTCGGCGTCTTCGCCGGTGACTTCGTCGCAGACGCGCAGATAGTTGGCGCCCTCGGCGACGCGCTTGCCGGCCGGGGCATTGGATCCGGCGAATTCGCGCCAGGCTCGATTGACGGAGAGGATCGCACCGGATTCGTCCAGGACGGCGACATGCGCCGAGAGCGAGTCGAGGACCGCCCGGGATAACTTCGCGGTCTCCCGGCTCGTCCGCGCCACCCGCCTGCGACGCTTCGCCACCCGCCTGCGACGCTTGTCGCGGAGGACAGGGCGTCCATCGTCCGTCGTTGGCCATCCCGTCATCCTTAATGCGGCGGCCTGTGAACCGAGTACCGGGTCGAGATCCGGCAAGAGCTCGGTCATCTCACGGACCTTCATGGGGAATCTCCAACGATTCGGGAAGCCTCGATGTCAGGCGGGAAACCTTTATTCCGCGACTCCCGCGGGGCAAGGATTGCGCCTGCTCCGGCATTCTCTCGATCGTCCCACGCCGAATGTCCTTGCAGGACCGAAGAAGAAACGATTGGTCGACCTGCCGCGAGCCCGGCCCGTCCTCACATAGGAGAAACATGAGTCACGGCTGGCTGTCGTAACTAGGGGAATGCTCGGCCGGGACATAGGGAGTTCCCTTGGTCGACCAGGACCGGGACGTGACGTCGCATTTCCACGGACGAGGCCCGGCACCGCGCCCACCCCGGTCTCGATCCTGCCGCGGTCCCGCCGGCGGGGGTGGGCGCGGCAGCCGCGCCCCTCCACCATCGCGGCCCGGCGATCCGTGCGCCGGGGACATCGGCGACCACGCGAGGCTACTCCCACTCCTCCGGGCCGACCAGGCCGATCCGGATGGCGTAGCGGACCAGGCCGGCCACGTCGCGGATATTCAGCCGCTCCATCAACTGGGCCCGGTGCGCCTCGACCGTCTTGGGGCTGATGCCCAGGCGGAGGGCGATCCCCTTGGTCGTCTCGCCCTCGGCGACCAGGCGGACGATCTCCCGCTGCCGCGGCGTCAGGGTCCCGGCCGCGGCCCCGCCGGTGCGCCGCAGGTACTCGGCGATGACGTGCGAGGAGACCGCCGGGCTGAGGTAAGTCGCGCCCCGCACCACGGCGCGCAGGGCGAGTTCCAGCTCGGCGGGATCCGAGTCCTTGAGCAGGTAGCCGGCGGCGCCGGCCTGCAGCGCCCGGCCGGCGTACTCCTCGCTGGTGTGCATGCTGAGGATGACCACGCGGGTGGGCGTCAGCTCGCGAGCCACGACGGCGGCCAGCTCCAGGCCCGAGAGGTAGGGCATGGCGATGTCGGACAGGAGGACGTCGGGCCGGTGGGCCCGGGCCAGCGCCAGCGCCTGGCGGCCGTCGCCCGCCTCGGCGACGACCTCGATGCTTTCCAGGGCCTCGAGCAGGGCGCGGATGCCGGCGCGGACCAGCGCGTGGTCGTCGGCGATGAGGATGCGGATCGGATCCAAGCTACGCCCCCCCTCCGGCCCGGGCCACGGGGACCGTCAGCCGGACCACGGTCCCGCGGCCGGGGGACGAGCGGATCGCGACCCGGCCGCCGAGCTGGGTCGCACGCTCGCGCATGCCCAGGAGGCCCAGGCCCTCGCCCCGCGCCCCTCGCCGCAGGGTCGGTCCGGGGTCGAACCCGGCCCCATCATCCCGGACGGCCAGGCGCAGGGCCCCGTCGCGGAGCCGCAACATCACCTCGACCCGACGCGCGTGGGCGTGCCGGGCGACGTTGGTCAGCGCCTCCTGCGCGACCCGGAAGGCGGGGTCGAGCTGAATCTCGTCCGGGTCGGCGGCGAAACGCGCCCGGTATCCGACCCGCTGGGCCTGGCGGTCGAGGTACCAGCGCAAGGCCGCGACCAGGCCGAGGTCGTCGAGCATCGACGGCCGCAGGTCGAGCGACAGGTCCCGGACCTGGCCGATCGTCCGGGCGATGATCTCCAAGCTCTCCTCCAGGCGTCCCGTACCGGGACCGGGCCCGGCCGTGGCTTGCGCCGCCTGGATGTTCATCTTCAGGGCCGTCAGCGCCTGGCCGATCTCGTCGTGCAACTCCAGCGCAATCCGCCGCCGCTCGGCCTCCTGGGCCTCGATCAGGCGTCGCGAGAGGATTTGCAAGCGGCCCGCGTATCCGCGCAGCGCCTTCTCCGCCCGCTTGCGGTCGGTGATGTCCTTCATGAAGCAGTAATGGGCCGTCCACTCGCCCTGCTCGTCGCGGACCTTGACCATCACGGCCTGTTTCCAGAACAGGGAGTGATCTTTGCGCACCCCCAGCAGTTCGACCTCCGACCGCTCATCGCTCAGCATGCGTCGCCGGATGGCCCGCACCTTCCCCGACTCTTTGGGATGCACGGCCTCCTGCCAATCCATGCCGATCAGCTCTTCGGGACGATAGCCGAGCATGCCGGCGTAGGCGCGGTTGACGGAGAGGTAACGGCCCCGGGTATCCAGCCGGGCGATCCCTTCCACGGCATTCTCCAGGGCGGAGTGCAGCGTACGCAACTCTGCCTCCTCCCTCCTGCGTTCGCTGATATCGACGAAGGTGACCACCGCGCCGACGACGGCTCCACCCCGGCGCACCGGATAGGACCAGTACTCCGCGGGGAAACTGGTGCCGTCGGCACGCCACAGGACCTCGTCGTCGACGTTCGTCCCTTCTCCCTGCTCCAAGGCGCGAAAGAGGCGACGCGCCTCGAAGGCGTCGGGCGTCTCGTCGGCCGGGGTATGGTGGACCAGTCGGTACATCTCCTCCCCGAGCAGGTCGCGGGCATCGCCGTAGCCCAGGAGTCGGAGGCAGGCGGTGTTGCAGAAGGTGCAACGGCCCTCCGGATCGACGCCATAGATCGCCTCGCCCGTCGAATCGAGCAGCAGCCGGACTTGCTCTTCGCTCTCGCGCAGCGCCTGCTCTGCGCGCTTGCGGTCGCCGACGTCATACGCCACGCCCACCAGGCCGAGCGGCCTCCCGCTCGCGTCGGTGATGCGATTGATGCGGGCATCGATCCAGATTCGTGAGCCGTCCTTGCGATAGTCCTCGTACTCTCCGGACCAATCGGTTCCCCCGGCCCGCGACCGCATCTCTTCGACGATCCAGGACCGCACCGCCTCGGGAAAGCGGTCGGCATAGTGGCGGCCTCGCATCTCCTCGGCGGTCCACCCGAAGAGCCGGGTGGCGCCCGCATTCCAGTAGGTGACGATGCCTTCCAGGTCGGTGACGATGACAGAATCCCGCACGCTCGCCAGCAGCAGGGCGTCGCGGGCAAGCGTATCCTCGGCCCGCTTGCGCTCGACGAGCTCCTCGGTAACGAAGGCGAACCACTCCCGTCCCGTGCGGTCATCGGAGATCGGCGAGACGGTCGAGGCCACCCGGCGCAAGACCCCGTGCCGCCCATAATTCCACTCGAACCGGACCGGGCCGCCCAGTCGTCCGCTCTCGCGGAATCGTCCCGTCCAGTAGGCCAGCTCCTCGGGTGCGGCCCCCACCTCGCTGGCAAAGCGATCCCGCAGGTCCTCGGGAGACACTCCGAGCAGCGCGGCCGTCGCCCGGTTGGCCGATACGAACAGGAGGTCGTCGCCGTGGATCTCGACGATCCCCATCGCCATCGGCGCGCTTTCGTAGAAGTCGCGCAGGATCGATTCGCCCTCCGGCTGCGCCTCCTCCGCCCTCCTGCGGGCGATGATGGCGAATCCGACGCCCTCGCCGTCCCGCTCGACGGGGCCGACGCGTCCCATGCATCGAGCCGGGTCGCCGTCCGGGCGTGCCTCGATGATCTCCGAGGACGAGAAATCCACGGCCTGGAAAGCTCGATCGAGGTCGTCCCGGACGATCCCATGGTGCTCCGTCGGCACGTAGTCGAAGAGGCTCGTGCCGACGACCTGCTCGATGCCAGCACCGGGGGCGTCACGGTTCAGGAATCGGATGGTGCCCACACGATCGGCGACCAGGATGTAGTCGAAGGTGGTCCGCGTCAGGGCACGCCACCGCTCATCCGCCTTGCGAAACGCAGCTTCCGCATCTCGCCGGTGTCCTCGTTCGACCTCCAGCGCCGTCGATAACTCGACCAGCCGCGCATCGAATTCGCCTTCGTTGGCCACGGTGTCATTCCCATCGCAAGGTGGCGTGTCGGCGCCGACATGGAAAGCTTCGGCGCTCTCCGGGAACATATTCAGGGCTGATCCTGCCGATGAATACACTGGCGGGCCCGCTCCGCGCGGTGCCGGGTATCCCTCGCTGATCTCGGGGTTAGGTTCCGCCCAGGTCGCGCACCGCGGGGTGGGGCGGCGGAAGCCCCAGACCGAAGCCTGTCCTCACCTGCAAACGCCCGCCTACTTCCGTCCCCGAGGCGTCGGACGAAGCCGGAACCGGTTTGAGCCCGGGGTCGCGCGCATCAGCCGGACGGGCATAGGGGGCGGAATGCTGGCCTCGGCCTACCGGCCGCCCGCGTATGTGTTGAAGCTCCGCAAGGACAACCCGTGTTCAGATGTGACATTTGCGCTTGCCTGGAATTGCACGGACGACTGGTGGTCGGGATCAAGACGAATTGACGAGTCATTGTACTCGGTTGCCGTGCGTACGAAAAGTGTACAGACGGTGGAACATCGCGAGACAGCCCGCATTCTGTCCTCGCCATCCCTCGTACGCCATGTGAGCAGGCTGATGCACGAGGATATTCACCCTCCCGCCGGGCGGTCAGGATGAAGCGATCGCCCGCGGCCTGAGTGCTGGTTTTCTGCAGTCGAGGGGCGAGGTGCGGTGCGCGAACACTTCGCGGAGGCCCTGAGGAAAGTTCGCTCGTTCACCGGGAAGCCATCTGGACGAGGGCTATGTCCACCCACCTTCATCCAGAAACGATCACCTCGTAGGTCATTTCTCCTACTCGAACCCGCTCCAGCCTTGAGAAGACTCGCCCCTCGTGGGCGATAGATGACCATTCCAGACGCCACCATCCCGGGGAGTTTCGGCCTCGAGATCAGCGTATCGGTCACCGCCCCTCCGCTCCAGTAAGGTCGCAGGCTCGATCAGGCTGAGGTCGTCCCCGACCTGTCCTAACCTTGAACCTGTTCGACCAGGAGAGCCTGGATCGGCGGGGGGCCATCGGTGACGGGCACGGGATGGGGCTCATGAACCCCCCGTGATCCCATCGTTGACTTCGGCTGTGCTCATCGGATCTCCCGCATCGAGGTAGTCATCGGCGCCCGCGACGTCGGAGCGGGCTAGGAGAGGAGCCGTCCCAGCTCGGGCCCGAGCCGCAGGATCTCCCGCTCGAGCGTGGCGTAGGCCGCCTCGGCGCCGTCCCGGTCACCGGCGTGGCCGATCGCTTCCATGGCCCGGGTCGCCTCGACGGCCGACGGGACGACGAAGTTGCCGACCAAGTTTCTCAGGGCATAGCTCTCGGCACGGACCCGGGGCGCGTCGCCGTGGGCGATGGCCGCGCGGATGCCCTCCATCAGGCGAGGGCAGTTGACCAGGAACTTCGCCGTCATCTCCGCGAGGAACGCCCGGTCGCCGCCGACGCGGGCCGGCGCGGCGGCGTGGCCGACGTTAGGCCTCGCGTGCGACGCCCCCGGCACGGCGGACCGGACCGAGCCGGCCTCGGTGGTGCAATCTTTGATGGCTTGCGAGAGCGCCTCGGACCGGATCGGCTTGGGGATATACCCGTCCATGCCCGCGTCGAGGCAGCGCTTCCGGTCTTCCTTCATGGCGTGGGCCGTCATGGCAATGATCGGGATGTGTCCCCCGTCATGCCGCTCGCGGGCCCGGATCGCGGCAGTCGCCTGCAATCCGTCCATCTCGGGCATCTGGAGGTCCATCAGAACGATGTCGAACGCGTCGTGCTCCAGGGCGGCCAAGGCCGACTTGCCGTCGCCGACGACGACCACCGCATGCCCCTGCTTCCGGAGCATGACGCTGGCCACCTTCTGGTTGAAGGCGTGGTCTTCGGCCAGCAATATCTTCAGGGGCCTGGCCGCCTCGCCGTGAGTTCGCGGGGGGCTGCCGGTCGGAGGCGGCGTGGGGGGCGTTTGGCCTGCCGGCGCACCGCCCAGCACGGTCCTCAAGGTGTCCCAGAGCTCGCACTGCGGGATGGGCTTCGTCAGGTGCGCGGCGATGCCCAGTTGCTTGCAGCGGCCGATGTCGCCCGCGAGCGTATTGGACGTCAGCATCATGATGATCGTGCCAACCAGGCTGGGATCGGCGCGGATCTGATCGGCCAGTTCGAAGCCATCCATCTCCGGCATCATGCCGTCGAGCAGGACCAGCGCGAACGGCGTGCCGCGGCCGGCCGCCCGCCGCAGCGCGTCGAGAGCCTCGGGGCCGCTCTCGACGGCCGTGGGACGCGCCTCCCAGCGTTTCAGGATGTCGGCGACGACGCGGAGGATGGTCCGGTTATCGTCGACGACCAAGATGGGCAGGTCGCGAAGCCGTTCCGCTCCCGGCTCGATCCGGACGGGGGGGGCTTGGGCCTGACGAACGATCCAGGCGGTGAAGTGGAAGGTGCTGCCCCGGCCCTCCTCGCTTTCGGCCCGGATGCGCCCGCGCATCAACTCGACGAGCTTGCGCGAGATCGCCAGCCCCAGCCCGGTGCCGCCGTAAAGTCGCGTGGTCGAGCCGTCGGCCTGTACGAACGGATCGAAGATCCGTGCTCGATCAGGGTCAAGAGGCCCATCAGGATGACACCGACCGCGACCAAACTTGCCCTCCTTCGACGGGCCGCGGAAGGGTCCAGAGTGAGGGCGGCACCGGCCATGAGGAAGGCGGCGGCGGTCCAGGGCATCATCGCGGGCATCCCTGGCAGCACGTTCGTCAGGAAGTCGTATTCCTGCATCCAGCCCAGCAGGACAAGACCGCCGGCGAGGCCGATGAACGTTCCCAGGACGCGCGACACCAGTCGCAATTGAGCGATCGGCTCGGCATTCCCAGTGACCTTCGTGAAGACTGTCATGAGAGTTGTGCGGTGAGTAGGCTCGTCCGCGGGGGGTGCACGCCGATCTCAAGCCTTCCGACGACCCCATGAGCTGGCCCATGTGCCTGGGCTCCGACTCCATCGACTTCTCGATCGCCACACCTGATCCGGCCCGTCGGCGCGAGGCCGCCCCGATCCGACCGCTGGCCCACGGCGCCTCGATCTGACTGCGAAAGCGTGTCGAGCCCGACCCGGAACCCCTCGGCGACGAATTCGAGCCGCTGGTCCATGGGAGCATTCCTGGGCTGAGGTGTGGCCCGCGTTCGCATAGGAGAAGCATGGGACATGACCGGGGGTCGTTTCTAGGGGAATGCTCCATCGAGGCGTAGGGACTTTCCCTTGCCCACGACCCTTGGGATGCGACGATGCACCCCGGCCGATGCGCCCTCGCGTAGCGCCCGCTAGGCCGGACTGTCCGCCGATCACCGATCGGAAGGAGACACCAGCTCGGCGACCGACGGAGGCATGAAACCTGGAGGAAGAGAGACAAAGGACCGCCTCCACCGACAAGATGCGGGCCCGAGTGCTCGCGGGCGCATTGTCCAAACGGAAAGTCTGGTGGGGGAGAGACCATGTGGTTCAGCTCTCGCCTTGGTTACCAGGGACTTACCACGATCCTGAGGGACCTGCGGGGGACCTTCGCTCCCACCCCCACCCAGCGCTCGATCGCCCGATCCCCAGGCTCGGCCCGGCGCCGCGGGAGGTGACCTGCCGACGCACCGTTAAGCGAGGGGCCTCGGAAGTGTCGTTGCCATCCCGCGAAATAAGCGATATAACCCCGCACGCACGGCCCAATGAAACGCGAATGCGAGTCTCTGGCCCGCGGGGGTAGCCCCGGACCGGGGGAGGCGACCGCGACGTCCTCCGCGCGGACATGATGTCCGCGTCCGGGGTCCGAAGGAGGTGATTGCAGGGCACGGCCCCGTAGCCGGCCCGGCGGTCCCCACTGCGAATCACGCCGGTACGTCGGGCCCGCGCACCTCGCGTCGGGCTATCTCTCCAAGGAGGGAGTGATGAAGGTCGTCATCCTCTGCGGTGGTCAAGGGACGCGGCTCCGGGAAGAGACGGAGTTCCGGCCCAAGCCGCTCGTCGAGGTCGGCCAGCGGCCGATCCTCTGGCACATCATGAAGCTCTACGCCCACCACGGCCTCCGCAGCTTCGTGCTGTGCCTGGGCTATCGCGGCAACGCGATCAAGGAATATTTCCTCAACTACGAGGCGCTGAACAACGACTTCACGATCCGCCTGGGGAGCCGCCATCCGATCACCTTCCACGGCGCCCACCCCGAGCAGGACTTCCAGGTCACGCTCGCCGACACCGGCGCCAATACGATGACCGGCGGGCGGGTGAAGCGGATCGAGCCGTACGTCGGGGGCGAGACCTTCATGGTCACCTACGGCGACGGCCTGGCCGATGTCGACCTCACGGCGCTGCTGGCGTTCCACCGCCGACACGGCCGGCTGGCGACGGTGACGGCCCATCAGCCATCGTCGCGATTCGGCATCCTCGACATCGACGATCAGCAGCGGGTGGCCAGCTTCGCCGAGAAGCCCCTGATCGAGGGTTGGGCCAACATCGGGTTCCTGGTCTTCGATCGCCGCGTGTTCGACTACCTCGGCGGCGACGACTGCATCCTGGAGCGGGAGCCCCTGGAGCGCCTGGCCGCCGAGGGGGAGCTGATGGCCTACCAGCACGGGGGCTCCTTCCACGCGATGGACACCTATCGCGAGTACAAGGCCCTCAACGAGATGTGGGATCGGGGCGAGGCCCCCTGGAAAGTCTGGGACGACGGAGGTGGCCGGCATGGGCTTCTGCTGGCGGGATAGGTCCACCCTGGTCACAGGCGCGACCGGGCTGGTCGGCTCGTGGCTGGTCCGGAGGCTGCTCGAGGCCGGCGCCGACGTCGTCTGCCTGGTCCGCGACTGGGTCCCGCGGAGCGAGTTGGTGCGCTCCGGCCTGGCGGAGCGGGTGACCCTCGTCCGCGGCGACGTCTGCGACCAGGCGCTCCTGGAGCGCGCCCTGGGCGAGCACGAGGTCGCGACCGTCTTCCACCTGGCGGCGCAGACGATCGTCGGCATCGCCAACCGCAACCCGGTCTCGACCTTCGAGGCTAACATTCAGGGGACATGGGCGCTGCTCGAGGCGTGCCGGCGGTCCCCCCTGGTCAAGCAGGTGGTCCTGGCCTCCTCAGACAAGGCGTACGGGGACCAGGAGACGCTCCCCTACGACGAAGACACCCCGTTGCAGGGTCGGCACCCCTACGACGTGAGCAAGTCGTGCGCGGACCTCATCGCCCACACCTACGCCGTCAGCTACGGCCTACCGGTTGCGATCACCCGGTGCGGCAACTTCTACGGCGGCGGCGACCTGAACTGGAACCGGATCGTCCCCGGCACGATCCGCTCGGTCCTGCGGGGGCAGCGCCCGCTGATCCGCTCCGACGGCACCTCCATCCGCGACTACTTCTACGTCGAGGACGGGGCCGATGCGTACATGACGCTCGCCGAGGCCCTGGCCGCCCGGCCCGTGCTCGCCGGCCAGGCCTTCAACTTCTCCAACGAGATTCAGGTCAGCGTCCTGGAGTTGGTGGGGAAGGTCCTCCGGCTGATGGACAGCGACCTCAAGACCGACGTGCGCAACGAGGCGTCCAACGAGATCGCCCACCAGTACCTGACCGCCGCCAAGGCGCGGAGGGAGCTCGGCTGGTCCCCGAAGTTCGGGCTCGACGAGGGGCTCCGACGCACGGTCGCCTGGTATCGGGAGTTCCTCAAGGATGAATGAGCCTTCGGCGGACGTCCTACGCGCCGAGATCCTCGACCTGGTGCGCCGCTACCACGCAGTCGCCTTCGCCGGCCGTCCCTTCGATCCCGGACGCTCCGCGGTCCCGTGCGCCGGGCGGGTCTTCGACGCCGAGGAGGTCGTCCACCTGGTCGACTCCTCGCTCGACATGTGGCTGACCACCGGGAGGTACGCCGAGCAGTTCGAGCGCGAGTTCGCGCGGCGGATGGGCGTGCGGCACGCGTTACTGGTCAACTCCGGGTCCTCGGCCAACCTCGTCGCCCTGAGCTGCCTGACCTCGCCGAAGCTCGGCGATCGTCGACTGCTACCGGGCGACGAGATCATCACCGTCGCCGCCGGCTTCCCGACCACGGTCAACCCGATCGTCCAGAACGGGCTCATGCCGGTCTTCGTCGACGTGCACGTGCCGACCTACAACATCGACGTCGCCCAGCTGGAGGGGGCCCGGTCCGACCGGACGCGGGGGATCATGATCGCCCACACCCTGGGCAACCCCTTCGACCTCGGCGCCGTCTCGGACTTCGCCGAGCGGCATGATCTCTGGCTCGTCGAGGACTGCTGCGACGCCGTCGGGGCGACCTACGAGGGCCGGGGCGTCGGCACCTTCGGCGACCTGGCGACGGTCAGCTTCTACCCGGCGCACCACATCACGATGGGCGAGGGGGGTGCCGTCCTGACCGATCGGCCCTACCTCAAGAAGCTGGCCGAGTCGTTCCGCGACTGGGGCCGCGACTGCTGGTGCGCCCCGGGCGCCGACGACACCTGCGGCCGGAGGTTCGATTGGCGGCTCGGCGACTTGCCCCACGGGTATGATCACAAATATATATATTCTCATATAGGTTATAACCTGAAGTTGACCGACATGCAGGCGGCGCTCGGCGTCGCCCAGTTGGGCAAGATCGACGGCTTCGTGGCGGCGCGGCGTCGGAATTTCTCCCGGCTGCTCGAGGGGCTCCGCCCCCTGGAGGAGTTCCTCGTGCTGCCCGAGGCCACGCCCGGATCGAACCCGAGCTGGTTCGGCTTCCCGGTCGCCGTCCGGCCCGGTGCGCCGTTCGGCCGATCCGAGGTCGTGCGGCACCTCAACGAACGCCGGATCGCCACCCGTCAGGTCTTCGCCGGCAACCTGCTGCGGCAGCCGGCCTATCGCGACGTCGCCCATCGGTGCGTCGGCGACCTGGCCAACACCGACTTCGTGATGAACCATGCCTTCTGGGTCGGCGTCTACCCGGGCCTCGACGATGCGATGATCGACTACATGGTCGACGCCTTCGCCACGTGCGCGCGGGACCTCCGGGCGCGGGCCGCTTGATGGGGAGGGAGCCTACCATGCGGGCCCTGGTCACGGGCGCCTCCGGCTTCGTCGGCTCGCACCTGGTCGAGTGCCTCGTCGCCCGCGGCGCGAGGGTCGCGATCCTCCGGCGGGCCTCGAGCGACCTGCACCGGCTCGCGGGGGTGCGGCACGCGGTCGAGCTGATCGAGGGCGACCTCGCCTCGATCGACGCGGCCCGCGGGGAGATCGAGGCGTTCGGTCCCGACACCGTCTTCCACCTGGCCTGGAATGGCGTGGCCGGCCCTCGCCGCGATGACGCGGCCCCGGTCGAGGAGAACCTCCTCGGCAGCCTGGAACTTCTACGCGTCGCCGCCTCGGCCGGATGCCGGACCGTCGTCGCCCTCGGATCCCAGGCCGAGTACGCGCCCCGGGAGGGCCCCCTGGCGGAGGACGCCCCGACGGATCCCGCGACCTGGTACGGCCTGTCCAAGGCGTGCACGCACCTGCTGGCGCGGCGGCTGGCCGCCGACCTTGGGGTCCGGTTTGCCTGGATCCGTCTCTTCTCAGCCTACGGGCCGGGCGACCATCCCTCGGCCCTGATCCCATCCCTGATCCGGTCGCTCCTGGCCGGCGAGCGCCCCGCCCTGACGGCCGGGGATCAGCTCTGGGACTACCTCTACATCGCTGATGCCGTCGAGGCGATCCGCCTCGTGGCCGAGACGCCGGGCGCCGAGGGAACCTTCAACCTCGGCTCCGGGCGGGTCCATAGGATTCGAGACGTCGCGCTGCGAGTCCGCGACCTGATCGACCCCGGGCTGCCGCTGGGTTTCGGCGAGCGGACCTGCGGGCCACGCCCGATCCGGCACCTCCAGGCCGACGTCGGCCGCCTGAGTCGAACGAGCGGCTGGGCCCCTCGCACCGACCTGGACGAGGGCCTGCGCCTCACGGTCCGCTGGCACCGCCGGACCGACCCGGCCTCGACCTTTCACGCTCTCTCGGGAAGAGGATGACGCGATGAACGTTTCGGACTACATCGCGAGCTTCCTCCGCGCCCAGGGCGTCGATCACGTCTTCGAACTGGTCGGGGGCATGATCACGCACATGCTCGATTCGCTCGGGCGACAGGGGGAGATCCGGGTCGTCAGCGTGCATCACGAACAGGCCGCCGCGTTCGCGGCCGACGCGATGGGCCGCATGACGGGCGTCCCCGGCGTGGCGATGGCGACGAGCGGCCCCGGCGCGACCAACCTCTTGACGGGCATCGGGAGCTGCTACTTCGACTCCACGCCGGCCGTCTTCATCACCGGGCAGGTCAACCGTGCCGAGCAGAAGGGCGATCGCCGCATCCGTCAGCTCGGGTTCCAGGAGACCGACATCGTCGCGATGGCCGCGCCTGTGACCAAGTTGGCGAGGCTCGTCGAGCAGCCCGAAGATATCCCCTCGGCCCTGCGCCTCGCCTTCGAGGTCGCGCTCTCGGGCCGGCCGGGACCGGTCCTCCTCGACATCCCCATGGACGTGCAGCGCGCCGACATCGCGGCCGAACCGCCGACGCGAGTGCTCCCGGACGATGTCGAGGCCGACGCCGACGCCTTGGCCTTCGTCGAGGAGCTGCTCGATCGGGTCGAGGCGGCCGAGCGGCCCCTCATCCTCGCGGGCGGCGGCGTCCGGGCCGCGGGTGCCCTGACGCCGTTCCGCGAGTTCGTCGACCGGACCGGCGTGCCCGTCGTCACCTCGCTCCTCGGCGTCGACGTCCTGCCGTATCTCCACCGCTTGCGGGTCGGGATGATCGGTAGCTACGGGAATCGGTGGGCGAACCTGGCGATCGGCCGGTCCGACCTGCTGATCGTCCTGGGGAGCCGCCTCGACGTCCGGCAGACCGGCTCGCGGGCCGAGGCATTCGGCGAGGGCCGGAGGATCTACCACGTCGACTGCGAATCGGGCGAGTTGAACAACCGCGTCACCGGGTGCCGGACGCTGCACGCCCACCTCGCCTCCTTCCTGCGGCAGGCCGCCCGGGCGGCGCGGGATCGCGGGCGGGGCGGCCTGGAGCACTGGCCGGGGGAGATCACCGCGACGCGCCGCGCCTGGCCCGACACCGCCGAGCTCAAGGGCATCCGCGGCATCAATCCCAACGCCCTGATGCACGCCCTGTCGGCACGGGCCGGGGCGGCCTCTGCCTTCGTCGCCGACGTCGGCCAGCACCAGATGTGGGCCGCCCAGTCGCTGGAGCTCGGCCCCGACCAGAGGTTTCTCACCTCCGGAGGGATGGGGGCGATGGGCTTCGCCTTGCCCGCGGCCATCGGCGCCGCATTCGCGGCCCCGGGCCGCCCGGTCGTGATGATCGCCGGTGACGGCGGCTTCCAGCTCAACCTCCAGGAGCTGCAGACCGTCGGCCGCGACCGCCTGCCGATCAAGATGGTGATCGTGAACAACCGCTGCCACGGCATGGTCCGGCAGTTCCAGCAGAGCTACTTCGCAGGGCGCTACCAGTCGACGCTCGTGGGATACTCGGCCCCCGATTTCGCGGCCGTCGCCGCCGCCTACGGGATCGCGGCCCGGCGCGTGGAGGACCCGGCCGAGGCGCAGGGGGCGCTCGACGACCTCTGGCGCGATCCGGCCGTGCCGTACCTCCTCGAGGTGATCGTCGATACGTTCGCCAACGCCTATCCGAAGCTCGCCTTCGGCCGGCCGATCACCGAGATGGAGCCCTTGGCCCAGCCCCTCGACATGGAAGGGACCTGACCGCATGCCGGACTCGTCCTCCGTGGAATCCATCGGCAGAAACGCAGGAGATCCGGCGATGGAAGTCGAGCACGACCGATCGGGCCCGATCGGCCCCCCGCCTCCGTCCCCGGCCCCGTCCCGGCGCCTCATCAGCGTCGTCACCCCCGTCTTCAACGAGCAAGACAACGTCGACGACTGCTACCAGGCCGTCCGCGACATCTTCGAGCGCGAACTACCGGGCTACGACCGCGAGCACATCTTCTGCGACAACGCCTCGACCGACGGCACCGTCGCCCGGCTACGCGACCTCGCGGCGGGCGACGCCCGCGTCCGCGTCATCGTCAATGCGCGCAACTTCGGCCCGTTCCGGTCGACGTTCAACGGCCTGATGGCCACGCGCGGCGACGCCGTGCTCGTGCTCCTCGCGGCCGACCTCCAGGACCCTCCCGAGATGATCCCCGAGTTCGTCAGCCGCTGGCGCGCCGGTCACGAGGTCGTCTACGGGATCAAGGCCCACCGCGAGGAGGGCCCGGTCCTCCGGCTCGTCCGCAAGGCCTACTACCGCCTGGTCAGCCGATTCGCCGAGATCACCATCCCGCCGGACGTGAGCGAATTCCAGCTCGTCGACCGGGTCATCATCGACGCCCTCCGCCGCTGCGACGACCACTACCCGTACATCCGCGGCCTGATCGCCAACTGCGGCTTCCGCGTCGCGGGCGTCCCCTACACCTGGCGCGCCCGCAAGAAGGGCTTCTCCAAGAACCGGCTCTACCACCTGATCGACCAGGGGCTCAACGGCCTGATCTCGTTCACGAACGTCCCGATGCGCTGCTGCATGTTCGTCGGCCTGCTCGCGGCGTGCCTCAGCATCCTGACGGCCCTGATCAGCCTCGTCATCAACCTGGTCCGATACCGCGAGCTGGCCCCCCCCGGCATCCCGACGCTGATCGTCGCCGTCTTTTTCTTCTCGGGGCTGCAGCTCTTCTTCTTCGGCGTCCTGGGCGAATACATCGCCGCCATCCACTTCCAGGTGCGTAAGCGTCCGCTAGTCATTGAGCGGGAGCGGATCAACTTCGAGGCCGGGGAGGGGGTGGAGGCCGGCGGGGCCGCGGCGACACGCCCCGCGATCGTGATCCATCACCCGCCTTGCGTCGGGATCCCGACGCAGGCGCCCCACGCCCGGGGGGAGTCGTCCCGGGCCGCCGGCTCGCGGGCGAGGCGCGAGGCTCATGACCCCGACCCAGGAGACCTGAGATGACGGATTATCACCCTCGGGACCTGACCCCGGGAGACGAGCCGGACGGCCCGGCCCCGGGCCGGTGGGGTGCCGGCCCCCTCCGCGCACTGGCCGGCGATCCACGTTTCCGCTCGGTCGCCCTGATCTGGGCCCTCTGCTGCCTCGGCCAGGCGGCCTTCATCGATGCCTACGGCATCTCCTTGCCCTGGTGCGACGAGTTGCACCTGACAGAGGTGGCGAGCGGACGAGAGCCCTTGTCGTGGGAGTGGCTCTGGGAGCCGGCCAACGAGCACCGCGCACCGCTGACCCGCCTGGCGATATACCTGCTGGGCCGGCTCGGCTCCTGGGACTGGCAGGTGATGCATTACGCCGGGCTGGCGTCCCTGGCCGCCGGGTCGCTCGCCCTGCTGCTGGCCGCGCGGACACTGCGCGGGCGGTCGGCCCTGAGCGACGCCTTCCTCTGCCTGGCGGTGCTCAGCCCCTGGCACTGCGAGACCGTCGTCATCTACGGATACGCGTACGCGCTGGCGTCCGGTCTCGTGTGCGTCACCATCGGCCTCGCCGCCACACGCTGGCCGATCCGCTCGATCCCGAACCTCCTGTTCTACATCTCGATGGCGTTGGTGGTGTCCGGCTCCGCCGGCCCCGCGGGGAATTTCTGGGCGATGGGCCTCTGCGGCACCGTCCTGGTCGGGATGTTCGGGCGGACGTCGGTCCCATGGAAGGTCTGCGGCCTCGCGGGGACGGCGGCCGTCGCGGCCGTTTCGGCCTTTATGCTCCTCCTGACCCCGGTCTGCAATCACCACGACCAGTACCGCAGCCAATCGATCGGCGAGGCGCTGGCCGCCGGCGCGAAGATGTCGGTTGGCTGGCTGGGCCAACCGCCTTTGGTGGTGCTCTGGCCGTGGGCCATCCTTGCCGTGCTGGTGCCCGGGTTGATGGTCATCAGGCGTCTCGTCCTGGACGTCGTGAGCATCGCCGGCCGCGAGCGGGGTCGGGCCGTGGCGGTGACGTCGTGGTGGGGGCTGGGCCTGTTCCTGATGTCGGCCCTGATGGTGGCCCTGGCGATGGGCTACGGCCGGGGGAGGTGGCCCGATCCGTGGAGCCCGCGGTACATGGTCCTGACTCAACCGATCGCGCTCTCCCTCTATCTCCTCATGGTGCGGCTCCGCGTCCCGTCGGCCATCCTGCACAACCTCGCGCTGGGCATGGCCGTGTGCGTCGGCTGGTGCTGGCCGGTCGCCATCGCATACACCAAGGGCCTTGCCGCGCCGAGGAGCGAGTTGGTGAAAGTGCTGCGGCGTGGCCATGTACCCCTAAGTATCGCCGCCGAACAATATATCGTGCGATCCATCGGACTTCGAGAGAAGGAGGCGAAAGACTTGACGGGCTGGTTGCTGCAGATGCGCCAGGCCGACATCTCGGTCTTCCGCGCTCGGAGGCGGACCTCTCACGGAAGGGCCATCCCCCTGCCCATGGCCTGGGAGGCGGAGGCCGGGACCCTCGGCGACGGCCTTCGTCCGGTGATGGACGTCCGGGCCGTGTCTCTTGGGGCCGTCGAGTCCGGCGAGAGGTCGCAGGGGCCGGCGACGGCGACCTACGTCATCCAGGTGCCCGCCGCGGGCACGTACACCCTGTGGTGCCGGCTGCGGACGGCCCTTGTTCCGCGGAATATGTCCATCCGCATCGACGACGGCCCGCCCACCACTTATGGTCTCCCGGGGTCTTTGAATTACTATTCTTACGGCGTCCCGCCCTTCGAGTTGGACGCCGGGAGACATACCCTGACGATCACCCTGCTCGAGGCCAGGACGAGGTTGGATCTGCTCGAGCTCGTCCCTCGCCCCTTCGCGGAGACGAGGGCCCAGTGAGGACCGTGGCGGGGATCACCTGGGGGGAATTGTGCGCCGGACCGACCGGACGTTCGAGGTCTTCGTGAGGATGGATCAGGCGTGCCCTTTTAAGAGGCGGACGGCGAGTCGCCGGGGCGGCAGGTCATCGACGAGGACGAAGACGTGACCGGTCGTCTGACCACCACCTCCGCCGCCGCCCCCCCCTGCCCCGGACCCCCGGCGAGCGTCAGGGCCGCCGTGATCGCGAGCCCGATCCGACGACAGGTTCGCATGGTCGCCTCCCTGGACGGATCGCGCCTTAGCGGTCCTTAATCGCCCGAAAAGTCCAGCGCCGGGAAAAATACGGACAAGTTGTACCCGGTTCGTGCTCGGCCTGGGCTTTCCGGATACAATCGTCGCCGATGATCGTCTCGGCTGGCGGACCTCTCCCGTCCGATCCCTCGCCCTCTCATCTCGCCGAACTCCCTCCAGCGGAGAGCTTTGCACATGCGGAATCGCACCAGGTCTGCGCTCCTCCTCGCCCTCGCGTCCTGTTCGATGCCCGGCCTCTTGCTCCATGCCCAGCAGCCGCCGGCCCCCGCCAATGTCGGGGCCCAGCCCCCCGCCACGGAGCCCTCGGCGAAGGAAGTCTCCAAGGAGGCCGCGAAGCCCGAACCGGCCAAGCCCCCGACCGACCCGATCGAGCGGATCAAACAAGAGGCGATGAGCAAGTCGCAGGTGATGACCACCTTGAGCTACCTGACCGACGTGATCGGCCCCCGCCTGACCGCCTCTCCCAACATGAAGCGTGCCAACGATTGGACCCGCGATCAGCTCGCCGGATGGGGCCTGGCCGACGCCCACCTGGAGAAGTGGGGCCCGTTCGGCAAGGGTTGGACGCTCAAGAAGTTCTCGATCCAGGTGGTCGAGCCCCAATGCATCCCGCTGATCGCCTATCCCAAGGCCTGGTCGCCGGGGACCGGGGGCCCGGTCGTCGGCGAGGTCGTCGATCTCGACGCCGCGAAGACCGACGCCGACCTCGATAAGCTCAAGGGCAAGCTCAAGGACGCCTTCATCCTGCTCAGCCCGCCCCGAGAAGTCCCGGCCCGCTTCGAGCCGCTGGCCACCCGCCTGACCGACAAGGACTTGCTCGACCTGGCCAACGCCGCCGAGCCCAGGGCCCGACGTCCCCGGGTCCGCCCGCAGGTTGCCGCCAACGTCCCCACGCCCGCCGCCAATACCCCGGTGGTCGGCCAGCCGGGCCCCGGCGCCCGCGGCGCGATGACCCCCGAGCAGCGCGCCCTGGCCCAGATGCAGCGGAAGAAGATGATCTTTGCGATGGAGGAAGGCGCGGCCGCCATTCTCGATGCCAGCACCAACGGCGACGGCGGCACGCTGTTCGTGGCCCAGGCGACCGTCCCCGCCGGCCCGCTCCCCGGCGGCGTCTTCGACGCGGCCGCCCGACGCGTCTCGGCCTATGACAAGGACGCGCCCAAAATCCTGCCCCAGATCACCGTCTCCAAGGAGCACTATAATCGGATGCTCCGGATGATCCGTCAGGGCGAGTCGCTGAAGATCGCGCTCGACCTGGCGGTCGAGTTCCACGACGACGCCGAGGTCTTCAACACCGTCGCCGAAATCCCCGGGACCGACCTGAAGGATGAGGTCGTGATGCTCGGCGGGCACATGGACTCCTGGCACAGCGGCACCGGTGCCACCGACAACGCGGCCGGCGTCTCCGTCGCCATGGAGGCCGTCCGGATCTTGAAGTCGCTGGACCTCAAGCCGCGCCGGACGGTCCGGATCGCGCTCTGGAGCGGCGAGGAGCAGGGCCTGCTCGGCTCCCGGGCCTACGTCAAGGAACACCTCGGCCAGGTCGGCGACGGCACGCGGGCCTCGTCCCTGGCCAGCCTGCTGGGCGCCGGCCGTCCCGCCAAGGTGACGACGAAGCCCGGTTACGAGACGTTCTCGGCCTACTTCAACCTCGACAATGGCACCGGCAAGGTCCGGGGCATCTATCTCCAGGGGAACGAGGCCGTCCGCACGATCTTCCGCCCGTGGCTCGCCCCATTTCGAGAGATGGGCGCCTCGACGCTCACGATCGCCAACACCAGCGGCACCGACCATCAGTCCTTCGACGGGATCGGCCTGCCCGGCTTCCAGTTCATCCAGGACGTCGTCGAGTACGACTCCCGGACCCACCATTCGAACCAGGACCTCTTCGACCGCATTCAGGCCGACGACTTGAAGCAGGCGTCCGCGATCATGGCGGCGTTCGTCTACAACACCGCCAACCGCGACGAGAAGCTCCCCCGCAAGCCGACCCCCGCGCCCGCCTCGCCGACCCCCACCCCGACGCCGGCCCCGGCGGCCACGACGGGCACCTCGGCCGCCAATCAATGAATGGCGGCAGGGCTGTGTGATCAAGATCTTGGGGGGGGCAGGCAAGAGGAGCCTGTCCACGCCATCCGTCGCGCCGATCGCCCGATTCGTCCCACGCGGACCAGGCGATCTTGCCTCGAAGACCATTCGGGCAAGGGGATGTGGCTATTCATCTGCGAGATGTCGAATTATAATCCAACATAACCCCGCTCGCGCCGGACGATCGGCCTTGCTCCCCCGCCCCGTCTGACCTGCCGAGGGCATTGCCCGATGAGATTCGTCCGCACGCCCGTAGGGGCGATGGCCTTCTTGGCATTCGCGCTGGTGGCGGCCGACGAACCGGCTCGACCGGAAGGCTCGGGAAAGATTGCCCCGTCGTTCGTCAACGACGTCCAGCCGGTCCTGACCCGGCTGGGATGCAACTCGGGCGGTTGCCACGGCAAGCTCGCCGGTCAGAACGGGTTCAAGCTGAGCTTGCGCGGGTTCGCGCCGGACCTGGACCACATCGCGATCACCCGCGATGCCCGGGGCCGCCGGATCGTCAAGAGCCGGCCTCGGGAGAGCCTCTTGCTGGCCAAGCCGCTGATGCGGGTCCCGCACAAGGGCGGCAAGAAGCTCGAAACCGGCTCGCCCGAGTACACCACCCTGCTCGCCTGGATCGCCGCCGGCGCACCCGGCCCCTCGGCGGAGGAGCCGACGATCCAGAAGCTGGTCATCGATCCGCCGGCGAAATCGTACACGCCCGAGGAGGTGCGGGCGCTAGAGGTCCGCGCCGAATATTCTGACGGCTCGGCGCGCGACGTGACCTCGCTCGCCCTGTTCAAGTCCAACGAAGAGGGGCTGGCCCGCGTCGAGGAAAACGGCCGGGTGGAGGCCCTCCGACCCGGCGCCACGTCGATCATGGCGATCTTCCAGGGCCAAGTCGCCGTCCACGTGGTGACCACGCCCTATGAGCAATCGGTCGACGCGGACCTCTACGCCGCGCGGGCGAACTTCATCGACGATCATGTGATGGCCAAGCTCCAGGAGGTCCGGCTGGAGCCGTCGCCCGCGTGCGACGACGCCACGTTCCTCCGCCGCGCCTCGCTCGACCTGACCGGCGCCCTGCCCGAACCCGAGGGCGTGGAGCGGTTCGTGAAGGACGGCGACCCGAACAAGCGGCGGGCGCTCGTCGATCGGCTCCTGGACAGCCCGGAATACGTCGATGCCTGGACATCGGCCTGGGGCGAGCTGTTCCAGAACCGGGTCGAGCGCGACCAGGACCAGCGCGGCCGTAAGGGCGTCCGCGGGTTCGCCCGCTGGATTCGCGAGGCCGTCCGCGAGAACCGCCCCTGGGACAAGCTGGTGCGAGACATCCTCACCGCGCGCGGCCCGCTGGCGCAGGAGCCGGCCGGCGGGTATTACCTCGTCAACCGGAAGCCGGAAGACGTCGCCGAGGCCGCCACGCACGCCTTCCTCGGCACTCGCATCCAGTGCGCCAAGTGCCACGACCACCCGCTCGAACGCTTCACCCAGGACGATTATTACGGTATGGCGGCGTTCTTCACCCGCGTGAAGCTCGACGGCAAGAATACCGACGAGGGCCGCGCCGTCGACGTGGGCGTCCCCGGCGGGCGGGGCCGCAAGAAGGCGACGAACCTGGACGCCCAGAGGGTCGGCATCGGTCATCCCCGCACCGGCAAATTCCTCCCGCCTCGGCCGCTCGACCGATCCGTCGCGAGGCTCGATCCGGGCCAGGACCCTCGCGAGGCCCTGGCCAACTGGATGACATCCAAGGACAACCGCCTCTTCGCCCGCGCCATCGTCAATCGCGTCTGGAAGAGATTCTTCGCCGTCGGCCTGGTCGAGCCGGTCGACGACCTCCGCGTGACCAACCCCGCGACGAACGAGCCTCTCCTGGAGGCCCTCTGCGACGACCTGATCGCGCACGACTTCGACCTGAAGCACCTGATGCGGACGATCCTCCTCTCGCGGACCTATGGCCTCTCGTCGGACCCACTGCCCGGCAACGTCGCGGACCGCAAGTTCTTCTCTCATTACTACCCTCGGCGGCTCTCCGCCGAAGTGATGGCCGACGCGATCGCCACCGCCACCGGCGTCACCGAGCCCTACGCGGGCTACCCCGACGGGCTCCGCGCCGTGCAGCTCCCCGACTCGAAGGTCCAGAGCTATCTCCTGGACACCTTCGGCCGCCCCGAGCGGGTCACCCCCTGCGCCTGCGAACGATCGGGCGAGGTGACGATGCCCCAGGTCCTCCACCTCATGAACGGCGAGGCGATGGAGGGGCGATTCAACGACGAGGAAGGCCGTCTGAAGCTCCTCCTGAAATCCGGCAAGCCCGATCGCGAGGCCGTCGAGGCGCTCTTCCTCGCCACCCTGGGCCGATTCCCCTCCGCCGAGCAATGGCGGCTGATCGAGACCAACCTCTCCTCCAGCGGCGACCGGGCGGGCGTGATGCGGGATTTGCTGTGGGCGCTGATGAATTCCAAGGAGTTCTTGTTCAATCATTGAGCGGAAGGCGGAACGATGGCCACCGACGTTGCCGACGGCCTCTCGCCGAGCTAGGTCCCTTACCGAGGAATTTCCCCATGTTCCGCCTCCCGACAGGCCCCCGTCATGCCCGCTGCGACGGCGTGAATCGCCGCGACTTCCTCCAGGTCGGCGGGCTGGCCGCGCTCGGCCTTCCGGCGCTCCTGCGGACCGAGGCGCGTGCCGACGGCAACGGCTCGGGCCTGCCCCCGGCGACGGCGAAGTCCGTCATCCTCGTCTTCCTCGGCGGCGGGCTCTCGCACCACGACAGCTTCGACCCCAAGCCCGAGGCCCCGAGCGAGGTGAAGGGGAAGTACGGCCCGATCGCGACGAGGATCCCGGGCGTCCGCTACGGCGAGCTGATGCCGAGGATGGCCGCCATCAGCGACAAGTATTCGCTCGTCCGATCCGGCTCCCACGGGAACGACCATCACGAGACGGCCACCAACTGGGTCCTCTCCGGCCAGTTCGGCTCCGCCTTCGGCGACTACCCCGCCATCGGCGCGGTCGTCTCCCACGAACTCGGCTACCGAGGCCCGATGCCGCCGTATTTCGCCGTGCCGAAGAACCCGTCGTTCACCTGGGAACTCGGCAAGAGCGCCTTCCTCGGCGGCCGGTATGAGTCGTTCAAGGCGGGCGACCCGAACGACGCGAACTTCCGGGTCCAGGACCTCGCCCTGGTCAACCCCCAGGTCGACCGCCGCCAGACCCTCCGGCAGGCCGTCGACAACCTGGCGAGGCAGGTCGAGGGCGACGACCAGATGAAGACCCTCGACGAGTTCCAGAAGCGCGCGATGGACCTGGTCCTCTCCCCCGAGGCCCGCCACGCCTTCGACGTGGCCCGCGAGGACCCCAAGCTCCGCGACCGCTACGGCCGGACCACCACCGGGCAATCTTGCCTCCTGGCTCGCCGCCTCGTCGAGTCGGGCGTGCGGTTCGTCACCGTCAACAGCGGCGGCTGGGACCACCACGGCAAGATCTTCCCGTCGCTCGACAAGAGGCTGCCCGAGATCGACAACTGCCTGTCGGCGCTCATCGAGGATCTCGACTCGCGCGGGCTGCTCGACTCCACCCTGGTCCTCTGCATGGGCGAGTTCGGCCGCAGCCCGAAGATCAACACCATGGCCGGGCGCGACCACTGGGGCCACGTCGCCAGCCTCGTCTTCGCCGGCGGCGGCGTCAAGCCCGGCCGCGTGGTCGGCGCCAGCGACGACCAGGGCGCCTACGTGACCGATCGCCCGATCAGCCCCTCCGACGTCGCGGCGACCATCTACCAGGCCGTCGGCGTCGACCCGTCCCGGCACCTCGTCACGCCCGAGAACCGGCCCGTGTCGATCCTGGACCAAGGGTCGCCGGTCGGCGAACTCTTCGCATGACGGCGATCCCCGGAGGACGCAGAGGACACCGATGAGGAGCCGAATGGAGATCCGTCTGATCCTGATCCTGACCGCGTTCTCCGCGTCGTCGACGGGACGATTCGCATCGGCCGACGAGCCCGTGAGCTACTCGGGCGACGTGGTCCCGTTCCTCGAAGAACACTGCATCGCCTGCCACGACGACGGTTTCGAGACCTCCGAACTCGCCCTGCACGACCGCGACGCGATGCTCAAGGGCGGCCGCCGCGGCCCGGCGGTCGTGCCCGGCAAGGGGTCCGAAAGCGCGCTCGTGCAGTTCATGACGGGCAAGAAGCAGCCGCAGATGCCGCCCAAGACGTCGATCCCCCTCGATCAGGTCGACGTGCTCACGCGATGGATCGACCAGGGGGCGAAGGTCGACGAGGCGGGCGCCCTGGCCGCCAACCGGGAGCAGGCCCGCAAGCTCGCCGCCGTGGAGGCCGCGACGTTCGCCTCCGACGCGCCCCCGCCCGTCACGGGATTGGCCTTCACGCCGGACGGGAAACTCCTGGCCGCCGCCTGTTACAAGGAGGTCGTCCTCGTCGATCCTGCCGTCGGCAAGACGAAGCGTCACCTCCCCGGGTTCCCCGAGCAGGTTACGTCGGTGGCCTTCTCGACGGACGGGAAGCTCCTGGCCGCCGCCGGGGGCACGCCGGGACGACAGGGCGAGGTGCGGATCTGGTCCACCGAGTCGTGGTCCGAGGTCAAGGTCTTGCGAGGGCACGCCGACACGATCCTGGCGATGGCCTGGAGGCCGGGCATGAACCGGCTCGCGACGGCCAGCCTGGACAAGCTCATCCTCGTCTGGGACGTGGACGCGGGCAAGGTTGCTCGCACGATCAAGAGCCACGCGGACATCGTCAACGGCCTGGCCTACAGCCCGGACGGCTCGAAGTTGGCCTCGGCGTCGGCCGACAAGACGGCCAAGGTGTTCGACGCCGAGACGGGCCTCCAGCTCGCGGGCCTCTCCGCGCACCGGGATTCCGTGCTCGCGGTCGCGTTCAGCCCGGACGGCAAGCACCTGGCGACCGCCGGCGCCGACCGCGCCATGCAACTCTGGAAGGTCGGCCAATGGAACAACCCGATCCGCGGCCTCGGCCACACCGGACCGGTCTATGCGCTCTCCTGGCGGCCCGACGGCTCCTCGCTCTGGGCTGGCTCGGGCGGCCGCCCGTCGTTCCTCTCGTACAAGACCGAGGACGGCAGCCGCGCCGCGCCGATCGATGAAGCCTCGATGTCGCCCGACTGGGTGTATGCCGTGGCCGTCGCGCCCGATGGGCTATCCGTCGCGGCAGCGGGCTGGGACGGCAAGATCCTGATCTGGGGCCTCAAGGACGGCAAAAAAATCCGCGAGTTCATCCCCGGCCGGGACGATGCCGACGTCGCAAAGGGCGATTGAGGGTCGATACGTCTGCCTCCAGGATACCGAGGCCCTGATCCGCGAACGGCTCCCGGACCGGACCGGGCACTTCATGAATCCGTCGGTCCTGGACAGTCAGTTCGAGGCGCCGGAGCCGCCCGAGCATGCCATCCGGATCGAGATCGGGCCGACGCCGGGGGAACTCGCAAACGAGATCGTCGCGAAGCCAGGATTGCGGTCGAGGAGTAGATACCCAGGGGTCCCGAACGGAAAAAACATGAAAATTCACATTTTAACTTTTATCGCCTATGTATATTTGTGTTCCATCCCGCTCCAGGCCCAGCTCTCCGTCCCCTCCGTCCGCGGCGTGACGCCCCTCGGCGTCGGCGCAGGCCAGGCCGCCACCCTGGAGATTCGGGGCGCGGACCTCGACGGCGCCACGGCCCTCCGTTTCGACGACCTTGACGCGAAGATCGAGGGCTTCGAACCGTCGAAAGACCTCGTCAAGGTGAAGCTCCGGCTGCCGAGCGGCATCGCGCCCGGCCCGAGGTCGTTCCGCGTGGTCACGCCCCGGGGCGTCTCCAACGCCGGGCTCCTCGTCGTGGGTCGGCCGATCCCGACGGTCGCAGAGGCGGGGCCGAACCACGGGTTCCGCAAGGCGCAGGTCGTGACCGCGCCGGCGACGATCGCGGGGGGGCTCAAGGACGGAAACGAGGTGGACGTCTTCGCCGTCGAGATGAAGGGCGGCCAGACGCTCGTCGCCGAGAGCGTCGCCGCGCGGGCCGGATCGGGCCTGGACGCCCTGGTCACGATCTTCTCGCCCGAGGGGCGCGAGCTGGCCTCCGACGATGACCTGTTCGGCCGTGACGGCGCCGCCTGGATCACCGTGCCCGCATTGGGCCGCTATTTCGTGCAGATCGCCGACGCCAACGGCCGTCACCGCGACGGCGCGATCGAGGGCCGGACGTCTCGCGAGTACCTGCTCACGATCGGCGAGGTCCCCCTGCTCGTCTCGGCGTTCCCGCCCGGCGGCCGATGGGGCGGAGGGACCCGGATCGACCTCCTCGGCGTGAACCTCCCCGACGGCCTGGAATATTGGTTCAACCCGCCCGCGGACACCCCCCCGGGCGACAGGCCCCTGCGAGTGACGGCCCCGAAGGGCGAGGCCAATGCGCTGAACGTGCGCGTGGGCGACGGCCCCGAGTACGTCGAGCCCGACCCCGAGCCGGCCGACGACCCGCTCCGGCCGGCGATCGTGGCCGTCCCGGGCGCGATCAACGGCCGATTCGCGGCGATCGACGACGGCGAGATCGATTTCTACCGGCTCGTCCCCGCGCCCGGCCGCGAGGGGCATTACGCCATCACGGTCTACGCCGCCCGCCTCGGCTCGTCGGCCGACCCTGTGGTCGCCGTGGTCGATCCCCGGGGAATCTCCCAGGCCGAGGACGACGACTCGCTCGGCCGCGATGCGCGCATCGAGCGGACGATCGACCCCGAAGGGCTGGTCATCGCCGTCCGCGACAGCTTCCGCCGCGGCGGCCCGCGGTTCGTCTACCGGATCGAGGTCGAGCCGACCCATCCCCGGAAGATCACCGCCGTCGCCGACCTGGGAGGCCGCACGATCCCGCGAGCCGGCTCGATCGCGGTGCCAATCACCCTGGTACGCCAGGACGACGACGGCCCGGCGACGATCCTGGCCGGCAAGCTCCCCCCCGGCGTCTCCGCCTCGCCGGTGACGATCGCCGCGAAGGCGAAGGGCGGTTTGCTCGTCCTGACCGCCTCGATCGACGCCCCCCTCGGCGCGTTCCCCTTCCGCCTGGCCGTCCGCGATGTCCGCGGCGCGGCCGAGGTCTCCTATCGCGAGCGAGGCCGTCGCCGCGGCGCTCCCAGGACAGGCCCCGACGGCAAGCCCGAGGCGGCCGACGGGCCGGTCGAGGCGGAGGTTCCGGTCCTCGCGGTCGCCGAGCCTGCCCCTCTCGGCCTGTCCCTCGATCCGGCCGATTTCACGATCGCCCCCGGTGGTCAGGTCGACCTGAGAGTGGCGCTGGACCGCCGGAGCGACCCGGCGAAGAAGCCGGTCAAGCTCCGCCTGATCGCGGGCGACGGCGACCTCGACGGGCTCGAGAAGGTGGATGAGGTGACCGTCCCCCCCGACAAGACCGAGCACGTCTTCCGCATCAAGGTCAGGGCAAACGCCTCGCCCCGCCGGGCGACGTTGACGGTCAAGGGATGGTTCGAGGGCTCGCAGGACACGCAGGGCGTGGACGCAAGGGCGGCGATGATGAATCTGGCGGAAAAGCCTCGCTGAGTACGACGACGGGCAGAGAGCGCGGCGGTGAGGGACGACCGAGCCCGGTCGTGTCCCTTCCCCTCGTGCTCGATGGCGCGGTCGGCCGCCTGCCGCAGCTCGGCGGGGTGGCCGCCTCCGCCGGGCAGGTGATGCGGGACGAGCAGATCGGGCATCGGCGGTCCATCACCGCGTACGGCGAGGACATGTCCAGAATCCTCGAGGGGAAATGGGACCCCCCGGCGGGGGCGTGAGCGGTCAAGGCGCGTTACTCAAAGTGATGCCCGACCCCTCAGTCCGACATTCGTCCCCCAGAACGAGAACCGCACCAGCCCCTCGCTCCAGTCCTCGGGACGGGCCAGGTAGCGCGTGCAGAAGACGAGAAGCGCCAGGGCGAGCATGCCGTAGACGCCCATGAAGGCCGCGTGCGCGTGGTTCGAGGTCAGGAGGGTGCCGATCTCGTAATAGCTGACGACCGGCAGGTTGATCAGGAACCCGAACACCCCCGCCCCGAGAAAGTTCCAGAACCCGACGGAGGCCGGGAACAGCACCGCCCGGCGGTGCGGGAACGCCGCTCCGTCGGCGGGCTGCTGGCGGGTGCCGAGCTGGAGGAACGACCACGCCTCGACCGTCAAGAGGGTCAGCGGGATGACCTCGGCCGCCGAGAAGAACGCCCCGAGAGCCATCTCGACCGCCGGCCGCCGCTGAAATAGCAGTGGTGGAGGGTCCCAACCACGCCGCCGGAGACGCTGGCACCCCCCCCCACGAGAACGGGCCCTACTATTGATTTCGCGCGCGGAGATGGGAGAATGGAAAGTCAACATCGACTGTATCATTCGCGCAGGCGTGGGTGGTTCATGCCAGGCTCTCGGTCGACGAAACCGATCAGACTCTTAGTGGCGACCCTCGTCCTGGTCGGCAACATCGGTTCGTCGCCCGCGTACAGCCATACCCATGCGCGACCCGGTTCCTCGCACGACGCCCATCTCGAACATTCCGGCCACGATCACGCGGACGACGATTCGGGGTTGGAGCATGACCTCGACCACAATGATGCCGTCCGCGTCGACGACTCTGCTTCCCACCTCCACGGCGCCTGGCTCGGCATCCCGTTCAGCCTGTCGAACCCTCCGGGACAGGAGGGTAGCCGGTCGGGCCTTCTTTCGTTCTCGGAAGCCTGCCTGACGGCAACGACCGATGCCGATGCGGACCACTTCGGCTTGAAGTTGCCCCTGGGGCCCCGCGTGTGGGGAATCCCGTACTCCCACTGCGCGCATCGCGGACCGTCGGCGCCCTCCATCCTCGCAATTCCCTCCTCCTACGGGGCAAGCTCACCGTCCGCGCTGCTGACGCGTTCGGTGGTACTCCGCTGCTAAGTCGCACCCCTCTTGTGCGGGAGCGTTACAGACTTGGGCCGGCCCAGGCCCGCGTCCGCGCCGTCCGATCCCGCGCCGCCATTCGTCATCCTCCCATTCGAACCGCCCCCGCACCGCCCTCCCGAGGGGTCACCAATCCGTCGGGGACTGGGCTTCGTGCCCCGATTCGCTCCCTCGCCGTACCTGCGGCTTGCGAGCGACGGGGGGAGGGCGCACATCTCCTCGTTCGGTGGCCTCTTCCTCGGAGATATCCATGAGTCCCGCCCGATACAACCTCTCGCGTACACTCCGGCTCGCCGAGTGGCTCTCGGTGCTGCTTGCGATTCCGCTCCTCGGCGCCGGCTGCGGCCGGTTTTCGCTCCCCGGAATCGGGGGCGCAAAGGCCCAAGCACAGGCCGAGGACGAGCCCGCGACGGTCGCGGTTACGGACTTCAGCGACAAGTTGGAACTCTTCATGGAGCACCCCTATCTCGTGCAAGGCGAGGGGGCCAAGTTCAACGTCCACCTCACCGTTCTCGAGGACGGTATGCCCATACGAAGCGGCGTGCTAACCGTCGTGGCCAAGGGACCTTCGGGCAAGACGGCCACCGTCGAGCAGGCGGCGCCGCGGAGCCCGGGCATCTACGGGCCGACGGTCGCCTTCCCCGAGGCGGGGCAGAACCAGATCACCCTGGCCCTCAAGAGCGACCAGGCCGCGGATACGATCCGCGTCCTCGTGACGGTCTACCCCAACAAAGCCGCGGCGACGAGGGCGGCGGAGTCGGCCGACGAGGCGGAACCGGAGGGGGCGATCCCGTTCCTCAAGGAGCAGCAGTGGAAGATTGGGCTCGTCACGGAGCCGGTCGCCAAGCGGCGTTTGGTGGAGCGGCTGGTGGTGCCCGGCGAGATCAGCCCGGCGGCCGGGGCCAAGGCGGTGGTCACGCCGCCGATCGCCGGGCGGGTCCTGCCCCCGCCGGGTGGCGTTTTCCCGAGGGTCGGGCAGGAAGTCCGGGCCGGCCAGGTGGTCGCCGTCATCGAGCCGCCGCTCGCCGGACCGTCGGGGGTGGCGCTCCTGGCCAACCGGGTGCAGGTCCAGACGTTGGAGACGGAGCTGACCGTCCGGCAGATGGGCGTCGAGGTCGAGATTCAGCAGGCGAAGCTCGAGCTGGAGCATGTCCGAGGCGTCTACGATCGTGTCAAGGGCCTGGGTTCGGCAAACGCCATCTCCAAGAAAGAACTCGACAAGGCCGAGCACGAGTTCCGGCTCGCCGAGACGGATTACGACGGCAAGCTGCGGTTGCGTCGTCCCTACGAGGAGGCGCGGTCGAAACTCAAGGCGATGCTCACCCCGGCGGGCCCCGCCTCCGCCGCGGACTGGCGCCCGGACACGGCACAGCCTTCGGCCATGCAGGTCGTGATGAAGGCGCCCCATGCGGGGACCGTCACCGATGCCCAGGCCACCGAGGGCGAGTACGTGGACGTGACCAGGGCCCTGTTCACGGTCATCAACCTGGATCGGGTCTGGGTCGAGGCCCGGGTCTCGGAGTTCGACCTGGACCGGGTCGTCAAGGCCCCGGCCGCCGAGTTCACGCTCGCCGCCCACCCCGGCCGCCGCTTCTCGATCCTCGGGGCCGACGGCGGCACGCTGATCGACGTCGGCTCGGTCGTGGACCCCGAGTCGCGCACCGTGCCGGTCCGCTACCAGGTCGGCAACCCCGGCCACACGCTGCGGATCGGCCTCTTCGCCGACGTGGCCATCGAGACCGCGCGGGCCGAGCAGGCGCCCGCCATCCCCGAATCGGCGATCGTCGACGAGGACGGTCGGTCGGTCGCCTACGTCATGCTCGACGGCGAGAGTTTTCAGAAGCGCGACCTGGATCTCGGGCTCCGCGACGGCGGCTTCGTGCAGGTGAAGCAGGGGCTCAAGGAAGGCGAGCGCGTGGCCACGAAGGGGGCCTACGCCATCCGCCTGGCCTCGGTCTCGGCGGTCATCCCGGCCCACGGACACGCCCACTGAACGGAGAATCGTCATGCTCGATGCCATCATCCGCGGGTCGCTCACCAACCGCACCCTCGTCGTCTTCGCGGCCCTGCTCCTCATGGCCGTCGGCGGCTACGTCGCCACGACCATGCCGGTTGACGTCTTCCCCGACCTGACTGCGCCGACGGTGACCGTCATCACCGAGGCCTACGGCATGGCCCCGGAGGAGGTGGAGACGATCGTGACCTTCCCGATCGAGGCCTCCGTCAACGGGGCCGCCAACGTCCGCCGGGTCCGGTCGTCCACCGCCGTCGGCATCTCGATCGTCTGGGTCGAGTTCGAGTGGGGCACCGACATCTACAACGCCCGCCAGGTGGTGAGCGAGAAGCTGACGCTCATCGCCGGCTCGCTGCCGCCGGAGGTCGAGCGGCCGATCCTGGCCCCGATCTCCTCCATCATGGGGGAAATCCTCTTCCTGTCCCTGACCTCCGACCGCCACGACGGGATCGAACTCCGGACGATCGCGGATACGGACCTTCGTCGTCGGCTCCTGTCGGTCCCCGGCGTCGCGCAGGTGGTCCCGATCGGCGGGGGGGTGAAGCAATATCAGGCGGTGCTCTCCTCGGCGAAGCTCCGGGCGTACGGGATCGACGTCGCGAAGGTCGCCGAGCGGTTGCGCGAGACGAACCAGAACGTCTCGGCGGGCTTCCTCGTCAAGGGGGGCCAGGAGCAGCTCATCCAGGGGATCGGTCGCGTCCGCACCCCGGCCGACATCGCCAACACGGTGGTCGCCGTCCGCGAGGGCGTCCCCATCCGCGTGGGGCAGCTCGGCGCGGTCAAGATCGGCGAGTCGATCAAGCGGGGGGAGGGGTCGAGTCGGGCGCAGCCGGCGGTCATCCTCGGCATCCAGAAGCAGCCCGGCGCCAACACCCTGGCCCTGACCAGGACGATCGACGCGACGCTCGACGAGATCCAGGCCACGCTCCCCGAGGGCGTGAAGGTCGACCGGAACATCTTCCGCCAGGCCGACTTCATCTCCACCTCCGTCCGGAATGTCGAGGAGGCGCTCCGGGACGGCGGCATCCTCGTCGTGATCATCGTGTTGCTCTTCCTCGCGAACCTGAGGGCGAGCCTCATCACGCTCCTGGCGATCCCGCTATCCCTGGTGACGGCAGTGCTCGTCCTGCAGGCCTTCGGCTCGACGATCAACACCATGACGCTCGGCGGCATGGCCATCGCGATCGGCGACCTGGTGGACGACGCGATCATCGACGTCGAGAACGTGGTCCGGAGGCTCCGCGAGAACGCCCAGCTCCCCGAGGACCGGAGGCGAAACCCGCTCGCGGTCGTCTACCATGCGAGCGTCGAGGTCCGGTCGTCGGTCGTCTTCGCCACGCTGATCATCCTGCTCGTGTTCCTGCCGATCTTCTTCCTCTCGGGGGTCGAGGGCCGGCTGCTCCAACCGCTCGGCCTGGCCTACGTCGTCTCTCTCGCGGCCTCGCTGGTCGTGAGCCTCACGCTGACGCCGGCCCTCTGCTCGCTGCTGCTGCCCAGGAGCCGCACGGTGCTCCGAGGGCAGGAGCCCCGGATCGTCCGCATCCTGAAGCGGATGTACGGCCGGGTGCTGGGCCCGACGTTGCGCCACCCTTGGGCCGTGATCCTCCCCTCCCTCGTCCTGCTCGTGGCGGCGGCGGCAGCCATCCCCTTCCTCGGCCGCGCGTTCCTGCCCGAGTTCAACGAGGGTGCCCTGACGCTCAGCGCCGTGACCTTGCCCGGCATTTCGCTCCAGCAATCGGACGAACTCGGGCGGGCGGTCGAGCGGGTGCTCATGGCCCACCCCGAGGTGACGGGGGTCGCCCGCCGGACCGGGCGGGCGGAGCTGAGCGAGCACGCGCAGGGGGTCGAGGCCGCCGAGCTCGACGTCACGTTCAAGCTGCCCGAGGGACATCGGAAGGACGACTTCCTCAACGACCTGCGTGGCGAGTTCTCGCTGGTGCCCGGGATGAACGTCGTCATCGGCCAGCCGATCTCGCACCGCATCGACCACATGCTCTCGGGCACCCGCGCCAACGTCGCGGTGAAGATTTTCGGGGACGACCTCTACAAGCTGCGGACCCTCGCCGAGGACGTCCGCCGGGAGATGGTGGCGGTGCCGGGCGTGGTGGACCTGTCGATCGAGCAGCAGGTGGACATCCCCGTCCTGAAGGTCCGCCTGGACCGGGACGCGATCGCCCGGCACGGCCTGTCCGTGAAGGAGGTCGCCGACACCGTCGACACGGCGTTTCGCGGCCTGGCCGTCTCGCAGGTGCTGGAGGGACGCTACGCCTTCGACCTGGTGGTACGCGTCGGCGAACCCGAGTCGATCGACTCAGACACGATCGCGAACCTGCCGGTGGACACGCCCGGCGGTGCGAAACTGCCGCTGAAAGCCCTCGCGCGGATCGAGGCCAGCACCGGCCCGAATCAGATCAGCCGCGAGAACGTGCAGCGGAAGATCGTCGTCATGTGCAACGTCTCGGGCCGGGACCTCCGGGGCGTGGTCGAGGACATCCGCGCCCGCGTCGCGGGGCGGGTGCCGATCGGCCGTGACCAGTTCAAGGGCTATTACGTCGAGTACGGCGGCCAGTTCGAGAGCGCCGAGGAGACGACCCGGCTCCTGACGCTCCTGGGGATCGCGGTCATCATCGGGATCGGCGTCCTGCTGAACGTGGCCTTCGGCTCGACGCGCGATGCACTGCTGATCATGGTCAACCTGCCGCTAGCCCTCATCGGCGGGGTGGTGGGCGTCTACCTGTCCGGGGGCGTGCTGTCGGTCGCCTCGCTCATCGGATTCATCACCCTACTCGGGCTGGCCACCCGCAACGGCATCATGCTGGTGTCGCACATCCGCCATCTCCAGCAGCACGAGGGCATGACGAGCCTCTTCGAAGCGGTCTACCTCGGGGCGATGGAGCGGCTCGCGCCGATCCTCATGACGGCCCTGACTGCCGGACTGGCACTGATCCCGCTGGCCATCGGCGGCGAGAAGCCGGGCAACGAGATCCAGACGCCGATGGCGCTCGTGATCCTCTGCGGGCTCGCGACCTCGACGGCGCTGAACATGCTCGTCGTGCCGGCGCTCTACCTTCGCTTCGGCCGGCCGGCTCCGCCTCCGGGACGGGCCGAAGATCGAATCCTTGAACTCCCCGGCGGTGCGGCGCTCGCGGGCGGGCATGCGTTCTGACCGGCGATGCGCAGGTCCGAGCGTGCAACGCCGGCAGCCGATGCCCAGAACCTCGACGGGCCGGTTCTACCGGCTCATCGCCGGATCACTGGATATTCCGGTCGATCGCCCGCAAGACCTCGTCCGGCGAGAGTCGCGCGATGACGCTCGGCGAACGGTAGAGCCAGCGCACCGTCCCGAGCCGGTCCACGAGGATCGTCGTCGGGACGTCGGTGTCGCCGCCATCGGGTGCCGCGTGGCGATGAATGAGCCCGGCCGCCTCGGACAGGCCGAGCGCCTCGTCCGAGAGCACGGTCAGGTGCGGGAAGTCGGCCTGCGTCTTTCGGGCGTCGTCGAGCCCCTCCACGGAGACCGCGATCACGCGGGCACTTCGCTTCGGGAATTCCTCGTGGCGTCGTTCGAGCTGGACCAGCTCGGTCATGCAGGCGGGTCACCACCGGCCCCTGAAGAAGACGAGCACCGCGTGACGATCGCCGGCCAGGTCGTCCTGGGTGAACGGCGTGCCGTCGGCCAGCCTCGCGTCGAACGCCGGGAAAGGCCGCCGCACCGCGATCGGGCCCGTGTACGGCGGCAGTCGCATCGCATTCAGGGCCATCAACTCGAAGCCCCCAAGGAGTACGACCGCCACGAGCGCGAGCACACGCCAGACGGTCCGCTTCTCCCGGAGGGACGCGATGACGAGGAGAACGCCGAGCGACGCCAAGGCGGGCATATACCAGGGCACCGTCAGGCGCCCGAGCGAGAACTGCACCACGTACGCGACCACGCCCAGGACTGCAAGGCCGAGGCCCAGCAGCAGGAAGTGGCGGCCACGGGAGAAGTGCCTCCAGGGAGTCGGGATCGTTGTCATGTCCTGGTCGTCTCCGAAGGGTCAGCCCGAGAGTACGCGAGGTGTACCGCCTAACCAGGCGGATGGCACTGCGTTCGACACAATCGCGTGGAACTGGTGGATTGAACCCATGGATCGGCCATTTGTCAACTTCTGTACAGTGGAATCGGGAGGAACGAGTGGGGTCTCGCATGAGGGCAGGAGAGGATCGTGGTCCGAATGGGCGATGCCGGGAGGGGCCCGGGCGCCGGTCCGGTGGCGTTCCTGCGGCGGCGTGGGCATCTCTAATCCCCATCCGGAGAACCTAGATCGAAACACGAAATCATCGTTTTTAATTTGCGTCGAGCTTTTTTACTCCGTAACGTGGTGCCATATGGGCGTAAAGCCGGACCTCTGTTCAAGTCTGGGTGGACTTGGAAATGAATCGCGATGCCGCGACTCTTCCGATGAATCAGGTACGAACGGCCGATGCCACAGTCGGGCGGCTGGGGCTGCTTGGGCGCAGCCCGATACACGGGAAATTGCTGGACCAGCTCTGCAAAGTCTCCAGGACGAACGCCGAAGTCCTCATCACGGGCCCGACCGGCGTTGGGAAGGAGCTCTACGCGCGATTCCTGCACGAGTGCAGCGATCGACGTGAGGCTCAATTCGTCGCCGTGAATTGCGGGGCCATGCCGGACGGCCTCTTCGAGAACGAGCTCTTCGGGCACATGGCCGGGGCCTTCACGGGGGCCCAAGCTCACACGGATGGGCTCGTCGCCGCGGCGGAGGGCGGGACCCTGTTCCTCGACGAGATCGATGCGCTGACGATCCCGGCCCAGGTCAAGCTCCTCCGCCTGCTCCAGGAGAAGGAGTATCGACGGCTCGGGGAGACCCGGGTGCGGCGGGCCGACGTCCGATTCGTCGCGGCGACGAACGCCGACTTGATGGCGCGTGTCAAGGAGGGGCGTTTCCGGGAAGACCTGCTGTTCCGGGTCCGGGTCATCCCGGTCCAGATCCCGCCGTTGTGCGAACGCCGCGAGGACATCGCCGTCCTCGTCGTCGCCTTCCTCGAGCGCTACTCCAAGTCCTACGGGTTGCCGCCCGCCGAGCTGAGTGCGGCCGCCTGGGAACGATTGTCGCTCTATCAGTGGCCGGGCAACATCCGCGAGCTGGAGAACTGCGTCAGGAGTCTGATCTGCCTCCAGCTCGACCGGCCCGTCGGCCCTGAGGACCTATCCTTGCTGGCGGACGGCGAACCGCCAAAGGGTCGTCCGTCGTCGACCCGCGACGACGTGCTGGCCAAAGGCCTCCGCGACTCCAAGCGCGAGATCGTGGAGCAGTTCGAGGTCGACTACCTCGAGGCGTCCCTCCGCCGCACCCGCGGGAACATCGCCGAGGCCGCCAAGATCGCCTGCAAGCACCGGCGGGCGTACTTCGAACTCCTGCGGAAGTACGACATCGATCCGCGGGGCTATCGCATCGTCTCCCCCGATGGAGCGGCTCCGTTGTCCTGAAGACCCGATGAAAGGCGGTCGGATGGACGTTGCGGAAGGCATCATCTCCGGGCGATGAAGGCACGGACGCTTCGGTAAAGGCCATATGTGGCGGCCAGGATGATCCCGATCAGCTCGGTGACGCGAAGGAACCTCGCCGGCCCGATCTTCGATCTGCCGCGGACCTCCGTTGGTACGACTTGCAGGCTCCGATTTGCTTTCGCCGCGGTCTCGCCTCGACCGGGGACTCGACCCCCGTGCCCCGGGCTCGGCCCCGAAGGTCGGGGGCCCGGCGCCTCCCCGGGAGTCGGCGGGGAAGGCCGTCGAGACTGCGGCGGACCCGGCCAGTCACCCGACGGCCCGGGATGCGGCGTCGATCGGCGAGTCTGAAGGCTTCCTGACGCGGGTGGATCGAGAGGCAGGACCCTGGGAGTCCCCGATGGCGGATCGAGGGCAGGCTTCCCCTGGCGCCTGGGCTCGGTTCGGGGCGGATTCACGAGACGGGTGGGCTCCTCTTCCTCCGTCGGCATGTGCGGATTCCGCCTGACGGGCTCCTCCGCGAGTGGCATTGTCGGGGGGAGGCGCGGCCCGGGGAGCGGCCGAGCCCCGGGCGTTGGTGGCTCGAGCGAGGCGGCCTCCCGCGACTTCCGAGATGTCGGCGGTTCCGGCAACCGATCGGCGGCCGGTAGCGGTTCGAGAGTCGTTGGAGCGGCAGGTGCGTCGTCCGTCTTCGAGGATACCGGGGGGTCGAGCTGAAGCAGGACAAACGCCTCTGGTCCAGGATCGGGGATCAGGTTGCAGGCCCGCTCCCCGCGTTCCGGCACGATCGGTTCGGGGACACCGGTTCCGGGTAACGCCTGGACGTCTGGCTCGGGTGGCCTGACCGTCGCGACCGCCGGGGCGGCCGGCGCCTCGGCGATATCCCGCGCCATACCCCGCATCTGGCGCGCCACGTCCGCTGCCGCCCTCTCGATACTCCGGGCCAGGCCGCCGAGTTGCCCCGCCGCCTGAGTCGAGCGATTCTCCGTGGCCTCGATGCGTCGGAGCAGCTCGGCCAGGGGGCCCTCGATGTCGTCGCCCGGCTCCGGCACCTCCGGCAGGCTCACTCCGAAGGTCTCCTCGACCGCTCGGGCCCACGCTTGGGAGACGTCGTCGTCGCGATCCTCGCCCGACGTTCCCCTCTCTTCGTCGATGATCTCCAGGTCGTCGAGGAGCGTGTCCACGGCCTCGCTCGGGTCGGGCTCGGTCGTGGCCGGCTCGGGTGGGGGCGTTGGAGTCGCAGGAGGAGGCGGGGGCTTCAAGAGCTTGCTGAGGTAATCGAGCGTCTTGGCGTTTGCGCCTTCTACGAATTGGTCGAAGCGGGCGTCGAGCCAGACTTTGGCCTCATCACGTGAAATTTCAAACGGGGCGATATCCCGCCGAGAAACCCGACAAAGCCGCCGGCCGGCCATCGCGTGTAAGGCCATGTCCCCGGACGGAAGCTTCACGTCATCGGGGATGAGAAAGAACCGATCGTTCACCTTGTCGAACCATAGAGTCTTGCAATACATAAATAAATTCATGTGAAAATTAAATAGATTAACTGCAGGTCCGATTCTCCCTTCATGTCGTAGACACGAGTGTTCTTCGGACGCAGCTTGCCCTGTCGTGTGAAGTGGAGCGCCAGGAGGGCCGCTCTCATGCGGATCGTAAGGAATTCATTGCATTTTCCTATTCATACACCTCCTTGCCATCGTATAGCGGCAGAGTGCCGTCGATGATCCTGGCTCGCAGGGAATTCAGCGCGGCGATAACATTGTTCTTGAGACGCGGAGAATTGGGGCCACCTGCACGCTCGACGGCTCGGTCGATTGCCTGTTTGACCTCTTCATGATACGAACTGCTGTGGGCGCCCGCATGACCGTGAAGATAAATCCAGTTTGCCGGGTCCTCAATGCTTAGCCCGATCGGAAGAAGGAATGCTGGATGCGTACTGAAGTTATAGCCGTGCTCCCCCTTATTACTCGCGATATGGTGCTTCTGGGGGATACTCTGCTGCCGACGCCAGAGGATTCCGTAGTCGGAGAAACGCGATCGCCCTTGTTGCAATCCAAGGACTCTGGCACCGCCACTCCTGGTCCTACCCTCGTAGAGAACGTGTGGTCCCATAGGTCCAGAGGGCGTTCGGTTCGTTCGTCCTGGGTAAACTTCTCTGACAATGGCAGCTTTACCGTACCATCCATCTGGCCTTATAAGGTCAAGCACGTTTTCGGCCCCTGTCTTTGCTGCCTCCTTCTCGATCTCGGTGTACGGCTCACCTTGTAGAATGATCTCGAGAATCTGGTCGATTATGGACCCTAATCGATCCTCCGCTCCCTCGACTGCATCGTCGCTCGCCTTAATCTCGTCACTCTTGGGTACCGTTTTGGCCGCGATCGCGACGGCCGAGTCCGCTTTACCGTCCAATTCGGCGAGGATTTGGCGAGCCGTACCGGTTAGGCCCAAGATTTGTCTCTTCTCGGCTACTTCCATCGTTGTGGCGTGCGACTCGTACTCGTCGAGATATTCTGAGACCGGTTTCTCTTCGCTCTTCATCATCACAACGGCATCCGTGCCTCGTACGACGATTCGGAGTCGGTGTGTCTCGCTGACAGCCGTGAATGTGACAACCTTGCCGATCTCGCCGTCGTACTCGCCGCCTCCTTCCTCTCCCTCTTGGCCCAAACCGACGGCCTTCAGCAGCGCCTTGCCCTTCTCGACCAACCAGCCGATGACTCGGTCGAGGATGCCGGCGATCCACTCCTGGAAGTTGGCGATCGTTCCGCTGATCTTGTCGGGGAGGTCGCCGATGCTCATGTAGTCGGCGAGGAAGTCGATGACGGGTGAGATCAGGCCGGCGAGGGCCGTCTCGACGGCCGCGGCCATGGCGCCGATGTTGCCGTTGAGGACATCGTAGGCGCCGTTGGCGACCGTCTCGACCAGGCGGAAGAGCTTCGCGGCGTTGGTGAAAATCCACTTCAACACCCGGTAGATCGCCTCGACGGCCTGCACGATCGCCCCCACCGGGTTGAACAGGGCGATGATCCGCGCGGTGACCTGCTTGATCAACGCCTCCACGATGACGTCCTTGGCGATCTGGAGGACCTGATCGATGATCGTCTGGGGGTTGAGGTAGTCCTTGACCAGGTCGTAGAGGCCCTCGACACCCCGCTCGATCAGCGTCGAGACGAACGACCAGGCCTTCTCGATCAGCGCGACGTTCTCCTCGCCGACGTGCTTGGCCAGCAGCTTGCGGATGCGGGCCCAGGACAGGCCCATGAGCTGGAGGAAGAAGGTCGCGATGCTCTTGAGCGACAGGTCCTTGGGCAGCTCGACGCCGACGTCCTTCAGGCCGGAGAGCAGCCAGTCCATGAGGCCCTGGAGCAGGTGGGTGCCGATGTTGTCGAAGAAGCGGGAGAAGCCCTGGGCGAGGGCGTCCATCAGGTTGTTGGCGAACCCCATGGGGTCGGCGACGATGCCGTCGATGACCTGCTTGATCTTATCGACGACCGCCCAGAAGGCCGCTGGCGGGATGCCCAGCAGTCCCAGCAGGCCCTCCAGGATCGCCTTCAAGGGGTCTTCCAGGAACCGGGCGATCGCGTCCACCACGCGGCCGATGACGCCGCGGGCCTGCTGGCGGAGGCCGTGAATCTGCTCGCGGACCTCCTGAACGGACTCGCCGGCGCGGCGGGCGAGGTCGCGGTTGAAGCCGTCGCGGGTCTCGGCCGCTTCGTTGCGAAGCCCGTCGAGCTGGGTGCGGAAGCCCGCCTGCTCGCCCTCGGCCCAGGACCTGAGGCTCTCGGGCAGGTTGTTGAAGAGCGTGGCGATCTGGCCGTCGGCGTGGGCGATGATCGCCTCGCAGGTGGCGACGATGCCGTTGACCTTGCGGGAGATCTCGCGGACGAGGTTGCAGACGCCGTCGCCGAAGGCCTTCTCGGCCTTATCGTACGCCTCGGTCACCCAGTCGGGCATCCCGGTGACGTCGTCCCAGACGGAGACGATGGAGCCCAAGCCGCCGGAGTGACGCTCCCGGATCCAGGCCTCGACCTCGGAGAGTTTGGCCTTGAACCCGGAGGAGAGGACGGCGACGCCGTCGGTCCATTCCTTGGTCGCGTTGGGGACGAGCGGTCGGAGGAGCTCGCGGACCTGGGTCTGCGCCCCGAGGAAGACCGCGCGGGCCTCGCCGCCGGCCTGGGTGCGCATCTGCTCCTCGGAGCCGACCAGGCCGACCTGTTTCTCGCGGGCGTCGGCGGTGGTGGCGCTTCGGGAGGTGTTGAGGGCCTCGAGCGCGGCCCTCTGCAGCCCGGCCATGTCGGCCCGCGCCTGGGCGAGCGAGGTCTGCTGCTCGGCGAGGACCTCCGCCGGCGCGCGGGCGGCCAGCTCGCCGAGTTCGCCCTGCGCGGCGCGGGCGTCGGCGATCGGGCCGCTCTGGACGAGCGCGGCGGCGGGCGAGTCCATGCCGGCGTCGCGCATCCGCGCCTCGTTGGCGGAGACGTCGGCGTCGAGCGAGACGTTCTCGGGGGGCACCGCGTCGGGCGCGGCGGACCCGGCCGCGATCGGAGGCACCTCGGCCGGGCCTGGAGGGGGCGGGACGGCGCCGATCGGAGGCGTGGGCGTGCCCGTGGGCGTGCCCTGCAATGGCTGATAGGTGCCCCCGACCCGCTCGACGTCGCCCCGGATGGCACCGTCGAGTTCCTGGCCGGCATCGCGGGCCATGACCTCCGGTTCGGCCTCGACGAGCTTCTCCTCGTCGGGCGGGCGCTTGGATGCGATGATCTGGTAGATCCGCTGGCAGAGCTCCTCCAGTTCGGGGCTGGGTGCGGGCTGTTCGCCGAGGGCGGCGACGAGTTCGGCCTCGGCGCGGGCGTTGGCCTCCTCACTGGGCTCCTCGACGGCGCCTCGGGCGTCGGCGACGCGTGCCTCGGCGGGGGGCAAGTCGACGTGTTGGGCCTCGGCGGCCTGGCCGGCGGCCTGATGGGCCTGCCCGAGCCGATGCCGTGCCGACGGCGAGAGGCTCTCGGGCGGCTCTGGCATGAGCAACTGGACCTCGCCCCCCACCCCGCCCTGCGCCGGGCGCGTGCCGGCCCCCGCGGCCGTGCCATCGGCCGGCGTCGCGGCTCCCTCCTCGCGCCGGCCCCTCGCACCGGCCGCCGGCCTCGCCGCGCCTCCTGGCGCCGCCCCGCGACCCTTCTCGGCCGCGGCGGGGGCCGTCGGCCTCTCGGCCGTGCCGGCCGTGGCGGGTGCTGCCGGTGGCGTCGGGCGGGTGGCCGCCGCCGGGCCTCCCCCTCTCGCGTCGATCCCTCCTCGATCTCGCGCGGGGGCGGTGGCGGCCGAGGTCGGCGTGATCCGGGCGAGACGGGAGGTTGCGGCGTTGCCCGGCCCCGACACCCGACCGCCGTCGGCGGCCGTCGGGGCACCACGGCCCGGCGCGATGGAGATGCGGGCGACCGCGGCGTTGCTGAATGGCAACGGCCCGGCCGTGGACGCCTGCGGCTCCTGTGCGGCTCGCGGACGGGCCTCGAGCGAGCTCGGCTCGAGCCGGCGTCGTCGGCGTTCCGGCATTCGGGTCGGGGCGTCGGCCATCACGACTCCTGGAGGAGATGGGTGTAGGGCCCCAGCTCGGTCGGCGACAACATCCGGCCCTCGCGCCCGTATTGGCGGACGACGCCCTGGACGACGTGGGCCATTCCGATGCACGCGTCTTTCCTGTCTGCGGCCAGGAGCGCGGCCGTCCGTGCCGCGCCGAGGATCCCGGCGCCGGTCATATCGAGCCGGGCGAGCAGGTCGCGGTTCAGGCGCGGGTCCACGGGGGCCTGCGGCGGGAAGGCCAGGTCCCAGAGGCGCCGGCGCTCGGGCTCGGCGGGTCGGGGGAAGTGGATCACGACGTGGAGTCGGCGGAGGAACGCCGGGTCGAGGTTCTCTTTCAGGTTGCTGGCGAGGACGACCAGGCCTTCGTAGTCCTCGAGGCGCTGGAGGAGGTGGCAGACCTCGGTATTGGCGTAGCGGTCGCTGCCGTGGCGGACCTCGCCCCTCTTGCCGCAGAGGGCGTCGGCCTCGTCGAGAAAGAGGACGGCGTGGCTGGCCTCGGCCTCTTCGAACGCCTCGTCGAGGTTCTTCTCGGTCTCGCCGATCCACTTCGAGACGGTCTGGCCGAGGTTGACCTTGAGCAGAGGCGCGGAGAGCCGGCCGGCGATGACCTCGGCGGCCAGGGTCTTGCCGGTGCCGGGGTCGCCGGTGAAGAGGACCTTCAGGCCCGAGCCACCGGTGGCGAGCCGGCCGAAGCCCCACGATTCGGCCACGCGCGGCAGGGCTCGGCTGAAGCGGGAGACCTCCAGTACCTGCCGGTGCAGCGAGGGCGCGAGGATCAGGTCGTCGGGCCCTCGCCTTGGCTTGACGAGGTTGACGAACCGATCGCCGCCCTTGCGGGCGACGGCGGCGCAGGCGGCGTCGAGCCGGTCCTCGACGCGGACGGCCGTGCCGTTGCTGTCGAGTGCCGCCTGGGTTCGCGCGAGGCGCGCGACCGCCTCGACCTCCAGCCTCGACATGCGGAACCGGCCGGCGAGGTCCTCCAGGTTCGGCGAGTCGGCTTCGGGCAAGGCGTCGAACCACAGGGCCCGACGATCGGGATACGTCGCGGCGGGCATCTCGACCTCGGCATACGCGCGAGCCGCCAGCAGCGCGGTAGGCCGCCAGGGCTCGGACCCGGCCAGCAGACAAGGGATCGCCGTACGCGCCAGCGTCTCTGCCAGCGCGGCGGCGAAGCGGCGACGCTCGGGCTCGCGGAGGGCATCGGTCGGCACGAGGACCGCAGCCCCGAGGGCCGCCGCGGCGTGCAGCTCGTCGCGCAAGGCGGTCGCGTTCTCGGAAGAGAGCCGGCGCAGGGGCAGGCCGGCGGCCCGGGCGACCGCCTCGGCGGCGTCCTCGGCGCGGGCAACCGGCCGGCCCCAGAACGCGACGACGTCGAGCGCCCGCGCCGCGAGACCCCGGCTGAGTCGGGACTGGCGACTCGCCGCCACCTCCGGGGGCCCGGGCGCGGAGGATCCAGGCGCCGGCTCGGCCGGGTCGGACCAGAGTGCGAGGGCGTCGGGCCCGACCCCCGTGAGGAAGTCGAGGACTCCCGGCGCCAGTCGCAGGGGCGTATGCAGCTCGGTGGTCAGCTCGCCGAACGGCTCGATCAGGCCGCAGCGCCGGAGCTTCCCGAACCGGCCGACCGCCTGCCGGCGCGTCAGCCTCTGGCGGGCCGTGGCCGCCGTGAGGTGGCAGACGAGCTCGACGCAGGGATGACCCCGCCGCAGGTCATCGAGGATATAGGCAAAGATCCGACCGTAGCCGTGGTCGAGCTCCGCCGCGGCGCAGAGCAGGAGCACCTCACGCTCGAAGGTCGAGAGGCCGAGCGACTCGACCAGGCGATCGAGAGGGAGCCGCGCGCCTCGCGCGGCCGCCTCCTCGCGGAATCGCCGTTCGAGGTCGCGTTCGTCCGCGTCCGGCTCGGCGACGGTGTCGGGCACGCCGTCGGAGACGATCAGGTGATCGACGTCGTCGAGCAGGTCGGCCACCTGCTGGTCGGTGACGCAGACCGGCGCGAGGTCGGGCCGGTCGAGCCGGGCCGCGGCGGCGGCCTGCCGCTCGACGGCGGCGCGGAGCGCGCGGTGGATCGGGCGGAGCCGCAGCAGCAGGTGATCGATCGCCGGGTCGTCGTGGCTCATGGCGGGCTCATCCTTTGCCGAAGGTGACGACGCGGCCCCCGAGCCAGGGCACCCCCGCGACGTCGCCGAGCAGGCCGCATCCGGCGAGGTCGAGGCTCCTCCGGCCCAGCGGGAGAGTGACGCGGATCGCATCGTCGTCGAGCCGGACACGGGCATCGAGCGACCCGAGCCGCTCCAGGGCCAGCAGCGGGTCGGTGGGCTCGCGATCGCCCCAGAGCGTCCAGGCGACCTGGCCCAGCGCCAGCCCGGCCGCAAGTGCGAGCGAACGATCCAGGGCGTCCCCGGACGCCGGAGGCGCGGCGGGCCGCTCGATCGCCAGCGTCCGCCAGAGTTCCGCGGCGGTCTCCGAGGCCTCGACGAGTCGGCCGGCCTCACGGGCGAGCCCCTCGGGCCGTGCCGAGGCATCGTTCGTCCACCAGCGGGAGGCGCCGCGACGGATGGCCCGCCATGGCTCACCTCGAGACGCCCGGGCATCAGTCAGGAACCGCCGGCCGCGCCCATCAAGCTGGCGGAGGAGCCGGGGGTCGGCCGAGTCGAGCGGGACGAGGATCAGCTCCGATTCCACCCGATTCATCGGCTCATCGAGCCCTTCGAGATCGGCGGACCACGCGATCGGGAAGTGGCCCTCCACGTCGAGCAGTAGCCAACCGCCGCCCGTGTCGTCGGGCAATCGTCGGATCAGGAAAGGCACCCCGGGCCGATGGCCGATGATCAACGCCGAGGCGACGACCGCATCAAGCGGGCTGAGCAGCACGCCCGCGTGCCTCGCGAGTTCGTGGACCTCGGCCCCCGCCACTTCGCCGCCGAGGCCGGCGAACGCGGCGGCCGCCTCGATCGTGCTCGCGCGTCGTCGCCAGCCTCGCTCAGGCGGATCGAGGGCCTTGTACGCCAGCGCGGCCGCGAATACCGGCATCGCGTCGATCAGGCCGGCCGCGTCGAACGAGGCCGAGACCGCTTCGAGGTATCCCGCCTGGCCGAGCGGGCCAAGGAGCAGGAACGGCAGCGCCGACTCGACCCGGAACTCGCCACGAGGGGCGGGTGAGTGGCCGGCCTGGACTCGATCGCTCTCGCCTCGGGTACTCCGGGCGGGTGGAAGGGCCGACCGGTCGAGTGGAGCACGAGCTTCTTGACCTTCGGGGCGGAATGCTCGGCCGTCGGGGAGGGTCGAGCCTCCGGCCGTCCTCTGATCGTCCACCGCGGGGGCCGCGCCATCGCGGACGTCGGCGAGTTCGTCCCGCTCCACAGCCGGGTCGAGCCGCGCCGCTCCCGTCGAGGTTTCCGGCCGGGGCAGGATCTGGTCGATGGCCGTCCAGAGCCTTGGATCGTCGGGCGCGACGTCACGGTGGGCGGCCGACTCGACCGCGACGGCGACCCGACGACGCAACTCCTCGACCGGCCCGGGGGCGGTGTCGCCGAAGAGGGCGACGACCTGACGCACCGTCTCCAGCATCGCCCTCGCGTCGGCCCCGCCCTCGGCGTCGAGCGGACCTCCACCCCTTCGCGCGAGGGCGTCGTGCCAGGCCGCCAGCGAGGCGGCCGAGAAGGCGCGGAGGTACAGCCCGAGCACACCTCGGGCTTGCCATCGGCGGAGGACGTCGCGAAGGCCCTCACCCGGAGGCCCTTCGCCCGGTCGTCCGGCCGAGGGGGTGTGATCCTCTCGCTCCGAATCGCTCGCGGGCCCGGGCTCCACGGCGGTGAGATGGGCCCTCAGCGACTCCTCCAACGCGTCGATGAGCCGGCTGCCGACGACGTCCTCGGCGCCGACTTCGGACGTCTCGCCCCGTCGGTTGCGGGCCGCCACCTCGATCAGGTCGCGGAGTGAGATCGCGACGTCGAGCCGCACGGCGGTCGCGATCGCGACGTCTCGCCCGCCGTCGTCGATCGCTCCGAGCCGCGCGGCGATCAGTGCCGGGAGGCGGTCCACGACGAACGCGGCGAGGGCCCGCGGGTCTGGCCCCCAGCTCCAGCCGCCGCGTCGTACGACGCGCACCTTGCAGCGTTGGATCGTCACTTCGGCCATGGTCGTCGCCCGATGGCTCAGGGTAGGTTTTTCTTCTTCACGAAGGGCGGGCACTCGCCCGCGAGGACGAGGATGCGATAGTCGGTCGCCGGCCGGAGCCGCTCCGCGAAGGAGAACGAGGCTGTCGCCGATCCCGCCGGGATCTCGTCGTCCATGACCAGGGGGCCCGGCAACGACGATTGTTCGATCTGGAACCAGACGGGGGTCGGTTGGTTCGGGAGCGGTCCCGGGAAGGTGATCGTGATGTCGAGCCTGTCCTGGTGGAATTCCGTGGCCGCGGCGACGACCCGTCCCGTGTTCAGATCGGTGAGCTCCGTCGGATTCGCCGGATCCTTCACGGCCAGCGTGCGAGGGCGGGACAGGACGGGCTTCTGGGTCTCGACGACGGCGATGTTCAGGGACTCTTGGTCGACTTCGAAGATCAGGTCGGTCGGGGGCCCCGTCGTCGCGGCCGGGTTCAGGTGACGCACG
>JAABUS010001119.1_pt1 | contig 61293 bp, 61 predicted proteins | sample 5560161 | NCBI WGS metagenome assembly JAABUS01 (sample SAMN10711885, study PRJNA513376) | rock metagenome | isolation source: Antarctica rocks | place: Antarctica: Victoria Land, Trio Nunatak nord | collected 2016-01-04
ATTATGAGTTTTTAGACCAAAAGAGAAAAAGAAAAGTACAGGAAATGAGAAAGCTTGTTCATAAGTTTGATATAAAGACTGATGAATTAGGACTGAACCTCAACTGCTTATAAAACGTTAGTCAGAATGCCCCGTGAACCTAATTCTTTTGCAAGATATCTTGTAAGAACTTCAATCGCTCCTTTCATTGAGCCGTAAGCCGAAGAACCCGGAAAAGAAAAACGGGCAAGACCGGATGAAATATTGATAATCTGACTTCCGTTGTTAAGATATGGTAATGCTTTTTGCGTGAGGAAAAACACGCCTTTGTAATGAATATTCAATGCTGTATCAAATTGCTCTTCGGTAGTTTCAGCAAAGGATGAGTGAAGAGCCGTGCCTGCATTGTTGATAAGAAAATCAAAGTTCGTGCTTCCTGTTTGTTCTTTCAAATGACCGGTTACATTTTTTAAAAAATTATCGAACGATTTGATATTGCCTGCATCTAACTGAAAGGCGATTGATCTTTGTCCGAGTGACTGGATTTCTGCAACTACCTTATCTGCTTCCTGTTTGTTACTGTTGTAAGTTAATACTACATTAATCCCTTTTTTGGCGATGCTCAATGCCATGTTTTTTCCCAAACCACGGCTGCCGCCTGTTACTAATGCTGTTTTCATTTTATTTTATCTGTTTACTGTGTTTAATTTTTACTTGTTAATTAATCCTTTTTAAAATAATTTATTAATGCCTTCGCGATTATTTCAGGGGTTCCTCCGCGTTCAGTATTCCAGGGTGCTGAATGGTCAAGGTTTTTAAACTTTATCCTGTTTCCTTTGGGCAGAATTTTCTCTAAAGTATCAAGCGTATCTTTTAAATATTTGGGGCTTTTTGAACCGCCCAGTAATAGAACCGGTTTGTCTATAGAACTATAAGTCTGAACCTTTCCACCTCTCTGCAAAACGGCTGTAAAATCAAATCGCATTGCAGGTATCAACTCGCTCACTTTTGCATACTGCCCAATTTTTTTTTTGTCCTCTGATTTTATGAATGCCCTGGTTAATTGCTTTAGAATTGGTAATGGTATGTAGTTAAATATTTTGGGACCAACCTTTACAATTTTAAATACATTAGCAAGTGCCGCAGATAAATTTCCGTCTGATATTTCTTTAAAAACGGTGTTTATCTTTTTTACCGGAACAGCATTGGTAACATAAAGAGGTGGTTCATAAATAGCAGCCATTTTTATTGAAGGCAAAACTTTTGTTGCCTCCAAAGTGATGATAGCTCCGGAGCTTAATCCGAATACATAGCTTGCACCAGATGCGGTTATAATACTATTCAGGTCTTCAACATCCCTTTCTATTACGTGGTCCGGAGTGAACTCTTTTAGACTCAATCCTCGTCCTCGTCTTTCAGGAACATATACAGTAAAATCGTTGGATAGTGCTTTTGCTAATTCGTGGTGGTTGAATATAGTACCCATTGCACCTTGTACTAAAATTAGTGCTGGACCATGACCGTATTTACGATAACCGATTTTGGTTCCATCTTTTGAAATAACGGATGCTTCTGTATGTGCTGTATCAGCCGTTGGTGATTGTGCGAGGATGTTTATACTCATAAGAATTGATATTATTAAGATTATTATTTTCATTCCTTTATTTTATTCTAATTGATAGTTTTCTATATATCTCCTTCACTTACTGAATTTTATTTTTTGAACGGATGTCCTAAATAAATCATTACTAAAGGCATCAGTAAAAATGGAATTTCAATGAGGGCTAATTTAATGTTTCCTGTTTTTAATGCTAAAGCCAATATGGAAAGAATGATTGCCGCATTCAATAAATTGCCAATAAAAAATGTTTGAGGAAACAGAATGAGAACGGCAGCTATTAACGTAAGAACTGCGATTATTATTCCCATTGTTCTATTGATTCCTAAGTCTGCAAACATTTTAGATTCCTCCGGAGTAACTGTATTAGTAAGCCCGCCCCCCAACCATGTTTTACATTCAGGACAACTGTAACTAAGATTAGTATGCTACTTAATAAAATTGTAATCTGCCTTTGTTCGATCATTTTTTTAAAATTAAATTTGATAGAACAAAGGTGAGACGGAAAGAAGGATGCATCATTGCGAAGAACAATCCAATGTTTGCAAAATTCAAATATGCAGCTTAAGAACGAAAAGCTACAGGAGGTTGTGCTGTTTGTTTCTTAAAGAAGTTTGAGAAATGAGCAACTTCTTCAAAGCCCAAACTATCAGAAATTTCAGAGATATTCCAGTCGGTTTGTTTTAAAAGAATTTTTGCTTCCTGAATAACCCGGCTGGTGATAAGTTCGGTGGTAGTTTTGTCTATGTTTTCTTTTAATACTTTATTGAGATGATTTACATGAACGGCTAACCTGTCAGCATAATCTTTTGCTGTTCGCAGATTAAGTTTTTGATGAGGAGATTCAATGGGAAATTGCCTCTCTAACAATTCAATGAACAATAAGCTTACACGTGCAGATGCATTGTGTGCAGGGTACAAAGCGGTGGCAGGTTGCAGCTTTTGCCCGTAATGAATCAACTCTAAAACATAGTTGCGCAACAGGTCGTATTTATAAGCATAATCAGACGCTAATTCCCTGTGCATCTTTTCAAATATAGCATTGATTTCCTTTGCTTCTTTTTGCGAAAGATTGAAAACAGGATAGCCTCCTGCTCTAAAAATTGGCAAATCGTCTAACACAACCCCGCTTTTATTTTTAATTAAAAACTCATCAGTAAATATGCAGAAATAGCCTGATTGTTTTTCGTCTTTCGGCAGGTAATGATAAGGCACTTTTGGCGTGGCAAACAAGAGCGCATATTTTTCAATGTCAATTACTTTATCGGCGTACCCCACTTCGTTTCTGCCATCAATTAAACTGATCTTATAATATGCTCTTCTGTTATAAGGCATGATAGGTTTGACCTTATATTTTGCAACTTCATCCGCCACTTTAAAAACATTAAAATGTCCTATCTCTTTGCTGATGCCTTTGGGCATGAAAGCTGCTGTTTCTTTGTAAAATTCTTCAACTGATGTTGTTTTCATAATTCTTCCTATTGCAAAATTCAAATGTACGAAAATAACACAATGAATGTAAGCATGAGGAAGACTTTCTGGAATTAGGAAGTTTATTGTATCTTCTTTAAGTATGGAGTTCTACTCTGTCATCAGGATTAATTAAATGAACTTCTAAATTCAAGAGGCGATAAATTGGTTTTTGTGCTTAGCAGGGGAGATATAAAGGACAGGAAACTTGAAGTTAATATAGCTTTTGCCTACCAAGGTTTCAAGGCACTTGGCTTGCCGAAACTACTTAGTGAACCTTTCTCAAGGGAATTTGAGGAAGGCATGAGCGAAGTAAACAGAAGCCGCTAGGGGATTATAATCCGATTACAGAACAGGCTAAAGTAAATGAGTGGGAATGGCAAGATGGCGAAGCGAAGGTTGCAGTGCATCTGATTTTATTGGTTTAATAGTAAAGGAGAACATTTGGTTAACGACTACTGTTCTGAGCTTAATTTATGTTATACCGATAATGGTCTTAGGCTTCTAAAAAACTCTTGACTATCAATCTGACGAAAGACGGGAGCATTTTGGATTTCATGACGGCATTTCTCAACCGTTCATAAAAGAATTCGCTTCTGCAAATACTACAAAACAACGAAGTGTTACTGAAAACAATACTGTTGCTTTAGGCGAGTTTTTACTAGGTTTCCCGAATCAGTATCAAAAATTTACGCAAAGCCTTCAGTATTATATAGAAAGACTGGCAAGGAATGGGACTTTGGAAAAAATGGGAAGTACCTTATAATGCGACAGTTGGAACAGGATGTTAAGGATTTCTGGAATTACAAGGTAGACCAATCAAAGAATACCGACGGATCAACGAATATGAAGGCTGCCATTGCTCTTGCTTCTAAAATTGTTGGTAGGTGGCTAAGTGGCGCTCCGTTAACCTGTTCCCCTGACCATGATCATCCTTCATTAGCAGAAGAAAATAATTTCTTATTTGAATTTCAGAAGGAGGAAAATTTTGGTAAATGTCCATTGGTTCTCACATTGCCCGGGTTAATCATAGCGATGCCTAAGCTGACAAACCAAAAGAATCCTTTGCTGTAGCATCTCATCATAGAATTTTACTCCGAGGTCGATCATATGGAAGGCCTTTTATCACCAGCATGAAACCTGAAGAACTTTTAAGTAAAGCTTATAACGAAAAGGAAGAACGAGGATTGCATTTCATTTGCCTTAATGCCAACATCAGCCGACAATTTGAATTTATTCAAAATACCTGGATCAACAACAATAAATTTGGTGGTCTTTTGATGCTGATCAACTCTCCGGCTCTAACCTAAGTGATTTTACTATTCACCAAAGACCTCTAAGCAGACATCATAAAGCTGTGCTTGCTTTTGTAAAAGTAAGAGGTGGGGTTATTTCTTTATGCCGTCCCATTCAGCTTTAAAATTTTTAGCAGAAAACTTACCTTCTCATGCGTATAGTAGATATCTTGAACCTACTGGTTGTAGAAATTATACATGACGATGTTTTTGAAAACGTGCGATAACTTAACACCCGGTTAGAGGTTATCAGGTATCCAAGGCTCAATTAAACCTGCATCCTTTTAGATTTTAAAAAAGATAACTGCGAGATGTTAACCAGCGGAGCACAAAGGCTTTAACCGAATCTGAATTAAACTAATTATCTTTAATAAATGACAGAAAGTAAGTGAAGCAGAAGAACATAAGATCGTGCATTTATCAAGTTGCAATAACCACCAGTTCGTGAGCAACGCAATACATTAAAAGGTTCCTTTTTTTGTACAATTTTTACTACCCTTTTTAATCCTTAAAGCAAGGAAATTTATTCAAAAAAATACTTATTATACATTTACTGATGCTTGATGACTACCAAATTCCTCAGCCCTTGATCATTCAACACCCTTTCCATTTCTGACTGGACAATATCCTGCACATCCTGTTTTATCTGTAAATAATTCCGCTGTACCATTCCATTATCAAGCTTACGAAGAACTGGAATTTCCTTATAATGATCCTGTTCTTTTTTCAATGCTTCATGGTCATTTATTATCTCACAATGAAAAGTTTTAAGTTCAATTTTATTATCAGGATCATCAGCTACCATACCCACAAATTCACCTGTAGAAAGGGGCGATATTTTTGAAGGAGGAATAGCAGATTCTAATTGTTTTGAACGACTGATGGAAGTATCTGAACTATTAATAGAAAGGTTTTCACGATCCTGCATTATCTTACCAAAACGTTCACTAAGTTGTTTAGCTGTATCTCCTGTAACCTGACCGCTTATGACGTTACCGGTAATATTCATTATAACATCCGCTTGTTCTTTTCCATAATCTTTTGTAATTGGCTAAAGTCCTGAATTCCTAAACAGGTAGCTACTTTATTGCTTCGTGCAGTAGCAATAAGGCTATCCATATTATTAAGATAAATGGTGGGAAATTCATCAAAAACAAGACTGCTTTTCTGTTTTCCTTTTTTGTTCACCAGCTTAACTAACCGGTTTACATATAGAGATAAAACGGCACCGTAAATCTGTATCTTCTGAGGGTTATTGCCCATGCAAACAATCTTTGGTTTATCAGGATTATTTATGTCAAGCATAAAGTCATTACCCGATAACACATAATATAATTGGGGTGATGAAAGTCTTGCCATGGCCACTTTAGCTGAAGCTATTTGTCCTTCCAATTGCTCCATAACGTTATTGAGAAACGCATTGACAAATGGATTAATTAAAACATCAATTTCTTTTTCTGTTCTAAGTATTGTAAAAAGGTCTTTATAATCAACCTGCATAAGCTCAATGACATGAGGCAGCGTACAGAACTCACCATCCTTATATTTGCGCAGATACCAGATAATAGCTGTTAAAAAATTGATGGGCGATTCAACAAAGAAATCCCCCTGCCGCTTGATCCACTCCCTGTTCAAACCCATCAAAATAGTTCGGGCAGATTCGGCTGCATCAGTAATATCACTCATGGTTTCATGGTCAAGAGGATTGCAGCGATGACTGCGGCTAAGGTCATCAAAATTGATGACAAAAAACTCCGGTTCAACAGGATATCTGCTCTTATATTTCAGCCAGGTATTGTAAACTATCTTAGATAGGTCATCGAATTTGAAATCGTAGACAAACATGGTAAACCCTTTTTTAATATGCTGGGTTATGACGTGCCGGATTACAAAGTAAGATTTACCAGATCCGGGTGAACCTAAAACCATTAATGCCCGAAAAGGATTAATAATATTGATCCAACTTTTGCGCTTTCTTCCTTTAAAGGAATAGGTAGCAGGAAGGTTGATTGAAAAATCATTTGTAAGGAAATTTTCTTCCTGGGGAAAAGTCTCATTTTCCTTATTAAAAATATCTTCATTGTTTAACTTTTTTTGTATTACCCGCGATAATAATGTTCCTCCTGACAGTATCATAATGAAGCCCATTGCTGTTATGCTTATATACGCAAATGCTGCTGTAGCAAGAGATGTTTTTAGTAACAAAGAAAGGTAACCTATAAAATAAATAAGTAAGCCCAAAGTTATATAGGCAATAGCTTTTTCAAACCTTAATTTATCATCTTTTCTGCCTCTTGCTCCAATAAGCGAAATGAATAAAAATCCTAAAGCAAAGAGTTTAGAAGTAACAAAGTTGTGAAATAGTCCTGTATTACGAATATTACTGATCAGCCTGTCTGTAAGTGTTAGAGTAAGATGCCACTGTTCAAAAGCTGTATAGCAGTAATAATAAAAATGAAGCACTAAAATTACTATGCTTATTAGCCTGGTCATATCCAATATCTTCCTAAGCGCCTGTTCATTCTCTCCTGTTTGCATAACATTGTTTTTTAAAAATTATAGTCGTTTTGAAATTCCTTTTTTCTTTTTCTTTTTACCATTTATAGTTAGTTGGTAAGGAATATAAGAGGATGTATATTCCGGCTTTAAAAGAACATCAAGGAGGCTTTCCTTATTTTGATAAGATGATTGATGCGGAATAGATTCCTGCCCTAATGTTGCTTCCTTTTGTTGAACAGATTTGTGTTTGTCAACGTGCTCTTTTACTGATGTTTTGCATCTTTCAATAATAGCATTAGCACTGTAATTTTTACCCAGATCACTTCCATTAAATACACATTTTGTATGATGATCTATGTAGGTAATACCATAAATAATTCCGTCCGCATTTTGCCTAAGCGCTACATCTATACCTTGGTTTTCCACCGACTTAATTAAATTTTTAAGACTCGCTTCAGGCAGTCTTATAAAGGCAAGGTCAACAGCATTTTTCACCCTTACTTTATGAGAGATACGGGCTGCTTCATTTAATTTAAATCTTTCCTCTAAAAATGTAAGTGTAGGCTTATTGTAAAAGTCGCTGGCTTTGATGGGAACACCCACCTTGTTACCTTGTTCATCAACTATCCTATAAGTAAGTCCTTGAGTTTGATATACTCTTGAATTTTCGCTACCTCTGTCTGCCATTACATTGTATTGTTTAAGGACTGCATTGAGTTCAGGGAGAGAGGTGTACTTATAGTTTTTTATAACTGCGTCCAGCACATTTGTAATAGCTTTTTTTGTTTCTGCCTTACCAAATTGCACCTTCTGAACATTGACTGGCTTTAGCTCATAAGCCTGCCTCTGTTTGCTGTCTTCAGCCTTTTTTAAACTATACAAAATTTCCATTTCTTTACGTGCCGTTTCGGATTGATTTCTACCAATATTTTGCGTGTCTATCCTGCTTCCGTCTGACCGGACTTTTATAGATATTATATGTATATGGGGATGACCGGAATCGAAATGCCGGTAGACCAAATAAGGCTGATTTCCGAAACCAATTCTTTGCATATAGTCATCTGCAATTTGTTGTAAAAGGGAATTGGAAAGTGTTTCTGAAGGATCAAAATTGAGAGAAATATGAACGCTTTTTCGGCTTACATTTTCGTTTAAAGCAGCCTGATTAAGCAGTCTGTTAAGCTTATTTGAAAGAGATAAATGTTCAACATCCATCGGATAATTACCTGCTGAAATACATTCGGCTTTTCCCTCTTTCAGCTTCTTTTCATTGTAGTTAACCATGCGATGAATCGAGTGTCCCGTCTTAATTACTGCAACCATTTTTCAGCTACTTTTTTAATGTGATTTTTTATTTCATCCACCTTGTTTAGCATGGTTTGTTTTTCTAATTCGTAGGTGATTAGCCAGCTTCTGAACTCTGCAAGCTGATGGAGAGTATGAAATTTTTTTACCGCCTGATTGAAGTTATTTGCAATGCCATTTAGCTCATTTCTTAGCTTCATTGCCTCTGCCATTAAGTCATCCAGGGACTGGTTTCGATAAGTTGTAACGATAGGCTTTTCAAAGATGCTTCTGCGCACATAATCACTTAATTTCCGGCAGGTGCTAGCCTTCCATTTTTTTTCTATTTGCTCATACTCTTTAAGCGTGAGCCGCACCCCAATAATACGGGATTTTTTTATATTTTTAGCTTCCATCACTTTATCATTTTCACGTTTAAAAATTGCTTTTTTTCTTTACTGTGTCCCCGCCCACGACTTCGGAGTAAAGGGCGGCCAAGATTCGGTTGTTTAACAACCGGACATCTGGCCGATTGCGGGAAGGAGCAATCTTTCAGCCTTCCGGATGTCCTCTAAGCTTTTCATATTTGTTTTTGTTGCTTTAAACGTTTTTGTGATTTGATCCTTAAATAGATTTTTATCACGTCCTAAGAATAAGATTTCAGTACAGCCTTTGTCCTAATTTTTTCTTTTGTGCTTTTGCAGACTTTACTAACAAGTCATTGAGGTCTTTGTAATGCTGGTATAAGTGGCTTTCATCTTTATACTTATCGCCAAGAGAAAGGGCATACCGACTGTAATTCTGTCCGGTCGTATCCTGGTCTAAATACAGTTTGATTACGTCATGCTGTTCCATAAAAGGGCGTGCTTTTTCAAAGAAGGAAACAGAATTTAGTATCACAAAATCAGATGTGTTTTGCTGCTGATTTTTTTGGATCGTCATAAAGGAAAGAAAGTGGGTGAAGCCTTCAAACACGACAGCTTCTTTAGCATTATTGTTAAACGTAGTAACATCTTTTGGAGAGCTGCTTGCCTTAGAATAAGGGTTACGAATTTCATAGCCACCGGAGTCATTTTTAAATCCGATACTAAAATATTCTTTACCATTTAGTTCGTATTTTACTTCCTTGCAAAAGCATTTCGCAATGTCTATCGGTATCCTCCTTTCCTCCAGATAATGAACCAGGGCAAAAGATGAAAGAACGCCTTCTTTAATAATCTTTATTTTACTCTCGTCGTTTTCCCTTAGCTGTTCCGGGGACTGGCGTAAGATGTGCGGGTGAAAAGAAAAATCAGTGGCGAATTTTTGAAGTAATTCGACTATTGTACATTGGTGATATGCGATGCCAAAATCTATGATATTACCGCCTTTGCCAAGTCCGTGATCGTACCATCTGTTTAGTTTCCTATTGACTTTAAAAGATGCTGTTTTTTCTTCCCGCAACGGAGATAAATACCAATAGTCGGAGTTTCCCACTTTAACAGGTTCATACCCTAATTTTGATTGATAATCTATCATGTCTGTCTGCCTGGCTTCTTCAAAAGAAAGCCATTTACTCTCAAAATTCATACCCTCACATTTTCAATTTCACAATTCTAATAAAGACAGGTGCAAAGTTAAACGTGCAATATTGGTTCAACCTATCCTCATCATATTTTGATGAGGATCGTATCAGCAGTTGCAAATAGATTTGTGCATTGAAAAAATGAATAATTAAAACTAAAAATTATGCTTACAACAAATGATGTAGCCAAAGTGTATGATACTATTTTAAGTATCCCCGGCATGAACGAAACAGTGAAGATTGATCTTAAGATTTCACGCAAAAATGTGCTGTTGCTTAATAGTATTATTGAACGGGGTTTAACAGTGAAGGGCGCAGATGACAAGTCCTCAAATCTCCTGGATGTTGTACCCAAAGAAACATTACAGGAAATGTCTGCATTCGTTAAACAATCAAGGCAGTTGTAGGTACATTAAATATATTTTAATGTCCTTACATATAATAATAGAAATGGAATTTGAAACATAGCATAAAGCTCTTGAAGGCTTTTACTTTCTCAAAAAGGAGGTGTGTGATGGAAACAAGTGAGGACGATAAAATTACTCTTGAAAAAGCAGTCGAAATACTTAAAAAAGGTGGGTTGGAGGTAAAGCTTGAACAGGCAAAACTGATACTTGAATTTTTATACAAATTAGCTGATATAACGGTGATTATACATAGTAAAGCTACCTCAATTCCGTAAATTTGTTGTACAAAAGTGCAATAATTTTTTCTGCTTAAACAATTAAATTGACAGGTATGCAAGTAGCGGATTTATACATAAGAGTGAGTACAGACGAGCAAGCTGATAAAGGGTATTCACAACGCAACCAGGAAGAAGTCTTGCGCAAGTATTGCGACATAAATTCTATTAAGGTAAGAAAAGTAATATTTGAAGATCATTCTGCGAAAACATTTAATCGTCCTGAATGGACTAAACTTCTTGCTGATATCAAGAAATATAAGGGTAAGTCTGACTTTATTCTTTTCACTAAATGGGACCGCTTTAGCCGTAATGCGGGTGATGCCTATCAAATGATTAGCTCTTTACGCAAATTAGGTGTAGAACCGCAGGGTGTAGAACAACCCTTAGATCTTTCAATTCCAGAAAATAAAATGATGCTTGCTTTTTATTTAGCAGCACCTGAAGTTGAAAATGACCGAAGGGCATTGAACGTGTTTCATGGTATGCGAAGGGCAAAAAAAGAAGGCAGATGGATGGGAACAGCTCCTGTGGGATATACAAATAAAGCAGGTGAGGACGGTCGTAAATTTATTGCACCAAAAGAGCCCGAAGCCTCACTACTTAAATGGGTATTTCAGGAACTGGCAAATGGAACATTAGCTGCGGATCAGGTAAGGAAGGAAGCTAATAAAAAGGGACTTAAATGCAGCAGAAGTAATTTCTGGACAGTAATTCGTAATCCCATTTACTGCGGCAAAATTTTTATTCCTAAATTTAAAGAGGATGACAGCGGGCTGGTTCAGGGGCAGCATGAGCCACTTATCACGGAGTCCATGTATTATGATGTACAGGACACTCTTGATGGTAAAAAAAGAAAAGAGCGGCCTAATACGAAAATTGTTTCTCAGGATAACTTACCGTTAAGAGGTTATTTGACCTGTCCGAGATGCAGCCGTATGTTAACGGGTAGTGCTTCGAAAGGTAAATACAGTCTTTATTATTATTATCACTGTATATCCCCATGTGGATTTAGGCACCGGGCTGAAGAAGCAAATGAAATGTTTGTTGGAGAACTAAAAAAGTTTATTCCGCATCCTGGAGTAGTGGATTTGTATAAGTTAATCATCAGTAATACATATAAAAAACAAAGCAGTCAACAGCAGAATGGAAGCAAGCAAATAGTTGTGGACATGAATAAGCTCAATGAGAGGATTGGTAAGGCAAGAGATATGCTATTAGCGGGCGATTTAGATCCCGCTGATTATCGTATTATTAAAGCTGATTGTGAGGAAAAGATTAATCGTTTGGAAGCCAAACTCGCAGAAGCCACACATATATCTATAACAGTTAGCATAGACAAGCTAATTGAAAAAGCTGTTAGCTCACTTTCTCAATTAGATATATTATATACAAAAGCAGATATTACAGGAAAGCGTCAAATAATAAGTTCGATATATCCTGAAAAACTGTGTTTTGATGGATTACAATATCGAACTCCCCGCATCAATGAAGCAGCCAGTCTTATTTATCAGATAAACAATAAGTTAAGCGCAATAAAAAACCGGAAAGATTGCGATGTTTCACACCTTTCCGGTTGGGTAGCCCCGACAGGAATCGAACCTGTATCTAAAGTTTAGGAAACTTCTATTCTATCCATTGAACTACGGGGCCAGCAGAAAATTGAAAATAAAAAATGAGAAATCGAAAAGAAGGTTTTTAATCAAAAAATTTTCCGGCGCAAAAATAGAGTTTTGGCTCTCATTTAGCAAAACTTACTGCTAAAATATTCTTTCTGCCCTCACGCCTGTATCTTTGCAACCCAATTTTAAACAGTATGAAGTTTTACAATCTTATAATAAAATATCGTTTTTACCTAAGCATACTCGCTTTAATTCTTGCCATTATTATAAATGTTACCGCTGGTTTTTGGCCGGCTTTTATATTATATTTTCTTGCAGTCATTGGTTTTGCAAGCCATTTTTTCATTGGCCCGCTTCGCCTGGTACAAGAGCCGATGGAGCAGGGAAATATGGAGGAAGTTCAGAAGATAATTGACACGATTTGGTTTCCCAATCTGCTGTATACGCCTATCCGATCTACTTATTATACATTGAAAGGTAACCTTGCAATGATGAATCAGGACTATGACTCTGCCGAAAAACACATGAAAAAAAGCCTTGATCTTGGTTCACCGATGGCCGAGGCGGAAGGAGCTAACAAGCTGCAGCTTGGCATGATGGCGCTGCAAAAAGGTGATATGAAAACAGGTGAAAGCTATGTGCGCCAGGCCATTCGTGCAGGCATCGCTGATAAAGAAAGCCAGGCTGTTGCATTTCTGAGCATGTGCCAGATTTTTATGAATAAAAGAGAATTCAGAGCAGCAAAAGATTATTTCCGCAAGGCTAAAGCGCTTAAGCCAACGACAAAACAGGTGGTTGAGCAGATTAAGGAAATAGAAAAATATATTTCACGGATGCCGGGATAACTTAACCTGGCTTTACTATTTGTAAATTGTCTTTTAAGCTTTCAAATGTTTCTTTATACTTTTCAGGAATTTTCTGTAAGTCAACCGGAAAAGATTGTTTATTGTATATTAACTGATATTGCGTGTTATCCCTCATTTCTCCGGCGTTATCGTCTGCCTTTATTGCGCTGATTAATCTATCAAGATCTTTTTCATTCCAGTCAACTTCTTGCGCAGCTTTTTTTGTGACAGGTATCATTCCGCCAGTTCTAATAAGCGTTATTTTCATACGTTTTATTTAACTTTTGCGGCAGCCCAGCCGTCTTTTACAGCTTTTACTTCAGGGCTTTTAGCTCCATATAATCCTGCAGCAATATTTATCGTCACTTTTCGCATATCACTGAATGTTGCATTTTGTTTTACGTTAATCTTATCGGTTATTGCTCCATACCATATTTTGCCTGCTTTTTCCCAGGAATAACCACCCATGTTGTAAGCAGCTACATAAAAAGCAAAATTTGGAATGCCGGAGTTGTAATGCACTCCGCCCCAGTCACCTGCGGCCGTATCAGGCAGCTTTACAAAATTATCCATAGTTGCAGGCTGCGGATCATCACCAAGATCAGGATGATTCTTATAAGCTGTTCCCGGCGCTTTCATACTTCTTAGTGCATATTGATCTCCTAACAAAACATTTTCGCCAATCAGCCAGTCTGCTTGTTTTATATCCTGGTTAAGCGCTCTTTGTTTTATCATTATTCCAAATATATCCGAAAAAGATTCATTTAAAGCGCCTGCCTGCAAGTGATAATCTAAGTTAATCTCATACTGGGTTACTCCATGGGTAAGCTCGTGACCTACAATATCAATATCGCTGGTAAAAGAGCCGAAAATTTTTCCGTCACCATCGCCATAGATCATTCTTCTGCCATCCCAAAAAGCGTTGTCATATTTCTTGTCGTAATGAATATATTGCTGAATGGTCATACCGAGATTATCAACAGAATTACGGCCAAAAAGGTCGTAATAGAAATGCCAGGTATCTTTACCTGCATTTATTACATTTTTAGCGTCTTTATCGGCCGGAAGCTTAGGATCAGTGTTTTTCCAGATAAGTGCTGCAGCAGAAAGGCTTGTTGAGGTTTTACAATTGTACACTTCCATTTCAGGTGATTTTGCCGCTGCCTTTTTTTTTGTACCAACGCCTAATATTGCTCTTTCTCCGGGAGTTATACTTTGAAAAAACTGGCGGTCACTTCTGAAACGGTAACTGCGAAACTTAGTATTTACAGCAATTCTTGAAATATTCTTATCAGGAGAGCCCGCGAGCTTATCAAGAATATATGGAGGAATAATACACTGTACAGGTGAAAAATGATTTTGACACATAGAAATGATGGTTTTGACAGGGATTAAATAAGGAAAATGAAAGTTACTATCAAAAAATTGTGAAACAAAAACATTTAAAGCTATTTAGCCAAATTCAGAAATCTCTCAAACCTGCATTTATTCTGCTGCCATCTTTCCAAATTTTTCTTCAACCATCTTAAACCTGAAATCGAATATTTTCTTTAGCTGCCGCTTCACTAACACTGTATTAGCTATATCGCCCAAAAATCTGTAAGGTACTTTGTAATGCACAATGTCAGTCATTTCGACGCCATGCGGCAATTCTTTGAAATGGTGCTGATGATGCCACAAACTGTAGGGGCCAAAACGCTGTTCATCCACAAAATATTTTCCTTCCTCTACGTGCATTATCTCTGTCATCCAATACATGGGAATGCCTAATAAAGGTTTTACGGTATATTCTATTATTTGCCCTGCATACATTTTTTCGCCGTGGTGTTTGCTTTTTATTACAAAACCCATTGCCGCAGGCGTGATATCTTTAAGATTATCAGGCTTGCTGAAAAAATCCCAGGCTTCAGGTAAAGTTACCGGGATAGTCTGAACCGTTTTGAGAGAATATACTTTAGACATACTAACTGCTTTATTGTACTAACGTTGCAGATGCCTAAAGGTTTATAAGACAGAATTGCTAATGACAGAAGGAGGCTTTTAAAACAGACGACTGCTGCCAAAATTACTTTCATTGTTATTAAAAAACATTTATTTATTAATAACATATTCTATAATAATTGCTGCAATTTTCAGATCAAATATCATTTTAAAAAATATTTTCCAGCTCTTTTAAATGATAAATAATATGTGTCGGTTTTAGCGTAGTTTCTTCTTTTATATGATTTACAAATATGGTGTCCATGCCCGCATTCATTGCGCCAAGTATGTCAGCATCCAAATTGTCTCCCAGCATCATGCTTTCCGCGTAGCAGCAACCTGCGCTTCCAATCGCGAAGTCAAAAATCTCTTTGTGCGGTTTTAGACTGCCGGCAGCTTCAGATGTAATAACAGTCGAAAAATATTGCGCTATCTGTGCGTTTTCAAGCTTTCGCCCCTGTATTTGCTCAAAGCCGTTAGTGATGAGATGAAGTTTGTAATCTTTATTTATAAGATAAGTGAGTATTTCTTTAGTATGAGGGAAAAGTGCTTTTTTGCCGGGAAGTATTTCAAGATATTCTGCGCTTAGTTTTTTTGCCAGCGTTTCATCAGCCAGTTTAAACTCGAGCAGCGCGTGCCACATTCGTTTCCATTTGAGCTCCGCCTGTTTTATAAACCCATGGTTGTACCGGTGCCACAATCTTTTATTATGAAAAGAATATTTCTCGAAGAAAAGATCAAAATCGGCTGTAACTGATTCGTGAAGACGATGTGTCAGAAAAAGGTCGTGAATTGTTTCTTTTGAGTTTGTTTCAAAATCCCAGAGTGTATGGTCAAGGTCAAAAAAAAGGTGCCGGTAAATCATGCGGAGGCGATTTTATTTTCTGTTTCTTAGATTTGCCTGCAATCTACTCTAAACAGGTAAAATATGAATGTTATAATCACCGGCGCTACCAAAGGTATAGGTTATGCAACTGCTGAAAAATTTGCCGGCGCAGGTTATAATCTTATTGTTTGCGCACGGTCAGAAGAAGATCTGGAGAAGATGAAGAAAGATTTTTCGGCACGTTTTCCGTCTGTTTCTATTTATACAAAAGCGGCAGATATTGGTGACAGCAACCAGGTTAAAGATTTTGGAAAATGGATTTTGGAATCAGGTTTTACGCCCGATATTTTAATAAATAATGCAGGATATTTTGTTCCCGGCAGCATTTATAATGAAGAAGAAGGCATGCTGCAAAAAATGATGGAGGTAAACCTGAACAGCGCTTATCACCTTACGCGAACATTGCTTCCTGCAATGACAGAAAGAAAAAAAGGCCATATTTTTACTATTTGCTCTATTGCTTCTTTTCAGCCTTTGGCAAATGTTGGTTCTTACGGCATTAGCAAGTTTGCGCTATTGGGATTTACCAAACACTTAAGGGAAGAAATGAAGCCTTACGGGATTAAAGTAACCACTGTTTTACCCGGTGCCACCTATACATCAAGCTGGGAAGGATCCGGTATAGATCCCGCCCGGATTTTAGAAGCGAACGATGTGGCCGCGATGGTGTTTGCGTGCAGTCAGTTATCAGCACAGGCGGTTGTTGAAGATATAATTATACGGCCGCAATTGGGGGATTTGTAAGTTTAAGGATGGAACACGGATTTGTTATGATAATTAAGATTGGTTAAGATTTTTTAATAAGCAGCGGAAATCATAAAAATCTTAATAAATCAGCGTTCCATCAGACATATTCCTTATAACTTTGCACATGAAATTGTTTATATGAATAAGTTTTGTAAAGTTTTATTTATTGTAATGGTAATGGTTGCGGCAACTGTTACTGCCGCTAATGCACAATGCTCTATCTGTACAAAAACTGCCGGTCAGCTTGGCGAGAAACCTGCAAGCGCTCTTAACTCAGGCATTGTTTACCTGATGCTCACTCCCTTTGCTATAGTGGGTTTTATCGGGTATAAATGGTGGAAAAACGAAAAGGAAAATGACGCGCGGGACGCACAATAATGCCTGCTTTTATAATATTACCGAAAGGTTTAAAAACTGCCATTGCAATTTAAATTTTTGTATCGTGATATAAGCTTTGTCGCCGGTCGTAAAGTTCCTTTTCCTGTCATTGTCTGGTTTGCCTTTGCGCTCATAGCAGTTCTGGCCGAGCTTTTTCATCATTCTATTAATAATTTCCTGATATTTAAAAACGTCTTTTGGCATGTAATTGACCAAAAAAATTTATATATAGCATATCCGGCAGAGTATGAAGATCATAATTTTTACGGCCCCGTTTTTAGTTTTATAATTGCTCCGTTCGCCGTTTTGCCTGCCTGGTTGGGTGTTATATGTTGGGTTTTGTGCAACGCGGGCATCTTATATTATGCCATCACACAATTGCCTTTCCATCAGAAAGCGATACAAACTATTTTACTAATTACTGCTATCGAATTCATGACTTCCAGCCACAACGTGCAGTTCAATCCTGCGGTGGCTGCCTGCATTATTCTGTCATACACTTTTGTGCGTAAAGGAAAAGATTTTTGGGCTGCCTTTTTTATAGCTGTTGGTCTTCTTACCAAGCTGTATGGCATTTCAGGAATTGTTTTTTTCTTTTTTTCGAGGCATAAATTAAAATTTGCCGGCTCTTTTCTGTCTTGGCTGGTTGTGCTGTTTTGCCTGCCCATGCTTATTTCTTCACCTGCTTTTATTTTGCAGACATACAAAGACTGGGCGCACACTTTGGTCTTAAAAAATCTTCATAATATAACGCTCAATTACATCAGCATGCAGGATTTAACTGTTATGGGAATTATCAGGAGGACTTTCAGGTACGCGGATCTGCCAACTTTAGCAGTGCTGATACCGGCAGCTTTATTGCTTGCATTACCCTTATTGCGATATAAATTATTCCAAAATACTGTCTTTCAATTATATTACTTGTGCCTCGCGCTTATCAGTGTCGTTATTTTCAGCTCTTCTGCCGAGTCTGCTACTTATGTGATTGCTATGGCAGGCGTTGCTATTTGGTTTGTTATTAATATGCATGAAAAAAGTACATTTAATACTATTGTATTGATATTTGCTCTTTTTACAACCAGCCTTGCATCAACAGATTTGGTACCCCAGTTTATAAAACACGATATTGTACGCCGGTATGCTTTAAAAGCTTTGCCCTGTTTTATTGTCTGGCTCATTCTTATTTACAACGTCGCTTTTAAAAAAGCAGAGTCTCTGAGAACTCCAATATTTAAACTAAACGAATAACAAGCCTTGTATAAAAAATGTATTATGTAATATATGGCTTCCTGTACCTTATTTCATTGCTGCCGTGGAAAGTATTGTATTTTGTCAGTGACTGTGTGTATGGTTTAATATATTATGTAATTAAATACAGAAAGCAGGTAGTAATGAGCAACCTTTTAATTGCTTTTCCTGAAAAGACAGAGGAAGAGAGAATTAAGATTGCGAAAGAATTTTACCATAATTTTCTCGATACATTTATTGAAACCCTTAAGTTTTTATCTCTTTCCGATAAAGCATTTTTGAAACGGCTGACAGGAAATTTTGAATTGCTTTCAAATCTTTACGCAACCGGTCAGAATGTTCAGCTTCTTTCGGGTCATTTTTTCAACTGGGAATACATGAACTGGGGAATATCGGGAAATTCTCCTTATCCGTTAATCGGAGTGTATTCGCCTGTCTCAAACAAAGCTTTTGAAAAAGTAATGCTGAAAATGCGCAGCAGGTACAATACTATTTTAGTATCAACTGAAGAATTTAAAACCCGGTTTCACCAGTTGGCAAAAAACCGGTATGCGCTGGCGCTGATAGCAGACCAAAACCCGGGAGTTTCTGAAAAAAGCTACTGGCTTCCTTTTTTTGGCAAATTGACAGGCTTCGTTACCGGCCCTGAAAAGAGCGCCCGGATAAACAATGCTGCTGTTGTATTCGCACATTTTTACAAAGAAAAAAGAGGATATTACAAAGTAGCATTTGAATTATTCACAACCACGCCGCAAGACTTTGCACGCGGAGAGATAACAAAGAAATATGTTGCTTTTCTCGAAAATTGCATAAGAAAAAAACCTGCTAATTATCTTTGGAGCCACCGGCGGTGGAAATGGGAGTTTAAGGAAGAATACAGGAAGCTGGTCATTTAGTTTAATCCACCATTTACCTTGTAGTTGAGTTACTTATATCAGTTTTTAAAAAATGACGGTGTTTACTCCTTATTTTATCTTATAGAACATTTTTAAACAAAAAAGCCACTTTCGAAAGTTCGATTTTTGTTTATAAGCAAGAATTTCATTTCTGTTCCAAAAAAAAAGCATCATTCTGTTGAAGTTATTTTTTAATGAAAAGCTTGTATAGCTGACATCTAAATCCAACAGGACTTTTTTCTGCAATACTAATTGCTCCGGACATTTTAAATACTGTAGGTGCATTCGTTCTCTGATTTGTTCCAGTTTTTCTTTTTTATCAGACTTTTTTTTTATTCTTTTAGTTCCTGCTGTTTTAACTGCTCCAAAAACATTTTGAGGGTGCCGTCTATATTTTACCATTGTCATATCTACAAACTTAACAGGATGTTTACAGGCGGCCACGAATCCTAACCAACGATCATGAGGTATCATATCGGGAAAAGGAAAGCATCTTTGCGTAAGTTCTTTAGTAATAAGCATAGCATGACCCGGAGGTGTATTGCCTATTGTAAAATTTAAGCAATTATCAAAATGGGGCAACCTTTTTTTATCAAACAATTTTTTATTCAGGCTGTTGCCAGCTTCGTCAATAATAAGAGAATTGCAGTAGACAATTTCATAATCTTCAATTTCATCAACCAAAACAGTAATCTTTTCTTTTTCCCAGATATCGTCCTGATCTGACAAAGCAATATAAGAGCCTGTAGCCAGCATCATTCCTTTTTCAAAATTTTTTACGTATCCAAGATTCTGCTGGTTAACAAAAATCTTTATATTTGAATGCAATGCTTCATACTGTCTTATAATTGACAGGGTATTATCGGTAGAACAATCATCTATTATAACAACCTCAATATTTGGATAAGTCTGCTCTAAAATACTGTTTAATTGTTCAGCTAAATATTTTTCCCCATTATAAGTGCACATTACTACAGAAACTAGGGGATTACTTAAAATAATCATATTCTTTAATTAGAAGGAAAAATACTCATAACAAAAAATTTTAAATATATGAGTTATTAAAGAATGAAAAACAAAGTTATAATTCAGTTACAAAACAAAACTTTGTATAAACAATTACCTATTTCATAGGCTTATTACTTCTTACGAGCCATTTAATTCTTTTGTCAAGATTACTTTTCCATCTGTCAGTATCTTTTTAAAAAAGCATTTTTAAAATATACTCGTTTATTAGAATTAAAAGGATTGTCTCACATCAACGTATAGAAAATTGATAGATAATAATTATTTAATTTCTACTTTAAAAAAATTTTTCTTTTCTTTATAGAAACAAGCTAAGGCAACTTTTAAATATCTTACAGACCTGGGTTACAATGGGTGGTTTTTTTTAAAAAACCAGCGAATTTCTTTAGAGCTGTTTGGATTCGATGTTCACTAGTTTAGCATCAAAAAACAACCATATTGAAATAATTTTATTTTTAAGAAAAAAGGTAATGTCTTAGACACCTATGTTACATAAAAAGTTCAGTGAAAGTACTTTCACTGAACTTTTTATAAAGCTTTATTAGCAGATATATATAATTACTTTGCCAACTATTTTTAATAATGATTATGAAAACAGTATAAGGTTGAAAACTAACTGTAGGTGGTAAGCCTATTATAAGCACTTAATTAGTATGCAAAGAAGGCTGTTCGTTCAAGTTGATAACCCTGGAGGCCTGAAACTGTAAATTCGTTTTGGTTTTTTGTAAAAAAGTGATCACGAATGTTCCCATTCCAATATCCAAAAACAGCTACAGAGCCATTTAGGGCAGAAGGGTACGCGTAAAAACGAATTCCCTCATATCCATAATCAGCTGTGGCATAACCTAATTCATTAAAATTAGTAGTATAATAATGATCACTACTTGATGAACTATAGTAACGGTAGACAGGTACAGAGCCACTTACCTGATTAGGAAAGGCGAAAAAGCCTACACCTTCAAAAATCCACTCATTATTGCTACCATTTCCTAACTCGTTGTAATTGGTAGTATAAAAATGGTTCATTAAATCAGCCCTATTAAAATATCGAAATACAGGTACTGTACCGACAACAGGGGGATTTGCTGGGTATAAAAACTGCACAGTTAATATATCAAAATTAGAAAGAGCAGTGGCACCAATTCCACACTCTCCACCATTCATCAAGGAGTTTACATCATTTCCTGTTGGTGTGCCTAATATATGCATAGCATCAAAATAGGCACCGTTATCAGTCGAACGGCCGGAAATTCCCTCTCCAATTGAACGCCAGTTGGTATGTCTAAAACCAATACAATGCCCCATCTCATGTGTAATAGTTCTTTGCCTTTGTAAAAAAGAGTTACCTGCAATTTGGTTAATGTTAATTCTCACCAAAGCACCTGGTTGACCATTTAAAGGAAAATAAGCAGCTCCGCAGATTCCTGCACCCAAATCATTGTTGGTAATGAGAATATTTTGATTGGTGGCAGTGGTAACAGTAAATTTGACTCTACAATTAGCAACATTATTCCATGTAGCAATAGCGCCATTAATTTCATTTACATAAGCATTCATTGATGGGTCAATGCGTACTGTAATAGAGGCTGAACAGTGTAGCCTACGTAATTGGCTGTGCCGTACTGCTCAGTCCGAGGTCCACTAAAAATCGAAAAATCAGGTCTGCTGTTTTTTGCAAACAACAAATCCCCATCCACTAAGTATTCTTTTCCAATGTCTTTAATTTCATTGTCTCGGTACCCTAGTTTTTTAATATACTTATAAACGGTATTATTGTTAGCAACATCATTCGCAACTGAAACATCAGCATTTTTTTTACAAGAAGATAAAAGAAGTACAGGCAAAAGAAGCAAAAGCAGATTTTTCATAATAGATTTTATTTAAAGATTTATTAACAAATATAATATTTTCTTATTAAAAAATAAAGAAATACGGATATTTCTGATATCATTCTCTTAAATCATTTACTCTTTTGGAGGAATTGGCAGGTCGGTAAAGTGTGAAAGTTTAATATTTTGATCATGAATTTTTATAATTATAATCTTAAGTAAGAATAAATTGGGCTAAAATCACAAAATGCAGTCCTCCCCCTCCCACCCTCAATATTACAAATTACCAGGTAATAACATTATTGAAGAAGAAAATTTGCAGCTTGTTTCCATTGTGCTGGCCACTTACAACGGCGAGAAATATTTAGAAGAACAGCTTGAATCTCTTCTTGCGCAAACATATTCAAATATTGAGATTATTGCAATAGATGATGGCAGCAGCGACCACACAGTTAGCATCTTGCATAATTATGCTGCGAAACATAATAACATGAAGGTTTTTGTAAACGAGATGAACCTCGGGTTTATAAAAAACTTTGAAAAAGGCTGTACTTTAACCAAAGGTGATTTTATTGCTTTTTGTGACCAGGATGATTATTGGGATTTTGATAAGATTAAAAAAATGACAGAGGCAATTGGAGAACATCCTTTGATATATTGCGACTCTATCGTTTGTGACGAAAACCTAAACCCAAAAGGAATAAAAATATCAGATCTTGTACATTTCAGGTCTTGGAACAATTGTCTTCAACTGGCGGTTTTTTGCCGGATTTATGCACATGCTATGCTTTTTACACGGTCTTTTTTTAACGCGGCTTATCCCTTTCTTGGTGTAGTTCCTCCCGACTGGTGGCTTCCTTATTTATCTACTTTTTATGGGGGAATGAAGTATTTGCCCGAGCCTTTGGTACTGTATCGGCAGCATGAAAACAACGCTATGGGAGTGACGGGAGGTAAGAGCAAAAAGCAAAGCAAAGTAAAAAGGTCAGAAAAAATACGCCTCGACAAAGAAAAAATACGAACACGTATAAAGGCCTTTTACAACGCCTGCCCGAATGATATGACAAAAGAGAAAGAAGTATTACATAAGCTTGTAAAGAGCTACGAAAGTTTTTCCTTGATAAACAACTTTCGCAGGTGTGCACTTTTTTTTCGTTACCGTAATATTTTTTTAAGCGTAAAAAAGCATTCTTCCCTGCACCGGTTTTTTTTCTGTTTTAAAATGTTTGTAAAGATTAAGTAAATTTTCTTTCCAATACTATTTTATCTAAAGCGTTTTTTATAACTGCAGGCTCAATGCTCAAAATACATTCGCATGCATTTTTATTGTTCTTGCACTTTCTGCAATCTTTTTGTAAAACAAATACTTGTGCTTTGTTGCCCAGCGGCGCCCATCTTCCCGGGTGAATTGGCCTCATAGGCGGGTATATGCCTAAGGCATCTTTGCCCAATGCGGCTGCAATATGCAAAGGCCCCGTACTGTTTGCCACTATGCCATCACAGCGATTTATAAAAGAGATAAACTGGTTTAAGTCCATACGACCTGTAATATTGGTGACAGCGTTGCCTGCTTTATTAAACAAAGGCAGAAGAAGCTCGCTTTCTTTTTGCGTGCCTGAAATGAAAATATTGTATTTGTCTTTATCAAGAGATTGAATAAGCTGAATGAAGTTTTCCACTCCCCACTCCCGGGCATTTCCCTGCGATTTAGGATGCAGGATCAGATTGTACTTATCTTTTTGAATGAAAGCTGCAAATTTTTCTGATAAGGGTTGTATGTTTTCCATTGCAAACGATTGCCCCGCTTCAGCAAGTGAAAAATGGCGGGCAATACCAAAAGGTTCTAAAAGCTTCAGGTTTAGCTGGGCTTCGTGCAGCTCAGAATTTTTGCGGCTTAGCTTTACTAATTTATTACACGTTATCCAGTGATAAATACGGTTAGTTGTTCCTATGCGCAATGGTATTTTTAATTTTTTAGCTTGCATTGCAATGGCAGCAACCGGCAAAACGTGCAAAATCGCTTCCGGTTTTTCGCCTGAAATTGTTACAGTCCCATCCATAAAATCATTTACATCAATAAACTGGTCTACGCTTTTGCAGGTTTCTATAACTGGTTGCGTATAAGATTTACCCATAAAGCCAATTTTCATTTCAGGGAAATATTCTTTTAAAACAGTGGCGACAGGCAAAGTCAGCACAACATCACCAATGCTGTCTGTGCGGCTGATAATGATGCTTTTTGGGATGGTTTTCAACTGCGGTTTATAGTTTTTTCAGTTAATTTAGAAGAAGTTAAACATTTTACTTTAATATTCAATAAGCAATGTTTAATACTCAATATTCAATTAATTCAATTATAGGATTAGGTGTTTACTTCGCTTAATCCCTTGCCCCGTTGCTTCAGCACGGGGATGATGAATAATCTTTAGTTTTCGGCTTTAGCCAAACAGCACAATTTTTGAAGTATTTTGGCTAAAGCCTCTATGCTTATTTACAATTTACCTCCGACCTAAAGGATCGGGGCAATATAAAACCAAAGAAATGAAATAGTAAACGTTTGCTAACTATATACTAATTCAATTCAATTCAAACTAATTGAACTTTTACAATAATTCTTTAAATCATATTTTCCGTTTTTCTGTAAAACATTCTTCAAATGCTTTATTGAGTATTGAACATTGACATTGACTATTTGTTTATTTCATGTGATGACATTGGTTTTATTAATTCCTATATTATGTCTGAATTAAGGGAATAAGAAATTAAAATACCATTTATTCAAATTCTTCAATAAACCTGTAAAGGTTAAATATATTCCCGTTTTCAATTTCTGCTTTAATAGCTTTAAAAAGATTTTCTTTATTAATGTTATTCATCCTTTTTGCCTGGATTAGATAATAAGCTTTTTCTGTAAGCAGCCAGGAATGTTTATCATTACTTTTATATAAAAGCAGGTGAGATTTTATTTTTTCAAATAAAACATCTATCCCGGTATTTTGGTCTGCGACTGTTTTTACAACCGGCACTTCTGCTGAAGAAATATGCCGGGAAGGATACAGGATTTGCTTAAGATTTTTTACAAATGTATCTGCACCCGGCCGGTCAGCTTTGTTCACAACGAAAATATCGCCGATCTCCATAAGACCTGCTTTCATTGTTTGCACTTCATCGCCGGCTTCGGGCACTAAGACAATTACCGTAGTATCTGCCAGCCCGGCTATTTCCACTTCGCTCTGGCCTACACCAACCGTTTCGACGATTATATAATCAAATCCGAAAGCTTTCATTACATCGGTAATCTCGATTATCGAGGGGTGCAATCCTCCTAAAGAACCGCGGTTGGCCAGAGATCTTATGAAGACATCGGGGTGATTGTACCACCTGTTCATCCTGATGCGGTCGCCGAGCAAGGCGCCGAAATTGAAGGGAGAAGAAGGATCAACACAGATGACGCCCACTTTTTTGCCTGCGGCAATCATTTCGCCAATTAGAGCATCTGTAATCGTGCTCTTACCCGCTCCGGGCGGCCCGGTAATACCAATCACGGAACAAGCCGGAGAAACCGGTAAATTCATTAATATCTCCAAATACCCGCTTGCTTTATTTTCTACCAAAGAAATGGCTCTTGCCAGCGCTTTAAAAGATCCTGTTGATATTTGAGAAATCAGTTGTGTCATTTATATAAGCATAAAAACAAAAGCAATTTTTTATCGAAGTTTTTTTTAACGCAGAGTTAGCAGAGGTTTTCGCAGAGAAACGCAGCGTTTAATAATTGTTTAGGACTCTTTTTAAACATTATTTTTATTACAGTCTCTGCGGTTCTTCGCGTATATTTCCTCTGCTCACTCTGCGGTAAAACTTTTTACCGGCGATTTTTTAACCGGTTCTCACTTCTTCCTTTAATGCTACCGTTAGGACACATCTTTTCAAAAGCCCGAAGGGCTTGCATTTGAATAGCTCCGGTTGTAAACCGGAGAGTCAATTAAATTAACCAGCTCAACCCCAAGGGGGTTGAATAAGTTGTTACAACAAATACTTCTCATCAAACTCTATCCCGTTTTCCTTCAGTAAATGCCGGTATTCATCCAAAAATGTTTCTTTCCTGTGGTGTTCTTTTTGTTTTTTTATATAATCAATTATCATGTCCTTTTCTTTTATACAATATGTAAATGCCCCATAGCCATCTTGCCATCCGTTAAACTTTGGAAATTTCCCACTTTCTTTCATCCACGTATTGCTCGCCACCTTTATACTCTTTACATAGCCGGCCAAACATATAGTTGGATGTAAATCGGAAAAAATATGAATATGATCAGGCATACTGCTAATCCTGTACAACTTGCATTTAAGATTATTGATAATGCCCCAAACATATTTGTATAACTCTTGCTCGTATTGGATACAAATAGAGCTTTCACGGTTTTTTGTACTAAACACAATTTGATAATAGATCTGTCTAAAAGTACTCATAAATTCATCTTGTTTAGTGACAAATAATCATTCAACCCCTTCAGGGTTGTTAACGGGCTTCTTTTCAAAACCTTTGGTTTCACCAAAGGCTATTCAAATTTAAGCCCTTCAGGCTATTGAATGATAAAATAGAATTAGCCAGCTTATCAATACACAGAAAAACAAATAACCCTATAGCATTTGTGTCCTAACGGTAGCCCTTAGAGCAATGTCCTTTAGTTAAGAGTGTTTTGTAACCTCATGGAGGTTACATGTAGGTAAAACAAAGACAATATAAAATATTTAACAGCGCCGTAGATGCGAAATAAAAGGCAGCGTACCTGCGGCACGCTTAAAATACTTTTGCTAATTAAATTCTACAAACATTATGCTCCTAAGAAGCAAGAAAAATGGAAGCTCTAACTATAACATTGCCCTTTAGAGCTGGCACTTTTTTCCTTTTCTCTCTCCTCCCTTCAGGGCCGGGGCTATATCAGCTTATAATTTTTGTATTCCCCAATCTTAAAACCTAACATGTCTTCAATTGGCTGCATTATTTTGTCCTTTGTTTTCCATACCGCTTTTTTAGGATCGAAGACAAAACTTAGGTTGTGCAAACTTATTTTTTCTTTCATTACGCCCGGATGTGAACCAGTAAATTTTTCTGCCCTGTCAACATTTTGATAATTAAATCCGCTATAATCTTCCTGCGCAGTTTCGGCATTGTGCAAAAAATCAAAAGCGTGCATTTTTTTCTTTTGCAGCTTATCAGACCTCACTCCGTTATAATGATAAACTGCTGCGTTGATTTTTTTCACCCGCAGCTTTTCTCCTTTCTCGCCCTGTTCGTAAGCATCTTTACTGCTGTAAATTCTGAAACCCTGCGAGTCGCCATACGACCTCACTAACTTATTGTTTCTAAATATACGTACTTCGTACTTATGCATCCGCCTCGAAGTACGTATGTAATCGAAACTGCCCCAGAAATGCAAAAATGGTAAAATGAAACCTTCAATACGTTTATCATTGTTATATAATTCAATAGCAGCAGTTATTTTTAATAAATCATCTTCATGAATAACCTCATCAGCCTGTATGTGAAATGCCCAGTCGCCTGTAATGTTGTCTAAAGCTATATTTGCCTGCTGCGCAAAAACTTTTCCACCTGCTCTAAGATTCATGTCCCATTTTGTATCAATAATTTTAATTTTTCCAGGATTTAATTCTGCTATGGCTTCTCTTGTTTTGTCAGAAGAATCTCCCACCGCAACTACAAATTCATCGCATATTGGTAAAACAGATTGTATTGCTTCTAAGAAAGGATAGCCGTATTCAAACCCGTTTCTTATGTATGAAAAGCCTGATATTTTCATTAACTGTTTTTATTTTTTTAAAGAAAAAAATTACTTCGGGCTTCTCTCTCTTCTCCCTTCAGGGCTGGGGCTCACATCAATTACTGCAGGAGTAAATTTTTGAGTAACAAGGTCAATAACAAGTTTAAACCAGATAATACAGCAAAACACAGCTTTTACCGCATAAGGTTCAATATATTTATTTTCAATCCAGCCGGGCGTAATGAGGTCGGTAGAAGAAAATGATGTGAATATTACACACAGCCATAATAAGGTTTTATTTACACTATTTGGTTTTTGTGAAAAATACCAGATTGCCACTCCGCACAAAGCAATGATATAGGAAGGATTTTCTGCTTTATGATTAAAAATAACAATCCACAGCAGAATGGATGCTAAAATCTGGACTCGGAAAAAATACAATTTGTACGTTCTGAATTTTAAAAGAGGAAGACAAAAAACAATGGCCGCAACAGCAACAGCCTGAGTTTTAGGCAGGTTTATCTTAAACCACATGTGCATCCAACCCATAAAAGATATGCCATAAGACGCATCAAAATCATTTTTTAGTAAAATAAGCCAATTATGATATTGACTGATAAGACTGTTTTTTGAAACAACGATAACCGGAATGATGGCAAGTACAAGGCACCAGAAAATACTGTACAATAAAAATTTTAGCTTCTGCGGATAAAGAAACCAAAGCACAAAAGCTACAATGCCAAACAGCTTGATAAAGACAGTTAACGAAATCAGGAAAGATGCCAGGAAAGGTTTATCCTCTTCAAGGTAATCAAATGCAAGGATTATCAGACCTGCTATAAGCGCATTGGTCTGTGTCATAGAAAGTGAAATGGCTAATTCGAGCAAAATAAAGAGAAAAAGATATTTTAATGAATGTTTGGGAAGCTGCAGCTTTTGTATGGCAATAATTAAAACGGAGACATTGAGCAGGTTAAATAAAAGCAATCCTGCCAGATCAGGCAAATAATAAAACAAACCCATAAAAAGTGAAAAAGCAGGGCTGTATTTATAAAGGTCATAATGCTCTGCAGGGTAAAGAACATAAAGGTTTTTGTTTTTAACCAAATGTTCGAAAGATTGTTTGAAAATAACATAGTTATTGTAATGCGTGTATTGCTGCCCGGCAGCAGCTAAAAAACATTGAATCGCTATTGCGGCAGCAATTAAAATGACTAATGTTATCACCTGTTTTTCCGATATTCTTATATTCGCAAAATGTAACCGCATACAAAAAGAAAATTACCTTACTTAATTTTGTTACCGGCAACGGGCATAAATAAATATTCTTTGAAGATATTTACCTTTTACCGGCGCACATTAAAAGTAACAAAGATGCAGTAGCTTTTGACAAGGTTAGCAGTATTTGAAATTTTTAAAAAAAGTAAATTCCGCCATGACGAACTTTATTCCCATATTTCCCTTAGGTATAGTGATGTTTCCCGGGGAAGATCTGAATCTGCATATATTCGAACCAAAGTATAAGCAGATGATTACGGATTGTTTTGGAGAGGCAAAACCTTTTGGCATTCCCACAGTTTTAAAAAACGGTTTAAGCGATAGAGGAACTTTAGCAGAGGTGAAGGAAATCGTGGAAGTATACGAAGACGGCAAGCTTGACATAAAAACAAAAGGAATTGCAGTTTTCAGAATATTAGAAGTGGTAAAAGAAATACCTGAAAAGCTTTATAGCGGCGCTATTGTCAACTACCCGGCTAATGAAGAAGAGCAACATATTCCGTTGTTAAGAAAAGTAGTGAAAAGTATTCAAGAGCTCCATAATGTTCTTAAGCTTACTAAAAATTTTAATAAACCGGAAGATGAGCTCCGGTCGTACGATATCGCGCATCATATCGGTTTGTCGTTAGAAGAAGAATATGAGCTGTCAGGATTGCTGCGCGAAGACCAGCGGCTTGAATATATAAAAAGACATCTGAACAAAGTGCTGCCTGTGGTCAGTGAAATGGAAGTGCTGAAAGAGCGGATAAAATTAAACGGCCATTTCAAAAACCTGTCGGGTAATTTTGATATTTAATTTTGTCTGAACCTGAATTTGTGGGATTATTGGGATTTGCGGGAAATAGAATAGAACTACGATTTTTTTATTTCCCTTTAATCTAAAAGAATCCAATAAATCGTGGTTCTGAAAATCGTGGTTCTATTATGACAACTCTATGTTTTGACTTTGGAAATACGCGTCTTAAATGTGCTGTCTTTATCAATAAAGACTTTGCGGAAGAAGTTGTATTAAAAAACGATTCTGTTGAAGAGCTTCAGCTTATTTTAGAAAAATACCAGCCCTCCAGGTCTGTTCTTTCATCAGTGATTGATGATAATCCGGCTTTTGAAGAACTGCTTCGCAATAAGACTTCTTTTCATAAACTTTCCTACGATAGCAAGCTGCCAGTCACATCTCCTGTCGGCAAACCGCATACAATTGGCGCCGACAGGCTTGCAATGGTGGTGGCCGCCGTGGATTTGTATCCGCATCAGCACAATTTAGTAATAGGTTTGGGTACCTGCATTACTTATAACTTTGTAAATAAGTATCACCAGTTTACAGGCGGCAGCATTTCTCCCGGTATGGAAATGCGTTTTAAATCCCTTGAATATTATACTGCAAAGCTTCCTTACGTACAGGCAGACTGGAATTTTCCATTGTCAGGCTATGATACAAAGACCAATATTCAAAGCGGTGTAATAGCAGGAATGGCAAGAGAGATAGATGGAATTATAGATTTATACAAAGAAAAGTTTGTCAACTTTAACGTGCATTTAACCGGGGGTGATATGGCCTATTTTGGCGCCCTGCTTAAAAATAAGATATTTGCAGACCCTACTTTAATTTACAAAGGCCTGTATGCCATAAGTGAGTACAATCATGAACCCAAAACTTAGCTTTTTTTTTCTTTTTTTACTAATTTCTCTTTATGTAACGGCGCAGGAAAACTCACCTTTTTCACGATACGGTCTCGGCGATACCTATCCTTCCCAAAATATAATTAACCGTGCTATGGGTGGCGTGGCAAGCACATATGCAAATGGCCAAAGTGTAAATTTAAGCAACCCGGCAGCCTATAGTGAATTAAAAATTGTAACCTACGATCTTGGCCTGACCCTGGATACACGCTCTCTAAAAAGCGTTAATCCGGTGCTTAAATACAGTTCCGTTAACCTCACGCCTTCTTATGTTGCGTTAGGTCTGCCGCTGAGCAAAAAACATAATTTGGGTCTTGCATTTGGTCTCAAACCTTTGTCGAAAGTCAGCTATTCGATTGAACAAAGCGTGCGGCTGCCCGCTGACAGCATGCATTATTTGTATGAAGGAGACGGCGGTCTTTACCAGGCATTCGTAGGCGTAGGCAAGCGTTGGGGCGGCTTGCGGCTTGGCATAAACACCGGGTATATGTTTGGCCGGAAAGAGAATAACACCATTGCAACACCGGTGGATAGTTTCTCAACCTACAAATCCAACTCTCAAACGCTTACTACTTATAATAAAATTTTTATTAATGCAGGTCTGCAGTACGATGCTACACTAAGCAAAACTACTACCTTACGTTTTGGTCTTGCAGGCAACCTGAAACAAAAGCTAAACGCGCAGCAGCAGGTAAACAGGCAGACCTTTGAATACAATGCTAATGGCACTATGGTAAAGGTTGACAGCATCTACGCGCCGGCAGAACTTAAAGGAAGCATACAGCTTCCTGTTTCTTATACTGCAGGTATAAGTCTCAATTCAAGTGTTATTGACCATTTAGGCAATAAGTTCGATAAAAGTTTAATAGCAGTGGAGTATGAAAGTACAAAATGGACTGACTACCGTTTTTACGGACAGCCGGATAAGCTTATCAATAGCTGGCAGATTAAAGCCGGAGGGCAGTTTACGCCTGATCCTTTAAGTATAAAAAGCTATTGGAACAGAGCCACCTACCGTGCTGGATTTTATTATGGTAAAGAAGCCGTGAATGCAGATGGAAACGAATTGCCGATATTTGGTTTTACAATCGGCACAGGCCTTCCTGTACGTAAATGGAGATCTCTTGATAATCAATATACTATTATCAATACGGCAATTGAAATTGGTAAAAGAGGAAATAAAAATAATAACATAACTGAAAGTTTTTTCAGAGTTTCATTAGGATTAAACTTAAGCGATATCTGGTTTCAAAAACGGAAATATGATTAAGCTGACTTCTAAAACATTTAAAATAACAGCAGCCTTGTTTATTGGCTGCTTTTTTATTTATTCATGTGAAAATGATATACGTGACGTGCAGAACTTAAGTCAGAAATCAATAAGCATAGAGGAAGGAAAAGATATTGAAGGCTACCTGAGCCAGGAAGGAAAAGTGAAGGGTAAACTGATGGCTCCTCTGATGCTGAACTATCAGAGAGACACACCGAAAATTGAATTTCCTAAAACGCTTCGCGTAGATTTTTATAACGACAGCGCTAAAGTTGAAAGCAAGCTTTTTGCCAAATTTGGCCGTTACCTTACCAATGAAAACAAGGTTTTTTTGCGCGACAGTGTCGTCATTTTTAATATTACCGGAGATACTCTTTTTTGTAAAGAATTGTATTGGGATCAGAATAAAGCCCAGTTTTATACCGACAAAAATGTAATCATCCATAAGCCTGATGGAAAAACTTATGGAAAGGGATTAGTTGCTGATCAAAGCTTTAAAAATATAACTGTTAAAAAAGTCTATAATAGTTATCTTAATATTCCTGACAGTTCTTTCATAGGCAATTGAATGTAAGAACGGGACAATGATTTTGTAATTGTTTTTCAGAACTTAATTCATAAAACCTATCATCCCATTAAAGACCGGCTTGTACCCTATCGCATGGCTTATTATAAAGAAAATTTTTTTTTATTTTCTATTTGCGCTTACCCGCCAGATAGTATTACCGGCATCATCTGCTACTAATAATGTTCCATCATTGGTAAAGGCTGCTCCTACAGGCCGGCCGTATACATCAGTTTCATGTCCCGTTATAAATCCCGTTAAAAAGTCTTCCGCTTTACCGGCAGGTTTTCCATTTTTAAAAGGAACAAAAGCTACTCTATATCCCACTAACTGAGACCGGTTCCATGACCCGTGCTGACCTATAAAGGCACCGCCTTTATACTTTCCGGGAAAAACATTTTTTTCATCAAAAGCTAAACCCAGAGAAGCTGTATGAGCACCAAGATTAACATCCGGAACGATTGCTTTTTTAACAAGATCAGGGCGTTGTTTGTCTTTCAGTCGCGGGTCTTCATGCTGACCCCAGTAAGAAAAGGGCCATCCATAAAATCCGCCTTCTTTTACACTGGTCAAATAATCGGGTACTAAATCATCTCCCAACTCATCCCTTTCATTTACAGACGTCCACAAAGTATTGGTGCCGGGGGCAAAGCCCATGCCCTGAGGGTTGCGTAAACCACTTCCATAAATTCTTTCGCCAGTGCCATCAGGGTTTATTTCTAAAATATCAGCTCTGCGCACTTCGTTTTCCATACCATGCTCACCCGCGTTGCTGCCTGACCCTACCGTAACATAAATCTTTTTTCCATCCTTACCTGCTAACAAATTTCTTGTCCAGTGATTATTATAACCTCCGGCAGGAAGACTGACAATTTTTTTACCATGTGCCATCATTTTTGTTTGTCCGTCTTTGTAAGGGAACTGCATTACTCCGTCTGTATTGGCAACGTAAAAGCTGTTTCCCAGGATCAGCATTCCAAAAGGTTGATTTAGATCCTTTAAAAAAGTAGTTTTTATTTCAGGAATGCCATCATGATTAGCATCTCTGAGCAGGATAATACGATCAGCGCTGCCACTTATATTACCTGCTTTTGCTCTGCCGCTAACAATTGCTTTTACCTGTTTTACCACATTCTTCTCGGTACTGGCTTCGGAAATGAAGATATCACCGTTTGAACCCACGTAGATCCACCGGGGATTATCTAAACTGTCAGTAAATTTTGTTACGGTAAAGCCCTCCGGCGCTGCAGGTGTTTTCCCCGGGGGCCATCCTACCACATTACTGACTTTAGTTGATGACTTAGTTGCATAAGGAGCCGGCAGGTTAACTTTCTCATTGTTAGAAGTCGCAATAGCATCTTCCTTGCCTGCATTTTCCTGTTTCTTTTTTTCTTCGCCGTTTGACTTGCAGGAAGCGGCAAATATTATTATAAAACCTATTGCAATAATTGGAAGTTTAGACATATAAAAGATTTAGTCAGGTTAAGGTACAAAAGTAATACCTATGAAAAACATTTAACTGCCTTCAATGTGAAGGTAAGGATCATTGTTTGCCCAGGCACCTGGTCACCCGTGTTCTTCTTTGATCACCATTGATTTTTAACACGGGCGATTTAATCTCCTGCATTTTTGCCTCTTTTTTTCATTTTATGATACCGGGATAGATAGTGGAAAAATGTTTTAGTTTGATAATATCGTCTGGCAGCGGTTTTTTATTCCAGGTATTATGGATAGAAAGTGCGGTACCTAAGGCTGTAGCCTGCGCCATAGAAGCAGCAAACACTTCCATTTCGGGGAAGAAAGAAGCCAATAAATTCATATATATAGCATTTTTGCTAAAACCGCCATCTACAAAAATTCTTTTAGCAGCAGTTCCCTTCAGCACTAATTGCGTTGACGCAAATTGTTGTGTTACAATATCTGATATTAGCTGGTGGTAGGCCTCTTCCACTGAAGAAAAAGCAGAAAGATCCCGTTGCTGAAAAGGAGATTCTTTCAGTAAATCTTTTAGAGGCATATTTTTCAAATCAGAATTTTCATTTTTTTGTAAATCATCAATAATTTGATTATCATACTCTATTGATCTGTAATAAAGATGATTTTGATTAAAAAAACCGGCTATTCTTTTTACCTGCTGTTCGTGTTCATTTCCTGCAAACAGCCTCGATGCTTTTACGGGCTTTCCCTGGTAAGTCATATAAGATAAACAGTCGCATTCCAGTTCTTTAAGGGTAAGCGGCTGATCATTAAAAGGATTCAGACTTATGCACCAGGTGCCGGTAGATAGTAAAATAAAAGGTTCATGAAAGTTTATGAGGTAGGGAATTAATGCTGCAGAACTGTCGTGCAAGCCCGCACCTGCAACATAATCACTTTCATAAAAAGCGCCATTTACAACATGATCAGCAGAAACAATCGGCGCTAATTTTTCTATAATCTGTTCTTTGTACACCCATTCGTGGTAGTTGTTTTTCTCAAAATCCCACAGATTTGTGTGACAGCCGATACTTGTAATATCGGAGTATGCTTTTCTTGTAATTAAATAGCTTAAATATTGCGGCAGATGAAGTGAGTATTTTATCTTTTTGTAAATATCAGGCCGCTCATACTTCAGCCAATACAATTGCATTCCTGAATTAAGATGACCTAAAACAGGAGAAGCAGTTTTATAAGAAAACTCTTCCTCGCCACCATAAGCATCATAAAACTGCTTTTTTAAGTAATCAGGATAAGGCTTGAGATAATTGTATAACGGAGCGACAGGTTTTCCATTTTCATCTATATGGACGAAACTGGCGCCGTATGCAGAAAAATTAATAGCTTTTACTTCAAAATCCTGGTTGCGAAATACTTCGTTTAAAGAATCAAAAACTGACGACCGCAGGCTTTCAAGATTTTCACAAGGGAAATTATCTTCATCGGCTGTTTCAGCAAAACGCGCAGAACGCTCAAAAACAATTTGATAATCTTCGTCGAACAAAAATAATTTTTTGTTCGTTTTACCAACATCAAATATGGCAATTACAGGTAAGGCAGACATTGTATTACAATCCGGTTGCAACCGTTTTTAGACCTCTTTCTTTAATAAGATTTTCACGCACTTTTAATTGTCTGAACAATTGTAAAGGTTTTAAAGCCGCTCCGCCTCTCATCCTTGCTTCTGCAACTAACGGCCGCACATCTGTGCGATAAGCGGCTTGCAAAATTTCCTGTGCCAGTGAAACATCATTCGATTGTTGCGCTTCTCCGAGCATTTTACTATCCACGAGCAACGCCTGCGCATAAGCAATCATGATCGCTTCCACCGATTGCAGCAAATCTTCCAGCGGATCTTTTACATTGTGCGATGCATCAATCATCCATGCAACATCTGTTGCGTGGTTCATTTCTCTTGCATCCATTCCTTCAACCAGCTCTTTAAAAATTAAAAACAACTGGTAGGGATTAATGCTGCCGGCTGTTAAATCATCATCCCCATATTTTGAGTCGTTAAAATGAAAACCGCCGAGTTTCTCTTCCATAAGCAAAAGAGCTACAATTTGTTCGATATTAGCATTTGGCAAATGATGGCCCAAATCAACCAAAGTGTAAGCTTTTTCTCCAAGCTTGGTTGCGTATAAAAGTGATTGTCCCCAATCCCCTACTGTCGTTGAATAGAAGTTGGGCTCAAATGCTTTATACTCCACAAACATCTTCCAGTCATCAGGAAGTGCAGCATAAATTTCCTGTAAGCTTTCCAAAGTATTTTGAAATGCCTTTCTCATGTTTAGCTGGCCAGGAAAATTTGACCCGTCAGATAACCAGACAGACAGCACATCAGAACCTAATTCCACACCATATTTTATAACTTCTATATTATGTTCTATCGCTTGTTTACGGACAGCTTTATCCACATGCTGCATTGAGCCAAACTTATAGCTCAACTCCTGATCAGGCTGATCCTGGAAAGTATTTGAATTCATGGCATCGAAACGCAAACCGTTTTGCGCAGCTAAAGCTTTTATATATGAAGCATTTGAAGGAATATCCCAGGGAATGTGCAAAGAAATAGCGCCGCTTGAATTATTCAATTTATGAAGAAGGCCTATGTCTTCAATTTTTTCCCCGAGGCTCCGGGGCTCGCCACCTCCGGGAAAACGTCCAAATCGTGTTCCGCCCGTTCCTAATGCCCAGCTTGGAATAGCGATCTGAAAGTCAATTAATTTCTGCAAAACCTCTTCAACATTTATAGCAGAAGAAGCAATAAATTCAAATTGTCTTTGGTGCTCATCTAAACCGTGTTGATTGAATTCATCAATCTTGTATTTTTCTATAAGCATAGCAATTCGTTTTACATTTTAGGGTAAATTAAAAACTTCTTTTAATAAAATTTGAACAGGAGAATTGTCAGGATTAGTCTCCATAATATCAGCCATATATTTCCACCATTTTTGCATAACAGGAGATGAGGGTAAATCAGCAAGCTTTGCAGGATCTTCAGCTTTCATCACTCCGAATAAGGTATTTGCAGTGCTATCAATAAAAATAGAATAATCGCTGATTTCGCTTTCTTTAAGCAATTGCTTCAATTCCGGCCAAAGCTCGTCGTGTCTCTTTTTATATTCTGCTTCAAAACCGGGGAATAATTGCATTTTGAAAGCGATACGATGCATGTTTCACAAATTAATATTTAGGCCACGAAGGCGCGAAGGTTCGCCACGAAGAACTTTGCGCTTCTTTGCGCCTTAGAGTCTTTGTGGCCAAACCCAAAGGCTATCTCATAAATGCCGCAGCAACCCCTCCATCCACATTCAAAACATTGCCTGTTGATTTATTCAGCAATCCGCTTATAAATACAAAACAGGCATTGGCAATATCTTCAGGCAAAATGGTTTCATTCATTAAAGTGCGTTTGGCATAATAAGCGGGCAATTCTTCAACCGTAATGCCGTAAGCTTTTGCCCGGCCTTCTGCCCAGCCGCCGGCCCAAATATTTGAGTCGGCAATAACAGCATCGGGATTAACTATATTTACCCGAATTTTATCACCGCCAAGCTCTGCTGCAAGCAGACGGCTAAGATGTGCCTGCGCTGCTTTGGCAGAACCATAGCCTGCATTGTTTGGACCAGCCACCACAGAATTTTTTGATACGATATTTATAATATCCCCTCCAAAACCTTGTTTACGCAATATTTTTACACCTTCCTTTGAAACAAGAAACTGGCCTTTTACCAGAATGTTATATAACTTATCCCAATCTTCTGCAGTGTGATCCAACAAAGGTTTTGAGGTACTTATGCCGGCGTTATTAATAACAATATCAACACCGCCAAAAGCTAAGGCGGTGGTATCAAAAGCTTTTTCTATGGTTTTTTCGTCTGTAACATCAAGCACTGCGGAAGCAGCAGTATCACGGCCAAATAGTTTATGAAACTCTGCCATGGCTCCTTCCATTCTTTCGGTATTGATGTCATTGATAATTACATTTGCGCCTTCTTCAGCAAACTTCTTTGCGATGGCTTTACCTATTCCGCCCGCGCTTCCGGTGATTAATGCAATCCTTCCATTTAACGGTTTAGGTTTAGGCATGCGTTGCAGCTTTGCCTCTTCAAGCAACCAATATTCTATATCAAAAGCTTCCTGGCGGGGCAGAGAAGTATATTCGGAAATTGCTTCTGCGCCACGCATCACGTTTATTGCATTTGTATAAAACTCAGCCGCAACCCGTGCTGTTTGCTTGTCTTTTGCAAAAGTAAACATACCCACGCCCGGAAATAAAATTACAACCGGATTATCGTCTCGCATTGGCGGGCTATTTGGATGCCTGCAATTGTTATAATACGCCGCATACATCCTGCGATACGCTTCAAAGGCAGGCTGCAGCTTTTCTTTTATAGCTGGTACGTCTGTAAGCTTTGCGGAAGGCTCAAGGTCTAAAACAAGCGGACTGATTTTAGTACGCAAAAAATGGTCGGGACAACTTGTGCCCATAGGAGCTAAACGATCGAGGTCATTTGAATTTATAAACTGCAGCACTCTTTCATCATCACTAAAATGACCAATCATGCCCCCAACCCCTGAAGGGGAAGCCCCAACCCTAAAGGGCGAAGAGAGAGAAGAAGCCCCAGCCCTAAAGGGAGCAGAGAGAGAATCATTTATTCCCGATGAACAAAAGCCACGAAGAATAGGTGCCAGGAATGCTGCTTTTTCAAGCCTTTCTTCTTTTGATAAAGACTGAATTTTCTGTCCACCAAACGGTGGCCTCCCTTTAGGGGCGGGGGGGTTTTCTATATATTCTGCACATTGCTCAATGACTTCAAGGGTATTAATATAAGACTCATAGGCAGTATCACCCCAGGTAAATAAACCGTGAGAGCCTAACATAATACCGCGGATTCCCGGATTTTCATCAAGACATTCCTTTAATTGTAAACCAAGATCAAATCCTGGTCTTTGCCATTCTACCCAACCTATTGTACCGTTGAATAATTCGTCAGTTATTCTCTTTCCGTCCTTTGACGCAGCAATAGCTATAGCCGCATCAGGGTGAAGATGATCTATATGTTTGAACGGAAGAAAACCATGTAAAGGCGTGTCAATTGAGGGAGCTTTTGAAGAAAGGTCATAAATGCAATAACTAAAAAGCTCCACCATTTCGTCTTCATGTTTTATACCCCGGTAAACATTTACAAGACTGCGCAGCTTGTCTGCATATAACGCAGCAAGCCCGCTTCTCTTTAATGTTCCCAAATCACCGCCGGAGCCTTTTACCCACATTATTTCTTTTTCATCACCTGTTAAAGGGTCTTTTGCCATTGCTTTGCATGATGTATTTCCGCCGCCGTAGTTGGTAAGCCTCAGATCTGCACCTAATAAATTGGAACGATAAATCAGTAATGCCACTTCATCACCTTCAAGCTCTGCAGCTTTAGTTTTATCCCACAAATAACTTACGTGTTTAAAACCCCCGATCACGCCCCCAATCTCTAAAGGGGGGTTATCAGAGCGATCCAAAGTTTTATTTTCCATAATTCTTATTTTTATTTAAAATCCTCTTTGTTTCTTTTTTATTTCTCTCCTCCCTTTAAGGTTGGGGCTTTATTGCATTACCATAGCCGACCAATATCACTGACAGTAAGATACTTGATATACCAACAGCAATGGTTGTTTTTGTTTTTTTACTAACCCCATTCCATTCTTTCAAAGCAATGCCCCACATATTGGCAACGAGAATAATAAATGCCATGTGAAGTATCCATGAACTGGCTCCGTTGCCTAACTTACTTTCTCCCATGCCATAAAAGAAAAATTGCAAAAACCAAATAGTACCTGCAAGAGCAGCAAAAAAATAGTTTCGGGCAAGGGGTGCCTTTTTATTGATATAGTCGCCAAATGTTTTGTTGCGGGTATTTAATATCATACACCAGACGAAATTAGTAGTTAACCCGCCCCATAACAATATTATATAAATAACATTGTTCTGATACAGAAATTGGGTTGTCTGCTGCGGATGCGCAGCCTTCCATAAATTATTAGCTGCTTCTGCCATTGGCGTGCCTGCTTCTATACCATAATTAAAACACGCACTGAGAATACCGGAGATAGTACAAACGATCAAACCTTTACCGAGATTAAATTCTTTTATGCTTTCTTTCTTTTTTTCTGCAGAAAGTTCTTTTTCTTTCAGCACTCCTGCCCTTCCGCAGATATAAATGCCAACCAGGCAAATAATGATGCCTGCTAAAACTATGCGTCCCCATGAAGTTGTAATGAGCTCAGTGAAAGTTGTTTTTCCGGGAGCATGAACAATGTCATAATAAATGGAAGGTACCAATGCGCCAAATACAGAGGTAAAACCCAGCAGTACAGAGTTGCCAAGTGACATGCCGAGGTAGCGCATTCCTAAACCGTATGTCAAACCACCAATACCCCAAAGAAGCCCCCAAAAAAATGTCCAACCGATTGTTGAAGAAGAAGCATGTGAAATAATCTCAGTAAAATTGGGTATAGTTAACCAGGCTGCCAACGGTGGAATGATGAGCCACGAAAAAAGCCCGCCTACGATCCAGTAGCTTTCCCATGCCCAGCCTTTTATCTTTTTATATGGAACGTAAAAACTGCCTGAAGCAAAACCGCCGATAAAATGAAAGATAACGCCGAAGATAATCTGCATAATATATTTTTCTTTATGGCGGAGCAATAAACTGAACGCTAATGTAAAAGTATATTAACGCTTTACTATCATGTACTATCATGCTTCAAAATAGCACTTTTATTTTGAAGCAACAGCAGCACCGGTTTGTTTTATAAACTTTTCATGTTTGTTCGGGTAAGTCTTTAAATCCGACAAAAACATTTTCTTAATTTGCGCCAAAGATTTTAGATGATAAAATTATTAGTTGTAATTACCTTATTTCCTTTTTTTACAAAAGCTCAGAGTGATGATTCAATTTTTATAAAAAAAATTGCTGATGAAATCCTGGTAAACGGAAAAGCGTATGAAAACCTTCATCAACTGACAAAACAAATTGGGGGGCGTCTTGCAGGATCACCGCAAATGGTAAAAGCAGAAAAATGGGGCGCAGCAACTATGCATCAGTCAGGGGCAGATACCGTTTACCTGCAGGAGTGCATGGTTCCCCATTGGGTAAGAGGCGGCGCAGATAAGGCTGAAATTGCCTCCGTTGACAACAAAAAACAAACACGAAATTTAGACGTCCTTGCGCTTGGCAACTCACTTGGCAGCGGTGAAGGTGGGGTAACTGCAGAAGTGCTTGCCGTTTCATCTTTTGATGAGCTTGAGCAACGAAAAGATGAGGTAAAAGGTAAAATTGTTTTTTACAATTATCCCTTCAATCCAACTTATATAGTGCCAGGCAAGGCTTACGGAGAGTCGGGCGTTTATCGCTACACCGGTGCGAGCCGTGCGGCAAAATACGGCGCGGCGGGAGTAGTCATCCGCTCTATGACTGAAGCCACAGACAACAATCCGCACACAGGCGCCATGAGGTATAATGATTCCTTTCCTAAAATACCTGCAGCAGCGCTTGGTTTAAAAGATGCAGATAATTTATGGAAAACCTGCAAAGAGCATAAAAATGTAAAAATGTCTCTTTATACTTTTGGCCATTTTTTGCCTGATACCACAGGTCATAACGTAATCGGCGAATTAAAAGGCACCGGTGCATCTAATGATTTTATAACAGTTGGAGGCCATCTCGATAGCTGGGATGTAAACGAAGGCGCACATGACGACGGAACAGGTGTCGTACAAACAATGGAGGTTTTAAGGGTGTTAAAAACACTGGGTTATAAGCCCAAAAAAACTATTCGTTTTGTTCTTTTTGCCAATGAAGAAAACGGTAACCGTGGCGGACTGAAATATGCAGAAGCAGCTAAAGCAAAAAATGAAAATCATGTATTTGCGCTCGAAAGCGATGAAGGAGGTTTTACCCCAAGAGGTTTTTCCTTTAATATAAGTAATGAAAGATTGGAAAAGATAAAGGCATGGAAAAATTTATTTGAGCCTTATGGCGCATCTGCACTTATCACAGGTTTTGGAGGTACTGATATTGATCCTTTAAACGAAAATTTACATACGCCCGTTGCAGGTTTTAATCCTGACAATCAAAGGTATTTTGATTTGCATCACTCACGCGGCGATGTATTTGAAGCCGTAAATAAAAGAGAGCTTTTGCTTGGGGCTATAAATATGGCAGCGCTGATTTATCTGGCTGATAAATATGGGTTGTAAGGCTGAGACGTCTGCCGGGCATGTATTGTTTAGTTAAAAAGCAGATTTGTAAGTATTGATAAAAATGTATAAAAAAAGACCGCCTCAAACATTAATATTGAGACGGTCTTTATACGTATAAAGAGTAAAAACTTATTGAATATCTCTTTTCGTGTTTCTTATCGTATTGCGGCCAGGTAAATAAATCTGGAAACCTACATTCAGGTTTAAATTACTGGTTGTAGCAGCAGTTCCAAAACCAAGTATTCCCTGGTATTTCAGCAGTCCCTCTAATCCAATATTAGGTGTTACGAAATAGGCAATTCCGGGGCCAAAGCCAATGCCAAGACCATTTGTAGACTCACCTTTCGAATAATTAACTCCTTCAATTCCTACATTTGCTTCTGCAAAAAATCGCGTATGCTTTAAAACATTTAAAGCATTTCCGCCCAAATATTCACGTGCTAATGCACCTACTCCGTAAGTAACAGCTGTACCAGAACCACCTCCTGTTACAAGTTTGAGATTCACATAAGTGCCAACAGCAGTATTGTCTCTTATAAACCAAGCCGCCTTAGGACTTATGTCCATAGAAAACTGTGAGCCTTTATTAAGCCCTAAACTAAAATCAGCAAGGTCACCGCCAACCAAAACATTCCCACGTTGAATTTGGGCTTTCCCCACAAATGCGCCTGCAGTCATAATAACCACAAGCAAAATGGTAACTTTTTTCATAAAACTTATTGTTTAATTTGATAATGATTTGATTAACTTAATTATTATGCCAGCCTTTTTAGGAGTGAATTAAGTAATCTTTTTTTAAATTCTCTTACTAAGAGACCATAACTGCTAAATATGCTGCCTTACGCAGTAATTTTATAAAAATTAATATGAGGAAGCGTTAATAAAAGAACCAAACAGGAAGAAGACTTTATATAAGATTTGGAGAAATTTTTTAGTTGTCTGCTTACCTTGTTTATATTTTAAATTATGCGCTTTGGTAAATCTTTCATTTGAGTATTCATTTAATAAGGATACAAATTGTAAACGTTGAGTCGCTAAAAACATAAAATAAAAGTTGTATTTCATAAAAAAATATTCTGATTACATTTATAGAAGAAAGAATGTAGCAAGGAAGAAAGAATGCAATAAAAAAATTAATTTTCGCCAAAATTTTCTTAAGCATTATTTACTGTATGATAAAAAATATTTGTACTCTTGTTGTTCTGCTGTTTATACATCCTGCATTTGCCCAGTTAAGTATCAGTCCTGATAAAAGACGTCTTATCAGAAAAGACGGCTCTCCGTTTTTCTGGCTTGGAGATACAGCGTGGGAACTGTTTCACAGGTCTACGAGGGAAGAAGCTGCGGCATATCTCATAAACCGCGCAGCCAAAGGGTTTACCGTCATTTAGGCTGTAGCGCTGGCAGAAGAGGATGGTCTGAATACGCCCGATGCCTACGGCGATAAACCTTTAATAAACAATGATCCTGCTAAGCCAAATGAAGCCTATTTTAAACAGGTAGACTTTGTTGTTGATGAAGCGGAAAAGATGGGTTTAATAATAGCGCTGTTGCCAACATGGGGAGATAAATGGAACAAAAAATGGGGAATAGGGCCTGAAATATTTACTGCTGCAAATGCTGAAATTTTTGGAGAATGGATAGGCAGGCGATATAAAAACAAACCTGTAGTGTGGGTAATGGGAGGTGATCGCAATCCGGATGAACCGGAAGATTATGCTATTATCCGTAATATGGCAAAAGGATTAAAAAAGGGCGATAATGGCAATCATCTCTTTACCTTTCATCCGCAGGGCGGAAAAAGTTCTTTTGATTTTTTTGCCAATGATCCATGGATTGATTTTGATATGTCTCAAACCGGGCATGCAGTTGCCGCACCTGATTACAAATTTAATATAAAAGCAAGAAGTCTGTCCAAAGCACGCCCTCACATAGATGGTGAGCCGCGGTACGAAGATCATCCCAACCAGTTTAATCCCGTAGAAAAAGGATGGATGGATGACTTTGATACAAGGGTTGCTGCGTATTGGAATATGCTCTCGGGCGCAGCAGGTCATACCTATGGAAACCATAATATATGGCAGATGTATACCGAAAAAAGACAGCCCGTAAACTATGCCAGAACAAACTGGAAAATTGCTTTAAATCAGCCTGGCTCATACCAGGTAGGATGGATGCGCAGGATGTTTGAGAAACGTAACTGGCAATTGCTCGAACCGGATCAAACGATAATAATAAACGAGAATCCGGAAGGCGCGGAATACAAAGTTGCGTCGGTAGCTAATGATAAAAGTTTTATGATGGTTTATATTCCTTACGGCACAAAAACAACGGTAAAAACAAGCGTTATTAAAAGTAAAAATTTAACAGCATGGTGGTTTAATCCTCGGGATGGAAGAACAATCCCGATACCTGCATTTGGCAATACGGGCAAAAAAGAATTCACGCCGTCTTCCATCGGCCGGGGAAGCGATTGGGTATTGATAATAGATGACGCGTTAAAAAATTATCCTGATCCTGCGGTAGAATAAAAAGGCATTAATTATTTCTTTCAGGCTAAACTTTTATTTTTTTTAATAATCAGACAATCAAAGTTTCAATGGTAAAAAAAATATCCTTTCTCACTCTTCTGACTGTTTTTTTTCACTCTTTCACTTTTTCTCAAATAAATGAAATTGCTGATAGTTTCTCTACCGGTAAAAAAATTGTGAGAACAGACGATCAAATGCAATACAACATTGGCAATGGAAAAATGCTTGTTTATAGCAAGCCACACCAGTTTGGCTTCATTCGCGATCTTCCAAAAGATGCCGCAGGTATCGTTTCAACTGCTTTTAAAAAAGAAAGTGTAAAACCATGGCTGCTCATAGCAGGAAGCACAGCAATTTTGCTGGTTTCTGATCAGGCTATTACCAAAGGCGTTGTTCAGTTTTCGAAAAACATTCATCTGCATGCGGACGAAAAAAATAAAAATTTGCTTAATTTTAAAATGGGCGATAAAAATGTAAGTCTCTTCAGGTTGCCGGCAAACGTAAACACAGGATTATACCAGATAGGGCAAGGCTTCCCAAGTTTATTAATTGGTGCAGGATTGTATACTTATGGCAAAATAAATAAAGACTACAGAGCACTAAGCACGGCGAGCCAGTTGGCTGAAGCATTTATACTGATGGGCGTGAGCACACAAATAGTAAAAAGAATAACAGGAAGGCAAAGCCCCAGCGAATCGTCAACAGCAGGGGGAAACTGGCATTTTTTCCCTTCTTTTTCGAAATTTCAAAATCATACACCAAACTATGATGCATTTCCCTCCGGGCATTTAGCTACCTTAATGTCGTCTGTTACTATTTTTTCTGAAAATTATCCCGAGAAAAAATGGATTAAACCTGTCGGGTATTCTCTTACAGGCCTGGTTGGTTATGCTATGATTAATAACAAAGTCCACTGGGCAAGCGATTATCCGCTTGCTCTTGGTATGGGATATCTGTGTGCAAAACAGGTTATAAAACACAACAGAAAAATTGAAAATGCAGTAACATCAGGCAAAAAAAAGGGAGAATTCAGTTATACTTTTAATTATATAAACGGAACATTAATGCCTGGAATAGTGTATAAATTTTAATTCTTTATATATTAATGTATATCAACATCATTTCGAGGAGGAACGACGAAGCAACCTTCTTCTATAATTATTTGCAGGAGCTGTTTAATTGCAAATTAGATTGCTTCGTCCTCCACAATGACGGGAAGCTTGAAAAACAACTTTAAGTCTTCAAATGAAAAACTTGAACTTATTCTTCACCAATTTTAAGCACTTTCTTTCATTTATATTTGTTTCTTAATCTCATATTATGCGTTTCATTCTTTTTTGCGTGTGCACTTTTTTCATTGTTTGTATTGGTTATCAATCTTTTGCCCAGGCTGACATTATTGTGCATAATGCAGTTGTTTATACTGTTAATAATCAGTTTGCAACCGCACAGGCCTTTGCAGTAAGCCAGGGAAAAATTGCAGCAGTCGGAACCAATGATGAGATACTGAAAAAATATACAGCAAAAGAAACAATTGATGCTAAAGGCCAGGCAGTTTATCCTGGTTTTATTGATGCACATGCCCACTTTGTCGGTTACGGGCAATCACTTTTTCAGGTAGATTTGTATGGAGCTGCAAGTTGGGATGAGATAATTGAAAGAGTACAGAAGTTTGCGAAAGAACATCCTTCCGAAGCATGGATAACAGGGCGTGGATGGGATCAGAATAAGTGGCCCGGGAAATTGTATCCAACCAATCAAAAGCTGAACGAATTATATCCAGACAAGCCTGTTTTATTAACCCGTGTTGACGGGCATGCTGCCATCGCAAACGAAAAGTTATTAAATATGGCAGCCGTTAAACCAGGGCAAACATTAACAGGCGGTGAAGTGGAAACAAAAAATGGAAAACTGACCGGTGTTTTAATTGACAATGCAGTTGACCTGGTAACTTCCAAACGTGCTGCTGCTACCATAAATGATTATGTAAAATGGCTGACTGCTGCGCAAGATAATTGCTTTGCCGTTGGTCTTACAACTGTTGCCGATTGCGGCCTGATGTATAACGATGTTCAGGCAATTGACAGTTTGCAAAAAGCAGGAAAGATAAACATGCGCATGTACATTATGCTCAGCGACGACCCTGCTAACTTTGGGCGTTACCTCAGCAAAGGCCCTTACAAAACAGATAAAATGTATGTAAAGGGAATTAAGGTTTACGCAGATGGCGCGTTGGGCAGCAGAGGCGCTTGTTTATTGCAGCCTTACTCAGATAAATCTAACTGGTACGGCTTTCTGTTAAGAAATAAGTCGCACTATGATTCCCTGGCAAAAGTGTTGGCTAAAACTGAATTTCAAATGTGCACCCATGCCATAGGTGACAGTGCAAACAGAATGATTTTAAACATTTATAACAGTGTCTTAAATGGTAAAAATGACAAACGCTGGAGAATAGAGCACGCGCAGATTATTAACCAAAATGACTTTAATTTATTTGGTAAGTCAAGTGTAGTACCATCTGTTCAGCCGACGCATGCTACGAGTGATATGTACTGGGCAACAGAAAGGTTGGGAGCAGAAAGAATAAAAGGCGCTTATGCATACTGGCAACTGATGCTGCAAAACGGCTGGCTGCCTTTAGGCACTGATTTTCCGGTGGAAGACATCAGCCCGTTTAAAACATTTTTAGCGGCTGTAGTTCGTAAAGATGCAAAAGGATTTCCCGCAAAAGGATTTCAAACGGAGAATGCGCTGACACGCGAAGAAGCCATTAAAGGCATGACCATCTGGGCAGCAAAAGCAGGTTTTTTAGAGAAGGAAGTTGGCAGCATTGAGGTTGGTAAAAAAGCTGATTTTATTATTTTAGACAAAGACCTGATGAAAGTGGATGAAAAGGAAATTTTAAACACAAAAGTCCTGGCAACCTTTATTGGCGGAAAAAAGGTTTTTGGTAAATAATAAAGTAAATACCTGTAATGGCAAGGAGAAAAATTTTTGCTATAAATCAAATTTTTCTCCTTTTTTCTTTCCAGGTAGTGGAATTTCTACTGGTATGAATAACTGCAAAAAATTTTACTGTTGAAGTTGAATTTTCTATAGTAAAATGAACAAGAAATGGGAATCTTTTAATAATCATACAACGAACGTCATTATAACGGATACTATAATTTTCAGCGTTTAGTTTTAAAGAATTAATCTATTGCTTTACCTGTTTGAAACCCCGCACCCAATCCCGATAGTTGTTTATTATACCAATTCGTGGCTTCCTGAATATCAAGAAGTGCATCTATATCAATCTTCACTCTGAACCTATGCATTTCAGGGTTTAAGGCTTTTAGAGGCTTTATCCCAGTCTACCAATCTATCCGAATTTTGTTCAGCCTTTTGTATCCTGCTTAATACCATGGCTTGGTGTTCCCGCGGAATTTCAATATTTTCCTCCCATAACACATCATTCAGCAATAATTTTTCTTTAGAGGATAATTGTTTTACAGCAGCAATAAGTTGCTCAAAACTTAGATTGATATTTACACTTATACTGTTCATTTTTAAATAATTGTTCCCGGAAAGATTAAAGGTATGTTTTTGCAAAAAAAATTGAAAAGACTTATTGTTTATTAGTCTTTTCAACAACTTCTCCTATAATTTTACAAAGCTCATCAAATTCTTTTAAAAAAATCACGTCTGTTATTTCAATTGGTTTTCCCGGTATCTCTTCAATGACAAATTCTGCCCGTAGACTTTCAGCGGCTGCCTCAATAACTTTATTTGAAAAATCTGGTTCTATGATGATTTGTATGGCTAAAATTGCCACAACCTTCAGGTCGTGGTTGTATAAAAATTGACGCATTGGCTTTAGCCAAAACTCTTCTACAATAAGGCGTATTTAAAATTCTTCATATTCTCTATAAAAAGTTTTCTTTTAGTGTATAGTATGTTGTTTTTATTTTTTTGGCTAAAGCCTCTCATTTATTATTCTTTATCCACGACCTGAAGGTCGTGGCAATTACAGCTTAATTATAATTACCCATACTATCCGTAATAGAACCAAAAATCTTTATTTAATTCTATATTTATCAATTTACACATGCCTGTTATCTTTTTTCGTTTTGTAATTCCAAATAACTGTTCACCTTCTTTTGTCCATTTATAAAATTGCATTAAAGAGTTTTGAATAATTTTACTTTTCAAATTAATAAAATTGAATGCATTCCTTCATATACAAGCAGGTTTTAAAAATGATAAAACTTACCTGAAGAAGGCATATTACACCACACCTTTTAAGCTCGCCAACACTACCGAGGATAAAAGCCAGCCCGTTTTGCATCTTATGCTTATGAGCTCATCGCCCGGCCTTTTAGACGGAGACAACTACAATCTTAGGATAGAACTGGAAGAAAATTGTTCCCTTCAATTACATACGCAATCTTATCAAAGGTTCTTTGATATGAAAAAAGGCGCTTCGCAAAATATTGAAGTTTTTTTGGATAAAAATGCTACATTTTGTTTTTTGCCTCATCCTTCGGTTCCGCATAAATCTTCTGACTTTGTTGCAATAAACAAAATTTACTTGTCAAACGGTTGCAGGCTTATCTGGGGAGAAGTATTAACATGCGGAAGAAAATTAAACGGCGAAGAATTTCAGTTTTCAAGATATCAAAACCGTACGGAAATATTTTTAAATAAAAAGCTGGTCGTTAAAGAAAATTTGGTAATAAAACCATCAATAACCAATGTCAAAGCAATCGGGCAGTTTGAGGGTTTTACACATCAGGCAAGTCTAATTTATATTGATGAAAAGGCAAATATTAATAAACTTATTGAAAATATCAATAACTGGCTTTCTGGCATAGAAAACATTTGTTTCGGAGTATCTTCTTTACCTGTTAATGGCGTTATAGTTCGGTTACTTGGCTATAAAGGAGAGCAATTGTTTGATTGCATAAATACAATCACTGATCTTTTTTTAAAAGAAGCCGGTAATATTCTTCCTGAAAACATTATGGATAAACCAACATTTTATGCAAGCTGAAATACAGGTATTGATGATAGCAGCAGTAAGCATTGCCTGCCTGCATACACTTACCGGACCAGATCATTATATTCCTTTTATCGCCTTATCTAAATCGAGGGGATGGTCGTTTTCACGAACGATATTCTGGACAGTTGTATGTGGTTGCGGGCATGTATGGAGCTCTGTTTTACTTGGGCTTGCAGGCGCGGCTGTCGGTTGGTCTTTATCAAAAATAAGCTGGTTTGAAAATGTAAGAGGAGGTATTGCCGGATGGGTTTTGGCAGGCTTTGGATTATTATATGGTGTTTGGGGATTAATAAAAGCCCGGCAAGGCATACAACACAAGCATTTTGATGTTTATGATGATGGCTCCGTTTATGTATATGAACACAAAAATGACGAAGCTGTCTCACCTGAAGAAAGGCATGTTGTAACTCCGTGGGTTATGTTTTTGATATTTGTGTTAGGGCCCTGTGAGCCAATGATACCGTTGCTTTATTTTCCGGCAGCTAAAAATTCATTTGGCGGAATGATTCTGCTTATAATTGTTTATACAGTTTTTACCTTGATTGCAATGGTAGTGATGGTAGTATTGGGTTATTATGGATTTTCTTTCTTAAAAACTGGAAAACTTGAACGATATGTTCACGTGCTTGGCGGCGTGACCATATTTATCTGCGGCGCAGGAATGGTGTTTATGGGATGGTGATACTTTTTCAGCTTACTTGTTACTGAAAAAGTAATTGTTGTCTGTTTCTCCGCAACCTGCAACCGGAAACTTCTTTACTGCTGCTGTTGCTGCTGTTGCATATCAATAAATTTTCTATAGGAATTTACAGGAACTTCCATGTTTTGTACGGTGTAAGTAAAAGCAGGCTGTTCAAATGTGCCTGATACAGGTTCAGGTTTTCCGTTTTCTATATGAACCGTTACTTCCAGGGTATGCTCGCCTGAGCCTTTGTAGGTTCCTTTTACAGGTGTGCAGTCTGCAAAATTGCGACCAACGGCCATCCTTACGTGACCGTCGGTTACAATGCAATTGTTTGTCGGGTCAACACCCATCCAGCCATAAAAAGGAATATAAGCCTCCACCCATGCATGTGTAGCTCCTTCACCGCGCACGCCTGTTTCTTTAGGACAAATATAGCCGCTGATATAACGGGCAGGAATTTTAAACATTTTGAGCATAACAAGCAGAATATGCGCAAAATCCTGGCAAACGCCAGCTTTTAAATCCCATATCTCGTCTATCGGCGTTTCAATATTTGTAACTCCTTTTTCATACACAAAATTTGCGTACACATATTCCGACAGCACCAAAGCGGTTTTTAATGGCTTATCTTCAGGGTTGATAACAGTGCTTAAAACCTGCTTTATATCCTGAAAAGATTGAAACGATTCCTGCTTTAAAAAGTCAAAAAATTCAATTTCATATTGCACGTCCTGCAGATGTTTCCATTGCTCCGCTGCAGGCATTTCATCCATAGGAACAAAAACCTGCTTGGTTAAAACTTCTGCTTCAGATTCGATCAGCAATTCCGTGTGTGGTTTCACTATACTGAAAGCGCCAACACTATTACCAAAATAATCAATAAAAATTTCAATTTCAGGATTGCTTGATACCTTTATCTCATGCTTTTTTACTTCAAGGCGGTTATCAATTATTGGGTAAAGCATTATCTGGTTTGTGCAATCAATAACAGGAGATGCATAAGTGTACCGCGTAATGTGTTTTATCTTATAATCTGGCATAAGCACTTATAATATTAAGTATTTCCAAAGTAATACCGGCTGAACGAATTTCCTGTTTCAATAAGTTCGTCTCGTATTTCGGACAAAAACAGATTTATTGCGTCTGGCTCATCAGCATCTAACTTAGTGTATTTTATATTATTTAAGGTTTTACCAATCAAAAATTCAAGATGTTCATAGTTTTCCGGGAAGCTTTCGGGTTTCAGCCGTTCAAAGTATTTGTTCATCTGGTATACACTGTATATAAGGGAATGAGGAAAAAATGTGTTATGTACTGTCAGCTCCAAAACGTCCTGCGTATTGAAGTCACCCTTGTACGTTTTCATATAAATTTCATAACCTGATAATGAATATAAAAGATACCTTAAACCTTTGGCATCACCTGACTGCACACCTTCGTTTTCTGTTTCGCTAAGTTTAGTTCTTATAATATCAGTAGTGATTATAGCCCGTTCCAAAAATTTACCGATATGTAAATAGGTGTAGGCTTCATCGCGTGTCATGGTATTTTTAACCGTACCGGTAAATAATAAACCATTTCTTATTAACTGATCTATTCCTGTAACAGGATCTTCGTTTTTAACCTGTTCTTCTATCTCAGGTGTGCGCATAAGATGATAGTAACTATTAAGGCATTGCCAAACCTCTTTGGTAATATGATCCTGTATTGCCCGTGCATTTTCTCTTGACTGCAAAACATTATTATATGCAGATGACCGGTTTGCCTTATCTAAAATTAAATATTCAAAAACTTTTGAAGTGTCTTTTTCAATTTTACTGATTTCCTTTTCCGGCAGCTCGTTGCCATAAGTAAACAATAACTTTCTCCAGCTAAAATCACAAACATCATCCTGCGTAGAAATATAGCTGGTACGCAAAACCTGCAGCATTCCGTCTGTTCTTTCCATGTAGCGCGCCATCCAGTATATTGTATCTGCAACCCTGCTTAGCATATTTACCCCCAAACCCCTAAAGGTCTTTTAAAGTTAGTGTAAAATTATAGTTCTTTTCTCTCTTCTCCCTTCAGGGCCGGGGCTTACGCCAATACCCATGTGTCTTTACTGCCGCCGCCCTGGGATGAGTTAACTACAAGCGAGCCTTCTTTCAGAGCCACACGTGTCAATCCGCCGGGCACAATGTCTATTCCGTCGGGTCCGTATAAGGCAAATGGACGCAGGTCAACTCTTCTTGGCTGCAGCACTCCGTTTATATAGCACGGAGTGGATGATAAATTTATGATAGGCTGCGCAATGTAGCATCGCGGGTCTTTATTAATGGCATCCTTAAAATTTTCCATTTCCTCCTCTGTAGCGCTGTTTCCGATCAGCATTCCGTATCCTCCGGATCCGTTTGTTTTTTTTATAACCATTTTATCCATATTCTCAAATACCATTTTTCTTTTATCTTCATTTAAAAGCTGGTATGTGGGAACAGTTTTTAAAACCGGTTCTTCATTCAGGTAATACCGGATCATATCGGGCACGTAAGAATATATGGCTTTATCGTCTGCAACGCCATTGCCCATAGCATTTACAATGGCTACATTTCCTTTGCGGTATGCATAATATATTCCCGGAACTCCCAACGTGCTTTCTCCCTTAAACACCAGCGGATCTAAAAAATCATCGTCTACCCTTCTGTAGATTACATCTACTTTTTTTAACCCTTTTGTCGTTTTCATGTACACAACATGATTATTCACCACCAAATCTCGTCCTTCTACTAGCTCTATGCCCATTAGTCGTGCAAGCGTTGTATGTTCGAAATAGGCGGAATTATAAATGCCGGGCGTAAGCAAAACAACTGTCGGATCATTGGACAAACGGCTTCCGGTTGCAAGCAGGTTTCTATACAACAAGTCAGGATAATCTTTCACAGACCTGACATTATTTTTTGGGATAAGATCGGGAAATATACGGTAAGTAATGCTTCTGTTTTCAAGCATATAAGATACACCGGAGGGTGTTCGCAAATTATCTTCAAGCACATAAAAAGTACCGTCTGAGTCACGTATCAAATCTACCCCGGCGATGTGGGTATAAATATCGAAAGGTACCTGCACATTTACCATCTCCCTGAGAAAATTGGGGCATGAATAAATAAGTGCGGAAGGAATTATATTATCTTTAATTATGAACCTGGAATTATAAATATCTTTCAGAAAGATGTTTAATGCCTTCAGCCTTTGTTTGATCCCGGCTTCTATATGTTTCCATTCACTGTTCATTAAAATACGGGGAATAATGTCGAAGGGAAATATTTTTTCTATTCCCTCGCCGCTGTCGTAAACAGTGAAAGTAATGCCCTGGCTCATAAACAATTTCTTGGCAATCTCGTCTTTATGGTTCATATCCATCACAGAAAGATCTTCAATTGCAGCTACAAAATTGTTATAGGAATTGCGTGGTCCTTTCAGATAAAACATTTCATCCCACACATTTGGGTTTTCAGCGTATGATTTTAAAATAGAGTATTCTTTCATGCTAAAAATAATTATATAATCTTCTTTATCATTAGTAAGATTAAAAATAAAAGGAAACTTAGTTAAAAATATTAAAATGGCATTAAAATTTAAAATAACTTTAATTATAGAAGAAATAATAAACATTCAAAAATATAAAATATAATAAAATATAAATTTTTTTAATAGTTAGCATTATTTTTGTCTCGTATTGTTAGATTAATATTGAAAAATATAATTGGAGAAGATTAATTACTGCGTTTAAGTATATAACAAAGAATTTCGTACCTTTTTTTCATAGGGCAAGCAATCGTTAGAGGCCCGCTGTTTCTACAGCGGACTTTATTTTTTAATAAAAATGGATGGAGATAAATGAATACTGCCTTTTTCTGTACTATAAAATGTTATAGACTAATGGGTAATTTGCAATGTGAGATAAGGAGTTAATAATACAAAGGTATTGAAAGGACAAAGATCGAGTATTTAAGGAGCAGCTAAGCACCTGTTGTTAAAACTTTTATTATTCTTCTATCATCCTTTTAACTTCCTCAATCAATTCACCTTTTGTTATGGGTATTCCCATTATTTTATTATAGCCTTTCGCATCGATAAAATATTTGTCACGAATTATTTTAATCAGCTGCCCGTTGTTAATTTCAGGAATTAAAACGTGCTCGTAGTTTTTCAAGACATCGCCAAGATTTTTTGGAAAAGGACGAACATACCGAAGGTGGGCATGCGCTACTGCATATCCTTCGTTTAGCAACTCATGCACTGCACTTTTAATAGCCCCATAAGTGCTTCCCCAGCCAAGTATAAGCACTTTCCCCTTAGCCGGCCCGCTGTCTAATTTTTGCTCAGGAATGTATTGTGCAATTTTCTCCACCTTTTCTTCCCGTATCTTAACCATCAATTGATGGTTGTCAGGGTCGTAGCTGACATTACCGGTTATATTTTGTTTTTCGATGCCGCCAATTCTGTGCTCAAGTCCTGCAGTGCCCGGAACAGCCCAGGGACGAACTAATTTTTCGTCTCTCAAATAGGGCTGAAATTTCTGTTCGTGGTCACCAAGCTGTGTTTTGAATTTTACCTCAATTTTATGCAGCTCACTGCTTTTTGGAAACTTCCATGGTTCGGCTCCATTGGCAATAAAACCATCGCTTAAAAAAATAATAGGTGTCATGTGCTGCACAGAAATTCTTACCGCTTCGTATATAGCGCTGAAGCAGTCGCTTGGCGTGGATGCGGCAATGACGGGCATCGGACATTCGCCATTGCGGCCATAATACGCCTGCAATAGATCACTTTGCTCAGTTTTGGTAGGTAAGCCCGTAGACGGTCCGCCTCTCTGTACATTTATAATTATTAAAGGAATCTCGAGCATCACAGCCAAACCCATTGCCTCTGCCTTCAGCGCCATTCCCGGGCCTGAAGTTGTAGTTACTCCCAACAAACCTCCATAGCTTGCGCCAATTGCCGATGTTATTGCAGCAATCTCATCTTCTGCCTGAAATGTCTTAATACCGAAAGACTTGTGCTTGCTCAATTCATGCAGAATATCGGAGGCAGGCGTAATCGGGTACGAACCTAAAAATAATGGCAAACCGCTTTTTTGACTAGCGGCAATCAGGCCATAGCTTAAAGCCTGGTTACCCATAATGTTGCGGTAACTTCCTTTCAGCATTTTTGCTTTGTCTACATGATAGCGCGTAGTGAATGTCTCAGTGGTATCTGCGTAATTATATCCTGCTCTTAAAGCTTTAATATTACTTTGGAGAATAACGTCTTTTCTGCCAAACTTCTCTGTTAAGAAGCTGATCGTGTTATCCATATCGCGGTTGTACATCCAGTATAAAAAACCCAGTACAAACATATTTTTTGCACGGTCTTTTTCTTTTGTGCCCATTTCAAATTCTTTCAGAGCTTCACGCGTCAGCTTTGTAACATCTATTTTTATAACCTCATAGTTAGTCAGGCTGCCATCTTCAAGCGGGTTTATTCCTTCAGGATAATTGGCAAGCCTTAGATTTTTTGCATCAAAGCCATCCGTATTGGCTATTATTCTTCCGCCTTTTTTTAAATTTTTCAAATTTACTTTCAGCGCAGCAGCATTCATTGCGACTAAAACATCACACTCGTCACCCGGAGTAAAAATGCGGTTGCTGCTGAAGTGAAGCTGGTAACCGCTGACACCTGGCAAAGTACCTATAGGGGCGCGTATCTCGGCAGGAAAGTCGGGAAAAGTGGCGAGGTCTATACCAAGTAAAGCTGTATTATTGGTAAACTGGCTTCCGGTCAATTGCATGCCATCGCCGCTGTCACCCGCAAATTTTATAACTACATCCAGTAAAACTTCTTCTGTACTATTCATTTTTATCTTTTATCACTCAAATTCAACGATTTGCAAAAGTAGGATAATCAGAACCACGATTTACTGGATTGAAAGGATTGTGAGGAAATAAAAGATTATTTGGATACCCTCATAAAGCATAAAATGTTAACATCACCTTTACTGACATGGAATGGTTTTTTTAAAATCAGTACAGTGAAAATATTTATCTTTGCAGGTGAATAATATTTAAAACAAACAATTTAAAATAAACATTAATTATGGCTTTTTTAAAATCAGGAAATCCGACATTAACGGAAAAGATTTTCGATACAACACCTATAGACCAGCAGCAGGGCATTATGACAGCCCGTGGTGCTATGAATAAATTCGGATTTTTATTTTTGATGGTGATTGCAGGCGCAGGCTTTACCTGGCATTTGTATTACCAGGGAAAAGGTGAAACAATGATGCCCCTGATGATGTTGGGCGTTTTTGGAGGTTTAATCACCGCTATTGTCATTACATTCAAAAGAAGCTGGGCTCCTTTTCTTGCACCGCTCTACGGACTGCTGGAAGGATTATTTTTAGGAGCAATCTCAGCCATAATGAATGAAGCTTTTAAGGCTAAATATCCTGGGCTTGTTGTGCAATCGGTTGGCCTTACACTTGGTGTGGCAGTTGCTATGTTTTTGCTATATAACTCTGGTATCATTAAAGTTACGCAAAGGTTTCGTTCAGTTCTTTTTACTGCTACAATCGGTATTGGTATTTTTTATCTTGTTACGATGGTCGTGCGCATGTTTGGTGTGCAAATGGATTTTATGATGATGGGAAACGGCAGCCTGTTAGGAATAGGTATCAGTCTTTTTGTAGTAATAATTGCTGCTCTTAACCTGATTATGGATTTTGATATGATAGAGCAAGGTGCTGCAATGGGCGCTCCCAAATATATGGAATGGTATTGCGCTTTTGGCCTTATGGTTACAATAGTTTGGCTGTATGTAGAAATGCTTAAACTGCTTAGCAGGTTTTCGAGGAGAAATTAGTGAGAGGGATTGTTGAATTATTAGCCGGATTTTTTAGAAGTCCGGCTTTTTTTTTCTCCGGGGCTTTAGTGTATATTTTTTTAACCCCAGAGAAAAGAGACGCAGAGGTTTGCGCAGAGGGAACCTTTTAGCTTTGAAATTTTATTTTAAAAATTATACACAATTCTTTTAAAGCCGTCTTTTAATAAAGGGACATTGAAGTTGATTAAATAGCCAAGCGATTTTTTGTACAATTTTAAATAGGTTATTATTTGAGCTTCATAGACAGGATGCATAATATCAACTGCTTTTGCTTCAATTATAATTTCATTTTCTACTAATAAATCTATAATATAAGCTTTCCCAAGGTCAATACCTTTGTAATACAGTAGTACAGGTCCTTGCCCCTTTACATGTAATCCTCGCAGTTGGAGTTCTCTTTTCAAGCTCAATTCATAAGTACTTTCCAATAATCCGGGTCCTAACTCTCTATAAACCGTTATACAGGAATCTAAAATAACCGCTCCCAATCTGTTTAATTCTTCTCTTATCATAATTATGAATCTTCTCTGCGCTAACTCTGCTTCTCCTTTCTCTGCGGTAAAAAAAATATGCTTAATCTCTTCCCCATCCCCAAATTAAAAATGCCGGGAAAGCCTTTTTCCATGTCTCAATATCATGCCGCCCGTCTTCCAGCTCAAGATAAAATATCTGGTCATCAATATAACCAAGGTTTTTCAGTTCGGCGATAATATCTGTGGTATCTTCTATTGAGTCAATAATTCCATTATTATTCCGGTCGGCGGTTTCATCCAGCTTTCCGCATTCGAAGAAAAATTGTAACCACGGCTTCAAAGTTCCCTGCTGAACCTGCAGATGCATGATCCTGTCTTTTTGCCAATCATAATCTTCATCTTCATAACCACGCCTCCTCCACCATAGAGAGCCGCTAAAAACACCGGCCGTTGAAAACTCCGGGGCATGATTCCAGACAATATCAAGTGCGCTTAATCCGCCAAGCGAAAAACCTGCAAAAGACTTTTCTTTAAATGAAGCGATATTATATTTAAGCTGTATAAAAGGTATTAATTCATTAAAAATAAACTGACTGTAAAGGCCCGCTTTTGAGCCCCTTCCTTTATAATCGGGGCGGCAAATGGTTCCATATTCCTGCATTCTGTTTGCCCCGCCATGTATTCCGACACATAGTAAAGGTTTAATACTTTTTGCAACGATTAATGAATCTAAAACTGCAGTAAAATTCATTGTTTGCAAATCCTGCCCGTCATTTATCAGCAATAATTCAAGGCCGTTTTTGTTGATAGTCTGAGCAGGCAAATAAATATCCACAATCACATTTCTTTCCAAAAATTGAGAATAAACCATCCGTTGTTCTGCACTGACCGCAAATAGAGTTACCTCTTCTGCATTGCAATTCTCTTCGTTCATAATTTTGTATATGCAGTAAAACTAATAATAAAATCATTTATTGTTTTTTTTGGCCGCGGGTAAATATGTACATAAATTACTCCTTTTTAAAAATTGCTTGTTTTGGATGAAATAAATGAAAAGTACTGACAGGAAGTATCTTAATTTGACCATTAAGAATGAGATAACTTCAATTTGTATTTTTATAGAAATATGTCATTTTCTTATATAAAATAAAAGCAAGTATTTTTTTTACCCCCAAATATTCTATTGTTATGAAAAAAATTGGAATTCTTTTCGGGAAAGAAAGAAGTTTCCCCACAGCGTTTATAGAAAGGGTGAACAGTAAAGAAATTGATGGCATTACCGCGGAACCGGTTTATATAGATAAAGTAATGCAGGGCGAACCGACAGAATATGCAGTGATAATAGACCGTATCAGCCAGGATGTACCTTTTTACCGCGCTTATCTCAAAAATGCAGCTTTATGCGGAACTGCGGTCATCAACAACCCTTTTTGGTGGAGCGCTGATGAAAAATTTTTTAATAATTGTCTTGCAACTAAGATCGGTGTTCCCGTTCCTAAAACCGTTATACTGCCATCTTTTAAATTACCTGCTGATACCTCAAACGAATCTTTCAGCAACCTTGCTTACCCTTTAGACTGGGAATATATTTTTAATTATATCGGTTTTCCTGCTTACATGAAGCCTTTTGCCGGAGGCGGATGGAAGAGCGTATACAAGGTAGAAAATACAGAACATTTTTTAGAAATGCACCATCAGACCGAAGACCTGGTTATGCTGCTGCAGGAAGAAATTATTTTTGAAGAATATTACCGTTGCTACTGCATAGGTGGCAAATATGTGAGAATAATGCCTTATGAGCCGCGCAATCCTTTTCACTTAAGATATGTTGCCAATTTTTCTCCGTCACCGCAAAAGCATAAAGAAATGGAAGAAATTGTGCTGCGAATCAACCAATATTTAGGCTATGATTTTAATACAGTAGAGCTGGCGCTCAGAGATGGCGTTCCGTATGCAATTGACTTTTGTAATCCTGCTCCCGATGCTGATATTAACAGCGTAGGCCAGGAAAATTTTGACTGGGTTGTAGAAACTGCAGCAGCTTTTGCGATAGAAAAAGCACAATCTAATCAAGCTGGAAAAGACAATCTTACCTGGGGAGAATATATAAAAAGAACCAGTGCCTGTAAAGCTCTGATGCCTTAAATCACTAAGGGACTTAAAATGATTACTTTAGTATCAATATTAAATAAATTAAAATTCCCCCTTTAGGGGACAGGGGCTTTATGACACATGCAAACTTTAAGCAATTTACATTAGGTATAGAAGAAGAATATATGGTAATGGATCCGCAAACGCGTGAATTAAAAAGCCATGAACAAAAAATTGTAATAGAAGGCCAAAAAATAATCAGGGACAAAGTGAAAGCAGAAATGCACCAGGCCGTGGTAGAAGTAGGAACTGATATTTGCGCTGATATTGATACCGCCTACCGTGATGTAGGTACGCTCAGGTACACGGTTGCAAAAATAGCAGGAAACCTGGGATTGATGGTTGGCGCTGCAGGCACACATCCGTTCAGCCTGTGGGAGCAGCAGCTAATAACAGATCACGACAGGTACAACGATATTGTGAACGAATTGCAGCAGGCAGCAAGAAGCAATCTGATCTTTGGCCTGCATGTGCACGTTGGTATGGAGAGCAGGGAAATGGCTATCCACATCGCCAACTCTGCCAGGTATTTTTTGCCGCACGTATATGCTCTCAGCACCAACTCACCTTTTTGGGAAGGTAAGCAAACAGGTTATAAATCGTACCGCACCAAAGTATTCGACAAGTTTCCGCGTACCGGCATTCCTGACTATTTCGAAAGTATTGAGGCATACGACAAGTATGTGGACCTGTTGGTAAAAACGAATTGTATTGACAATGCTAAAAAGATCTGGTGGGATTTAAGGGTTCACCCGTTTTTTAATACTGTTGAGTTTAGAATCTGTGATGTGCCAATGACCATTAACGAGACGATAGCCATTGCAGCTTTATTTCAGGCAATCTGTGCAAAATTGTATAAGCTGCGCACCAAAAATCTCAACTTTATCATGTATTCACGCCTGCTGATAAACGAAAATAAATGGCGTGCAGGACGCTATGGCATAGACGGAACAATGATTGATTTTGGTAAAGAAGCTGAAGTAAATACACGCGTGCTCATTTATGAGCTGCTTGATTTTGTTGATGACGTAATAGATCAGCTTGGCAGCCGCCATGCCATTGCTTTTGTACATAAAATACTTGAAAACGGCACCGGCGCTGATAAGCAATTGGCTGTATTCAGAGAAACCAATAACCTGACTTCCGTAGCGGATTATATACATGCCAATTTTCTTAGCACATAATTAAAATAAATAAAAACAATGCATTAGAAAAGGTGTTGTACGTCATTCCCCTTTTTTTGGAACCAAAAATTACTTCTCAAGCTAACGTTAGAAATGCAGTTTCCATTTTAAAAACAGATTATTTTTATGACGCTCTTTGTAAGGCCGATGTTAGCATTGTTGCATAAT
>JAABUS010001120.1_pt1 | contig 61280 bp, 63 predicted proteins | sample 5560161 | NCBI WGS metagenome assembly JAABUS01 (sample SAMN10711885, study PRJNA513376) | rock metagenome | isolation source: Antarctica rocks | place: Antarctica: Victoria Land, Trio Nunatak nord | collected 2016-01-04
GCCCCGACCGCCGCGATGCTCGGCAGCCAGTCGGCGAGGACGACCGAAAAAGGGGGGGTCCTCGGCTATGACGGGGCCAAGCCACTGAGCGGAGGCACGCGGCATGTGCTCGTTGCCACCGGGGGATAGGGGCGAGCGAGGTCGACTCCTGGGCTGGGCTGGGCAAACGCGGGGGCCGACGGTGATCGTGGTCAACCGTCCCCGCCGGTGGGTGCGGGTGCCGGCCGATCAGGAGCGACCTCCGGTGCCGCCAACGATGCCAGTCCTGCCCCGCCGCTGGGTGGTCGAACGGACGTTTGCCTGGGTGGGACGCGCCCGACGGATGAGCACGGACTCTGACTCTGAGCAATTGCCGACCACCGCAGATGCCTGGATCTCCGCCACCATGATCCATCGGCTCGCCCAATCACCCCTTTTCAGATACCCTCTAGGTCATCGCCGGGTTCCAGACGACTTCCCAGAGATGCCCGTCGGGATCCTGGAAGTGCCCGGAATAGCCTCCCCAGAATCGATCCTTGGGGGTATCGACGATGAACGCACCAGCCAACTCAGCCTGCTTGATCACCGCGTCGACTTCCGCCTTCGACAGGACGTTGTGACCAATCGTGAAATCGGTCGGATTGACTGGCGTTACCGGGATTCCCGTGTCGATCGAAATCGAAACTCGCGGGTAGAGCGCCAACTTCAATCCACGATCCAGGTCGAAGAACGCGACGGCACCGTGATCGAACTCCGTGCCGATGATTCCTTCCGTTGGCAATCCGAGACCGTCACGATAGAAGGCGAGCGATGTTTCGAGATTGGCAACTCCGATTGTTAGTACTGTGACGTGAGGATTCATATGCACTCCTTGCTCCTTGATACCTCGCCTGATATTTACAAGCGCTGGAATGATTCTAGGGAGTCATTGGTGACATCTGGATGTCACTGTTTTCGTGGTGTTCCAACGTGACCATTAGTGTCGCCACACGTGCCATTCTGCAATCGCGAGCGGAATGTCGCGGTGGGATGTCGAGAACCCGCTCGCGGTTTCGTCCCCGGAGCGAACACGGCCACAATGGGCCGTACGCACCTGGGACGCTGGGCGGACCAGGAACATGACAACAGGAGGAATACCCGTGAAACCGAACGAGATTATTGAGGTTCTGAACCGACCGATCAGCCAGGAAATGTTGGCCCGCGACCTGACCCGCCTGGCCTACGTCGCCAAGGACGGCACACCCCGCAATGTCCCGATCGCGTTCACCTGGAACGGCTCGGAGATCGTCATGTGCACGTCGAAGAACGCTCCGAAGCTCCCCTCCCTGCGCAAGAACCCGATGGTTGCCCTGACGATCGACACCGAGGTACACCCTCCCAAGATCCTGCTTATCCGCGGTCGCGCCGAGTTGGACGTCGCCGATGGCATCCCGGACGAGTATCTGCAGATGAACGGCACCTACGAGATGACGCCCGAGCAACGGGTCCACTGGGAAGCGGAGGTGCGTTCGCTCTACGACGGCATGGTCCGGATCGTCGTGACTCCGACATGGGTCAAGATGATCGACTTCGAGACGACTCTGCCCAGTGCGGTCGAGGAACTTATCCTGCAGCGGGACGGGCGTCAGCACGCCTGAGCGCTGGACTGAACACCGCTACAATGGGCCGTACCACAGTAAGGAGAACATGATGGCCAAGTATCTGTTGCTCAAGCATTACCGGGGCGCACCGGCACCAGTCAACGACGTGCCGGGGGACCAGTGCACGCCGGAAGAGTGGTCGGCCCACGTTCAGTACATGCGGGACTTTGCCACTCGGCTCGAGAGTACAGGTGAGTACGTCGACGATCAGGCGCTCTCCCCGGAGGGCACGTTCGTCCGCTACGACGGCGAGGGGCGGCCGCCGGTTACCGACGGACCGTTTGCGGAAACCAAGGATCTGATCGCCGGCTGGATGGTGATCGATGTTGAAAATTACGAGCGGGCGCTCGAACTTGCCGGCGAGTTGTCGGCGGCTCCGGGTGCGGGCGGGAAACCGATCCACGAGTGGCTCGAGCTGCGCCCCTTTTATGGGGTGACTCCAACGATAACGGAGTGACGCACGATGGATGAGGCCCTGCTGCGGACCCTCACCCCGAGCGTGATTGGTATCCTCGTTCGTCGCGGAGCTGACTTCGCGACGGCCGAGGATGCCGTGCAGGATGCGCTGATCGAGGTCGTCCGTGTCTGGCCGAGCAATCCGCCGCGAGACCCGAAGGGCTGGCTGGTCACTGTGGCCTGGCGCAAGTTCCTCGACGCCGTTCGCGCCGATGCCTCCCGACGGCAACGAGAGGAACGCGTCGAGAGCGAGCCCTCACTCGATCCGGGCGAGGAGGTGGATGACACGCTCCAGCTCTACTTCCTGTGCGCGCATCCGTCCCTGACTCCGGCGTCGGCGGTGGCGCTCACGCTGCGCGCGGTCGGCGGTCTGACAACGCGTCAGATCGCGCAGGCTTACCTCGTGCCAGAGGCGACGATGGCCCAGCGGATCAGCAGGGCCAAGCGGACCGTTTCGGGCGTCCGGTTCAATCAGCCTGGTGATGTCGCCACGGTGCTGCGTGTGCTCTACCTGGTCTTCAACGAGGGCTACTCCGGCGATGTCGACCTCGCCAACGAGGCGATCCGGCTCACTCGCCAGCTGGCGGTCAGGACGAACCATGAGGAAGTGGCGGGGCTGCTCGCGCTCATGCTGCTCCACCACGCGCGGCGCCCGGCACGGACCGGCCCCGACGGCAGGCTCGTGCCGCTTGCCGAGCAGGACCGCAGCCTGTGGAACACCCGCCTGATCGCCGAGGGCGTCGACGTGCTCCAGGCAGCCCTCGCTCGCGACCGCCTGGGCGATTTCCAGGCTCAAGCCGCCATCGCCGCGCTCCACGCCGACGCCCGAACGGCCGAGGAGACCGACTGGGTGCAGATCGTCGAGTGGTACGACGAACTGGTGCGCCTCACCGACAACCCGGTGGCCCGCCTCAACCGGGCCGTCGCGGTCGGCGTGGCCAATGGTCCGCGTGCCGGTCTGTCCGCCCTGGCGGAGCTCGACCCCACCCTGCCCCGCTACGTCGCGGTCGCGGCGTACTTACACGAGCGCGTCGGTGACCCCGTGACCGCAGCACGACTCTATGCCGAAGCAGCCCGATCGGCCCCCAGCCTCCCCGAACGCGACCACCTCACGCGACAGGCCGCACGGCTCAACGCGCAGTTGCGCGGTTGAGCCGCGGACGACCCGATGAGGACGATTTAGAGCGGCGATCGCAACTTGTACCTGCCGCCGCTCCTGTAGGGATCGTACCAAGCTCGACGATGAGGCTCGGCAAGTGTCATTACGACGCTCATCTGCCTCACCGTCGGGCGCGTGTCGGCTCAGCCCAACGGGTTGATGGTTAACGGGTACAACGTTCGCCCAACGCGCTGGTAGGTCTCTCTGAAATTGCCGATGAACGTGATCGTGTTGCCGTCCGGATCATCGATCGGGCAGAGTTGGACGCCTTTGTTGGCATTGACGGTTTCTCCTGGCGTGAGTCCACGCGCCCGTAGTCCGGCCATATGGTCCTCCAGATCGTCAACCGCGAAGTTCATCGATCCGGACCCGGCACGCTCGACATTGAGCGTGACCTGTACAAAACCGGTTTCCGTGACCCGCCATTCCGCGAGGGTTTCCATCGGGACGTTCGTGGCGGCACTGCCGAAGAGCCGCTCGTACCAGACTTGCGAGGTAGCGGGGTAGCGAGGTTCGAGACGGGGACGACGGCGAGGATGTGCCTGATGGACATGGATTGCTCCTTCAATGTTCGGGGTTCGGGGTTCGGAGTTCGGAGTTCGGGGGTCGAGAATCGATTTCAACGGTCGGAAGCGTGCTGTAGGCATCGGGTGGAAAAGCAAGCGCCCAACATCCGATGGTCGATCCAAGATTCCTTTCATGATCGAGCGTAATCCGATCCGAGCGGGAACGCTTCTCCTGTCTTGCGATGGTGTCGAGACCCCACGGATCGCGAACGATGCGCCCTGCCAGTTCCGCAGGCACGTACAAGGACGAGCAGCCGCGCCGTTGCTCGGGATCAGGTTCGGCTGTCGCGAGCATGGCGGTTCAGGAAGATCCGTGGCCAGATTCGAGGAGATCTCGATAGCACATCTTTCATCCCTGGAGCCGATGTATTGCCAGAAGGCTTGGGAAACGATCTGCCAGGACGGGTTCCGGTCTGATCGACATCCCGTACCCAGTGCCGACCAGGGCCGACACGAGTCACGTGCGTCGATCATTCCCGTTGCGGGAATGTCGCTGCTCGATAGTGTGAGAGACGTGTCGAACGTGGTTTCAAGGAGAGCAAGCCGGGAAAGCGGGGAAACGACCGCGGGCTGCCCGGGTGAGGTTGCGCTGGCAGGGATCTCTACTCCCGGCAGGGTCGGGGGGTTGGAGGTCGGGAACCAGACCAACCTTCCGCGAGGGCGCAATCGAGATTGTCCCACCGCTGCGCGCGGCATTCGGTGGGGCAGATGGCAGATGTCGGATCGTGGGAATCTGGAAACCTTGGAACTTCGGTGGCCAGAACGTCGGATCTCACATCGGCCCAAATGGTGAACGTGCGGTGGTTATGAAGCCGGATGATGTCACTCGTCGAAGAATGCGCGTGCTGAATCGAGGGTGGCGTCCGGCGGTGCTTCGACGGCCGGGCTGAATGTGAAGACCGGTGTTCCCTGCGGATTCACCGTGTCGAGTTCCACCGCCGTCAGCTTTCCCCGGTCATGGAACATCGTGTCGATTCCGATCTTGTTCGTCATCACGACGGGTTCCGCGAACGGGGTATGACCGAACACCACACGCTTGCCGTCGAAATCCCAGTCCAAATCGACGAAGGTCTCGCGAATCCAGAGCATGTCCCGTTCGTTCTGACCTTCGAGCGAGATTCGCGGCGCGAATCCGGCATGCACGAAGACGTAGCCATCCTGTTCGTACATTAATGGCCGATTGTGCAACCAATCGAGGTGGCTGGTCGAGATGAATTCGTCCGGCTGCATGATCGCCCGCTGAAAGTCCGACGCCCCTTTCGGCAGGTACGAACGGGCGGTCTCCTTCCCACCCTGCCCCCACCAGTGGCCGTAGAAGCCATACCGCGAGCTGTTGTAGACGAGGGCGTCGAGCATCATGTCCTCATGATTGCCTTTCAGGAAGTGCCAATGAGGAAACCGGACCTGCCATTCGATCAGGGTTTCGAGCACGCGCTTGACGTCGGGCCCACCATCGACGTAATCACCGAGAAACACCAACGTGTCCTCGCCCGGGTTCAGACCGGACCCGGAAATCAACCGTTTCATGAGGGCCATCAGTTCCCTGTGGTGACCGTGGATATCGCCGATCGCAAACAGTCTGGACATGACATCCTCCCGGGATCAATGGACCGTCTGTCAGGTCGCGTCGTCATCTGCCACCGGAGTGCGCAGATGCACGCGCTCGCCGTCCCGCCCGAAGATACTGAGCAGCTCAACCGGTTCCGTTCCGACACATCCCATCCAGTGCGGAACGCGGGTGTTGAACTCTGCTGCTTCGCCGGACCCCATCACGATATCGTGGCTCCCGAGAATCAGACGCAGCCGGCCGGAAAGCACGTAGAGCCATTCCGTGCCCTCGTGAACTCGTGTCTCGGGAACCGAATCGGATGGCGGGATGATCATCTTGTACGTCTGGTGGTTGCCTGGCTCGCGCGTAAGCGGAACAACGGTCATCGTGCCAATCTGACGAGCGACATTGGGAATTCTCGGGTCGTCAACCGCCCGCCCGACGATGTCGTCGAGCGGTACATTGAGGGCACGGGCAATCGGAACAAGCAGCTCGAGGTTGGGACGACGCTTGCCCGATTCCAGCCGGGAAAGGGTGCTGATCGAGATTCCGGTCGCGTACGAGATCTCGCCCAGTGTCGCCTCGCGAGCCTGGCGGAGCGATTTCAGCCGGGAACCGATACCTTCCAGCAGGTCTGACGTCGATGTTGGTGTTGGTGCCGATGAGTCGTGCATGCGTCGTCGCTGCCTTTCTGCTGCTCAGGGAAATTGTGCCCACTAACCGCGACCTGGTACTTGCCAGTATAGCAACGTCCTTTGCCATACATCAGAACTCACCAGGCAGTTCGCAAAGCGGTACAAAGCGGTACAAAGCGGTACAGACCAGATACCGGCGGGCATGCGCTCGTTCGCTACTTCGCGCACGGTTTGTTTGACTCCGACAATGGCTACTTCCTGCCTTGCCCGATCGCGATCTCGCATGAAATGACTGACGGATCGATCCGTGCTGACCAGCTCCCCTGTTCCAGGCCTGAACGACGCACGATTTCCCTGGCTTCCTGAATGCCTCCCGAACATGTCACTGCGATCAGGGTCCATCTCCATGTGCGTATATTTGCCGTATCGGCAAATACGTTTGCCATTCCTGGTATTGCTGCGTATCGTTGCAAGGAGAGTCTTCTATCGGACAGAAGACGTGAAGGAGAACCGGCATGGCAAGCAGCGCAGCGCAGACGACAAACGAACCCGGCAACGGATTGAGGAACGACTTCGACATGGCAGGGCGAGAGAGTAACCACGGTACCGATTGCGATGTCGCGATCGTCGGTGGCGGCATGGCGGGACTGGGCGCGGCCCTGACCTTGGCACGGGCTGGCCGGCGCGTGATCGTGATCGACGCCGGTAAACCGCGCAATCGCTTTGCCTCCCACGTGCAGGGATACCTCACGCGGGACGGGATGCCTCCTTCCGAACTGCTGGCGATCGGCCGTCAGGAGGTCGAACGATATGGGGCAATCATTCGCGAGGGTGAGGTGGTCGAGGTCGTGGCCGCAGGCAAACGCGAGGGTGAGTGGTTCGTCCTGGCGTTGGCCGATGGTACTCGCCTGACGGCGCGACGAGTGATGGTGACGACGGGGTTGCGCGACGAATTGCCGGAGATCGAAGGCATCGCCGAGCTGTGGGGCAAGGATGTTCATCACTGCCCATACTGCCACGGGTACGAGGTGCGCAACGAACCGCTGGGCGTGATCGCGAGCGGACCGATGAGTGTGCATCTGGGATTGCTGATCCGGCACTGGTCGGAGAATCTCGTCTATTTTGCGAACGAAACGGAACTGGTCGACGCGGACAGGGAGAAGATGGAGGCGCGCGGCACGCGCATCGTCCTCGGCAAGGTACGACGGCTGGTCATTGCGGCCGATCGCCTGACCGGAGTCGAGCTCGAGGACGGGACGGTCGTCGCACGAACGGCGCTGTTCGTGGGACCGCGATTCGTCGCGGAAGACTCGTTGCTCGCACGGATGGGAGCAGAGACGCAAACCAGCGAACTCGGGACGTGGGTCGTGACCGACAGGATGGGATCGACCACCGTGCCGGGTGTCTGGGCGGCGGGAAATGTCGCCGATCTCGGGTTGCAGGTGATCAATGCCGCCGGCGCGGGTGTGATGGCGGCGGCGGCGATCAACGGAAATCTGATCGAGGAGGACACGCGCGACGCAGTCGCGGCGGCGGCGGCGGCCAGCACGCCAACGCGAAATCCAACTGCCGTGACCATCGGCGCTGCCGGAGCTGCCGGAGCTGCCGGATAGAGCAGGCGATGCTGCCGTGCAGTCGCTGAATCCCAAGACGATTTTCTACGATCCGGCGGTGAGAAGGCAGTTGTAGAAGTACTGATATTTGGCCGAACTCGGTTGGATGGGAAGGCGGGTGATGTCGAGAACGCGAGACCTGCTTCGACTGGTTATTGAAGGTCGTCCAATGAGGAGGCCGGAATCACAAGGAGCAGCGACGTGAAGTACATGCTGATGATCTACAACGATGCCGAAGTCTGGAACGGGCTTTCCAGTGAGGAGCACCAGGCGGTGTGGAGCGAGGGCGGAAGACGCTGGCAAGACCTCATGGACTCCGGTGAGGGCATCATGGGCGAGCCATTTGCCGCCCCGGGCGACGCTCACATCGTTCGCGTGCGGGATGGCATGGCAGAGGTGACAGATGGTCCGTTCAGCGCGGCGAAGGACCAGTTCGTTGGCTTCCTGCTGATTGATGTTGCCAATGAAGAGCGTGCGATCGAGATCGCGAAGAGCTGGCCGGATGCCAAATACTCGGCGCTGGAAGTGCGCCTCATCAACGTCGCGAACGCGAAATAGCGATCGGCCCTGCATTTCTCGGCAGACACATCCGCCGCCATGACGTCGTGCTGTCATGGCGGCGGTCGCCCACGGTAACGACATCGCCACCAGTCAGGAGAGGGGTGACCGTTCTGTCGTCTGTCGTACCTGCAAAACCGTCCGAGGCGTTCGACATCACGTTGACCAGTAGAGAGACCGCAGATTTATATCTCCAGCTGCTCGAGTATTTCAGAACGCGCCGGTCAGCGGACTCGTCTTTACCTCGACACGTTCGCACGTTGGTGAACCCAGAAATATCACTGTCAGCACCGTCGAGTCACCTGGCGCCAGATTGAGGCTGTTGCCGATTCCGGTCGCCACGACACGTCCGCTCGAATCTCGACACGTGGCGTCGACGCCGACATAGGACAATGTCTTGCCGGAGACATTGGTCACCTCGACGTAGGCGTACAGGCTGCCGTCGCCGATACCGGCATCCTTGGTTGTGATGCTTCCTATCTCGAGGGGACCGCTGGATGAGGTCACGGGTTCTTCCGTCGGCGTTCGCGAAACCCTGGTTGGTTCAACGTCAGGTTTCGCTGCCTGGGTCTCCAGCGCGGCTATCGTGGCCATCAATTGATCATTGGTCGGTGTTTTCTCGCTCGCCGCAGATTTGGTCGTCGTGAGCGTTGAGGAGTCGAACTCGGATGAATGGTTTTCGTTCGTCAGTTCGTATCCGGCGGGCAGGTATTCGAGCGTCGGAAGGTTGTTTACAACCATGGCTGACGGGTTAGATCCAGTCCGCCTGACATCATTCATGGAATTGTATACGTCATGGAGTTCAGTGATAGGGAAAATGCCCTCGCCAGCGGTAACCCAGATAGCTACCGTCGGACCAATCCGATAGATCACCACACCACCCGAACTGATATCCGTGCTTTCCTTTTCACCTCTTGACAACACTATTTGCTCTTCGCCGAAATCGTAGACAGTTTGCAACTCAGACAACGAACCGCCGTCCTTGAGTGCCTCAGCCGCAGCCTGCATGAATGTCGACGCATAGGATTCACTCTGGGTCGAGACGACCAGAAACTGGTAGAACCACACCGTATCGTCTGCATTACCAGCGGTTGCGGTAAATTCGCGGCATGCTGACACTTCACTATCGGCAATAACGCAATCAGTGGCCACCGATTGAGCTGCAACCGGTTGCGGATGAACCACGTAGAGCAGAGACAACCAAGCGATCAGATAGATTTTGCGCACGTCCACCTCCTCCTTCAAGAATCCACCTGTTTGGACCTGCTTGAATTATGGGTGGCTGTTGAATACCCCGCGTCCGTAAAATTACTGATATTTTCGCCACAACGGTTGAATTCGAACATGAGAGGAGAACGCCACCGGCGGGCAGATGCCCAGAAGCGGTTGCCCGATGTCTTGGTACGAGGATCGGCTGGACCCGGACAATGGACGCTCGTTCTTCGCGCGCCCTGATGGAATCGGCGATGAAGGAATCGGCGATGTGGGAGACGATTGGACATCTTTCCTTGTCAGGCAAGGGGAGTGAGGACAGCGAGGGGAGTGAGGAGCCCGGGAACACGTGAGTATCATTCATGCATGAGCGATTCGCTCGTGTATCTCGGGAGACACGTCCATGCACATACTGATTACAGGCGCCAGCGGGAATCTCGCCTCCGGCATCACCGAGCCCCTCTCGATCCGGCACGAGCTGCGGCTCTCGGACATCGTTCCGATCGAGACGGCCCATGAATTCGTCCTGGCGGATGTCCGCGATCGCGACGCCATGATCGCTGCCGCCGAGGGGATCGACGTGATCGTCCATACCCCGGCCTGGCATGGGATTCACCTTTCCTCACGCAGCGAGAGCGAGTTCTGGGACCTGAATGTCACCGGCACCTTCAACATGTTCCAGGCGGCGGTTGCCAACGGCGTGCGCAAGGTCGTCTGGATGTCGAGTCAATCCGTTCACGGCAACGACAACATCTATGGGCTGACCAAGATCGTCGGCGAGGAGCTGTGCCGGTTCTATGAACGGGTGCATGGCATTCGCTGCATCATGCTCCGACCGGCGGATTTCACGCCGTATCGCACCAACAGGCAGTACGGCGAACGACTGCTCCGCGGTGGCGTCGATCGTCGAGACGTGCATCACGCCGCGATCCTGGCGGTCGAGGCGGTCGAGAACGAGACCGTCACGTGCGACGCCTTCGCGGTGGTGCGGGAGGACCCGTTCACTCCCGGAGATGTGAATGATTGGCAGCACGATCCGGTATCGGTCCTCGAACGGTACGTCCCCGGAGCGCGGGCGCTGGTGGAACGGTTCGACCTGGACCTCCCGCAACAGATTACACCCTCGAACGTCTCCGACATCCAGACGAAGCTGGGGTATCGTCCTCGTTACAATTTCTTCTCCTTCCTTGGCGATCTCGCAGAGCGGGATAGGCAAGGAGATGCGGCATCCTGGCTGGCAAGGGTGTAACGCCGGGTGTTATGTGGCATATCGCCCGTGTCGAGCCATCGACATGGCGAAAAAGTTGCACTCGACTGTGAGATAACGAGCCACGAGCGTCAACCAGGCGGGGTACCGGGTACCCCGAGCCGCCTTCGAGCCGCGGATCGCAGCGGCCAATCCTTGATGCCAGGATGCCAGCATCGAAGGGAACGCAGGGACGTTCTCGATCTTCCGCTACACGATCGACTGCCGATGTTTCCGTTCGGCGCAACGTCCTTCTCCGGGACCATCCTGCTGGTGAGCCAATACACGCTTGAAGGCATCACCGACAAGGTCAAGCGCCCGGCCCTGATCGCCGCATCCGAGGGCGAAGCGCACTGGCATGACTAATCCGGGAAGGTCTGTGACGCCATCCCGTCAGCCAGGACACGGGATATTGGTGGAGTTCACGAGCGCCAAGGGTGCCGGCGTGCTGGCGTGCCGGCCAGCATTGCGAAGCAAAAGCGCTCGGTCATCGTTCTCGACGCATCTTCGACTGGCCCGACGAGACCCTCGATCTTTCCCGGAACCAGCCTCCGACCTCTGATGCGCATGCCTCTCGACGATCCCGACACCTGAACACCACGTCACATGCAAACGCCCCGGCCATACCGGGCGGCGCATCTGCATGGACGTGGAATGGGGCAGAAACGAACGTCGTGCGTTTCCCGGGGTCCCTGGTCCCTACGTCGGATTCCCTGTGGCAAGCGAAGGTCGTTGACGCCAGGCGGGATTGGCATGCTCGAAGGCGAGCGAGAACCTCAGCAGTTCCGCCTCGCCGAGCGGACGTCCCACGAACTGGATTCCGACCGGCAGGCCATCGGCCGTGAAACCGCAGGGAACCGAGATGCAGGGCAGATTGGTCGCCGAGATATACCAGCAAGCCCGCATCCAGCCGAGATAATCATCCTGCTCGACCCCATCGACCGCGCGCGGCCACGTCCACTCGACCGGGAACGGTGGCACCAGGACAGTTGGCGCTGCAAGAATGTCGATCCCGTCGAAAAGCGTGACCATCCGGTTCGAGAGTCGCGTCCGCGCGGTGTGGGCGTCGTAGATATCCTCGGCCGTCAGGTCGAGACCAGCCTCGATGTTGACCACCATGTTGTCGCTGAGCTGATCGCGGTTCTGTCGGTAGAGATCACCGTAACGCTGGGCCATCTCCCAGGCGCGCAATGTCCGGAACCCGAACTCCGCCCCCTCGAAGTCAGGTTCCATCTCCCGCACATCGGCCCCCAGCGCGGTCAGGACCGGCTTGCCCGCGCGTTCGAGCACGTCGGTGACGGCGGGATCGATCGGCAGCGATCCCAGCGTTTGCGACCATCCAACCCGAATCCCGCGCAGCGAATCGGCCGCCGCGCTCTGGGCAATCGCGGCAAATTCCGACCCGTCGCCCGCCAGTGACGTCGGGTCCCGGGGGTCGAACCCGCTGAGCACCGATTGCAGGAGCGCCGTATCCGCCACCGTCCTCCCCATCGCGCCGACGATCGACATCGTCATCCAACCAGTGAGCAGGGGGGCCTTGGAGATCCGTCCGGGAGCAGATCGCAACCCGACGACATTGCAGAACGAGGCCGGATTGCGCAGCGACCCGCCGAGATCGCTGCCATCGGCGAGACTCAGCAACCCGCTCGCCAACGCCGCCGCCGCACCGCCGGATGAACCGCCAGCACTCCGGCTCGTGTCATAGGGGTTGTTCGTCGCCCCGAAGATGGGATTGAACGTGTGCGAACCCGCTCCCATCTCCGGAACATTCGTCTTGCCCAGCCGAATTGCCCCCGCCTCGCGCATCCGCGCCGCCACCGCCGCATCTTCCTGCGGCACGAAATCACGAAAGAGCGGGCTGCCGAACGTCGTCCGCATCCCCTTGGTCGGCAGCAGATCCTTGTGAGCGATGACCAGGCCATGCAGTGGCCCAACAGGTTCACCACGTGCAAGCGCATCGTCCGCCGCCTGAGCCTGAGCCGTTGCCCCTTCGACATCGATCGTCACGATCGCGTTGACGACCGGATTGACCGCCTCGATGCGCGTGAGATACGCCTGCAGAAGATCGCGTGCCGAGATATCGCGACGGCCGAGGAGAACACGTTGCTCCGTCGCCGGCAGGAAACACAGATCGGTCTCGTTGGTGGGGATGTCCAAGGGGTCTCGCCTTCTGCTGCATCGAACGTCACATCGCGCCATTGTCCACAAACAGCGCTCGAATGACCACAGCTGACCGGCGATGGCGACGTGGAACATCCGTGAGTCACCCCTTGTTCGGGGTCCGCGCGCGGGTCGCTGCACGATCCGATCATCGCGCGATCAAGCGATGTGCGTTCCGCGACTGCATCATTTTTCATCATTGATGATAGGATGATACGCGGATCATTACACAATTAACCGTCCTCAACCGATGGCGCAGGAGGAATATCCGCGACGTCCGGAGCGATGCACATCGTTCGACCGCACGACGTCCCGTCAGGTTCGAGGAGTTGAGCATGGCGATCGTATCGGCGCTCCATGGAAGTGTCTTGGGCTGGACGGCCAGTCCAGGGTGAACCTTCTCGTGACGGTTCAGCATGATTGCGGCAACGACGCACCGACCACACCATCACCTGGCCGGAGCGAAGCTCGGCGCGGTACATCCCGAAACCCCGCCCGGAATCTTCTCTCCAGTCGAAGGCTTCGGAACTTCGGAACTTCGAAACCGACCGCGCATCACCAACCGGCGCGGGAGGCGGTTATGGTCGTGGTAGCAGCAGCGGTATCTCCAGCGCCCACCACCGGTGGCGCATTCGGTCGTCTGACGCGCGCTTCGTCGAGCGCTACGCGTTGCTGCTGCAGCTGACCATCCACTGGATGCCGAACTTGTCGGCGAACGATCCGAAGTAATCGCCCCAGAACATGTCGGCGAGCGCCATCTCCACCTTGCCATCATCGGCGAGTGCCGCAAACAGCGTATCCGCCTCTTCCCGCGTATCCGTCTGGATGCAGATGGAGAAGTTGTTGCCCTTGTTCAACCCCTGACCACCCATGGCGTCCGGCGCGTCCGGCGCGTCCAGCACATCCGAACCCAAAAGCAGGTGATCGCCCACGATCGGCATCTGGACGTTCATCACGAGCTGCTTGCCGGACTCGCTCAGCTCCGGCATCCCTTCCTTCGGGGGAGCGTCGCCGTAGCGCGAGATGGCGCCGTCGAACTCGGTGCCGAAGACGGACTTGTAGAAGGCGAAGGCCTCCTCGGCCTGACCGGCGAAGTTGAGATAGGTGCAGACACGGGTCATGGGGGTCTCCTGAATCGAGGGCATGAAGCAGCCGATGCATGAAAGTGCGTCGGTCGATGGAGACGCGATCTGCGCCTTCATTCCGAGGATAACGGGAGTCGGCGGGGGCTGCTGCTTCCCACGTGCGATCCCGGAGGCACGTGCAGGCACGTGGCTCGCGGCGGGATCGCGAGACAGCGGGAGATCGCCCTGCGGACCATCGCGTGAATCCCGTTGCCGTAGGGCCAGCGTGTCTCTCTGGCCCTACGCAGCCGAACATACGTCAACGCGACCAGGCCTCCTGCAATGCGTGGTAGTCGAGGACGATGATGCCTTCCTCCGTCAGGATGTCCCGCGCCACAGACGACGTGACGAAGTCGAAATCCGCCCGGCGTATCCGCCAGTTCTCGGGCTCCAGCGCCTGCGCCTCGGCATCACCGAGACTCGGGTGCACGGCCCATTCGCTGAGTCCCGCCGGGAGTTCCCGCAACAACTGGGGATAGCGCGTCGGTTTCTCCTCCGGCGTCATGTGATAGCTGTCCAGCACTCCATGGTCGACCGTCGGCAGATTATCCCGCTGCAGATCCCCGGCATGTCCTCGCTCGTGAACGCGCAGGGCCAGGTGATACTCGCGGGCGAGCGCGACCGTCAGTGCGAAGATATCGTCGCGACCGCCATCGGCGAGGCAATGCCAGTCGAGATGGGAGGGGTGCAGCCCCTCGTTCAGCACCCGCTCGATCTGGGCGCGGAACTCGATCTCGACCTCGTCCAGCCGGGCCTGCGCGAGCATCTCGCTGCGTTGGTCGTAGGGAAAAAAGGTCCCGGAGGGATCGACCAGCGATCGCACCCGATCCCGCGATGCCGACGGTCCCCACCGGTAGATGGCGAAATCGCAGACGAGCGTGAGATGCACGGCGAAGGGGATCTCCGGATGCGCGCGCAGGAACTGCATCGCCTGTGGCGCCCACGGGCAGGGCACCATCAGACTGGTGGACGAGACGACGCCCTCGGTCAATCCAAGAAAGACAGCCTCGTTCACGGCGTGGCACATCCCGAAATCATCGGCGTTGATGATGAGCAACCGCGCATCGTCCGGATACCCGAGTATCCGGTTCGTCTGCCCCTGACCTGCTTCACTCGCTCTCCCGACCGAATCCGGTTCCGGTTCCATCCTCAAAATCCCCTGTTCGCATTGAAGACGAGAGAATCCCTGCCGCCTGCCGCACCCGCGCAGACGTGAACGTGGACGTGGACGTGGGCATTGCCACGCGCATTCCATCTCGGTTGCATCCGGTTCTCGATCGCTCGACCATACCATCCCGTCCCATCCCGACCCATCCCCAGGGCATGCTTGCGATGGGTATCCCGGCGAGAAACGTGGCCTTCGGTCTCACCGTAGGGAACGGCTTGGCAGCTGCCGACGATGCCAGAAGCTTCATCGGTTCCGATGGCCCACAGGGCCATATTTCGTTGGGGCGACCTATCTGGACGGCGTTGCAAACACGCCCTAACCCAACGGTCCCAGTCCCGGACGGAGCACGCAGAAAGACAGAGGTTTCGAACACTATCAGGAGGTGACCGACGAGGTTCGGGAGCTGGGAAGTTCATGATGACGCACTTGAGATCATCGATGGCTCGAGGATCCTTCGGGGGCGGGCATGTCCCCGAAACGGACGGGTGGCGTGACGTACTCGGTACCGAACACGGTCTTGTAGAACGCGATGGCCTCGTCGGTGGTATCGGAGAAATTCAGGTAGGTGCTGACCTTGGCGATGGGTGGTGTCCTCTCTGCATCATCGTGCTGCCGGAATACCCGACCGACCTGCTTCAGAGGATACCGAGTATGGCTGTCGCAGCGCTTCTTCCCGCTTGCGGTCCAACTCGAACGAAGACTCTCACAATCCAGAGGTTATACTCTCACTACTCCCCTTGACATGGACGAAAACCATTCTGGCATATCCATATCTTCGTGTACGAGAACCGTCACTCGCCCTCGTGTCAGAGCCCGCCGTAGCTCCGCCTCGTTCTGATGCGCCAAAGCCTGCACAACAACTGCCTAAGGCGACAAGTCTTGAGGAAGAAGCCCGAGACGGCGCCGTTCGCTTCCGACGACAACCGCTAACTCTGCTACATCTATATGGCAACCCTCTAAAAGTTCAAATATATTAATAGCCTGTCTCTTTAAATCCTCCGGCAACCTATCACGCGTCCACACCTTCTTCAACTGTTGAATCACTTCCAATATCCTGATTGTTCGATCGTCTCGCTTAGCGACAGCAGCGACAGCCGACAGAGGTTGAAAGGCAGCCAGAGAGACCTCCACATGCTCAAGCATTGCCCGTATCTGAAATCCAATTCTTTCAGTCGCCCAGCTAACATCCTCAGTCTTGTATGTTAAATCGTGAGTCGCCTTACCCCAAGCATACTGGAGTATGGTCTTAATCTGAATTTCAAACATAACCCCTACCAACTCGGGATTCGCTCCAGACGCAGATTCCCGTCGAGTAACATACAACCGAAGATCATCGAATCTAAAATCAGAAGCCACTTTCTTAGTAAGACCATCGTTGGCAGGTCGGCGCTCAACCAGATCAAATAATCGACTCACAAGCCTCTCGGCGTCATCTACATGGTTGAGATTAGCCACCACAATCATGCAACCGTAAAAATCCTCAAGCCTAGTTGGATCCACGACCCTACCCGTCTCAAGCTTCAAGGCAAAGCTATCCTCTTCCTTAAGCCTCGATTCAAAAAACCATCCCCTCCCCTCCACTTCGGCTTTCAGCAATTCATTAACCTCAAGCGAAAGCCTTCGCCCGCGGACTGTTTGATCGAGATAGATATCCCTAATCGATTTCACGATTTTCACTTTCCGCCCCTTCCACCAACGAGAGAAGAGCCTCCAATCTGGCCTGTCGCTGCGGGAACTCTGTGCTCGCGCCTCTTGCATTGTTTGCATATCTCTTAATTGGCGCAAGCATATCCATCTCACCACCACCTTCCTCTTCATCTACTGATGACGCTCGCACGACATCGTTCATGAATGCAGAATAGGCTTTCAAGAGAGACTTCGACATTGGCGTCTCTGACGAGACGCAGTACGTTAGAAAGCACCAGAAAGAGTAAAATGAGCATTAACACGAAACACCTTCAACAATTCCGGATGCGAGTCCACTGCGTTTAGAGCAAACCGCTTAGTCGCATCCAATCGCAAGTGAAACGACTCTTCATCTAACAAACCTCGCTCTCTTATGTCCTCAATATCATCTAGGTCGGCGTACCGATTGTCCAATACATCCTGACTAAAACCGCGTGGTTTACCTTCGATAGTTACCAATAGCAGTTCAGAGATGAACTGAACATCTGACATGCGATTAGACCGGGCAACAGAAGCGACTCCTAACGTTCGCCACTCTGAACTATCCGCCTCTGATTCGGCCAGACTTACAAACCACCCATCATACTTCGCATGCCTGAGTTCTTGGGAATTCAGTTTGCGCGAATTTCTATTTATCCTTTCAAAAATCTCTCTAACTAAGGCCGGTGAGACATCCGGAAGCATCTCGACAACTATCTCATAATTCCAAAAACCTTGCTTGACTTCCTGTTCCAAATCCTTGAACCATAGTCCGCGCAACCCTACATCCCCTATTGTATCGGGAATTCGAATTCTATTCTCAGAGAAGTCTATTATCGTCTTCAGCCTCTGTTTTCCATCAACCACGTGGTAAGTAGCCCTACCTCTCTCATCGAATGTTTTATGGAGGAAGACAGGAGGTGCAGGAAACTGACTCATCACAGTGTCAACAAAGTATCGTCGATCCTTGGGCGTCCACACACTCCTTCTCTGATAAGTAGGGTCAAGATCTAGCTGCCCCTTCTCCTGCAAGTCGAGAAACCAAGTCACATCATAGGTCCTAGGATTTCTACCCATTTGCGTTCTCCCTAGTGTGACGAGTAAGTTTCTTCAGCGCGTCTGAACATTCTTACTCTGGTCGACTACAGTTGTCAAGACACTTCCTTCTCGGATTTTCATTCAAAGACATCAGGTACTCGAGAATCAACTCGGATAGATCGTCGTTCGTGTGAGAGCCGCACCCGGCTACCACTCCCCATCGGTCAACTATATCCATCGAGGGCATAGGCATCATTCTAACATCTAGAGCCCCGACTTGAGTGGTCCCGTTGATCGATCTCATGTACCGATCCATTACAACGCTATTCATAATCCACTGAAGACCCTTTATTGATTGCCTCAACGCCCCCACCCCTGGAAAACAGACATAATTTACGTGATTCTCTATACCAATAAACTTAAACCCGAACTCTCCTGAAGCATAAAAAGATGCAAACAGCCGTCGATCTTGGTCCTTTGAACTCCATCTAGGAATGAAAACATAATCTTGATTCGGAAGCAACAGAGACTGAGTATCACAGTCTCTTAACAGAAACTGCTTTCGATCCTTAGGGATCGGCCAAACCACATGCTCTTTTACAAGATTTCGCATCCAGATGAGAGGAACAGCTCGCTCGTCGGAATCATCATCTCTGAGCGCTCCATTTATTCGAAACGGAACCACGGGGCCAGTCGACACCGTAAATCCCAAGCTCTCCACAGTCTCCGGCAGACTATCCAATATTATCATCAATTGCTCATCCTCAAACGAAGAGGGAAGGCGGAGATTCTTTCTCGTTCCACGCACATCAAATAGCTTATCTTGAGTAGTATTCCAAATATTAGATGTTAGAATATCATCAGTACCCTTACTATGGCTAATTGTCAACGATTGATCACGAGGAAATGGTGCCGGATTTGTTTTGCTCCCCCACAGTATGACTGTCTCCTGCAAGACACCGTCCCGGAGAAAGGGCTGACTTCGTGAATCAAATGTATGCACAGATTTCACGTCAACATCACCAAAAAACTCTTCTCTAAACCTTCTAAACTGAACCCCAGAAGAATAACTTCGAGGAGTAACGAACACTAATTCCCCTGAGCTCTTCAATCGATGCGAAGAATGTGTCATGAATGCAGTATAGAGGTTCGGATGAATATGACCCTTACCAAGCAATCCGTTGATAACGTCATCTGCTTTTCGAATTTTTGCATATGGTGGATTGGCAATTGCAACATCAACGGCCTTGTCCAGAGTCTCATGGCTAAGAAAGTCGCTACGATGAACATCCAGGCTAACCGTCAGTCCGTGATCGCTCGCCCATACCACTAAATAGCCTAACGAATTACATAGAACGTCAAACATTTCGGGAATTATTTCATAAGCTTCAAGCACTACGCTCTCAACAGGCAATCTTTCATTCACAATCCTCTCAACAACAGCGCATAAAAGAATCCCCGCTCCAGCTGCAGGGTCAAGAATTCGCATCGTCCTGCTATTAAGATCCAATCGTTCTGTCATGAACCGAGCCAACGCGGGAGGGGTCAGGTATATGCCGTACTCTTTTCTCTTCCCCAATGGCTGAGTTAACGCAAATTTAAGTCCAAGTTTATCTGCGAGGTTTACTGGAAACATTCTGTCTTAGTCTTTCCATTTTTTCGGTCAGAACGCTTGCCAAACTTGTCAGCCCTTCAGGTGTCCAAGGTGTAATTTCACTTCAATCTTGTTCGTTCTCCCAAAAAATCCCAGAATGCTCTCCTCTCGGCGTTTTTCTGGGCCCTGCAGTGCTTCATGTCAAAGGGGAAACGCGTGTATGTATTCTTTGTCGTTCATTGTCCGTCATGGTTCCGTTTGAAACCACCTAAGCGCGGGTGGACGGAAACCCGGTGGGAGGCGCTTTTCGGCTTGGGAGGCTTAAGCAAGAGGTGAAAGGGGCGGCGTACATCGGGTCAGGCGTGGCTATGACTATTGCTGGGGCGCGTCATGCTTCCAGCAACGAATCCAGTAGCTTCCAAGAGGGAAGGTGGAACGGCTCTTTCCATCTGTGCAGGCCTGTCTTGCGAAGCGGAAGTTGCTATCCGGGCTTGCGACGGTTTCGCGGTTGGCTGGAATCCTTCAGGCGGCTCGCGGGGCGACCTCGTTCCGGATCTCCTCACCATGCAGTTCTCCATGAGTCGCAGTTCATAGTTGCGCTGGAGGTTCATCGAGAATTGCGGGGTCGTGCCCATCCAGTCTGCCAGGTGAAGCGCGGTATCTGCCAAGATTCCCCGATGCCCACGGATGATTTCAGTCAGCCGATTCGCGAGATTACGCAATCGCGCCAACGGTGGTTCGTACGGCGAAAATGCATTTCGCGCATCGGTCGGGACGATCACGATCCCCACTTCCAGCCACTGTTACAATGGTCGGAGAGAGGAGCTCACTCATGGCAACATCACCATCCGTAAAGACACATCCCGCACCGTCCACGGTGAATCCGAAGCCCGGCCAACTCCCGCCGCCCGGTCCATCGAACATCGTCATTCGCACACCGAATCCTCTGCCACCTCCCCGCACGGTGCAGTCACAGTAGCAACGTGACCGTGGCCGCGATCGAGAGAAAGAGGCCCTCCAGATACAACGCGAGGGCCTCTGCCCCAACCCACCGCGCCTTTCGAACGAGGACATCCTTGTTCGCCACTATCGAAGCCCGATACTCGTTCGCCACCCACTGCTTCAGCAACACTCCCGAATAGGTTTCGCTATGTTCGCCGAGCGTTGATATATCGGGTCGATACTCAACTCCGGCCCTCGAATGAGACTCGCCGCCGCCGCACTTACCAGCACAAGTCCATAGAACACAAGCGCGATTGCGAGAGAGATGCGCGCCGCCCTCGACACCGTCTCCAGATTCAGGAGGGCAAAGGTCACCGGCAGCACCAGGCTTCCAATCGAGAAATACTGCGCGGTCTTGCCGTCCGGAACATCCATGGTGCTGATCTGGACATCCAAGAAGTGTCGGGCAGCGTCGTGATAGACCTCTGCTGAAAGGGGCCCATCCGCAGGAGCCTCCGAGACAGCGGGGTCGATGGGTGACGATTCCCGGGGATTTCGACGAAACAGACGTTCGATCATCGTGTCCTGCCAGCCTGTGACCGAAATGCACCTTCTACCGAGACGAAGCATGATCTCTCGATCGTCGCAGAATGCAGATTCGCGAGAATGGTGCACGTCTCGTCGTTGCCACACCCACCAGCACGCGTCCAGAGACCACGCGGGCATGCCAGACATTTCACCCTGAATCGAGCGGGGCGAGTTCTGCTTCGCGTGCAAACATCTATCAACGAGCGAGCCCTGCTCGGCGCGTTACGAGATCACCACGAAATCCAGTTCCAGGGCATCCGCCACCGCGGCACCCCACGACGTCTGCGCGAACGCCACGTGCTCGGGATGCGCGCTGTAGGCGTCGTACGTCTCCTGGTCCGCGAACTCCATCGAGAATCCGAAGGTATACGGCGTCAGCGTGCCGACCTGACGCAGCAGCTCGAAGTTCTCGACCCCAGGGATCGCACCGAGATCCTGTACGGCAGCGAGAAACGTCGACTCCTCGGGCGACCCCGCCGGATGCTTGAGACGAACGTTGACGGTATGGCGAATACGACTCATGAATGCACGTCTCCCATCGACATGACGATTGCTCCGGACGATACGCTGCCACGACCTCCACCATACCCGCCACGCATCAGGACGTCATCATCTCCGGGCGCTTCTTCATGATGTCGCAGCTGCAACGGCTGGACATCGATCGGCGCGCGGCGCGGAGCTGGGCTCCAGTCCTCCGCAGCTGAGGTCTCGGGGATGGAGGACTGGAGGGCGGGGTGCTTGCCAGGATGTGAACTGTTTGTCATGATCGCGGCCAACGGATCGAGGCAGTCTGTCTGAGGCACTCGGTACTCGGCACTCCGCGTGATGGGGCGATCCGTGTCGTGGTCCGAGTCACGCTTCGAAACTGCTGATGATGGTTGTGGTGCTGACGCGACGCGTCGAGATGGAGATTGTCAACGATGGGAACTGTCGTCCTGCGCAATGCGCGCGTGATCGATCCGGCCAACAACCAGGACGGCATTGCCGATATTCGCCTTGATGAAGAGAAGATCCTCGCGATCGACCGCAACCTGCCGGAACAACCCGGCGACCGCGCGATCGACCTCACCGGGCTCCTCGTCACGCCCGGCATCATCGACATGCACGCCCACGTCGCCCACACGCATGCGCGCTCGAACCTCTCGCTGCATCCCCTCGTCAACACGCTCGCCTCTGGCGTCACGACCGTCGTCGATGCCGGCACCACCGGCTGGCGCGACTTCGGCCAGTTCCGCCACGACGTGATCGATCCCTCGCGCCACATCCGCGTCTTCGGGTATGTCAATATCGTCGCCTCCGGCATGGGTGGCGTCTGGGAGCACGAGGCCCACGAGTTCGACCCGAAACTCGCCGCCGATACGGCCACCATGCACAGCGATGTCGTCGTCGGCATCAAGACCGCCCACTACTGGGCGCGGCAACGCTTCGATGCCACGCACCTGCCATGGACGGCGGTCGACCGCGCGATCGAGGCCGGGAACCGTTGCGACATGCCGGTGATGGTCGACTTCTTCCCAACCCTGCCGGAACGCACCTACCCGGATCTCCTCCAGAAGATGCGCCCCGGCGACATCCACACCCACGTCTTCGCCCAGCAGTTTCCGGTCGCCGATGAGGACGGCAAGGTCTTCCCCTACATGTGGGAAGCGCGGGAACGAGGCATCATCTTCGATCTCGGCCATGGTGCCGGCAGCTTCTGGTACCGGCATGCCGTCCCCGCCATTCGCGACGGCTTCGCACCCGATTCGATCAGTACCGACCTTCACACCGGTAACGTCGCGGGCGTCATGATCGATATGCTGACCTGCATGAACAAGCTCCTCACGATCGGCGTTCCACTGGGCGATGTCATCCGGAAATCGACCCAGGCTCCGGCAGAGGAGATCAACCATCCCGAGCTCGGCACGCTGACGGTCGGAGGCCCTGCCGACATCGCCGTCCTCGCCCTCGACGAGGGGAACTTCACCTTTGTCGATTGCGAGCGCTCGACGATCAGCGGCCCCCAGCGCCTCCGTTGCGAGATGACGATCTTCGGGGGGAACATCGTCTACAACCCGAACGGCCGTGGCCTGAAAACCTGGGAGCAGGACATCATCGACAATCCGGTCCCCTTCCACGTCCGCTCCCAGGTTTTCAGCGAACCGCAAATCCGCTAGCGAGCTGGGCCAATCACCATCCCGACATCGAGGGCGATTGGAGAGCGACCACCCCATCCGGGGGAGAGCAGATGCGCCGTGATTCTCCGCACCCGATCGCGCAGAAGGCCGGGGCGAACATGCCCCGGCCTTCTCGATCTTCGAACCATCATGGAAATGTCCATCTCCGCGACCGCGCCATTTGGAATAGGTACACCGGAACCGACTGTTAGCTCTGCGGGGTGTGAGTCACCATCCACAGGATGCCGAACTTGTCGGTCAAATCCCCGAAGTAGTCTCCCCAGAACTGGTCCGTCATCGGCATCCCCACCTCGCCGCCTTCTGCGAGCGCCGCGAAAAGCCGGTCTGCATCGTCCCGCGAATCTGGATGCAGACAGATCCGCACGTTGTTGCCCGTCTTCAGGTCGAAGCCCATTTCCGCAGGTGCATCCGAACCCATCAGCAGGTTCCCGCCCAGGATCGGCAGCTGGACATTCAGGATCAGCCGCTTGTTCTCCTCCGGCAGCGACGGCATCCCCTCCATCGGCGGCATGTCTCCGTAGCGGCTGGGTTCAGCGACGTACTCGGTGCCGAAGACGGTCTTGTAGAATTCGAACGCCTGTTCGGTGCTGTCGGTGAAGTTGAGGTAGGTGCTGACCTTTGCCATCGTGCGTAATCCTTCTCGTTGGGTGAACTGGCCTGCCGTGTGACCTTCTTCGATCATAGCGGCGAGATCGCGGGCACGCTTCTTCCTGCTTGCGATCTTGGCCACGATCTCAGTTTTTCCGTCATCGTGACAGCAATCGTCATCCTGGCCCCAATCGTCATTTCAGCAGCGCGTCGGAGCTTGTCGAGAAATCTCTCGAAGCCGCTCCGCAGAGCGGCAAGTCCCATCGGCCGCAGGCCGCTATCCGTACGGGCGGACTCCATGTCCGCCCTCTCGGTCGCATCTGCAGCGATCGACGATTTCTCTGCCTGTCCCCGTTCCGACATGACGAAGGCAATCGACAGCCAGTCGCCACTCTGGACGCGATGCTGTGGTGCTGCGGTGCCGATGATGGCCCGATTGCCGGAGCTGACGAATGTGCCGGGTCTGACTTACGTGCTGGTCGCGGTCGCGTTGGCGATCATCTATCTGCTGCCGCGCGTGACGACGATCATCCTGCCGACGGCGCTGGCGGCGATTGTCGGGCTGACCGCATCGCTGCTCGACGAGATGACGGACAAGCCGAGCAACAAGCGTCGTGAGACGGTTGGACAGGGAATTGCCAACTTCGTCACCGGCTTCCTCGGTGGGATGGGCGGCTGCGCGATAATCGGGCAAATCAATGATCACTACGCGGGCGGGCGGGTGGACGCGGTCGCCTCTCGACGTTCACGGCGGGACTGGCCCTGCTCTTCCTGATCGTCGCACGGGTTGAACTTCCCACCCGCGATCCCGGCATCGAAGCTCTTCTTCTCCAGAATTCGACAGGTGAGGAAGAATTTCTCGGAGAGTTCCTGGTGCCACTGCTTGCGCAGGTTCGCCGGGCAGATGCAGATGATGAGGAGACGTCGCTTCATCTCGGCCCAGTGCTGCGACAACACGAGACCTGCCTCGATCGTCTTGCCCAAACCGACTTCGTCCGCCAGAAGCGCGCCTTTGGTGAGGGGCGACGAGAACACGAAGAGCGCCGAATCTACCTGATGGGGATTCAGGTCGACCTGGGCCCCGGCAACGGCAGCAGCCAGCTTCTCCATGCTGTTCGATGGAGCCTGCCGCGTCAGCTCATATGCCAGGTACTTGGCCTGATAGTCGGTGATCGCCATGGACGTGATGCTCGCACCTGTCTGCAGTGAAGCTGAATTGGGTTGCGGATCAGCAGGTCAACCTCGTGATTGTACCCGAGCACCACATTACGTCACCTGCCCCTCATTCCCCATTTGCCCCCCGTAGCCGCACCCTTCATGGGTGCCCTGCCCCTCTGTCCTCATCTACCCCGTAGCCGCACCCTTCACGGGTGCCCTGGTCTCCTCTTCATCGTACCCTGCCCCTCAGTCCCTCCCCATCCTCACCCCAGATCCCAGTAGGGAACGGCCAATGAGCCTGTCCCGAGGAACGCCGAAGGATGCCGTTCCGATCGACCGCAGGTCGATATCCGTACGGGCGGACTCCATGTCCGCCTCACGTCAACACTGCACGTACAACCCGCATCCCATCCGGGCTCCCGATTGAATCGCACCCCAGATCCACCTTCTGCGATTTAATCTACACCCGAAAACCCCATAGCCACGCGGAAATTCGAATAAACCGCAGCCGGATTAAACCGCACCACGTGAACCACCAACGACCTCATTCGAGAATTATTTAATTAATTTGTTCTGCACTCTAAATGGTCGATCCAGCAAGTAAAGGCCACAAAGGGGTAGCGACGGATACCCCATGCATGGCTGTAACCGTCGTCATTCTTCGTCGCTGTCTACCCACTATTCCATGCAGGTACTTACCGGATGGACCACTAAAGCCGTTACCGAACGTTGTGCCTGTTTGTAGGGGACGACGTGGTTGCGCCGATCCTTGGCTTGGCACACGACCACCGGGCTTCCAATGTCAGCAGCTGCATCGGAAGCTTCATCGAGCAGCTGCATCGGAAGCTTCATCGGACAGCCCCACCCACGCATGTCAATACTGTAGGTACATTTATGGTCACATCCACGTCCCGATGACATCGCAGCACGCAAACCATCCGCTCGCACATCACGTGAATTAAATAAATAGATATATAGATGACGTAAGAGCAGACACGATCACGATTGCGCGAATCAGACAGACCAGGCGAACCTTCGCACTCGAAGACACAGAGCCGCCTCCAGATTGGAGGCGGCTCTGTGTCTGTGTATATCTTGAATGAGGGATGGCCTACGGACCCGGGACGTAGGTCTTGAACTGGGCGGCAACGGCCCGATCGCCCGTGATCCCGAGACGATCGCTTTCGACCCCGATCCGGCCGAAGATGAAGAGTGCAAGGGCGGAATCATCACCCTGGAATCGAACGTCGGGCACCCCGCTGACCTCGACCATGCTCCAGGACTCACCGTCCCACGTCAGGCGGCGGTCGACCAGCGACCCGGCAAACATGAAGCTGACCGGGTGATCCGGATGCTCGCCGGTCGCCGTGGCAAAGAGCGCCATGTTGGAGATCATGATCTCGTCACAGGCGAGAATCGCTTCCTGGCTGAGGCCGGCATCGTGCTCGCCCTGGGACGCCTCCAGGTCGAACCGGTGGACCCCGAACTCGGACGTCGAGAGGACGAGATAGAGTTGCCCGGTCCGGGGGAACATCGTGCCTCCGGCGGCCTCGGCCGTGAGGTCGGAGTCCTCCATCGCAGAGACCGTGTGGAAGTAGGCGTTACGTTGCTGGGTCAGGCTGGCGATGATCTCGTGTCGCTTGGATTCCGCCGTGACCTCGATACCGGTCTCGGTCGTCGGCACATGACCTAGCCTGATTGCGATGATCTCGCCGAGGATATTGGTCAAAAAGGAAATCGTCCCACTCAGGTGAGCGGCGAGATGACGGACCGTCCACCCCTTGTCCGGAGTTTCGCGTTCCCAGTCTTCCGGCGCGAGTTCATGCAATCGAGAGATGATCGCGTCCAGATCGCGGATCGAGGCACGTCTCCCGGCATCGAGGTCAAGCATCGACAACACCTCCACAGTGCGTTTCACATCGAATCCAACAGGCCCGATCGTAGCACATGTGTTCCAGTACGTACAGCCTCGACTCCGCCTGCTGGTCTGCCAGAAGCCAAGTCACCCTCCGGCCACCCTGACACGCAGGGAGGTAGGGATGCGGGGAGGTTCGGCGGCAGATCGATTCGGTGACACGTCACGGTCATCGTTTTCGTCACGGTGGCGGCCGGTGCCAAATCGTCATGGCATACGAGATGCATTCTGCGTACCATCAGCCGTCCCGAGGGAGGTCGACCTGCGCGCTCGCACCGGTCGCCTGTCGAGTTCCGGTCTCCATCCGCACGACCCCGCGGTATCCATCTACTCGTTCGAGTTCGAATCAACCCCGTCTGGTGACAGATGGCAGGGAGCAGGCAGCATGAAGGCAGTTACATGGCATGGCAAGCGGGATGTTCGCGTCGATACCGTTCCCGATCCGACGATCCAGCTGCCGACCGATGCGATCATCAAGATAACGACGACCGCGATCTGTGGCTCCGACCTCCATCTCTATGAGGTACTGGGGCCGTTCATGGGGGAGGGCGACATCCTCGGCCACGAGCCGATGGGCATCGTCGAGGAAGTTGGCAGTGAGGTCACCAACCTGAAGCGCGGCGATCGTGTGGTGATTCCGTTCCAGATCTCCTGCGGCCATTGCTTCATGTGCGATCAGGGTCTGCAAACCCAGTGCGAGACAACCCAGGTGCGCGAGGAGGGGATGGGCGCCGCCCTCTTCGGTTTTTCCAAGCTGTATGGCGAGGTTCCCGGTGGCCAGGCGGAGTTCCTCCGTGTTCCGCAGGCGCAGTACACCCATATCAAGGTTCCGGAGGAAGGTGCAAACGCCCCGGACGACCGCTTCATCTACCTCTCCGATGTCCTGCCGACGGCCTGGCAGTCAGTGGAGTACGCCAATATTCCGGACGGTGGCAGTGTGCTCATCCTCGGCCTGGGACCGATCGGCGACATGGCGACGCGTATCGCGAAACATCGCGGATACCGGGTGTTTGCGGCTGACCTGGTGCCGGAGCGAATCGAGCGCGCCCGCAACAACGGGATCGAGGTGTTCGACATCCTGAATCAGAACATCCCGGACGCCGTGCGCGAACTGACCGCTGGCCGCGGTCCGGATTCCGTGATCGACGCGGTTGGGATGGAGGCACACGGTGCGCCGGTGGCCGAATTCGCGCAGAAGATGACCGGCCTCCTGCCCCGCGCGGCTGCGGCCAAATTGATGGAGAAGGCCGGCGTCGACCGTCTCGCCGCTGTCTATACGGCGATCGATGCCGTCCGTCGGGGTGGCACCATCTCGCTGATCGGCGTCTATGGCGGGATGAGCGATCCGCTGCCGTTGCTGACCATGTTCGACAAGCAGATCCAGCTGCGAATGGGTCAGGCCAACGTCAAGCGCTGGAGCGATGACATCATGCCGCTCCTGATCGGGGCAGCCGATCCGCTCGGCGTGGAGGGTTTTGCGACGCATCGAATCCCGCTCGCGGAGGCTCCCCACGGCTACGAGATCTTCCAGAAGAAGCAGGACGGAGCGATCAAGATCCTGCTGCATCCCTAGCCTGGCCTCCGTTCGATATCACGAACCGGATGCGCTACTACCCGCAAACGGATGAAGATGCCCCAGATGGCCGATCCGCCGTCCGGGGTGTTTTCGCGATAGGCTGCGGGACTGCGGGCTTGCAGAGCCACACGCAGATGCTCGTCGCACGGTCGCACGCGTGAAACATTCCCGAGGTTCACGCCATGGTGCAAACATGATGCAAAACTGTCAGCGGATCGAGCCGCCCCTTGCCGGAACCGAGCACGAGACGCTGTTCGCGTTCCTCGACTGGCAGCGCGACACGCTGCTCTGCAAGATTCACGGTTTGAGCGACGAGCAACTGCGAATGCCTCATCGTCCATCCGGGCTGACCCTCCTCGGTCTCGTCAAGCACCTGTCGGATGTCGAGCGCTCCTGGTTCCGGGAGGTGTTCGCCGGAGAGGACCTGGCCGCGCTGTGGGATGACAATGACCCGCAGCGGTAATGGCGGGTCGAGCCGCACGAGACGACGGCTGAGATCCTGGATGGGTACCGGGCAGAGGTCGCAACGGCCAATACCCGGGTCTCGGCGTCGGCTCTGGATACGCCGGTGGCATCGCCGAGACCCGGTGAAGAGGAGATGACGCTGCGTTGGGTCGTGGTCCACATGATCGAGGAAACCGCACGCCACGTCGGACACGCCGATTTCATGCGCGAGGCGATCGACGGCCAGACCGGCGAATAATTCGATCCTGAAAACACCACGAGCAATCGCATTCCTGCGATTGCTCGTGTTTCGTTTCCGGCCCAAGGCCTTGCGCCGGGGGCCATGGGCCATGAACCTCGATCTACGCGCCGAGGGAGGCGAGAGCACCGATCAGCGGGCGGGCGATCTCGTTGGCGGGCGACCGGCCATCCGGCGATATCTGCATGGAGGAGAAGACGATCAACGTGTTGCCGGTCGCCGGGTCGTGCCCCATGAACGACTGGAAACCCGGGAGCGTGCCGTCGTGGCCGATCATCGGACCGAACTGAGCCAACGCCAGGCCATACGAGGCGGCGCCGGGCGCATCGGAACTCGGCTTGAGACTGGCGAGTCGCGTCGCCTGCAGCTCGTCGTTCAGCAAGCCGCCACCGACCAGGGCCTCGACGTAGGTCGCGAGATCGGACGCGGTCGAACTCGCCGCGCCAGCCGCCCATGCCCACGACGGATTCAGATCGGTCCAGTCGTTCGGCTTCAGTGTGCCGGCCGCGGCCTCGGCCTGCTGATACTCCGGCAGGATACTCGTGGCGATCGTCGAGACATTGGTCCCGAACCCGTAGCCCTGGGGATGCGGATCGGGGATCGTTGTATCGTCAATTCCCGGGAAGATCGTATGCGTCAATCCGAGCGGAGTGAAGATGCGCTCGGTGAAGACAGCGGCAAGCATCTTCCCGGTCAGCTTCTCGACGATCAGCCCGAGGAGGACGGTGTTGGTATTGGAGTAGAGGTAGCCCTGTCCCGGTGCGAAGGCGGGCGGTTCGGCCAACCCGATTGCCACCAGTTCCTCCGGTGTCCAGTTGCGTCCCGGTTCATCGTCCATCAGCCGATTGAGATCGAGCTGGACGCTGTAGTTGGCGAGTCCGCTCGACATGTCGAGCAGCATGGAGATCAGGATGTTGTCGCCGTTCGGCACATCCGGGCGGTACTTCGAAACCGGATCGGTGAGCGAGATCAGCCCATCCTGCACCAGCTGCAGGATCGCCGTGCCCGTCATCGTCTTGGTATTCGATCCGATCCGAAAATGATCGTCAGTGGTGACGGGAATGTTCTCACCGAGGACACGCGTGCCAAAGGCCGCGAAAAACTCCTCGTTCGGAGTGCGGGCCAGCACGACCGCGCCCGGAACCAGCATCTCCTTCATCAGCGGCTCGATCAACGGACGCAGCCGGGATTCGAGATCGCCATCGCCGGCCGGCGAGGCCGCGGGTGTTGCGCCTTGGGCAGCAGCGTTCCGGGTCGTCAGGCAAAGCGTCAATCCGGCTGCGAGCACAGGCATCGACGCAACAAGGGTTCGGCGGGACAGTGTGGTATCCATCGGATTCTCCTTTGATTCGGGCAGGACAGGACGAGCCGATTACGCGAAGGGGCGTGGTTCCGGCCAGGATGACACTGACGGTCGGATGGTAGCTCGACGGTGAACACGGACGGCTTACCGAAGAAGCGGACGGGAGGTGCCACCTGGATCGCCGTTCGCCACTGCACGAAGAGAGAATGGACGGGGGAGCAATTCACCTCCAGAACACGACGGACTTCTTCTCCGAACCGGACCCGATATTCAGTCTAGGCGATCGGATTGCTTGTGTCGTTATCCAGTTGTCTCAACATGAGGTCATGCAGACAGGGCGTGGAACATCCTGTCGAGGGTGATCGCTGGCAAGACAGGGGGGGCAAACGCAAGTCCAAGCCCGCCATGTATATCCTTGCCACTATCGATCCCACTGCTGCCGCTGCTGCTACCGCCACCGCGCAGTTCACTGGGTGGATAGCCATAGGCACGCCGGAATTCACGACTGAAGTGGGCACCGGTCTGGAACCCGTAGTCGAGTGCGATATCGGCGAGGGACCGGCGATCGTGGCCACGGACGAGCATGGTGTGAATGCGGGCGAGTCGTCGCTGCTTGATGAGCGAGGCGACACCACCGTTGCCATGCGGACCGAAGATCCGGTAGAGCGTGGACCGCGACATGTAGAACGTGGTGCAGATCGATGCGACGGAGAGGTCAGGATCGTCCAGCCGCGTATCGATGTGGCATTCGATCCTCCAGCGCAGCGCAGCGTCGAAGACCTCGCCTGCATCCGTGTGCCCGTGTGCGGCCACGGAGAGACAGGCGAAGGCAAGATCGCGGGTGGCCATCGCCATTGCCATCGGCGCGAGAGTCGTTTGCGGATCGAGTGGATCGCCCCCCATGACATGGATATGCTGGGCAACCATGCGTGCGGATGCTCCACGCATGATCATGCCATGGTGATCGCGGACCTGGGGAATGACGTCTTCGACAATGTCGCGCGCGAGATAGAGTGTGCCACTGGTGCCATCCGAAGCGATCGATTCGACCGGCTGCGTCATGTCGAACAGGATCAGGTCACCCGAACGAAGGATGCTCTCGCGATCATCGATGCGAACGATACGCCAGCCTTCGCCCTGGGCGAACAATCCGTAGTGATCCAGTTGGTCATGGCGAATGTTCGCGTGCGTGCGAGTGAAGACCTGCCCACTGAAGCGGCCACTGCTCACCATCAGGTCTCCCAGGCGCGCGATGGACGCCGTGACCTCGAAGGACGCTTCCTGAGCCACTCGCTGGTGTTTCAGATGTCCCGCCAGCCGAACGTCATGCGTTGCGGAGACCATCTCTCGCCAGGCTGAAAAACGGTCACGCTCCGGAATGTCGTTCGTGCTGAACGTGAAGTTCGTCTGGAGGACAGGGGCGTCGTGCATGCTGGGATGCTCCGGAACAGTGATGGAGAGTCGTTGGGGATGTCCTGCGACAAGTATACAGCTATTGAACTGCGTTCATCTCATGCTGTCCCTTCCCCTCTTGCGGCCAATACGTCGCCTCCCGCTTTTGCGCAGTCACACCTTGCTGACCGCGCCTCACTCACTGCTATTCTCCAGGCTCACAGATGCCCCATCCCACACTGGAGAGCACCGGGCCGACCGCTCATCGTCCGAAAAAGGCCGCGCGAATCAGATCCCGCTCGGGAACATCCAGTTCGTCGTAGGCATGCATCAATGCATCGACGTCATACGGCACCGCGTGATGCGTCACATCCCACGCACCGTCCGCGTCGACCCGCAGAACGGCGAAGCGAGCCAGGGGCTCGTGAAAGCAGCCCAAGGCGCCGGGATTGACATACCGGATGCCGCTGCTCGGCCCGACGAGGTCGGACTGAGGATGATGATGCCCGTAGAACACTACATCCGGCGTCGGACCGGCTGGCGCGTACATTGAGAACGCACCATCGAGGGAATCAGCGTAACCAGCGCCGTTGCCAGCGCTAGGAGCCTCAACCGGCTCCGTCACGATCGATGCGAAGCCGAAACCATCTGCTTGCAATGCATAGTGCTGGAACCGGACCCGCATGCCTGCAATCGTGTCGTCCAGCATCCATGGCCACGTCTCCATGAGCGACCGGAAGTCAGGGTTGACACGTTCGAGTTGTGCGTGCACCCAGCGATGGTGCATCTCCTCGCCGGGGTTCATCCACTCGGCTCGTGGATCGGGCAGGCCGTGCGCAAACCACTCGTCGTGGTTACCCATCAGAAAGCGGATGCGCGGCAAGGACAGGAGCCGATCGAGTGTCTCGGCCGGATACGGTCCGATCCCGATCGCATCACCGGTATGCACGATTTCGTCACAATCGAGACCGGCGATAGCCGCCAGTGCGGCATCGAGTGCAGGAAGATTGGCATGCACATCGGTGATGATGGCAATCGTGCGGATCACGGCACCGACCTGAACTGCATCCGCTTCACCACTGCTCGTCATTGCCTGTTTCTCCAAATTCCGTTATGAACGACGACCTTCGGTTCGCGCGTCTCTTCCAGAATCGAATGTCCATCTCGATCACGCAGCGACATGCGTGCGGTGTGCCAGGCGTTCACCACGCTCGCTGGAACGAACGCTGTCACCGATGTCCAGTCGATTCAGGATGGGTGAGCGGGTGAGCGGGTGGTCATGAGAGCCATTGAGCAGGGGCCACTCAGCCACTCGCCCGTTGACCTCCCTCCATGCCACACGCTCCATCCGGATTCCGACGTCGCTCGCCGGGAAGGAACCATGCTTTGCATGTGCAGTAGATGTACTCGTTTTGTGACGCCCTGCGTCGAATGATCCTCGCGAACACGTGGCGCGTTATCGCCGAGCAGCACCCCAGCCCCACATCGCCGGCCGGCGGCCCGTCCACATTGACTCCACGCTGCGCAACATCAGCAGATCGATCCATTCGCGTCAACCGGATGTAAGGGCGTCTCCGCTGCCTCCCACCAGACAGAAGACAGAACTGACAATTCCCGAAAAGGATCCAGCCCCGGTTCGGATCTCCGTCGGAACCGGGGCTCTCGACTTGGACATCCTGAACATCAAGATCGTCACGCGTGCCGTTTTGTATCCGATTATTCGCTGCAGATCGGACTGCAACCACCGCAACCGAATCGACTCATAGCGGCTACAAAGGCTCATGAAAGTCGTATTCTTGCGTACAACTATCATCGGTCAACGGTTATCCGCCAAGCGAGGCAACTTCAGCGGAAGAATCGACCTCATCGTCGTCGACGCCGGCGCGTCCATCGCGCCGCTCGCCCAACCAATCCCGGACCAGCGAAACCTCAAGCTCGAGCCCCCCACCGATACCAAGCATGCGCGCCAGCCCCTGCACGACCGGAGTTTGGAATCGACCATCGACCCGACGCTTTGCCAGCACATGCGGCACCCCAAGACGAACATACGGCCTCCCATTGCGTTCACCTACCTCGAGTACAACCGCATCGCGCAGCCAGGCATCGACATCCGCCCTCGAGATCACGCCGCCCTCGCGGAGGTCATTCAGCGCCAATGCCCAGACCTGCCGATTGGTCATCCCGCACCGCCCGATCGTGAAGACCGGCATCGCCCCCAACGTCGTGCTGGTGGCACTGGCTGCCGATCGCCGCTCCCGGGGACTCAACCGACTCCGACGGACACCCTCCACCTCCGACACCTCTTCATTCCGCCCACCAGACTCGACCTCGCCTCCCTCATCGGAATCATCGGCCTCTTCAACCATCAAGACCAAGAGGCGGACAGGTCGCCGTAGCGCACTGCCCAGCTTGCGGGTGACGAGGTCGAGATGCTGCTCCGCGAATGCCACCAACTGGCGGTGATCGGCGACCACGATCGAGACCGTCCCGGCATCGTAGCCAACGATGGAGCTCCCGGCAAAGAGCGACTGCACGATTGAAACTCCCAGACTCGCCTGCATCGCATGGGCGACCGCCGACCAGACCTCGACGCCAGTCTTGCCGTTCGGCATCACGATCCCAGCAGCCGCACCGGCAGCCGCACCGGCAGCTGCGAACGCAACCAGATCGCCCCCAATCAACCTGTGACTGGTGACCGAACTGGTTGTCACAGGCCCAGCGTCGCGTCGTGACACCGCGGCAGCGGCCGTATCGAGTGAGACGTTGTCGACGTATTCGACGGGCACACCATCTCGCGACCACCGGATCAAGATCTCCCTGATTCGCTTCGGCGCCACGAAGGCACTACCCGCACCAACCGCGTCTTCGATTGCCGCGCCGATCAGCTTCCATGGATCGAGGCTCGCCGGAAAGTCCAGCGTTGCAACCCGTTCCGCGAGTTGGCGAAGTTGTCTTCGCTCAGCTGGTGACGTTGCGCGGCTATTCGCCTCCTCGTATGCGATCCGGGCCTGGTCTGCCGAACGCGCCGTATCCGGCCCCTGTTCAATGCCGAACCGTGACGAGACCGGGTGCCGTTCTGCACGTACACTCTCTTCAGAATTACCTGAGTCCTCTTCAGTTGTTGTTGTAATTGATTGGTAATACGTCGTGTTGGTCCGTGCAACACTGGTTGCCGCCCCTGTGTTGGCCGGTTCAACAGTGCTTGGGCGATTAGAGACCGAACCATTGTTGACCAGTTCAACATCGACCCTCGAACCATTGTTGGTCTCTGCAACAGAGGTTTGTCCGGAGCCTTCTTCGTCTGGCAACTCGACAGCTGGACTGTCATTGCCCTCACTGTCGTTACTGTCGAAGTGTGTCGCCTCGGATGCCGCCGTGTCACCGCTCTCGAGCAAAGAAAAAAGACCGTTGTCATCGTTGACGCGTCGTGCCGCGTGGCCGGCCTTGCTGCGGGCCGATGCCTTCGTCTCGTCCTTCTCGGTGCGCGCTGCCAGACGCTGCCAGGCGTCCGTCGGCCGCAGCTCGGCGAGAATCTGATGCCAGATGTTGTCGTTGTCGATCGGGCTGAAGCGGGGGGAGAACATGCGGCGGCAATACCGGTACACGGTGCGATCCGTGTCCGCGAGCTGAACCACTCGCATGACGTCCTTCGTCGTCAGCGAGACATCGTCGCCGTGGTCCTTCACCCGGTAGAGATTGTGTGGAACCTTCCAGCGGCGTCCCTGAGCATCGACGCGCAGAACCATCTCCTTGCGGATCTCGATCAGGTCGAGTGCCACGAGGATCTTGTTGATCGTGATCAGCTCGGCTCGATCTTCACCGTAGAAGTCGGCCTCGCTCTGCTGCGATGGGAACGCGTATCCACGATGAGGAGATTCCTCGCGTCGATCGGTCCAGACCGTATAGGAGTTGAGAAGACCGACGCCCTTGAGACCGATCAGCGGTGCGTATTGGGTGACGATGCTGTTCCAGTGCCAGAACCAGCCGCGCTTGCGGACGTCCTCACCGGAGCGACTGCCGGTTGCGGAGGCATCGCCAACCACACCGGTCACCTTGCCCTCGGGAACGTCCGCGGCACGAGTCGGCTTGCTGGTGCGGGGGCGCTGCTTGGGTGCCGGGATCGGTCGTGTGCCCGTACCGGCTCCATCGGCAGGAGACACGGAGTCGTGCTGATCTCCGGCCGCACCTGCTGGTGCTGATTCCGCCTGCCGATCGTTGCTCTGAATCCGCGTTGCGCGGTTGTCGGGACGTGTGCCGCTCATCGCGTTAGCGCCCGTTCACCGTCACGATGCATGGGCCGCATGGACCCATGACGTCTTGACACACCTGGCGGTGCATGTCTAGAATGCTATCAGCGCTTGGGTACACGAAACCCTCCCTTGGCCGGGTTGAAGAGCGTTCTCTCCACAATGTCAGGTGTCCGATCAGGCGGTTTGGCGACGGTCCGATCGAAATCCGACGATCCTTTCACTCACTGCAATTGATGATCTGTGATGAAGTCCGGTGTTGGCGCACCGGGCTTCTTCCTTGCTCGGATCATCGAATGTCATCTTGGGCAGGGATCCGCTTACGCGCGAGTCACGACGGTCTTTTCCCGGCGTGTACCCATAGCTGCGTTCAGGTCCTCCTCGGCGATGACAGGTCCGGCTCGAAACAGTGATTCCGAAACCAGTCACGACCGCACCACCTGTGCGCGGTCGTGACCCGTGCCCGAATGCGATTGCATGGCGACTCAACCAGCATACGTTGTCGCCGTTCCCTACCGCCCCGTGTCCGAACGGGAAATCGCCGTCCGCCGACCTGACATCGTTCATCGAACGCTCCGTTCTGGTCGCCGCGATCGCGAAGTGCGTCCTGGTGCTGGCAACGGTGCTGGCACTGCCTGTGAGGTCGAGATCACCGGCACGTCATCGGCAAGCATCAGCGCAAGTTTCGTCTGCACTGCCGGCAGCACGTAGGGCGCTGCGGCTTCTGCCCGCGCAACCTGTCGTGCCCGGTCGGTCAGTTCCCGGGCGACATCGTGGGCGATCTCCGCATCGACATCGCGCTTGCCCCGGGCGATTGCCTCGAGCAGGCATTCGCCCGCCAGGCGGATGACCGCGCCTGGATTTCCACCCGACCACTCGCCGACGATTGCGAGCGCATCGTCGGCAAAACGCGGCGACGCATCCTCGGCCACCGGCTCGCTCCCCTCTCGCATGCCTTCGATCCGGGATCGAACGAGCACGGCCACTTCATCATCGTCGAGGGGTGCGAGCTCGACGGTGCAGCCGATCTGATACGCCAGCGTGCGACGGCGCGCGAGCCGGTCACGCAGGTCGCGTTCGCCGGTCAGGATGATCCGCAACTCATACCCGGCCGGTGCATCCTCTGGCGGGGTCAGCAGTGAGCGCAGGATCTCGAGGCGGGAACCTCCCAGCTTCGCATCGTCGAGCACGATCACCGGCCGGTTTCCCGCCCGGATCGAGTTCGTCACCAGGACGCGGGTCTCGTTCACGAGTTCGAGACCCGTGCGTCCCGCCGGTTCGCCGCCAAGAGCGTGGATGATGGCTCGCAGCAGCCGGACATCGGTCTGCTTTCCATCGTCGAGCACAACCGGATGCAGGGTGATCGACGGATCAGCCGTCAGTCCGCTGGCGACCTCTGCCAGGAGCATCGTTCGGCCTGATCCGGCGCTGCCGGTGATCAGGGCGAGCGAAGGAGATTCGCCACGCTGTCGCAGCCAGGCGAGGAGAGCCGCACGGCCATCCTCGAAGGTGCCAAGCGGTGCCACGGTGCCGGACAGTGGATCGAGCGCGAATGGGTCGCCCGTCAGGTCGAGGGTGCGGTAGATCGCCGCGAGGCGGATCATCGGCTTGATGGTCCCGCCGATCGCAGGCGACCCTTCCGGGGCGAGTGCCACCACGGAATACTGGCCGGCCTCCGGTCGTGTGGTTTGTCGAGATCGTTGTTGCACGTTAACTCACCTGTCTGCGTCCGGCTCGAAGCGCCCTGCGAAAAGTCTTGGTGGTCCTGGTTCGTGTCCCAGTCCGTTAGTCGGTCGGCAGGGCTGTGACCTGCTCCTCGCTGCCACGATCCAGGCGGGCGCGAATGTCCCGGATGCCAACACCATCCTGACGCCAGGTAATCACCTGACGGAGTGTGGCGAGTTCCGTGTCATCGAACAGCAGATAGCCGCTTTCCGTGCGAGCGGTTGGGAGGATGATGTTCTCGCGTAGATAGAAATCGAGGTGCGTGCGCGTCAGACCGGTGGCGGCGCGGAGGTCGCTGGTCATGTAGAAGCGGACCAACGGTCGAGCCAGGGGCGAAACCGGCTGTTCGGCGAGAACGATGTCATCGCCCGCAGACGACGTCTGACCCCCCGGTCGTCGTGATTCGGTTCTGCCGTTGCCGCGCTCGATCACCGTGAGTCCTCCGGTCGTCGTGCCGAGCTCCGGCACTCTGCAATTGCATAGTAACGATACTAGGGGGTGCTCAATCGAAAGTAAATGCTTTCCCCATTGTCACAGGGGGCAGTGGATTGAGGACCATCGACTCGCGCCGGACAGCCGCGCCGGGCAGCCGCGTCGGGCAACGTGAAGTGCACGCGTGCATGTCGCACATATGCCCCAGACCCGCTATCGCTCTCGCTCCCGCCAACAAGGCGCAAGGCGCGGGCACACTGGTTGAGCGGCAGGTATGCGAGTTGGCGACATGGCGCGTTGGGTCGATCATCCCGAATACACTCTTGATGCCCCGCCTTTGGACACCTTTCGCCACCGGTCTGACGAGCCATTTCGTGTGCGTCTTCTCCGAGTGCGGGTGGCGAACGTGATGATCGTCGCTGGAGAGGCTTTTGCCGGATAACCGAAACGTGGGTGTGGTCTGCACGTTCTTATGGAGGAAGGGCCACGATGTACCCTGAATGGAGCGTTAGAGTTCAGCGAGGATCCATAAAGAAAGTCAGAAAGGTCAAGAAGCGGACCTATCGGTATACTTTCCTGCGAGCGTGCGCGGTAACGGTCTCCCCGGATTCCCGGATGCCGCCTGCGAAGTCCGCAATGAAGGGAAAATGACGCCCTGAATTGTTGCCAGCCCAATGCCGGCTCCGGTCAGCGCCACAAGTTCGTATGCGCCATAGAGCATGCTGGTCTCCGTCCCAATGGCAGCGGGACGTGATGCAGGCCTTTGCACGCCGAAAGATCGAGCCGGACACCGAGTGCTGTTCACGACCGCGACCGCGACCATGATTACGTCCACGATACAGAAAGGACCCGGGAACAAGATTCCATGGAGCCACGACCACAACGACCAAGACCGACATCAGCCCAGGGACAGTCAACGCAGCCACATGCTGGTGGGCCGTCGTCGTCTTCCTCGCCGCAGGGGTATCCGGAAGGTGCCGATCCAACCGCTTTTATCGCACCGCCACGGACAGAGTATGACTACAGTCCGCTCGACCTTGCCCCTCCGGGTCAACGTCGTCGCCGTCAGCTGGTGGCGGGCGTCATCGGTGTCTTCGCCCTCGTCCTGATCGGTGCGATTGCCGTCTTCGGCTATCTTCTCCTGCGCGACGATTCTCCTGATACGAATCCCAACGTTGCCGCCACCCAAACCGCGCTTGCCCAGCAGGAAGCATCGCTCGAAGCTCGTCAAACCGAGGTCGCCAATCTGGTGCCGAAGGCAACCGGCACACCACAAGGTGCCGGCACCGGCAGCGGCGCCGGCACTGCCGCCGGCACCGATGGAGGGGCCGGCGCCGAGACGCAACCGACCAAGACCCAACCCACGACCGCTCCGACCCAGGTCGCCGCGACGACCGCCGGCCCCACAATCGACCAGTTGAAAGCGTTGCTGCCAGACAAGAGCATCATGCCGGTGGGACTCGATACAGTGGAGGATACTGGATTGGATGAGCCCGGGGTGGTCGCGGCGCTCGCCACCAATCCCGGTGCCCAGGAGAATCTCGACAAATGGGGCTGGAGCGGGAACGCCGGTGCTAAGTACAGCGCGTCCGATCCCGGATCGCTCGATCCGACCGCCACTACAGCGATCTCGATCAGTATCCACGGTTTCGGGAGCGACGCGTATGCAGCCGACGCGCTGACCTTCTACTCCGATGCCCTGATCAAGGCCGGTGGCAGCTGGCAGGAAGCTACCGCGCCGTCGCTCGGCGGCAAGGCCCGGCTCCTGACTCAGAAACTGGAAGACGGCACGACCAATGTTGCGCTCTACGTCCAGAAGGGAAATGCTCTCTACCGCATTGGCGGCTCGTCACCGGGTGGCGATCCTACCGACAGCGTCTTGCAGGTCGCCACTCAGATGTTAGGTAGCTAACCGGATCGTTCGTTCACAACCAGCCCCAGAATGGTTCGACCCCATGCAACCTGTCCCCTCTCGTGTCGAAAGGGGGCAGGCTGCATGGGGTCGTGTACGATTCCTCTCGGGTGCGGTGCGCTTGCATGCACTGCTCGGATCATCGGTGTCCCTTGCGAATGCGATGCCTCGAATGCACGGTGGCGGACCCGTTGGTCAGACAACAAAAGGAATCGAAACGATGTTCAATCGAGACAATGCTGTTGGGCTGCTGCTGCTCGGGGTCTGTGCCGTCGTGGCAGGCTATATGGTCTATGTGATCAGCACCGGCAAGCGGGTCTCGCTTCAGATCAATCCCACCGTTGGGGTGATCCTGATGGTCGCTTTCTTTGGCCTGCTGATCTATGGGTTCGTCTCGTCGGGCAGGTTTCGCCGAAACGGCGATCGATCGCGCGGGAAACAATGGCCAGATCCGAACACCGGCTCCGGTCAGCGCAGTTTGTGGGATCGCCTCCGCGGTCGCTAGCGATTGTTGCCGGCTCCGTTTCGCATTCGCAGCGAGAAGTCACCCTGCCTTGTGCGGTTGCGCGGTTGCACCGTGAGGAGCAGCCGGTACACTGATATGGATGGGTCAGATCGCAGATGCTCGTCGGTGGGTACCGGGTAGGTGGAGGATGAACGAGCGGCATGACGGATGATCCAAAGCAGATTCCAGAACCCACGACGACTCCCGAGCAAGATCCGGAAATCGTCAGCTCCGTACGACGCGGGAGATTTGCAAGCAACGAGAATGGCAGCCGCCCCTTCTCACTCTATGCCGTGCTTGGTCTTGGTGTCGGTGCATTGCTCGTGTTGCTGGGAATCATCTATTTCTCCTCCATGGACCGTGACAATCCTGATCAGCCAATCTGTACTGCCATCAGTCCGGCCGTTGCCCAGGAAGACGTGCGAGATGGGAAGATCAAGCGGATAGTCGTCAACTACAACAAGGACATCGATGATGCGACCGATCCGAAATGGGGACCGGTTTTATCGCGTATTGATTATCTCGATGGTGGCTGTGGCAACCTGCCGCAAGGCATCCAGGAACGTGATGCCATTACCCTAGTGTTGGGTACGGTGCTTCTCTACAACGAGACGACAAATCAGCCCCAGGTTGAAATCAAGCTCAATGGCAGCGACAGCCTGAGCCCATTGCTCTTCATGACGCCGACTTTGGAGCCCACTACCACGCCGATTCCCACAATGACACCCGAAGCCACCTCCACGCCGGAGCCGACGGCAACAATTCAGCCAACTGTCATGACGACGATGCTTGCGCCAACACCTAAGTCGAATCAAAGCGCGACGCCAGCAGCTTCTTCCCCGATCGTGGTTACCCCTGAAACCTCGCGGGAAGTTTCTCCGCGGACATCTCCTGAACCGACGGTAGATACATCCGCTTCACCCCAGGCAGGTCGATTTCCGACCGTCATCACGACCAGGACCGCAACTGCCGGCCCTACGCCCTAGTGCTCTGTCAGGCATTATTCACGACCGGGCCGCGTTTTGTGCCCGAACCCTCCGAACCCTCCTCGTCAATATCCGTAGCGCGACGGGCAGCGCGGCTGCTAGCTGCATGAGAGCCAGGCGGAGGACACGTATGCATGATGCCGCACGTCGCACCCGCTGTTGCCGTCGCCTCTGTGGGCCTCCGCCTCATGAGGGACTACTTGGGCGATGCATCCCATTTGAAGAAGCGAATGGCGAAGGCGAAACAGACGACAAAGATTCCTGTCAACACCAGCATCGGGGCCCAGATCGCCGAGATGCCGTTGCCGTACATCATCGGTTGGCGCAGCGCATCGACCAGATAGCGCAGTGGCAAGATCGCCGCGAGCGGCTGTAACCAGCCGGGCATGCTCGAGACCGGGATGAAGACGCCTGAGAGGAACAGCATCGGAAACGTGAGCGCGTTGCCATAGGCGGCGGCCGTCTCGACATTCCGCGACACTGCCGCGATCGCATAGCCGATTCCCAGGAACGACAGACCGCCAAGGATCAGCATTGCCAGGATCAGCAGCCAGTTGCCCCGCACATCCAGACCCCACACCACCTTGGCCATCACGATCAGAACCGCACTTGCGATCAGCGTAATCGCAAGTGAAGCGATGATGCGGGTTAGGATGAACTTCCACAACGCCAGCGGGGTGACCTTGATCCGCCGCAGGATGCCCCGTTCCCGAAAGCTCACGAAGTTGGTCGCAAGGCCGATCATGCCGGCGTTCATGATGCTCATCGCAAGAATGCCAGGCACGAAGAAATCGACAAACGAGGTGTCGAGCGTCGAGACGGTCTCCTGTGCGACGGCGATCCCCCGGCTCTGTCCCAGAATATCCAGCAGCGCGCTCCGTACGTTGCCGAGCGCGAGCTGTCCCGAAGGGCCTCCCGTGTTGCTTGTGAACAGCTGAATCGGGCTGGTATCCGACAACTCGCCACTGGGGAAAACGATGACGAGACTGCGGTCGTCATCCTTGAGCGCGGACATCTCCTTGTCCTGCGTGTCCTCGTGAAGCGTGAATCCCCCGTTGTCATTTAGCGCCTGGACCACCTGCTGGCGAAGCGGAGTATCCGCCCCCGTAATGCCGATGCTGGGCGTACCACCGATCCCGCTACTGAACAGTGCCGGGAAAATCAGGATGAACACCGCTGGAAAAGCAAGATTCCAGAAGAACGCAGCCCGGTTGCGGGCCGACATCTTCATGTTTGCGACAAGCATCGCCCAAAACGACTGCATCCGGATTCTCCTGGCAACGGGTGTGATGGTGGAATGCTGGAACGATGTGGTCTGCAACAACGTCCAAATTAACGATGTGCTATGCGCTATCGACGGCCTCGCCTGCGGCGCTTGTTCTCCTCGACGGGTGGCGCATCCGGCTGTACGTACATGCGTCCTGTCAGATTCAGGAAGACGTCCTCGAGGCTTGCACGGGTGCTGGAGAGTTCGCCCAGCGTGATCCCGTTGTCGCTTGCCAGAGTAAGCAGGCCGATGATCGTCACCTGGGCATCACGGGTCTGCAGGGTGATCCGGGGTGGGATCTCACTGGCGACAAGCGATGCTGCCGTCACACCGGGAATCGCCGCAAGATGATGTTCGGTCACTGCAGGCAAGGCAGATGTACCTTCAGCGGTAGGGGTAGCGGTAGACGCGCCAGCGATGGTCGCACTCACCGTCCCCTCGAGATCGAGGCTGCGAATCAACCCGGCGGGTGTGTCGCAGGCGATCACATGGCCGCCGTCCATGATCGCGATGCGATCGCAGAGAACTTCCGCTTCCTCCATGTAGTGAGTCGTCAGCACGACGGTGGTGCCGGCGTCGCGCACACCGAGAATCGTGTCCCACAGGTTGCGACGGGCAATTGGATCGAGACCGGTGGTTGGTTCATCGAGAAACGTCACACGTGGCTGGTTGACCAGCGCCAACGCGATGCCGAGCCGTTGCTGCTGGCCGCCGGACATCTCCTCCACCCGCGCCTTTGCCTTCGATTCGAGTCCAACGAGCTTCAGCAGGTGATCGACCTGCGATCGCGGTTGGGTGACGCCGTACATATGCCCGAACAGCTCGATCAGCTCGCCTGCCGAGAGATACTGGAACAGCGCGGTCGATTGGAGCTGGACCCCGATGACCTTGCGTACCTCCGCCGGCTGGCGAACGGCATCTAGCCCGGCCACGGTGATGGTTCCGCGATCGGGAGTGCGAAGTCCCTCGATCATCTCGAGCGTGGTCGTCTTGCCGGCTCCGTTCGGGCCGAGAATCCCGAAGATCTCGCCGGCCTTCACCTCGAGGTCGATGTCGTCGACCGCCGTGAAGGTCTTGTAGCGCTTCGTCAACCCCTGGATCGAAATGATCGACGTGCCCGTGCCGATAGCGGAGCTGTCTGCGTCGTTAGTCTGAAGGTGGGTGTGTTGAGAGGTCATCATGAGTCAATCCCTGCTTTGAACAGGCGTGGGAGCTGGATCGTCGGGAGCAACACCGTGTCAGAAGCTTCATCGACCCGAGGCCCGGCGCGCTGTCTGGCAATGTCCTGCACGCTCCGCCAGAGGCACTATACCGCCGCGTGACGCTTCTCGTTGTCCGGAAAAACCGGACGATGGGAGCATTCTCGGGAACGACCGCCTGATCTCGGTACTCGTCCCATTGCGCTCCGTCCGGCGATACGCCGAGAAGGGCGACGAGGGATGCTGGAATGGTGTCTGGCACGAGCGCATGTCCCGTGATCCGTGCGTGTGCTTCGAGCACGACCCGCGTCGTTCCTTCATCTGCCTTCACGAGGATGAGCGAATGTGCCGAGGAACGACGCGCCCTTCCCGCAGATGCTATGCGACCGTCGGGAACGGCTGATTGATGAAACCGAATGCCTTGTGGCCAGCGAGAATGCTGATCGCCGCGACTCTGAGGACCGTGTGCCCTCCGAATGTTCTGTCCAGAAGCAGGAGTCTTAGGGAATGTGTGGAGAGTCGAGCACTTCCCCGGGGGTGAGTGTCATCCAGTTCCACACCACATCTGAGATCGGGAAGTTGGTCAGATACGATGGTTGATCGGTTCCATAGCCGCGATGACGGGCGAAAATCTGCCATCTCTTTTAGATGTGTGTGGCATCCCGAATAGTGGCGCTGGTGATTCGATCTGCTGATATGTTTTCCGCCGCAAAGCATACCTGAAGAACTTAGCCATAACGCTCGACTGGTGGATATTCCTGCCGGAGAAACTCCCCAACCATCTCTGCGTCGCTTCTCGGTCGAATGAGTTCCAAGAGATGCTCCCCTCTCTATCCATCTCCTTGCCAGACTTATGCTGCGAGATGCATTCCAGGGGAGTTGCGATAAGGCACTTCTTGTATTCAACGATTCAATCCGTGCGTGAGCGCTCGAACCCGTGGTGCATGATGCAAGGATACCGGTCCACGTCGCCCGCCCGACACCAACAATCCGGTGGTCGCCGGCGGCGCGACCCGCGGTGCGACCCCCGGTGCGACCGTCGAGAAAACTCAAGAGGACACCTGGGCGTCGTCTACGGGAGACTACGGCGAGCTCTGTCTCGGTGCCTCACGTGTTGTGGTGTGAAAGAAGGTTGTCGCTTCATGAGCAGCATTGACGTTAAGATTTCTCCTCGGAGTCTGGGCATGACCTAGCCGAACGCGACACCGTCCCGGGTATGGCACGCTGGGCTGGACTCGTGAGCACACTCATGCGGCACGCCCTGCCGATGTCTGTCCCGTGCATGTCGGCGGTGCATCACCGATACCGGCAAGCGATACCGGTGATTCCCCGGGCACCACACGAACAAGCCATCCACGCCCCTCGTTCCGATCCGGCCCGAACGCGGGTCCCGCTACGTAGAGCGCCCCATCGTCGCCGAACCCCATCATGACCGGATAGGGAATGTCCGTCGCGACGGTCTTGGAACTGTCCGGACCGGTCTGGCGCACAATCTGTCCGCTATCGGGATTGATAAATGGCGATTCTTCCGGATTGCCGGTTCCCATTTCCACCGCGTAGAGTGTGCCATCTGGCCCCAACACCACGTCGTTCACGGCGGTGAGTCCGGTCCACTGGTCGCTCACCACTCCTTTTGCGTCAATATGGACGACTTTCGATGTGCCGTTCTCATAGGGAATGACCGTCAGGTATCCGATGTACGCGCCCCCTTTGCCGTCGAGCGCGAGACCTGTCGGGGTTCGTTCCTGTGCGGAGAGATCGGCGACAAGGGTGATGGCGCCGTCAGGTGTCACGGTGAGCAGACGTCCACCATTGCTTTCGGTCACCCAGAGGCGACCGTCTCCAGCCTCCATGTCGAACAACGAGCCGTTGCGGTCGAAATCATCTGGAGGGTTCTTGGGCAAATTGGTCTTGAACCAGCTGGCCAGATCGGCAACCAGCACCCAGGTTCCGTCATCCTTGACGCGATAGATGCCATTGGGCGTCTCCGGGAAATGCCAACCCTGTTCACCGCCACTATGCAGCGCATACAGCTCGCCATCGAGAAAGGCGATGTCCATCACACCCCAGACCCACTTTCGTTCTTGCCAGTAGGTAGACGGAAAACCTTCCGCGGCAGGTGTCGTGCAGCCATCAGCTACCGCGACGATACTCGAGGTTTCACCCCCATAGAACTGAGTCGAGCCAACCCGTGTCGACCCTCCGCTGCCTGCCTGAGCGAGATAGAGCGAGCCGTCTGGAGCCCAAGTGAATCCACGTGGATTCGTCAAACCGTTCGCGATAATGTCGACGCCCGGTACTGGTGTCGCCTCCGGTGAAGCATCCTGGCCTGCTGCCGCCGGATGGATGAATGATATTGCCAGAATAAGCATGCCCAAGACGCGATAGATGCGATCGTGCTTCACGGAGCGCTCCGTTTCCGGGTGGACAAATACGAACGAGACTCAACCGACGCTGCCTGTATATGCAGCGGGCATGCCGCCAATATTCCTGATTGGTACGTGAGCCGGTTCTTCAACCAGTCATGGAGTCATGGGCGGCTCGCTCCCGCATCGGCGCATTTTGTCGACAATGGTTTTGCTCGGTGGAAACCCATAGTGGTCGGTTGATGTTCAGGGGTCGGGTACTGATCTGTGTTGTCGCAGCTCACGTGGGTTTGGAATCCAGAGGGAAAGGAGGTCGCAGACGCGTCGCAGGTGCTTTCTGTACGACTCCTTCTTCCGGCGGACAGGGCACTTTCGAGTGGTTCTCCAAGATCTGCAACCGCAGCGGTGAGGGAGAATCGGGTCCGGAAATATCCAGGGATTATTGGAAAGCAGCTCTTTATACCTATTGAACTCTACCTCTCGTATTGATACGCTGAAACAGGAATTGCACGCATAGGGGGTAGGGTTTGGGGGTGCCGTGGTGGCGTCAGCGACCGGTGGCCCGCGAGGCGGAAAGGAAATTTCCATGGATCCGGTTGCTACCAATGACCTGGCACGTCTTCACCTTCAGGGGGACGGCGTACCATCCGTCCGCTGGGCCGGTGCCTTCGCTTCCTGCGGCGGACATGGCGCGGACCAAACCACGACGATCGTGTTCGAGATCGAGCCGGGTGATCGGCTCGGTTGGCACACTGACCAAACCGAAGAGACACAATACATCGTTTCCGGCACGGGTGAGCTGCAGCGTGATGACGGTACGTTCCTGGTCGGGCCGGGCAGCGTCTTTGTTCTGCCTACGAACGTGAGGCACGATCTGGTCAATACCGGTCAGGAGACGATGCGTTCGGTCGCCTTTTTCGGAGCGGCGATGTTTACCCAGATCTTCGACGACGTGATGCTTCCACCCAACACCCACGTCATCGGAACACCTAACCGCGAGGGCTAGCGAGTACCGCGGCGAGCCATCAGGGAACGGCGTCGCTACCGCATGCCCTGCCCCAATCGCGCTCATCGATCGTGAGATTGGTCTCTTCAGACAGGAATGATCTTCATCCGGGAGCGCATCCCTGAGCTATTGCACGCTCCGGAAAGGGTTTGCCGTGATCGGGGTGTGAACGTGGTGAAGCCTCCCCGATCAGACAAGGCTGAGATCCTCGTAGATCGCACCAAGGAGCGACGTCTGTCGTTCGGCATGTGTGTCACCGTCGACCCTGCCGTTCCAGTACACACCCGCGGCGAGCCCGTAGACAGGATCGCCGAAGGCGACGCACCAGTTCTTTCCCCCGTGACCGAAGCAACGGTTTGACGCGTGGGGTCCGTAGCTGTGGCCGGCGTACGATGACGCCTGCATGACGCCAAATCCACGATCGACCACCGCACGGAGTGTCTCGTCATAGCTGCCGCAAAGCTGCCTGGCGGTCATTGCTTCCACGACCGGGGCTGAGAGGAGACGGTGTTCGAGCAATGATTGGTAGAACCGTGCAAGCTCGCCGATCGGCCCGTGACCGCCACCAGTCGGTCGACCCCATGTGACCCATCTTTCCGTTCCGGACGGCGGGAAGCCGGGGATAACCGCTATGCGATTGCCATATGAGTGAAACGTTTCAGGTGGCATTCCGATCCATGAATCCATCAATCCCAGTGGTTCAAAGATCTCCACGCGGACGAACTGATCGAATGGGCTGCCGCTGAGGCGAGAGACGAGCGCAGCGACAATCCACATCGCGGCAGAGTTGTACCCGTGCCTGACGCCTGGTACCCAATCATCAAGGAGAGGAGCTTCGCAGATTGCGGCGACTGCCTCGTCAAACGGCGCGAGGTCATCAACGACGTCACGAAGCCCGCCGGTGTGGGTCAGGAGGTGGCGAATCGTCACCCCATCCTTGCCGGCTCGAGCGAACTCCGGAATAAACCGACAAACAGGATCATCCAGATCAAAGAGGCCACGCTGCCAAAGGAGAAGCGCCGCACCGCACGTCACCGGTTTCGTGGCGGACCCCCACTCCACGAGTGTCGAGGGAGTCATCGGCACACCAGGCCGGGACTCCCCAATCGCGATATCGGCGAGCACCTCTCCCCGGAGGGAGACGAAAAGCTGAGCGCCGGTATACCAGCCCAACTCTCTGCCACGTTCCAGCTCGGTACGAGTCCTGAGAAGATCGGGTAGCGTCGTCATGGTGATCCTCCTCGGGATTGTCAGGATGAAGTGTAGCTGGAGGCTTCACGCCCGAACATGCTGTCGGGGTTGCTCAAGGCGGTCTTGATCGTGCTGGCCAGTAGTCATCCTTTCGTTGGGTAATCGGTGTTCGCGACTCAACCATGAAATCAAACAACTCGTCCGTCCAACCGCGATGGAGATTGACGAGTTCCGTTCAGCTCTGGGGTGTCCCCATGTGGAGGTCGGCCAGCATGGTGTCTACGGACAGGACGTCGGCAAGGCCATACTCGTTCATGACTGAATCGCGACCTTTCGGTGCGACGGCTTCCCAGATAAGAATCGCCCCGTCCACCGGCTCCAGCTGTCTCCTGCAGTACACGTCCAAGGCGGTGGGATCATTGGCGGCACGCAGGAACTTCGCGAATGCTGCCGACGTATGGTGGCGCATCATTGACATAGACAATTTATGCTGATAGCACCATTGTACGGTCCCAATCAAAATATGCTAGGAGGAATTACGATGCTGTGTTTCCGTCGCCCGTTGTTGGCAATGGTTTTCATCGGTGCATCGCTCACCGGTGGGAGCCCAATCTTGTCCGCTGCTGCACAAGGCTCGGGTACTGATCTGTTGCTGTAGCTCACTGAGATCCAGAATGCAGAGGGTAAAGATGCCGTAGATGCATTCTTCGCGACTCTTTCTCTTGGCGAACAGGATGCTGTCGGAGCAGCTCTGCAGGATACGGCGATCGTCCACGGTGAGGAAACCACAATGTCCGCCGCCGCTGCAGGCTGTTGGTCTCGTCACCATTGGGTATCAGGCTCCAGCAGCATCACAGGACAACTCTTTTGGCAGTACCATCAGGATATAAGCTGGTGCGGAAATGGCGCGGGAACTGGCGTGTATGGCCTCGGATGTTCCGCATGGGGAGAGGAAGAAGCGTGGGGTTGGGATTTCCAGGACCATGAGTCGTATTGTGCACTCCCAGTGAATGCATACAACACGTTTCGCTACGTCTCTCAAGGAAGTTTCGCTGCCTGCTTGGCATGGTGTGGGGTTCATGCCTCTCCCTATGTAAACCAACAAGGCGCTGACGACGGTTGGTATTCCGGCTGGGGTGGTACATAATGTGCCCTCAGTTCTGTTTCTGACAGATTTGGAGGACAGATGCTCAACGCACTTCTTTCATTAACAGCAGCGGTTGCGTTGATCGCCATGGCTTTCTGGCTCTTTCGTTCTCACCGGCGAGCCTTCGGAACAGTTTGTTCAATTCTGGCAATCCTGTTCTTGGTTCAGACATACTGGGCTGCTTCGGATGCTGACACAGCCGACAGCGAAACGAACGATCCCGGACAGCAAGGGATAACGCCGACAACGATGGTCACCGCTGGCGTGTAACCAAACGGAACAAATGGGCCACCGGTAACGATCGCCTCAGCGCGGCAAGGTGCGATACACGGTGGCCGTGCCGACCGCCCATCCCTGCCGGGCGAGCGCATCGGCGAGATCCGCGACCGTCCAACGTTGTGAATGGGAAAGTCATCCTCCAGCGGGGACGCCGCACGCGCGGTTTCGAGCCAGGCACGTGCCTCGGCGTTGATCAGGCGGGGCGTTCTGGGCGAGCCGCATCCATCAGCCCGGCTCGCCCAGCCACCAGAACGCGTGCTCGCCACCGGCCCAGACCCGAACGCGAGACGCCCAGGGCCTTCGCTGCCGCGGAAAGCGAGTCTCCCCGTGCCATACGCACCAGTGGATCGGCCCGATGGCGGACACGGGGATGAGGATCTGTCCGGGAACGAACGAGCACGATTGCGGCATGCGGGGCAAGATCCCCGAGACATGCTCCCGAGTCCTCCCATCCTCCTCCTGTATCAGAACTTTTGTCAATCCGCTTAGTCGAATCGGTCAGGCATCTTCTCTGACCAGCTAATAATGTACGCCTCGGTGCGTAGGGTAACGATGTCCGGATTGCCTGGCCCCTCTCCCCTTGCGTAAATTTCGAGTCTTGGCGTCTGTGTTGAATGGGAGAGTTCTGGGGCGTTGTCACGCTCGGCGATGATGTCCTCGATAAATCAGGTGTGTGGGTCGTTCAGGGTGGTTGTGCGTGGGTAGCTGGCGGTCATAATCTGCCCTCCAGTTGGGTGATGACGCGTGTGATGTGGTGCTGGTAGTCCTCTTTGAGCTTCTGTCGGGCGCGAGTGAGGGCGGTATTGAAGGGCCAGCGCAGGTTGAGCCAGTCCTTCTGGGATGTTACTCCCCTTGGGTTTATGTAGCCTCCATGGGCCTCGTAATGGGCACTGTCGTAGCGAACGACTGGCCACCACGTATCCTCGGGCCAGACTTCGAGCTGGGCGGCGAGCTGGCCGACGTTGCCGCAGTTGTCGGTGGTCATCCGGATCCTGATGAGCGCGTTGGATTCGAGCCAGATTTCCCACTCGCGTGATGGCACGAGTCTTTCTCCTCTCTCGATGACACGGTGAATGCCGTGTTGCGCGCAAGGTAGCGCGTCGACGCGCTCATCTTCAGCTATGTCAATGCGCGCATCAGTGAACGCGTGATCCTCAGGTTATGAGCTATCGCATCAGCAATGCCTCGGCTTCCACTGAATGCCGCCAAGGCTCGCAGGCGGAAGGACTCACCATCAACGCACCGCCATAGGGATTGTGCATCGTGGAAACCCAACGCCGCCCATGTCACCATCCCGGACGTGGGATGATTGCACCAGCATCATGGCGAGGCAGGACTGTTTCGGTCTCGTGCCAACGACATATAGACAGAGTGGAAGACCCGGTTATGACTGAACGTGAGAAGCGGCTCGAAGGTGTGGCCAGCATGGCGCGAACCGACCGTGTGATGAACGCCGAGCGACACGACCTGCCGGGTCTGCGTTCGGTCGCGGCAACCCGGTATGTCTCCCCGTTTCGCGAGGGCGGCTCCCTGCCCGGACTGATCGAGGCGGATGACGACGGCCTCTATGTCGTCAAGTTCCGTGGCGCGGGCCAGGGACCGAAGACGCTCATCGCCGAGCTTGTCGCCGGCGAGATCGGACGCGCGCTGGGCCTCAACGTGCCGGAACTGGTCTTTTTCGACGTTCCGGCCGAACTCGCGTTCGGAGAGCCGGATCAGGAGATTCGCGAGCTGATCGAGCGCAGTGTCGGCCTGAACCTGGGTCTGGATTTTCTGCCGGGCGCACTTGCGTTCGATCTCGCCGTCAAGAAGATTCCCCCGGTCGATCCATTTCTGGCGGCGGAGATCGTCTGGTTCGACGCGTTCGTCGCGAATGTCGATCGCACGACCCGCAATCCGAACATGCTTCGCTGGCACGATCGTCTCTGGCTGATCGATCAGGGGGCGGCAATCTTCGCACATCATCGTTGGCAGAAGCCCGCCGAACAGGGGCGCCGTGACTTTGCCGGGATCAAGGATCACGTGTTGCTGCCGGTCGCAGGGTCGCTCGTCGAGGCCGATAGCCGGCTCATGAAGCGGCTTCGCGACGAGGATCTGTGGGCGATCATCAACATGCTCCCCGACGAGTGGCTCGGTGAGGATCCGCAGATCGGCGGACCCGAGGAGCAGCGGACCGCCTATCTAACCTACTTCCGTTCCCGGATGGAGACTCCTCGTCCCTTCGTGCAGTCGGGTGAACGCGCCCGAACGGCGACGGATGTCGGCTCGATCGATCCTGACCGCGCGACCCGAGGTCGCCGGCGTGAGTAGCACTCGTCGTGACGCTGATGTGCTCGTCCCCTACTTCTATGCGGTAATCCGAATCGTGCCGCGCGTAGAGCGCGGTGAATGCATCAACGCGGGAGTGGTTCTCTTCAGTCGTCCCAGGCGTTTTCTCTCCGTCCGCGTGCAGCTCGACGAGACGAAATTGATGGCGCTTGATCCCGAATGTAACGCCACCATGGTGCAGGAGTATCTGAATGCGACGGTCGCCGTCGCGGCTGGCGAGGCGGATGCTGGCCCGATGGCAAGGCTCGACCTCTCCGAGCGGTTTCACTGGATCGCCGCGCCCAGCAACACCATCATCCAGCCTTCACCCGTTCATACTGGCCTGGCGACGGATCCCGGGGCTACGCTCGATCGCCTCTTCGCGATGCTGGTGATGGCGAGACATCCCGTTTCATGACCTGGAGTCGAATCAGGGTCCCCCTAGTCATTGACGGTATCGAACAGGTGATGCCGTCACGTCAATGCCTTTGTGTCACGAATGTGTTTCCAGGGATATTGCTGGGCCGTATGATAAACGCCTTGGCATCTTCACCATGGGGCAGATGGAACCATCACCCCCGAGCGGCGGTGCCGCCAAGACGGCAGATCGTGACCGATCCCGCCGCCCTCACGGCCTCCGCATGAACCAGCCAGGTGACGTCTCCTCGTAGAACGGGAGGGATGACGTGGTGCAATCGAATCCGACTCCAGAACCCGCAGAACCCGCGATGCCAAGATGGCTCGTGATTGGCACCCTCCCGTTCGCGGTCACCACGCGGCATCCGCACGGCAGCAGCCCGTGTCGCGCTCAACGGGCTATACGTTCTCCTTGTCGCCTTTGGAAATATCACGGATTTCGGAACCATTCAGACGTTCGTGCACCACGTCATGGCGATGGACACCACCAATTTGGGGATACCGACGGGTAGCGGGCTCGACCCCGATGTGATGTGGCGCGCGATCACCGATTCGACCGTCCAGAACATCGCCTACATCAGCCCGATCGTTTGCGAATGCGCCACGACACTCGTGCTGATCGCGGCCGGTTCTGTTCCGGATTCGGGAGCGGGGTGTAGGCTATCGCCTCGCACGCGCGGTTTCCACAAATCGGTCTCCTCATGGTGCTTGCGCTCTTCATGGGAGGATTCATCGCAATCGGCGGCGAGTTGTTTCAGATGTGGAAGTCCACTGCCTGGAACGGTCTCGACTCTGCATTCCGTCATTCCATGCTCGCCCTTGTGACCCTGGTCGTCGTTCAGCTTTCTGGGATGCCCGGCGTTCCTCAGCAGGACGTGGGAGGTGGGACGCGGACGTTCTCACCCTTATCCACGGTCACGAGGTGCCGCGTAACATCTCCTTCCGCATCGGGCAGCCGCGTCGAGCAGCTGCGTCGGCAACGATCAGACGAGCAGGTTCCCGCGCAACCGATCGAGTTGGTCGTTGGTCACGCCGACACTACGCAGATATCCCTCCGCCGAACCGTGCGTCGCATCAAGGGCAACGAGGAAGACCTCCATCGTGTCGGGCGTGGCCCGGATCAGCTGCTCCGGAATGCGGGTCGCTTCCTCCCCGGCAGCCGGACGCGGATTGGACCGTTTCCATCCCTCGATCATGCGTGCCATGTTGCGGTCCGTGATCGCGTAATCTGCAACGATCGCCTCATCTGGCACATCAAGGACCCGCAACAACAGCGCAATCGTCACGCCGGTGCGATCCTTCCCCGCCGCGCAGTGGATGACGGCGGGAAGTTCGTCCTGCTCGTCGATCGCCTCGAAAATGGTTCGGAACGCACCTTTGCCCACGAGCAGGAAATCCGCATACATCTCGGCGAGCGGCTTGTCCTCCAGCATGCGAGGTGACGCATCGACATCCATGACCGGCGCGTGAACGACACGTGTCCCGCCGCGCGTGAGTGGACTGGGGCCGCTACGCGCGATCTCGTCGAGGGTGCGCAGATCGATCAGCGTCGCGATGTGCAGTCCGGCGAGGCGGTCGATGTCGACGGCGGTCAGGGTGTGCAGGGCATCGCTTCGGAAGATCCTGCCGGTGCGTACGACCCCGCCGTCTCGCGTCTGCAATCCGCCGATATCCCGAAAATTGACGATTCCCTCGAGCGCCATCTCCCGCGGATCGAGATTGTGACCGACCTCAACCTCGACCTCGGAACGGACCGGTGTGGTGTCGAGAGACATGAACGCGCACTCCTCTTCGAGAAGACAAACCGGTTCGCCGCAGGTTATTCCGTTCAGGATGGTGGCTGTGTGAGAACAGGGTGTGAAACGGATGTTAGCGTTGTGCGGATTGTGGGTTGATGACGGCGATTACCAGGAGGTCAAGCCTGTACCGTCGTCTCACCCTTGATCGCTGATCCGCTCGGAAACGATCATTAGTAACCATTCCTGAGGCTGATGTGATCGCCGCCCCGTCGCGGTCACCGGAACACAAGCATCCATCCCTATTGGGCAGGTCCCGACCGTCCGACCGGCAACAACCATGCTCCCACCCTCACCCCATGGAATCCATGGAGCGGAGTCAATGTGGCGATGGGGCGAATGTACGGCAAACTGCACGCAATCCGACGGCTCCCGGTTGGGCTGGCGAGGTTCGAGGACAGCGCCTGCGGTCAGCGCCTGCACGAATGCGCGCCTTACTTGACGGCTCCCATCGAAAGACCGCGGACGAGTTGGCGTTGAGAGATCCAGCCGAGGATTACCACGGGAGCGATTGCCATCGTGCTCGCGGCGGAGAGCTTTGCCCAAAAGAGCCCTTCCGAGGTGATGAACTTCTGCATGAACAGCGGCACGGTCGAGGCCTTGTCGGTCGCGACCAGATTGACGGCGAAGAAGAACTCGTTCCAGGCGAAAATGATCGAAAGGAACGCGGTTGCAACCAGGCCCGGACCAACCATCGGCAGCAGAATCTGGAGGATTTCTCGCATCACTCCTGCGCCGTCGACGCGCGCGGCATCGAGAATTGCCTGGGGCACCTCTTCGAAGAAGGATCGAAGCATCCAGATCGCGATTGGGAGGTTCATCGCGACATAGATGATGATCAATCCCTGCAGGGTGTTGAGCAGGCTCAGATCGCGAAAAATGACGTAGAGCGGCACGATAATGCCGGCCGGCGGCAGAAATTTCGTCGAGATGAAGAAGAAGAGGACGTCCTTCCACTTCTTCATTGGACGAAGTGCAAGGGCATAGGCGGCGGGAACCGCGAGTACCATCACGATAGCGGTCGAAACCAGTGAGGCGATCATCGAGTTGCGGAAGAACGGGAAGAAACCGAGACTTCGGATCTCGCGATACTGATCCAGGGTCGGATGGAAAAAGAACTTGGGCGGCAGAGTGATGGCCGTGGCTTCGCTCTTGAAACCCGTCAAGACGATATACAGGACGGGAAAGAAGACGAGGAGGGCGATCACCCAGGCAACGATCGTCCAGAGGATGGGTGCCTGCTCCCGTTTTGAGTCGGTGCGGGGACGGCGTCTAGCGATCTGCATATTGACCTCTCAGCATCCGATCGAGAATCCGCAGCAGAAACGTCATGGCGATGATCGTGAGCACGACCACCACAACACCCATTGCCGCGCCAAGCCCGATGTTGCTCCCACGCACCGCCGTCTCGTAGACACGGTAGGGAAGATTGGTGGTCGACGTTCCAGGACCGCCCTGAGTCGTCACGAAGATCGCGTCCGTCTCCTGGACGATGTAGACCGATCCGAGCAGCGCGCCAAGCTGGATGAAGCGCAGGAGATGGGGCAAGGTAATTCCGATGAATTCCTGTATCGGAGTTGCCCCGTCCACCCGTGCCGCCTCTCGAACATCCTCGTCGATCGACTGCATCCCCGCGAGCAGAATCAGCATCATGAAGGGAGCCCAGCGCCAGACGAGCATGATGATGATCGACTCTCGGGGATAGCGCGAGAGCCAGACAGGGTCGAAACCGAGGTGCAAGGCGCCCAGTGCCCAGTTCAAGACCCCGAAATCCGGATCCATCATCAGGTTCTTCCAACCAAGGGCGGCAGCAACCGGCATGACGAGGAAGGGGGTAATGAGCATCGTGCGCACGACGCCCCGGCCCGGAAAGCGGTGATTCACCAGTTCCGCATAGAGCAGGCCCAATAGGAGAGAGATGACGACCGTGCCGATGGTGAAGATGAGGCTGTTGACGATCGAGGCGCGAAATGCGTAGGTATCGCTCGGATCCGTCAGGCTGGACAACAGGTTCTTGTAGTTCTGCAGTCCGATGAAGGCCTTTCGGTCCGGGCGCATCAGGTTCCAACGGAAGGTGCTGTCATAGAGGGTGACGAGAAACGGAGCCTGAGTGACGATCACTGCGTAGATGAATGCCGGTGCCACCAGCCACCGGCCAAGTGAACTGTACCGGCGAGTGTCCATCGCGGCAGCGGCCGTGTTCTCCTCAGCTGCCGGGCTCATGCTCTGTTCAGGGATGCTCAAGGCACACCTCTCGATGGGCGCGGGACCTGGCAACGCCTGGCGCCGGGTCCCGCAATCACGATCAGCCTATGATTGGTAGCCGTTTTCAATGGCCCACTGATTCGCCATGTCGTCCACCTTCTTGATCGCATCCTCGATCTTCTGATTGCCAGCAATCACGTTGGCAAGCTCCTTCGTGACGCTGTCACCGAGCGTGACGAACTCCGGTACCCCTACGAACTGAAGTCCCTTGTACGGCACGGAATCCACACAGCATTTGGTTGGGTCCTGGGCCTTGATAATACTGAGGACGAGGTCCGCGAAGCCCTTTGCGTAGTCCTTGTATCCTGCGTCGGCATAGGTTGAGGAACGCACACCGGAAGGGACGGAACCCCATCCAAGCTGCGTCGAGACGAGCTGCACGTAGTCCTTGGATGTTGCCCACTTGACGAAGGCGAGCGCCGCGTCCTGGTGTTTTGTGCCCTTCTCGATCGCGAACGCCCATGCCCACAGCCAGCCGCTCTCGATCTCCTCTGATGGTGGGTAGGCGAAACCGGTATTCGCGGCCTGCGGGTTAAGGGCTGGATCACCCAGCAAATCGGCTGCGGATGTCGCGTCCATCCACATCGCGGTCTTGCCCTGAACGAAGAGGTTCTCGCACTCGGTAAATCCGGAGGTCGTGGCGCCGGGCTGGCCGGAGTTGATCAGCAGGTCGGTGTAGAACTTGATTCCGGCTGCGCTCTTCTCGGAAGCAAGCTGGCTCTTCCAGTCGTTGTCGAACCAGCGGCCCCCGAAGGCGTTCATCGTTGCAGTCAGCGGCGCCCCGAACTCGCCCCAACCCGGGAGAGCACGCATGGCGATACCGTACGGTCCTTCCTTCTTGTACAGCTTGGCAGCGAAGTCGGCGATCTCGCTCCACTTCGGCTTCTCGGGCATCGTCAAACCGGCTGCCTCGAAGAGATCCTTGCGGTAGTAGAGCATGCAGCTTTCGCCGTAGAAGGGAGCAGCGTACAGTTTGCCATCGTCGCCGGAGAGGGCCGAGACCATCGCCGGGAAGATGTCTTCGAAGTCGTAGCCTGCATCGGCTTGCAGTGGCGTGCCCACGTCGAGTGTCCACCCCTGCTTCGCGTAGTCGGCGGCTTCGAACATGCCGATCGTAACGACATCGAACTGGGCGGATTGCGTCGAGACGTCTGTGCGGATTCGGTCGCGTATCTCATTCTCGGGCAGGACGAGCAGGTTGAGCTTGATGTTTGGATACTGCTTCTGGAATTCGCCGGAAAGTTTCTGGAGCGCGACCATCTGCGGGTTGGCGACCATGGCGATATTGAGTTCGCCCGATACGCTCGTATCGACAACAGGAGACGCAGCTGGACTCGCGTCCTGCGCGTAGACCTGACCCAGTTTGGCAAGCGCCGCGGCCGAGAGACCCAGCGCGCCCGCACGTTTCATCAAGTCCCGTCGGTTCATCTCGCTCGACATCGTGATCCTCTCCTTACGCAAGACCTGCCGGAGCCCGCACGGCGTCCGGTGGCCTCTGCTCGTCCCGCGTCGCCGACCGTTCGGCGGCTCGTCGTAGACAGGAGTCGCTAAAGAAAGCCGTGTGGCGATGGCAACGAATTGGTCCTGTCTATGGTGTAATCTACACGGAAATGACCTGCCGTGCATTCTTTGGCAAACCCCGACCGCAGTCGGCCGCTTTTCGCTCCATTCGGGATGCCGTTTCCGTCACGACAGGGCGGGAAACGGATGTTGGCGATGGACTGAATTGCTACAGCTGGCCGTCGCCGACACACGCTCTGCACTCGAGGGTGTGTGGTGGTGGGTGGACCATCCAACCGGATTTGTGGCCGGCAATGGGAGCAAATGTTGCCGACCATAAATCTCCATGATGGCGAGAAGATTGGACAGGCTGAATATGCCGCCCACGATCTCAGACGGGCATCGGGTAAACACTAGGCGTTCCTGAGTTCACGTCATGTCAGCAGCCGCATCGAGCAGCCGCATCGAGCAGCCGCACCAGAGCGCAGTTGAGACATCTCCCGCCGCTGCGGCTCAGGTGCGTTTGGTCCCTTCGCCTCTGTAGCACTGCGAACTACCCGACGTTGGTGTCAGTTTGCGATCCGTTCGTTGATGAACGCTTCGCACTCCGCTCGATGCAGATCCAACGCCACCCGCACCGTCGCCGGCCGCGCGGCGGTTGACGGTCGGGCCACCGTCATCGCCTTCGTGAATGTGCCGGTCAGTTCGACGTCGATCGCCACATCCTGCCAGACCAGGATCTCCGGTCGCAGGAGCGCCGCCGCTGCCAGTGGATCGTGCAGGAAGGTGTTCCCACCGCGCTCCGTGAACGGAGGATAGAGCGCGATCTGATCGGCAACCGCATCGTGATAGGGGGTCTGCCGCGAGCGCAGGGCATCGATTCCGCGCTGGTCGATCGTCGCCCGCAACGTGACATCGAGCGGTACGAGCGAGATCGGTGCGTTCGACGAGAACACGACGTGGGCAGCCTCCGGGTCACAGGTCATGTTGTGTTCCGCCGGACCCCGGGAGCTTGCCTCGGTCCGGATGCGTCCACCCATGATCGTCAGGTGCGCCAGTGATTCGGCGAAGCGTGGCTCCCGGATCATGGCGGCGGCCACATTCGTGAGTGGACCGATCGCGAGCAGATGAATCTGGCCGGGGTTGCTCATGACATGCTCGATCAGGAAATCGACCGCGTGCTGCGTCGGACCATCGTCGAAGGTGTCGCCGTCTTCCAGCAATCCCACCCCTTCGTGACCTGGCCAGTAGATCGGTTGGAGGCCGAGCAGGGGCGCACTGATTCCTTCATGCACGGGGATGTCGGTACGTCCGCGCAGCGAGAGCAGCTTCCTGCAGATCCGGGCCCGCAACGCGACATCGGCGTAGACGCAGGTGATGCCTTCGATCCGGATCTCGGGAGACCCCAGCAGGAAGGCGAGGGCGATGCAATCATCGACATCGGTCCCGATGTCCGTGTCGAGAATGACGCGTATCGGAGGCGAATCGGACTCGGACATCGATTGAGGGCTCCTCGTTCTGTGAAGGCGAATCGTTCGCGAGAAAATGAAAGGTGCCGATCGTCTCGGTTTCCAGCAAAAACGCGTTCTGACAAGGTGGTCCGATCATTTGCGGCAGCGCCCGATGATCGCGGCGGGAACCTCGTTCCAGATCGGTCGTCTCTCCGCATGGGATCCGACGAGGCGTGGCTCGCTCACGCATTCCAGCGTGAGGCCCGCATCGCTCAGGGCGTTGATGTACGTGCCGAGCGTGCGATGGTAGGCGCCCACCTTGCCGGGAGGACCTGTCCTGGCATCCGACCGCCAAAACCCCTCCTCGAAATAGCCGCTGATCGTGCGGATCCATCCCTCAGGTGAGTGCGTCTCGCCGGATTGCGGGGTGTTGGTGCACGGGTGGAGGATCGCGAAGACGAACCAGCCATCAGGCCGCAGGATTCTCACGACGCTGCGGAGTGTGGGCTCCAGATCCTGAATATCCATCAGCGCCATATGGCAGACAACGCCGTCGAGCGTGCCATCGGTGATGCCGTCACAGGTTCTCGCGTCGGTTTGACGATAGGTGATCCAGCGTGGTGTGCGCGCTTCATTCCGGTGTGCGATGTCCAGCAACCGAGGCGAGATGTCGACTCCGAGCACATGTGCTCCCAGATCTGCCAGGCGTCTCGCACCCCGCCCCTGCCCGCAGGCGAGATCGCAGACCGTCTGGCCCGCCACATCGCCCATCAGCGCTTCCACCTCATGGAAGAAAGGGTCTTCCTCCATGGGCTGCGTGCCCACCCATGCGTCGTACCACTCGGCGATGCGATCGTATGCGGCCACGTTCACGTCTGCGTTCATGTTCGGGTCCCTCGACTGATGCGTGCAGGATACGGGAGAAGCGTGCGCATCCCTCTGCCGTTGCCTGCAGGATCGCGCGAACCGCCGCTCGAACGGCGAAGACGAGCAGGATAGCTCCGGCCCCGGGCCCGGTGATCGCGCCGGGCACAGGATGCGTACGGCGAGAGATCGGTGTGGTCGCCACGGCGATGCCGGACAGTGATATGCCGAGCACCACAAGCGAAGGGACGTTGAGGATCGGAGCCAATGGCAGCAAATGCACGCCCACCACCAGGTAGATCCAGGGAGCGAGATACGCTGGATGACCCTGCCGGGCGATCACCGGCTGATCCCACGGCGACGATGAAGCGTCGCAGGGCCCCGGCTCTCCGGCTCCCCGGCTCATCGAGTGCAGACCCTCCTCACCAGTGCGGCCATCGTAGATGCCGCTGACGATCGCAACCCCGACGTTCGATACCGATGATACTGCGGCCTGCGGCGGCAGCGCCGATCGTGCGCTCGGGCCTACGATATCACGCCGGTCTGCATGGAAGCCGGAGCTTTGACTCCCGACGAGCGCGTCTCCTCGGCGCAGGACGACCCGGATCGTGAGGTGCGGGCGATCAGCATGTTCGTCCGCAGCGACGCCGGTGAACTTGCCGCCATCGTGGCCAGAGTGAACGATGGTACGTTACACGTCGACGTCAGCGATAC
>JAABUS010001121.1_pt1 | contig 61264 bp, 58 predicted proteins | sample 5560161 | NCBI WGS metagenome assembly JAABUS01 (sample SAMN10711885, study PRJNA513376) | rock metagenome | isolation source: Antarctica rocks | place: Antarctica: Victoria Land, Trio Nunatak nord | collected 2016-01-04
CTGGTGGTGCCGCTGTTCAGCCCCGATGCCGGAGTACAGGACCTGCTCTCTGCGGTGCTGATCGTGGTCGCGCTGCACCAGCCGGTGTCGGGAGTGGTCTTCGTGCTCGACGGGGTGCTCATCGGCGCGGGCGACGGCCGGTACCTCGCGGTCGCCGGTGTCGTCACCCTGCTGACGTTCGCCCCGATGGCGTTCGCGGTGCTGTGGCTCGATGGCGGGCTCGTCTGGTTGTGGTGGGCGTTCACCGCGTTCATGGTGATCCGGATGGCGACCCTGCTCTGGCGCGCCCGCAGCGACGAATGGCTCGTCCTCGGCGCCGCGACGCCCACCCGCCGTTGACAGCGGGTGCCACCTCGGGTGACGCCTCGCAGGATGCTTGAACTGCCCCCGGCTCAGCCTGGGTCCGGCTCCGCTGACTTTGACCTCGCCCGCTGACCGCCGGCGCCGTCACCGGACGCGCTTGCCCACCCACGCCCGCTGGCCAGTACCAAGGCGATCACCGAGGTCAGCAGCAGGACCGCCGTCGTCGCCTGGCTGGCGCGCACGAGGTCGACCGCGCGGTCGTGGTCGCTCGGGTTGATGAGCCAGCCGGTGATGAAGACCCCGACACTGATCAGCAAGGCTGTTGCCAGCAGCCAGAAGACCCACGCGAGGCCATCGCCGGCGCGACGTGCGGGGACGGCGATGCCCACCGCGCCGACAGCGAACGCCGCCCCCACCGCGACGGTGAACGTGAAGTCGAGTCCGTCGTCGAGACCGTCAGGAAGGAGTCCGGGCGTGAAGTCCGGCAACGCAGCCAACGCCGCAACGACGGCGAGGGCCACCGCCACCAGCAGCAGCCGGGAGGCGGCAACAAGTCGCCACAGTCCGACGGCGTACACGATGAGCCCGATCGAGTCCGGTACGACGTCGACGCCGTGCGTACGGACGACGACCAGCACGAACAAGGTGCCGACACCGCACAGGAGCAGAGGGGCCACGACGCCCGACTGTATCTGTCGGGAGTCGTCTCGGGCCGACGTCAGCCGGCGCTGGTAGTGCCGGGGATCAGGACGCGACGACCTGAAGGCTCAGCTTCGCCGACAGCTCGTCATGGATCTTGACCTGTACGTCATGCGCCCCGACCGACTTGATGGGCTGGTCGACCTGGATGCGGCGCTTGTCGATGTCGGGACCACCCGCGGCCTTCACGGCGGCGACGATGTCGGCCACCGTGACCGCGCCGAACAGCCGGCCGCTGGAGCCCGCCTGTGCCGGCACCTCAACCGTGAGTGCCTCGAGCTGGGACTTGATCTCCTCGGCGTGGTCGAGGTCGCGTACATCGCGGACCGACCGGGCCTTCTTGATCGAGTCGATCTGCTTCTCTCCACCACGGGTCCAGCGGATCGCGAACCCCCGAGGCATCAGGTAGTTGCGGCCGTAGCCGTCCTTGACCTCGACCACGTCACCGGGTGCGCCGAGGTTCGCGACCTCCTGGGTCAAAATGAGCTTCATGTCGCCTGGGTCTCCTCTCAGCGCGCAGTGGACGTGTAGGGCAGCAGCGCCATCTCGCGGGCGTTCTTGACCGCCATGGCGACATCGCGCTGGTGCTGCGTGCAGTTGCCGGTCACCCGCCGGGCGCGGATCTTGCCGCGGTCGGAGATGAACTTGCGAAGCAACGTGGTGTCCTTGTAGTCGACGTACGTCGCCTTGTCCTTGCAGAAAGCGCAGACCTTCTTCTTCGGTTTGCGCACAACTGGTTTGGCCATTGTGGTGCTCCCTTTCTTTGAGCCCGGCCGAGGCCGGAATGGTCCAGGTGCCCGGCGCGATGCCGGAGCTCGGGTGTTCGTGAAGCGCGGGTGCCGGCCGGGGCCGATCGCGTCAGTCGGATCAGAAGGGTGGTTCGTCGGTGGAGCCGCCTGCGGGCTGCGACGCCCACGGGTCGTTGCCACTGCTGTTGCTTTGACCGCCACCGCCACCGCCACCGCCGCCTGCTGCCGGCTGTGACGCCCACGGGTCGTTGCCACCGGACCCGGAGTAGTCACCGCCGCCACCACCACCGCCCGCACCGGAGCGCGTGGTCTTGGTGATCTTGGCAGTGGCGTACTTGAGCGAGGCGCCGATCTCGTCGACGTCGAGCTCGAACACGGTGCGCTTCTCACCCTCGCGGGTCTCGAAGCTTCGTTGCTTGAGCCGCCCGGAGACGACGACCCGCGAGCCTCGCTGCAGCGACTCGGCGACGTTCTCCGCCGCCTGCCGCCAGATCGAGCAGCGAAGGAACAGCGCGTCGCCGTCCTTCCACTCGTTGGTCTGCTTGTCGAAGATCCGGGGTGTGGAAGCGACGGTGAAGTTGGCCACCGCGGCCCCCGACGGGGTGAAACGCAGGTCGGGGTCGTCGGTGATGTTTCCGATGACGGTGATGACGGTTTCGCCTGCCATGAGCAGCCTCCCTGTTAGGTCAGTTCGCAAGTAGATCCGTGGTACGGGGAACGACCGGGGGAATCGGTCTGGATGTGCGCGACCGGTGGTCGGTCAGCGCGCCTCTCCACCAGTGACTTCAGCCATCAGTGGACTTCGGGTCGCATCACCTTCGTGCGCATCACGGACTCGTTGAGTCCGAGCTGGCGGTCGAGTTCCTTGACCGTGGCGGGCTCAGCCGACAGCGAGACGACGGCATAGATGCCCTCGGTCTTCTTGTCGACCTCGTAGGCCAGTCGTCGCCGACCCCACACGTCGACCGACTCGACGCTGCCACCGTCTTGGGTGACGAGGTTGAGGTAGGTCTCGAGCGACGGCTGGACCGTACGCTCTTCCAGATCGGGGTCGAGGATGACCATGAGCTCGTAGTTGCGCATGCTGAGCATCCACCTCCTGTGGACTCTGCGGTCACGGTCTCTCCGTGACAGGAGGTCACGGCTGCCGAAGCACTCCCGGTCGGGGGTCGCTGGGGCAGACGCGCTGCGATCCGGCACGTTGCCGGATCGACCTGGCAAGGTTAACAGCGCCGGTCCACCGCGAGGAAATCGTCGTCCACAGGCCGCTGCCCACACTGATCTGCCCGTTGATGCTGTGCAGAGGCCGGCCCCAACCGGTGATGATGCGTGACCGGACCAACCCTGCTAGGCTGACACCAGTTGCATACGAGTACCTCGCACGTTCTGACGCCCGCGGTCTGTACCCTAAGCCGCAGGCGTCTTTGAATTTTCAAGGGTCCGATTTCTTCGGTCCCGGATGTGGGAAGCACTAGGCAGCGGAGACCGCACAGGGCGGTCCAGGCCGGCAACATCCACCGAAGGAAAAACACCCATGGCTCAAGGCACAGTCAAATGGTTCAACGGCGACAAGGGCTTCGGCTTCATCTCCCAGGAAAACGGCGAGCCGGACGTCTTCGTCCACTTCTCCGCGATCACCGCTGAGGGATACAAGTCGCTCGAAGAGAACCAGCGCGTCGAGTTCGAGACCGCTCAGGGCCCGAAGGGTCTGCAGGCAGCGAACGTTCGCGTTATCTGATCTGACAACGCCCCCGAAATTGCCCCCGTGAAGTTGCGGGGGCAATTTCTTGTCCTCAGACGGCTGAGTCCTACTCGGTGGTGATCGCTCGCAGTACGTCGAGCCTCGCCGCCCGCCGCGCAGGAAGCACCGCGGCGAGTACGCCGACGACAGCCGATACGAGCACGAAGATCACCAGCTGCACCCACGGGACCGACAAGACGTCGATGCCCTGGTCGGCGAGCGCGCGCTGGAGGGCGATCCCGAAAGCGATGCCCAGCGCGACGCCGAGGACCGCGCCGAGGACCGCGATCGCAACAGACTCCAGACGGACCATCCGCCGCAGCTGGCGCCGGCTCATCCCGACAGCACGCAGCAGGCCCACCTCCCGGGTGCGCTCGATGACCGAGAGCGCCAACGTGTTGACGATGCCGAGCACCGCGATGATCACGGCGAGGCCGAGGAGCGCGTAGACGATCGCCAGCAGCTGGTTGATCTGCTGCTTCTGCTCGTCGGCGAACTCCTTCTGGTTCTTCAAGGTCACCGTGGGGTTGCCCGCCAGCACCTTGTCGATGCCGGCACGCACCTGACTCTCGCTCGCACCCGGCTCCTTGGTGACGTAGAGCAGGGAGTCGCGCGGGGCATACCCACCGTTCTCCATGGCGTCCAGAGTGACCAGGTAGTCGGTGAACACGGCGCCACCCGACGGGTAGATGCCGGCGACCGTCAGCTTCTCGGTCAGCTTGGGGAACTTCATCGCCACGGTGTCGCCTACTTCGTACCCTTGCCCCTTGGCGGCGTTCGAGCTGACCAGGACCGAGGAGTCGTCGAGGGCGGACAGCCCTCCGGCCGCCATCGGCAGGTTCAGCGCCGCGGCGAGCGCAGCCGGGTCGGTCGCGCCGACGTACACCTGCTCACCCTCCACCTTCGGACCGGCTTGCCGGAACTGCGCCACCGACGCGACCCCGTCGACGTCTCGGATCTGTTCAGCGATCTGCGGTGAGAAGTCCTGGGCGATGGCGTTGGAGACGATCAGCTCGGCGGTGAGGCTCTCGTCGATCGCCTGGTCGGTGCTCTTCTTGGCCGACGCTCCGAGAATCGACATCAGGGCCACCAGCGTCAGGCCGATCATCAGCGCGCTCGCGGTTGCCGCCGTCCGCCGCGGGTTGCGCAGCGAGTTCTCCTTGGCCAGGACTCCGACCGTGCCGAACACCCGCCGGTACACCGCACCGAGCCCGACGATGACCGGCCGGCCGACCACCGGAGACACCAGCGAGGTCCCGACGAGCACCGCGAGCATGCCCCCACCGATCAGCGACAGCCCGGTGCCACCCTCGCCGATGAAGCCGGCCACCATCGCGGCCACACCGAGGAGGACCAGGCCGCTGCCGATCAGCAGCCGGCGCCGCACTGTCGACTCCGGCAGCGCGACATCGTCGCGCATGGCCGCGACCGGTGCGATCCGGCTGGCCCGACGCGCGGGGAGGTACGCCGCCAGCAACGTCACGAACAGGCCGACCACCAAAGAGACGACCACCGTGCGGGGCTGGATCGGCAGCCCTGCGCCGGCCAGGTCGAGCCCGATCGCGCCGAACAACGCCTTCAGACCGATCGCGAGCAGGTAGCCCATGCCTATCCCTACGACGGAACCGAAAAGTCCCACCACGAGCGCCTCGGTCAGCACGGCCCGGTTGACCTGGCGCTTGGACGCGCCGAGCGCCCGCAGCAGGGCAAGCTCGCGGCTGCGTTGGGCGACCAGGATCGAGAACGTGTTGATGATCAGGAAGGTGCCGACGACCATCGAGACGCCGGCGAAGATGAGCAGGAACTTGTTGATGAAGCCCAGCGCCTCCCCGATCGCGTCCTCGTTCTTCTTCGCGACGGCGTCACCTGTCTGCGCGACCACCCCGTCGGGCAGCACCTTGTTGGCGGCAGCTGTGAGCTCCTGCTGCGAGAGGCCACTTGCTGTGGTGAGGGAGATGCTGGTGAAGACGTCCTTGCCGTCGAAGAACATGTCCTGCAACACCTGCTCGTCGAAGATCGTCAGCGTCGCGCCGACCAGCCCGCCTTCGGAGCCGAACTTCACGATGCCGGTGAGCGTGGCCTGCATCGTGGGGTTCTTGCCAGGCGTGACCAGGGTGACCTCGTCACCGATCCGGTAGCCGGCCTTGTCGGCAGTGTCCTCGTCCAGGGCGATCTGCCCGTCGCCCCGAGGCAGGTCTCCCCGCTTGAGGGTGAGAATCGGCTCCCCGGTGATCGCGGTGGTGTCGTCGAAGTCGAACGCGAGCCCTGGCGGCCCGTTGCCGCCGATCAGCTTGTTCTGCTTGCTGATGACGTAGACCCCTTGGACCTCGACCGTCCCGTGCGCCTCGGCCGCTCCCGGCAGTGCCGCCAACTGGTCGACGACCCCGGCGGGGATGGTCCGCGCGTCCTGGCCGAAGCTGGTGAAGTCGCCGCCGTTCTTCGGCGCCACCTCGACATCGGCGGTCGTGCCCTTGATGATTCCGTTGAACGCACCGCCGAGGGCGTCGGTGAAGATGAAGGATCCGGCGACGAAGGCGACTCCGAGCACGATCGCAAAGGCGCTGAGCGCAAGCCGAACCTTCCGGGCAACCAGGTTGCGCCAGGTTACTCTCCGCATCGCGCTCAGGCTCCTGCCGCAGTGCCGGCGACCGCGCGAGCGCTCAGTACCTTCATCTTCTCCAGCACGGTGTCTGCCGTCGGGGCGTGTAGCTCGTCGACGACGACGCCGTCGGCAAGGAAGACGACGCGATCCGTGTAGCCCGCAGCAATCGGGTCGTGAGTCACCATGACGATCGTCTGCTGATGGTCATCGACACTGCGCCGCAGGAAGCCGAGCACCTCCGCCCCCGCAGCGGAGTCGAGGTTGCCGGTGGGCTCGTCAGCGAAGACGATCTCCGGTCGCGAGACCAGCGCTCGTGCGCATGCGACCCGCTGCTGCTGGCCTCCCGAGAGCTCGTTCGGGCGGTGCTTGAGCCGGTCGCGCAGCCCGACGGTGTCGATGACCTGGTCGAACCACTCGGTATCCGGTTTGCGGCCGGCTATGGAGAGCGGAAGCTCGATGTTCTCCTGCGCAGTGAGGGTCGGGACCAGGTTGTAGGCCTGGAAGACGAAGCCGATCTTGTCGCGGCGCAACAGCGTCAACTCCTTGTCGCTGAGACCGGCCAGCTGCTGGTCACCGAGGAAGACATCTCCGCCATTGGCCGTGTCGAGCGCTGCCATGCAGTGCATGAGCGTCGACTTGCCCGAGCCTGACGGCCCCATCACGGCAGTGAACTCACCCGCCACGAAGTCGATCGTCACCCCGTCGAGGGCAGCGACAACCGCGTCGCCCAGGCCGTAGAACTTGCGCAGCCCGACCACCCGTGCTGCCACGCCTGGGCTCGAGTCGATCATCGGCGCGGTCGGCGCCGCTGTGTCAGCCATAGAGTCCCCTCGAGAAGTGTTTCGACGTCTCGCCTGGTCTGCGAAGACGTGGCTCCCAACCTACTGAGGGCAAGGCGCACGAGTCGATCGGGATTCTCCCTGGCGGAGCCCGGACCCACCCTGAGGTCCCCGTCCCCACCAGACGTCGGCGGTCCGTCCTACAGTGGCCGCATGAGCGAGCTGCACATCGGCGGACACGTCGACCAGGCCGACCCGATCGCCGAAGCCAGCGCACGCAAGGCATCCCTGTCACAGTTCTTCCTCGGCGATCCGCAGGGCTGGAAGGGTCCTGTGGTGGCGTACGCCGGGGGCGCGGCTGCACTCAGGGCTGCGGCCGAAGAGGCGGGGATCGACCTCTACGTGCACGCGCCGTACGTCCTCAACGTCGCCACCACCAACAACCGCATCCGCATCCCCTCACGCAAGCTGCTGCAGCAGACCGTCAACCTGGCCGCCGCGATCGGTGCCAAAGGGGTCATCGTCCACGGCGGCCACGTGCTGAAGAGCGACGACCCGACCGTCGGGTTCGACAACTGGCGCAAGTGCGTTGACCGGCTCGACATCGCTGTTCCCTTGCTGATCGAGAACACCGCCGGCGGAGACAACGCGATGGCCCGCCGGCTCGAGCGCATCGCCATGATGTGGGATGCAATCGAGGGCGCCAGCGGCAGCGAAGACGTGGGCTTCTGTCTCGACACCTGCCATGCGCATGCGGGCGGCGAGGAACTCGCGACCGTCGTCGAACGGGTGAAGGCCATCACCGGCCGGATCGACCTCGTGCACGCCAACGACTCGCGCGACACGTTCGACTCCGGTGCCGACCGGCACGCCAACTTCGGCGACGGGGAGATCGCCGCCGACGACCTCGTCAACGTCGTCCACGAGGCCGGTGCGCCGGTGGTCTGCGAGACGCCCGGGGGTGCCGAGGGTCAGGGGTCCGACATCGCGTGGCTCCGCGCCCGAGCCGGCTGACCCCTCGCTTTCGTCGGCTGCGGCGACGGCTCAGAACAGCGCGGGCTTGTCCACCCTGCTCACGGTGGGGGCGGCACGCAGCTGCGACTCCAGCTGCTCGCTCGGCACCGGCGCACCGAAGTAGTAGCCCTGTCCGAAGGAGCAGCCGAGGTCGAGGAGCGCTCTGGCCTGCTCGTGCGTCTCGACACCCTCGGCGATGACGGCGAGACCCAGCGCGTCACCGAGCGCGATCACCGCCTCGACGATCGGCGCCCTGCCGGGACCGATGTCCGCGACGAAGGTCCGGTCGAGCTTGACCGCGTCGAGAGAGAACTGCTGCAGGTGCGCCAGTGAGGAGTAGCCCGTACCAAAGTCATCGAGCACACAGCGAAGACCCAGCTGTCGAAGGTCGGAGATGACCGCTGCCGCCGTTTCCGGATCGTTGAAGAGAGCGGTCTCGGTGACCTCGAGCCCGATTGCTGACCCGGGAACGCCGGCGGAGGTGAGAACCTGGTGCACCTGCAGGGCGAACCCCGGTTGCAGCTGACGCGCTGCGACGTTGACGGTGAGCACAAAGTCGGGTGGGACGACACGATCTGCCCGCCATCGAGCCAGCTGCGTGGCCGCGTTCTCGAGCACCCAGCTGCCGATCGAGAAGATCAGCCCGGTCTCCTCCGCCAACGTAATGAAGGTCAGCGGAGCGACCGCGCCGCTCTCAGCCGGCCAGCGCAGCAGCACCTCGGCATGGCGAATGTTGCCGGTCGCCAGTTCGACGATGGGCTGGTACGCCAGCTGCAGCTCATGTCGGGCAATGGCTTCGCTCAGCTTGTGCTCGAGCGACAACCGCTCCGCCATCCCCTCCCGCATCCGGTCGTCGAACCAGGTCCAGCTACCGGGGTTGAGCTGCTTGGTGGCGTACATCGCCGCGTCGGCGTCACGCAACAACGACTCCGCGTTGTCGTCGGGTGACCTAGCGACGGCGATTCCGATGCTGGCGCTCAGGTGGAGGGCGACCCCGTTGATCCAGAAGGGCTCTCGCCACATCCTCGACAGCTGCTCGGCGACGGCCTCCACCTCCGTGCCACCCGCGCAGTGGTGTACGAGTACGCCGAACTCGTCGCCGCCCAGCCGCACGACCAGATCGCCCTCGGCGACAGCCGCGCTGAGCCGCGGCACGACAGCCTTGAGCAGCTCGTCCCCGAAGGAGTGCCCGTACGTGTCGTTGACCAGCTTGAAACGGTCGAGGTCGAGCACCATCACCACGAGACTCCCGCCGTGGTCGCGGTAGCTCTGGACCGCCTCGGCGGCTCGGGCGGCGAAGGCTAACCTGTTGGGCAATCCGGTGAGCGGGTCGGAGTTAGCCCGCGCTCGCTGCGCATACTCGGCCGCCCTGAGCTTGTGCGACGCCCAGCTGACCAGGGCGGCCGTCGCGGCCACCGTGCCCATCGTCGCCAGGTAGATACTGGGGGCGAGTCGATGTGTCTGCGCCGGCATCAAGGCCAGCGATGCCGCCAGCACTACTGCGGTCCATGCCGTGTGAGCGGCCGCGGCTCGCTTGCCGAAGTAGAAGGCTGCGTACGGAGTTGCCCACACAAAGAAGAACCGGATGTCTCCCGCCGGGTCACGCTGACCGACGTAGGCCACCGCGATCACCAGCTGGATCACGACGATCGCGCCATGCAGCGCCGCGGTCGACGCCGGCGCCCGCACGGCCATCGCAACGCCGAACACCACTGCGAGGACAGACATCGCGGCCACCAACGAGTCTGCCTGCACCGGCTCGTGCGGCAACGCCAGCCGTACCAGCCCGAAGGAGCCACCGACGGCGTACAGCAGGCCAAGAGCACGGGCCATCTCGGTTTGCGACAGCCAGCCGGCCGGCGAGACATCGCGCGGCAACCACATCAGCGGGTCACCCCCTTGCCAGTAGCCACCTCGAACCCACACCGTCGATGATGTTCCATTGTGCGCCAACTGCTCCGGCGAGGAGAGCGCTTTCGCCGAGGTCGCCTCGACGCCACCGCTGGCCGTGGTGACGTCGTAGGGTCGGGTAGGTTGCGACCGTGACCGCGATTGAGGTGCGCGCCATCGGTGCAGCCGACCATCTGGCCTTCGTCCAGTCCCAGCTCGAGGTCAGCTTTCTCCAGACGCCGGCGTGGGGTGAGGTCAAGAGCGACTGGCGACGGGAGTCGCTCGGGTGGTTCCGCGACGGTGAGCTCAGCGGAGTGGGGCTCGTGCTCTACCGCCGGCTGCCGAAGCTGAAGCGCTATCTTGCCTACCTCCCCGAAGGGCCAGTGGTGGACTGGTCGGCGAGCGACCTCGACCAGTGGCTGTCCGCCATGGCCGGCTACCTCAGGTCTCAGGGCGCCTTCGGCGTCCGAATGGGGCCGCCGGTCGTCTCCCGCACCTGGACGGCTGACACCGTGAAGAAGGCGATCGCAGACGACGTGCACCGCCGGCTCGGAGACGTGCCGCCCGATGCGCGGAGCGAGGCGGGCGCTGACGTGCAGGCACTGCTGCGCGCGCAGGGCTGGCGTCCGATCACTTCTGCAGGCGGGTTCACGGCTGGGCAACCGCAGTACGTCTTCCAGGTACCGCTCAAAGGCCGCACGGAGGAGGACGTCCTCGCGGGCATGAACCAGCAGTGGCGCCGTAACATCAAGAAGGCCGACAAGGCCGGCGTGACAGTCACGCAGGGCAGCATCGACGACCTGCCCGCGTTCCACGCGTTGTACGCCGAGACAGCCGCACGTGACGGCTTCAAGCCCCGGCCACTGGCGTACTTCCAGACGATGCTCACGGCGCTGCAGGCTGAGGACCCCGACCGCATCCGGCTGTACCTCGCGCACCATGAAGGTGACCTGGTTGCCGCCACCACCTGGGTGAGAGTGGGTGGCCACACCTGGTACTCCTACGGGGCCTCCTCGTCCTCGAAGCGTGAGGTGCGGGGGTCGAACGCCGTCCAATGGCAGATGATCCGTGACGCGATGGCCGCCGGTGCCTGCGTCTACGACCTGCGCGGCATCACCGACACCCTCGACTCGCACGATCCCCACATCGGGCTGATCCAGTTCAAGGTCGGCACCGGAGGCGAGGCGGTGGAGTATGTCGGTGAGTGGGACCTGCCGCTCAACCGCCTTCTCTACAAGGCGGTCGACCTGTACCTGAGCCGGCGCTAGCTCATGCCCGTCAGCCTGTACGTCGACGGGCCGCGCTGGCGCCAGCACCTGACGGCGGCTGCGGCTGCGTACCCCGGCATCATCCCGGTGGCGAAGGGCAACGGCTACGGGTTCACGGTGGGCCGGCTGGCGCGCCGCGCGCAGTGGCTCGGAACCGACGCGCTGGCCGTCGGAACCTACGCCGAGGTCGACGACGTCCGGCAGCGTTACTCCGGCGATGTGCTGGTGATGGAGCCGTGGCGTCCATCCCGGCCCGACATCCCTTACGACAACCGCCTCATCCACACGGTCGGCCGGCTGGAGGACCTGGCGGCCCTCGGTGACCGCGGGGACCACCCGCGCGTGGTGCTCGAGGCGCTCACGTCGATGCACCGGCACGGCTTCTCGGCGGAGACGCTCGCCGGTGTAGGGCGGGCACCCCGCGGCGTGCGGCTGGAGGGACACGCGCTGCACCTGCCTCTTGGCACCGGTCATGTCGGCGAGGTCGAGCACTGGCTGGCGGCATGTCCGGCCGACCGCTGGTACGTCTCACACCTCAGTGACGCCGAGCTGTCCTTGCTGCGGGAGCGGCATCGCGGCCTGGATCTCAGACCGCGGGTCGGTACGGCTTTGTGGCTCGGCGACCGTGGCGCTCTCGGCGTCCGGGCTACGGTGCTCGACGCCCACCCGGTGCAGCGCGGTGAACGCGTCGGCTACCGGCAGCGCAGCTCGCCACGGAGCGGGACGGTTCTCGTGGTGTCGGGCGGCACCGCCCATGGCATCGGGCTCGAGGCACCACCGGCGGTGGCCACCGCTCGACAGCGCGCCGCGGCGGTGGCGCGCGGCGGCCTCGACGCCGTCGGGCGCGCCCTGTCGCCGTACGTCATCGGCGGCAGGCAGCGGTGGTTCGTGGAGCCTCCCCACATGCAGGTGAGCATGATCTTCCTGCCCACCGGTTGTGCAGTCCCCGGCGTAGGCGACGAGGTCGAGCTGCGGGTGCGCTTCACCACCACCACGTTCGACGCCATCCACATCAGCTGAGGGAAGCGGTTCGCAACCGCCGCCGCTCCTCGCCGTCAGCGCGCGACCCGACGCCGACCGGCTGCTCGGCGGGTGAGCGCTCGTCGTGCACCTCGGCGTCGATGCCCTCGTCGAGGATGCCTCCCAACGGGTCGTCGGAGAGACCGTCGCGGCGGACCGGGTCGCACCAGGGGTCGAGGATGTCGCGGACCACCATCACCACCAAGAAGATCTCGCCGGCCATCCGGACCAGCACGGCCAGGGCGTAGAGCCAGTCGGGGTCGCCGGCCGGCACGAAGAAGTTCGCGATGTGCATCCAGACGGCGAAGAAGTAGAAGATCTCACCGGCCTGCCAGATCAGGAGGTCGCGCCACCGCGGTCGGGCCAGCGCTGCCAGCGGCAGCAGCCACAGCACGTACTGCGGCGAGTAGACCTTGTTGACGAGCAGGAAGGCGGTCACCACGAGGAACAGCAGCTGCACGAGTCGGGGGCGCCGGGGCGCGAACAGTCCGAGCAGCCCGATGGCCAGGCAGGCGAGTCCAAAGAAGACCCAGGTGCTGACGTTGATCAGGTGCGAGCTGGCGGAGTGCCCGTAGTTGGCGGCAACCAGCCAGATCGAGCCGAAGTCCGGCCCTCGCCCGGCGTTGAACCGCCAGAACCACAGGTACTCGTCCGGAGACCAGTAGAAGACCGGAAGGTTGACGACCAGCCAGGCGCCGAGCGCCGCCGCGGCGGTCTGGACCCAGGTGTCGAACTTGCGCTCTCGCCAGCACAGCACCAGCAGCGGTCCGAGGAAGAACAACGGGAAGAGCTTGGTTGCGGCGCCGAGACCGATGAAGATCCCTGCCCACACGGGTCTTCGCGTCGACCAGGCCCACAGGAACCCCGCGACGCAACCGATCACCAAGATGTCCCAGTTGATCATCGCCGTCAGGGCCAGACACGGCGAGGCGGCGATGAACATCGCGTCCCAGGGGCGGCGCCGCTGCGCATGCACGAGGAGGCCGAGTGCCAGCAGCAGGATCACGAAGAAGCCGATGGCGTTGACGCCCCAGAAGACCGTCCCGTCGTACTGGACGTCCTTGTCGCCCCCGACCTCGTCGTGGCTCAGCGCGGACACGTCCGGCGATCTCCCGATCAGCCCCGTCACCCACCCCGCAGCACCCATCCAGGCGCCGGTGAGGACGGGGTACTCGATCGAGTACTGGTGCGCGGTGTCCGGCCCGCTCGGCTGCTTGATCTCGGGCAGCGAGCTGAGGGGCTGGTACGGCAGGACCCCTTCGGCGAGGCCGCGCCCGACGTACAGGTAGGAGATGTCGGAGTAGCACATGTGGGAGAACGGCAGCGGCTGGGCGGCGTCACTCCAGTTCGTCACCACGCACGGACTCTTCTGCACGACGCCCAGGCCGAACGTCAAGGTGGCGACGACGAGCACGATCCGCAGCGGGGTCCACCAGCTGTGCCCGGTGCGAGCGCGTCGCCCGAGCGGGCCCCCGACACTCGTTGACGCCGCTGTCGCCAACGGGTCGGCCAACGTCGGCGCGACGACGGCGCTGCGTGTTCTCACCTGTTCGCGATCCACCCGGTCTCGTTCCTTCTGCCCACGCCGTCACCTTCTCGACGATGCCTGTTAGTCGGGAGCCGCCGACGGTGGTGGCCCGTGCGGCTTGGCTGACGATGGTGAAGGGAGCTTCGGTGTCGGTGTCGGTGTCGGTGTCGGCGTCGGTGTCGGTCTCGGTGTCGGCGTCGGCGTCGGCGTCGGCGTCGGTGTCGGTGTCGGCGTCGGTGTCGGTGTCGGTGTGGTCGTCGGCGGCGGCGCACTCGTCGTGGTCGTCGGCGGCGGCGCACTCGTCGTGGTCGTCGGTGGCGGCGCACTCGTCGTGGTCGTCGGTGGCGGCTCGCTCGTCGTGGTCGTCGGCGGCGCACTCGTGGTGGTCGTGGGCGGCACGTAGGTCGTCGTGGGCGGCACGTAGGTCGTCGTGGGCGGGACGTACGTCGGGCTCTCACCCTGGAGCTCCGCGGGGTCGGGGAACTCGACGACAGGCGTCCCCTCGAGGGCTCGCTTCATGTAGGCCGTCCAGGTCTGCGTGGGGTAGTCGGCGCCGAAGAACGTGTCGAGATAACCGTCGAGGGGGTTGTTGCCGTCGCCTCGCACGTACATGACGGCGGTCGCGAGCTGCGGGGTGTAGCCGACGAACCACGAGGACGAGACGCGCTGCTCGCCGTTGGGCTGCAACGCCGTGGCGGTGCCGGTCTTGCCCGCCGCCGGGCGACCCAGCTCGCCGGCGTTGTATCCGGTGCCGTTCTCGACAACCTGCTGCAAGGCGTAGCTGACGTTGCTGGTGATGGCCGGGCTGAACACCCGCTCGAGCCGCTCGTCGTGCTCGTAGCGGACCCCGCTCGAGTCCGACACCTTGTCGATGACGTACCAGCTGGATCGGCTGCCCTGAGCCGCGAACGTGGCGTAGGCGTTGGCCATGTCCACCGGCTTCACGGTCGCGCTGCCCAGCGCGACCCCGGTGTTCGGGTTGAGGCCTGGGGAGTTTCTGGGGATGCCGGCGTCGGTGGCCGCCTTGATGATCTTGTCCGGCCCGTTCTCCATGGTCAACGTCATGTCGATGTAGGCAGTGTTGATGGAGTCCTCGGTCGCCTTCAGGAAGGTCACCGAACCGTAGGAGATCCCGCCGGGTACGCCGGAGCTCTCGCCCTCGTTGCGCACCGTGCTGCCGTCGGGCAGCACGTAGGGCGAGTTGCCGTCGAAGGTGTCGGTAAGGGTGAGCCCGTCCTTCAGCCCGGCCGTCAACGCGAACGGCTTGAAGGTCGAGCCTGGCTGGGCACCCTGGGTCGCGAAGTTCACCTGGTCCTGTGGGCCGTCACCGGTGTAGTTGCGTCCGCCGATCATGGCGCGCAACGCGCCGGTGCCAGGCTCGATCGACGCCAGCGCGATGTGGAGCTGCTTCTTGCCCGGCGGCCGGATCTCCTTGACGGCGCGCACGGCGGCGCGGTGGTCCTGCCAGTTCAGCGTGGTGACGACCTTCAGTCCGCCACCGTTGATCTCGTCGTCGCTGAAGTCGAGCTCCCCCAGCTTCGACTGCACCATCGTCAGCAGGTAGCCGCGCTGGCCGCCGTACTCGTTGATGTCCTCGATCTTCGGCAGCCTCGGGAGCCTGCGCTCGAACGTGGCGCCCTCGTCGGCGTCAAGGCTGCCGCTGTCGACCATGCCCTCGAGCACGTAGCGGTACCGCGACAGCAGCGCCTCGCGGTTGCCCTTCGAGACTGCTGGGTCGAGGGTGCCTGGCGAGTTGAGGACGGCGGCGAGCATGGCGCTCTCCGGGACGGTCAGGTCCTTGGCGTCCTTGTCGAAGTACGCCGTCGAGGCGGCTTGGATGCCGTAGGCGCCGCGCCCGAAGTAGATCGTGTTGAGGTAGCCCTCCAAGATCTGGTCCTTGCTCAAGGTGTCGCGCACCTTGACGGCGAGGAACGCCTCCTTGATCTTGCGCGTGTAGGTGCGCTCCTGCGAGAGATACAGCACCTTCACGTACTGCTGAGTGATGGTCGAGGCGCCTTGGGTACCGGTGTCGGACCGCAGGTTGCTCCAGGCGGCGCGCACGATGCCCTTCGGGTCGAGCCCCTGGTTGGTCTCGAACGACCGGTCCTCGGCGGAGATGACCGCGTCCTGGATCGACTTCGGCATCTGCTCCAGCGGGATGCTCTGGCGGTTCTGGAGCGCGAACTGGCCGAGGACATGCTTGCCGTCGGAGAAGTACACGGTGGTCGTCTGGGCTTGGAAGTCCTTGTTCGGGTCGGGGATGTCGACCATCTTGTAGGTGATGTAGACCGCGATCGCTGCGAGGACGAGGCCGGTGAACCCGACGATCGCGCCCCACTTGGCGGTCTTCTTCGCAACGTGGCGGGTCTTCGCCCAGCCGGAAAGGTCACGTGCCTTGGTCTTGCCACCCCTGCCGGACCCGCGAGGGCCACCACGGGCCGCCGAGCGGGGGCGGGGGCTACGGGCTCCGGACGAGGCCGAGCGCCGGCCGGGGCCGTTCGCGGGGGGTGGTTGCTTGCTGCTCACGGGAGAACTTTCGGCAGGGAGAAGACGGACACGCTCAAGGAAGGGTAGATCAGGGGCGCGCCGCAGGCACCTTCGGCGGGTCCGCGGGTTGGTGCTAGTCGTCCTCGACGGTGCGCTGTCGGCGGGGAGGCCTGCGGGCCACCCCGTCGCCGACGACGTACGACTCGACCAGGTGGTTCCAGCGGCACTGCTGGCACACCTCGACGACGTAAGCCCGGATCTCGCCGTACTCGTGGGCCATCGACTCGATCTCGCGCCGCGACTTGATTCGCCCGGAGTACTGGCCCAGCTCGTCTCCGAAGACGTACGACAGGTGTCGCAGCTCCGGCTTGCGACAGACCGGGCACGGCTGCGGCACCGGCTCGCCATGATGCTTGGCGGCGCGGAGCGTGTAGGGGTCGGCGTCGCAGACGTCGTCCATCGTGGTGGCGCCACCGCCGTAGAGGGTCGCCAGCACCGCTCGCCGCTGCAGCGAGTAGTCGATGACGAAGCGTTGTGACCACATGATGCCTACGAGGGTACGGGCAGGCGGCAAACCCGTTGAGCGGCTGTGGCTTGCCTGCTAGGACGAGTGAGCGGTGCCGGCGCCGATGCCTCGCTTGATGTTTGATAGCGCTGCGATGTATCGTCGCGATATATGGCACCGATAGGTGTCACCGCGACCTCCCCCTCGGAAGAGACCTGCTTCATGGCCAAGCGTGGCGACGCACTCGAGCTGGCAGTGCTCGGCCTGCTGCACGAGGCGCCGATGCATGGCTACGAGCTTCGCAAGCGCGTCACCTCCCTGCTCGGATGGGGGAGAGTGCTGTCGTACGGCTCGCTGTACCCCTGCCTGAAGCAGATGCTGCGCGACGGCCTGATTGCGGAGGACACCTCCGACCTGCCGCCGGCCACTGCGGCCACCGCCCGTACAGGCCGCCGGGGCAAGATCGTCTACAAGCTGACCGCTGACGGCAAGGAGCGGTTCGCGACGCTGGTGTCGGCGGCGGGACCGAGCGCGTGGGAGGACGACAGCTTCGGCGTCCGCTTCGCGTTCTTCGGAGCCACCAGCCGAGAGACCCGGCTGCGCATCCTCGAGGGTCGTCGGAGCCGGCTCGAGGAGCGGCTCGAAAGCGTGCGTAGCTCGTTGGCGCGGTCTCGTGAACGCGTCGACGCCTACACCTTGGAGCTGCAGCGGCACGGCCTCGAGTCGGCAGAGCGCGAGGTGCGCTGGCTGACCGAGCTGATCGACACCGAACGGGTCGCACCGCCCGCCGCCGGCGGCTCCGACGTACCAGCAAGCACGACCAGCATCAGCAGCGACGGGACCCCGTCGGCTGCCAACAACCGGGAATGAAGGAGAGCCGAATGGGTTCGGTTCGGGTAGCCATCGTCGGCGTCGGAAACTGTGCGACGTCGCTGATCCAAGGTGTGCACTTCTATCGGGACGCCGACCCCTCGGGTGTCGTCCCCGGATTGATGCACGTGCAGTTCGGCGAGTACCACGTGCGTGACGTGGAGTTCGTCGCGGCGTTCGACGTCGACGCGAAGAAGGTCGGCTTCGACCTCTCCGAGGCGACCAACGCCAGCGAGAACAACACGATCAAGATCTGCGACGTGCCGCCCCTGGGCATCGCCGTGCAGCGCGGCCACACGCTCGACGGGCTCGGAAAGTACTACCGCGAGACCATCGACGAGTCCGACGCCGAGCCTGTCGACGTCGTGCAGGTGCTCAAGGACTCCAAGGCCGATGTGCTGGTGTCCTACCTGCCGGTCGGCTCCGAGGACGCCGACAAGTTCTACGCGCAGTGCGCGATCGACGCCGGTGTGGCGTTCGTCAACGCGCTCCCGGTCTTCATCGCGTCCGACCCTGTCTGGGCGAAGAAGTTCGAGGACGCGGGCGTGCCGATCATCGGCGACGACATCAAGTCACAGGTCGGGGCCACGATCACGCACCGCGTGCTGGCCCGGCTGTTCGAAGAGCGAGGAGTCGTGCTCGACCGCACCTTCCAGCTCAACGTGGGCGGCAACATGGACTTCAAGAACATGCTCGAGCGCGACCGGCTGGAGTCGAAGAAGGTGTCCAAGACGCAAGCGGTGACCTCGAACATCTCCCACGACCTCGGCGCCAAGAACGTGCACATCGGGCCGTCGGACTACGTGCAGTGGCTCGACGACCGCAAGTGGGCCTACGTACGCCTCGAAGGTCGCGCGTTCGGCAACGTGCCTCTCAACATGGAGTACAAGCTCGAGGTCTGGGACTCCCCCAACTCTGCCGGCATCATCATCGACGCGATCCGCGCGGCGAAGATCGCCAAGGACCGCGGCATCGGTGGTGCGCTGCTGGCCGCCTCGTCGTACCTGATGAAGTCACCGCCGGTCCAGCGGCCCGACGACGAGGGTCGCGCGTCGGTCGAGGCGTTCATCCGCGGCGACGTCGACCGCTAGGCACCACCGCTTCGCGCCCTTCGAGGGGGCCCCGGCCGGCGTTTGCCATGTCAACAAACCAGGTGGCTTGTCAACATGGCAAATCTGCCGTGCGGACAGTGCGTTTGCCATGTTGACATAGCAAACGCCAGAGGGCTGGGCTCACGTGTGAGGATGGCGAGATGGGTTTCAGCCATCTCGACCGTCTGGAGTGCGCGCGCTGTGGCGAGACGTACGACGCCGGGGTGCTGCAGCAACTCTGCCCCCTCGACGGCTCACCACTGCTGGCGCGCTACGACCTGGCGTCCGTCGCCACCGGCCCCGACGAGATCGGGCGGCGCGCGCCGGACCTGTGGCGCTATCACGAGCTGCTTCCCGTCTCGGGGCCCGATCACGTCGTGAGCCTGGGCGAAGGGATGACCCCACTGCTCCGCACTCCCCGCCTGGCCGCTGAGCTGGGACTGCGCAACCTCTCGATCAAGGACGACGGGCTCCTTCCCACCGGCTCCTTCAAGGCCCGCGGAGCCGCGGTCGGGGTCTCCCGGGCGCGCGAGCTGGGCGTCACCCGGCTCGCGATGCCCACGAACGGCAACGCCGGTGCCGCCTGGTCGACGTACGCCGCCCGCGCCGGACTGCGCGCCACGATCGCGATGCCGGTCGATGCCCCGTGGATCACCCGGGCGGAGACCGTGGTGACCGGCGGCGACCTCCGGTTGGTCGACGGGCTGATCTCCGACGCGGGGAAGATGATCGGCGCTGCGGTGCGGGCGTCCTCGGACGACTGGTTCGACGTGTCGACGCTCAAGGAGCCCTATCGCATCGAGGGCAAGAAGACGATGGGACTGGAGATCGCGGAGCAGCTCGGTTGGCGGATGCCGGACGTGATCGTCTACCCGACCGGCGGAGGCGTCGGGCTCATCGGCATCTACAAGGCGCTCACCGAGGCGCGGGAGCTCGGCTGGGTCGAGGGGCGGCTGCCGCGGCTCGTGTCGGTGCAGGCCAGTGGGTGCGCGCCCATCGTGCAGGCGTTCGAGGCCGGCGCCCGCGAGTCGGTACTGGTGCCGGACTCCACGACGATCGCGTTCGGGATCAACGTGCCTAAGGCGCTCGGGGACTTCCTCGTGCTCGATGCGCTGCGGCAGACCGGTGGCACCGCGATCGCCGTTGACGACGCCGACCTGCTGGCCGACCTGCACCTGACCGCCCGGCTGGAGGGCATGTTCCTCTGTCCGGAGGGTGCCGCCACCGTGACGGCGACCCGGGCGCTGGTCCGCACCGGCTGGATCGCACCCGACGACGAGGTGGTGCTTCTCAACACCGGTGCCGGGGTCATTTACCCCGACACGGTGCACGTCGACGTACCCACACTGCCGAAGGACGGCGTCCTGGAGCTCTGAGCGGGTGGCGTGCCACCGAAACCGTCGTGTCGCCCCACCGGTCTTCGGCGTTAGGGTGAGGGCGGAGTCACGATGAGGCATCGCAGGCAGATCACCGACCGGACGCGCGCCGCCATGCTTCGTGTCCCGCGACAGCTGTTCTTGCCGGCGGACGTCCGGGCGTACGCCGCCGAGGACCGGCCGCTGCCGATCGGTCACGGGCAGACGAACTCGCAGCCGACGACCGTCGCCCACATGCTCAGTCAGCTCGACCCGCAGCCCGGTGACCGGGTCCTCGATGTCGGCAGCGGGTCGGGATGGACGGCAGCCCTGCTCGCCCACCTCGTCGGCCGGCAGGACCTGGTGTACGCGCTCGAGCGGGTCCCCGAGCTGGTCGACCTGGCGCACACCCAGCTGATGTCAGCAGGCTTCGGGCAGGTCGCGCTCGAGCAGGCAGACCCGGATGTGCTGGGGATGCCCAGCCGGGCGCCGTTCGACAAGATCCTCGTCTCGGCAGAGGCGCCGTCGCTCCCCGACGCGCTGGTGCAGCAGCTCGCACCCGGTGGCCGGCTGGTCATCCCGGTTGCGGGACGGCTGCTCGTCATCGACCGCTCGCGAAGCGGCGACGTCGCGGTACGCCGACTCGGTCGCTACGCATTTGTGCCGCTGAGGTGGGCCGGCCGCAGCTGAGTCGGCCGCGGCTGAGTCGCCCGTGCGGGCGGTGGTGCCTCAGCGAACCCCGCGCGGGCGGAACTGCACGCTGATGCGCGGACCGACCGGGCGAGCGGTCTTGGGAATCGCGTGCTCCCACGTGCGCTGGCAGGAGCCACCCATCACGAGCAGGTCACCGTGGCCGAGGGCGAAGCCGAGCGTCTCGGCCTGGCCGCGACGTGGCCGCAGCAGCAGCTTGCGTGGGCTGCCGAAGGACACGATCGCCACCATCGTGTCCTCGGTCCGGCTTCGGCCGATGGTGTCGCCGTGCCAGGCGACGCTGTCGCGTCCGTCGCGGTAGTAGCACAGGCCGGCACTGACGAGGTCCTCACCGAGCTCGGCCCGGTAGTGGTCGTTCAACGCCTCGCGAGCATCCGCGAGCAGCGGGTCAGGCAGTGCAGCGCCCTCGCCGTAGAAGCTGAGCAGCCGCGGCACGTCCACCACCCGCTCGTACATCTGACGTCGTTCGGCCTGCCACGGCACCGTCGCAACCAACCGCTCGAACGAGTCGTCGGACCCATTCACCCACCCCGGAAGGAGGTCGACCCAGGCGCCATGGCTGAGCATGGTCCGGCGTACGTGACCAGTGAGCGGCCCGATCACTGGGGCCGGAGCCAGCTGGTCGAGCAGCGATCCTTGGAAGGGCGCGGTCATGAGTCGATGATACGCCGATTCGAACACATGTTCTAGGGAATCGCCAGCGGCAGCCGCTACCGGGCTTCGAGCGCGGCCAGGTCACGGACCGCGAAACGGTGGTGGTCGCACTCCTCCTCCATCACCACGCCGAGGCATTCCGCGACCGAAGACCGAACGCAGCCCCTCGGGAAAGCCTGGCACCGGCGCCCGCGTACACATACGTTCGAGCTCCGCGTCGGTGAGTCCGTCGACGATGTCGCGGATCAGTGCCATCCTCTCGACGCGCGCCGTGAGCACGTCGGCGTACGACGGCCGCGCGTCGAGGTCCATGCCGAGCTCCGCCGCGTCCGCGGGCGCATAGGCGGTCTGAGGAAGGCCGAGCGGGTGGTACGGCCGCGGCTCGTCGAGAACCGTACGACTCGCCCACGCGTCGGCGATGTAGACGAGATGGCGCAGCGTCTCGACGAAGGACCACTCCTCGGCGACCCGTTCGTGGAGCGCCGGCTCGGGCAGCCGCTCTGCGCGCGCGACCGTGCCCGACCAGAGCCGTTCGACCGTGTCCCACATCGCCCGGTAGTCGTCGGCCGTCCGCATCTCGCGCAGCTGCACGCGCTCAGGGTGTCGCCGGTCCAGCTCGGCGTCCACGAACGCGGTCACGTCGACGCCGTTGACGACGAGCCGGTCGACGTAGCCGGAGACGTCGACACCGATGAGTGCCGCATCGATGATCTTGACGCCGGTCATGTCGCAGTCGACGAACCTCGCACCGGCCAGGTCGGCGACCATGAAGGTGGCGCCACGAAAAGCGGCGTTGTTGCCGTCATCGTGATAGCCCGCCGACCAGCGGTGCGGACCGTACTGAGCTGCCATCGCGCCATTGTCCCTGAACGCCGCCGGCCCCGCTTTCGTAGCATGGCCGCTGCAGGACACAGCGCAACGACCGAGGCGGTGGCAGTGGCCGAGATGTCGGCGTACGACGACGCCGTGCGGATGCTTCGCCGCGCCGGTTGCGTCTTCGCCGAGCGGGAGGCCGATGTCATCTTCGCCAGCACTCGCGACCCCGACCGGCGCCACGAGATGGTGTGCGAACGGGCCCATGGCGCGCCGCTGGAGTACGTCGTCGGGCTCGCGGAGTTCGCGGGAGTGAGCGTATGCATCGGCCCTCCGGCGTTCATCCCGAGGCATCGCGCCGAGGCCCTCGTCGCCGCCGCCGACAGGTGCCATGCCGGCGCGGACTCGGTGACCGCCCTCGACCTCGGCTGTGGTTGCGGGGCGATCGCTGCCGCCCTGGCACACCGGCACCCCGGCTGGAGCGTGCATGCCACCGATGTCGACGCGGCTGCGATCGCGTACGCGCTGACCAACGGTGCCGCCTTCGGGTTCGAGACGTACGAGGGCGACTGGTTCGACGGGTTGCCGCCGGCCCTGCAGGGCGCCCTCGACATTGTCGTCGCCCACCTCCCGTACGTGCCGTCTGCCGCGGTCGCGATGCTGCCGCGGGACTTCCGTGACAGCGAGCCACGCCGCGCCGTCGACGGCGGGAGTGACGGGCTTGACCCGTGGCGCACTGTCGCCGCGCGCGCAGCGACCTGGCTGGCGCCCGGCGGTGCGCTGCTGAGCCAGGTAGCCGGCGCCCAGGTCGCAGCAGCGGTGCGGGTCGGTGCCGCCGCGGGGTGGGCGACCGGGCCAGCGGCCCCGGACCCCGCCCACGAGGACGACGCGGTCGTCCTCGTCAGTCGACGGGCGTGATGAGGAAGACTGCACGGTCATGCGACTCCTGACCGACCTGCGTCACCTGCTCAGGGGACAGCAGTTCCGACGGCTCTTCACCGTGCGCGTCACCAGCCAGGCCGGTGACGGCGTGCTGCAGGTCGCGCTGGCGTCGTACGTCTTGTTCTCCCCCGAGCGTCAGCCCGACGCGGCCGCCATCGCGGCGACGCTGGCGACCGTGCTGCTGCCGTTCAGCGTGCTCGGGCCGTTCGCGGGCGTCTTCTTGGACCGGTGGCGCCGCCGGCAGATCCTGGTGCTCAGCAACGTCATCCGTGTCCTGCCCGTGCTGGCGGCAGCGTCGCTCATCGCTGCCGACCACAGCGGACCGACGCTGTTCGCCCTCATCCTGCTGGCCTTCAGCGTGAACCGGTTCTTCCTGGCCGGCCTCTCGGCGGCACTTCCCCACGTGGTCGAGCCTGACGAGCTGGTGCTCGCCAACTCCATCACTCCCACGGCCGGGACCGTGGCGTTCATCGGTGGCCTCGGGATCGCAACGGTTGCGCGCGAAGTGCTGCCGCTCGAGGAACCGGACGGCATCATCGCCGTGGCCGCTGCCCTGACGTATGCCGCAGCGGCGCTGCTTGCCTTGCGGCTGCCGAAAGACCTCCTCGGGCCAGACTTCGACCCCGCCCGCCCCGACGTACGCCGAGCCCTGGGCAACGTGGTGCACGGACTACTGGCGGGGCTCGCGCATCTGCGCGAGCGGCCGTCGGCTGCGCACGCGCTGGGCGTGATCTCCGCCCACCGCTTCTTCTACGGGTTGTCGACCGTCGCGACGATCCTGCTGTACCGCAACTACTTCAACGACCCGCGCGACACCGACGCGGGCCTTGCCGGCCTGTCGATCGCGATACTTGTGTCCGGCCTCGGCTTCCTCGCGGCCGCGGTGCTGACGCCTATCGCCACCCAGCGGATGCGCGCGACCACGTGGATGCTGGTGCTGCTGGTGGCCGCCGCCGTCTTCGAGGTCTTTCCGGGCGGCCTGTACACGGAGGCGAGCCTGCTGGTGGCGGCGTTCGTGCTCGGCGTGTCGGCACAGGGGGTCAAGATCTGCGTCGACACGCTCGTGCAGACCGGCGTGGACGACGCCTTCCGTGGCCGGGTGTTCTCGCTGTACGACGTCGCGTTCAACGTCGTCTTCGTCGCGGCGGCCGCAGTCGGCGCGGTGACCATCCCGGCGGACGGCAAGTCCTACGGCATACTCGCCCTGATCTCCGGCGGGTACGCCGCCACCGCCGTGGCCTATGCCGTCGCCCGCCGGCAGACCACCGCTAGCCCGGTGGCTGCGGCCGAGCTGCCCTAAGTGGTCACCACTAAGGCTGCTGCTGACCCCACCAGTCGAGCAGTGCGGCACGAGCGCGCTCCTCGCCGAGCGGTCCCTCGTCGATGCGCCGCTCCAGCAGGAACTTGTAGGCCCTGCCGACGGTGGGGCCTGGTGGGATGCCCAGGGTCTGCATGATCTGTCGGCCGTCGAGGTCGGGGCGCATCGACTCGAGCTCCTCCTGCTCGGCCAGCCGGGCGATGCGCTGCTCGAGGTCGGCGTAGGTGCGTCGCAGCCGTTCGGCCTTGCGGGCGTTGCGCGTGGTGCAGTCGGCTCGGGTCAGCACGTGCAGCCGATCGAGCTGGTCGCCGGCGTCACGGACGTAGCGACGCACCGCCGAGTCGGTCCATTCGCCCGATCCGTAGCCGTGGAAGCGCAGGTGCAGCTCGACCAGCTGGGCGACGGCGTCGATCTCGCCGTTGGAGAAGCGCAGCGCCTTCATCCGCTTGCGCGTCATCTTCGCGCCGACCACGTCGTGGTGGTGGAACGTCACCGATCCGTCCTCGGCGAACCGCCGCGTTCGCGGCTTGCCGATGTCGTGCAGCAGCGCCGCAAAACGCGACACGAAGTCCGGCCCACCCTCCGGCAGTCGGTCCTCGAGCGCGATCGCCTGCTCCACGACTGTCAGCGTGTGCTCGTAGACGTCCTTGTGTCGGTGGTGCTCGTCCAGCTCCAGCTGCAGCGCGGGGAGCTCCGGCAGCACGAGAGCCGCCAGGCCGGTGTCGACGAACAACGTCAGACCACGCCGAGGCTCGGGTGCAAGCATCAGCTTGCGCAGCTCGTCGCGGACCCGCTCGGCCGACACGATGGCCATCCGCCCGGCCATCTCCCGCATCGCCCGCACGGCGTCCTCGGTGACGTCGAAGCCGAGCTGGGCCGAGAACCGAGCTGCCCGCATCATCCGCAGCGGGTCATCCCCGAACGACTCCTCCGGCGTACTGGGAGTGCGTAGCCGCCTGGCGGCCAGGTCGGCGATCCCGCCGAACGGGTCGACCAGCTCCAGCCCCGGAATCGTGACCGCCATCGCGTTGACGGTGAAGTCACGGCGCAACAGGTCGCCAGCGAGGCTGTCGCCGAAGGTCACGTCCGGCTTGCGGGAGTCGACGTCGTAGGAGTCAGCCCGGTAGGTGGTGATCTCCAGCTGCCACGAGCCGACGCGAGCGCCGATCGTGCCGAAGGCGCGCCCGAGGTCCCACCGGGCGTCGACCCAGCCGGACAGGCAGGCCTCGATCTGCTCCGGCAACGCCGACGTCGTGAAGTCGAGGTCCGAGCCCAGCCGTCCGAGCAGCGTGTCGCGGACCGTGCCACCCACCAGTGCGATCTCGTGCCCGGCTGCACCGAACCGCTTGCCCACCTGGTCGAGGACCGGAATGGCGTCATGCAGCGCCAGCACGGCAGTCTGCTGCACGGCACTCAGCGGGGGCGGCGGGGTCGACACGATCCCCCACCCTATGAGGAGAGTCGCCGCCGCCGTGGGGTGGCGCCTAACATTCGTGACGTGACGCCCCCGCCCGACGAGCACCCTTGATGGCTGCCTCACGCCATCGAGTCGTCGCCGTTCTCGGGCTCGTTGCCACTGCCCTTCTGCTCCCGCCGGGTCAGGTCGCTCCCGCGGCGGCGTACCCGACGCCCGCCCCTGACCCCCGGCTCGACGGTCCGGTCAGCTCTGCGTCGGCCATGCCCAGCACGCCCAGCACAACCGGCCCCGCCCAGGCGTCGTACGCCGGCACGAGCCGCGGCGCCGACCAGACGATGACACGGCTCGAGCAGCAGACCGGGCTGACGGTCACCATCGACCGGATCAGCCCGGCGGCGCTGCGCCCGGGGGAGCCCGTGCAGCTCAGCGGCGAGATCAGCAACCTTGGCGACGTCCGCTGGCGGGATGCGAAGGTCTACCTCGACGTCGCTGACAGTGCGACCACGACTCCCGCCGAGCTGGCGGCGATCCACGACTCCGGCGACGTGTTCGGGGACCGTGTGGTCGAGATCGGTCTGTTCGAGGAGCTCGGCGACGTCGGGCCAGGCACCACCAAGCCTTACCGGCTCAAGATCCCGTACGGCGCGCTGGGCATCAGCGCCACCGCCGGGGTGTACCGGATCGGCGTCACCGTGGTGGCCGGCGATCGCGACGGTCGCGCCGACCGGGCCCATGCCGAGACGCTGATGCCGCTGCGCCGCGACGCAGACTCCAGCCTGACGCCGACCCGCGTCGTCACGCTCGTGCCGGTGACCTACCCCGTGATCCGACACGTCGGCGGCAACTTCGTCGATGAGCGGCTCGCCAACGCGATGTCGTCCGGCGGGCAGCTGAGACACCTGCTCGACTTCGCCAACCAGGCGCCGGCCGGCACCCTCCAGCTGGTCGCCGACCCGGCGTTGCTGCAGGCCGTCCGCGACATGGCTGACGGTTACACCGTCACCACGATCGGGGAGGAGAACGGCGACGCAGGCCCCGGCCGCAACGGGACCGGCCGGGAAGCGGCGGCGCAGTGGCTCGCCGACTTCACCAGCGCCGCCGGCCGCCAGCAGCTCCTGCTCGCGGCATGGGGGCTGCCGGACTCGAGTGGCTTTGCGCGCGCGCAGATGCCGGCCGTCGTCGAGGCCGCCGTCACCGCCAGCGAGGACTACGCGGTAGCGCAGCGTCTGCTGGCGCCGGTCGTGAACTGGCAGCTCTTCGGGGCCTCGACGCGTCGTGGGCTGGTCGTCGCCCGGATGGCTGGGGCGGACACCCAGGTCGTTGCCGCGGACAACCTCGTCAACCTGCGCTCGTCGCCCGAGTCGTCGTATCCGCCGTCACTCATCGAGGTGCCGACGTCGCAGGGTGCGCTGACGGCGGTCGTGTACGCCCGCAGCATCGCCGGTCGCCCCTTCGACTCCCACCTGCGCGCTCTCGACTTCCGCCAGTCGTTGATGGCCGAGGCCACGGTGCGAGCGCTGTCAGACACCGTCGACAGTCGGCAATGGGTGGTCGCCGCCCCGTTCGGGTGGGACCCCGGGCCGGCGGCCGGCGACGTCCGGCTCACCGCCGGTTACCACTTCCCCACCGTCGCCCCCCTCGATCTCGCTACCGCCACCTTGAACCAGCCCAGGCCATACCCGGGGCCGATCGCGCCGACTGCTGCGCAGCCTCCAATCCCGAGCGACGTGGTGGCCGCCGTACGCCGGTTCCATGGGACCGGTCGCACCGCGACCGACCTGCTCACGGACAAGTCCGCCGCCATCGTCGACTTCGACCGCCGGCTTGCCTCGGCGGGAACGTCTCAGTGGGACAGACGGCCCAAGCTCCAGCTGGCGCTGGTCCGGCGGGCCAACCGCCTCGCCACCGAGGCGCTGACGAAGGTAACGGTCACGGGTCCGGCGTTCGTTGCCTTGTCGAGCGCTTCGGGTCGTTTCCCGTTGACCGTCACCAACGGCTTGGACGTCGGTGTCACCGTGCGGGTCAACGTCAGACCGGGCAACCCGGCGCTGAAGATCGCGCCCATCGAGCCGCTGCGGCTCGAGCCAGGCGAAAGTGTGGACATCGAGGCGTCGACAAGTGCCGACAGCTCCGGTGTGACGCAGGTACGCGTGCGGCTCGCGACGCTCACCGAGCGCGCGGTCGGCCCGCCGTACGAGTTCGACGTCCGCGCCACCCAGATCGGGGTGGCCATCTGGGTCGTGATCGCGCTGGGGTCGGCGGTGGTCCTGGTCGCGGCGGCGTTCCAGATCATCCGCCGTATCCGCACCACCGGCCTGAAGCCGCGCGGGAGGCCCAGTCCGTGACGAGCGAGTCCTCGGGGTCCACCTCACGCACCCTCAACGCCAGCGCGGTGATGGCGCTCGGCACGTTGGTCTCCCGCGTCACCGGGTTCCTGCGGGCGGGTCTGCTGGCAGCCGCCATCGGGCTGGCGGTGCAGGGCGAGGTCTTCAACGTCGCCAACACGATCCCCAACAGCCTCTACATCCTCGTTGCCGGCGGCGTCTTCAACACCGTGCTGGTGCCGCAGCTGGTCCGAGCGATCAAGAACGACGCGGACGGCGGCGACGCCTACGCCAACCGCATCGTCACGCTCGGTGCAGTGGTGCTCGCCGGTGTCACCGCGGTGCTGCTGATGTTGGCGCCGTACCTCATGCGCGTCTTCGTCGACGGCGCCTACTTCACCGACCCTGCCCTGGCGCAGGAGCGGGAGTCGCTGATCGACTTCGCCCGCTGGTGCCTTCCGCAGATCTTCTTCTACGGCATGTTCGTGCTGATCGGGCAGATCCTCAACGCCCGCGGGCGGTTCGGCCCAATGATGTGGGCGCCCATCGTCAACAACCTCCTCTCGATCGGCGCCATCGCCGCCTACTTGATCCTGTACGCCGACCCGCCGGCAGGCGGCGGCTACACCACCGACCAGGAGATCCTGCTGGGACTGGGGTCCACGCTGGGGATCGTCGCCCAGACGCTCGTGCTGCTGCCCTACCTCCGGGCCAGCGGCTTCTCGATCCGGCCACGGTTCGACTTCCGCGGGACCGGGCTCGGGCACACCCTTCGCCTCGGGTCGTGGACCGTGGGTTTCGTCATCGTCAACCAGGTGGCGTTCTACGTGATGGTCCGCCTCGCGACCGGTGGCGTGGCCGAAGGCGCCACCGGCGGTGGCGGCGGAAGTGGTTACACGGTCTACGCCAACGCGTTCCTCCTCACGCAGGTGCCCCACTCGATCGTCACCGTGTCGTTGGCGACGGCGACGATCCCGCTGATCTCCGGGCTCGCGGCCGACGGGCGGCTCCGCGAGGTCGGCGAGGAGATGGGCCGGACGCTGCGGATGGTGCTGTCGGTGATCGTGCCGTTCGCGGTCGCGCTGCTCGTGCTCGGGCCGGCACTGGCGACAGTGATGTTCAGCTACGGGCAGGCCGCGGGCAACACCGGCGCGCTCGGCAACACCTTGATCGCCTTCGCGCCGGGACTGCTCATGTTCAGCGTCCACTACATCGCGCTGCGCGGCTTCTACGCCGTCGAGGACACCCGGACGCCCTTCTTCATCCAGTGCGGCATCGCGGCCGTCAACATCACGCTTGCCGTCACCTTGACCAGCCTCGTCGCTCCCGTGCACGTCGCACCCGTGCTCGCACTGGCGTACGGCGGCGGCTACCTCGTCGGAGCGCTGCTGTCGCTGAGCATTCTGTCCCGGCGGCTCGGCCGGTTCGCCGGCCGTGACCTGGCGGGCTTCGTGGTCCGAGTGGTGCTCGCTGCCGTGCCCGCGGCAGCCGCGGCCTGGCTCGCCGTCTGGGGGGCCGCAGAGCTGGGGCTCGACGTCGCCAGCAAGCGCGACTCGCTGGTGCTGCTCGCCGTCGGGGGCCTGGTAGGGCTGACGGCGTACGTCGCGCTGGCGAAGCTGTTACGCATCAGCGAGATCGGTCGCATCGTCAGTCTGGTCGCGTCACGTGGCAAGCGCGCGTGAGCCCCGCTGAGCACCCAGTGTCGGGCGTCGGAGGTCCTTTGCTGCTTGCCGTGCTTCAGGTGGATGCATCGCAAGGCGGAGGAGGAGGGCCATAGCGGTGTTCTATGGCCGACGACTCCAACGCAGCGAGGCGCCGCCTGGGGCGCGGCAAGCGCAAAGAGACTTTCGACGCGCGGCACTAGGATGAGACCCTAAAACCTCATTCTGCCTGCACAAGGCAGGTCAACGACGAGACGAGGCGGGAGGCCCGTGGGATCGCACCTGGTCGAGCCCGGTGCCGTGCTCGCCGACCGTTACGTGGTCGAGGATCTGCTCGCCGAGGAGGGTGAGTCGAACTCCTGGCGTGCCCACGACAACATCCTGGCGCGTTCGGTCGTGCTCCAGATCGTGCCTACGTCGTCCCCGCTCGCCGCTGACCTCGTCGATGCGGCCAAGCAGGCCTCCCGCGTCGTCGACCCGCGGCTGCTGCAGGTGCTCGATGCCGTCGACGACGGTGAGCTGACGTATGTCGTGCGCGAGTGGGCCACCGGGCAGTCGCTCGACGTCGTCCTCGCGGAAGGGCCACTGCCCGCCCGGCGCGCCGCCTGGCTGGTCCGCGAGGTCGCCGCGGCGATGGCGAATGCCCACGCGATGGGCCTGGCGCACCGCCGGCTCGCGCCTGACACGGTCGTGGTGACCAAGTCCAGCGGGGTCAAGGTGGTCGGCCTCGGCACCTTCGCGGTCCTTCAGAACGAGACCAACGGCGACGGCATGCGGCAAGACACCCACGACCTCGCCCGGCTGCTGTACGCCTGCCTGACGGCGCGGTGGCCGGGCAGCGCCTTCGCGGGACTACCGGCCGCGCCGACCAAGCATGGTCAGCTGTTGCGCCCACGCCAGGTGCGCGCCGGCGTACCCCGCCCGCTCGACGCCATCTGCGACCGCGTGCTGAGCGAGAACTCGCGCTATGGCGCCCCGCTCACGACCGTCACGGAGGTCGAGGAAGCGCTCAGCGAAGCGCTGGCTCACGAGGGTGTCGGCACCGCCTCGACGCCGACCGCCATGGGCTCGTCGTCCGCGCAGGCGGCACGGACCAGCTTCGACCCGCCACCGGCCCTGCTCCCGCGCGAGGACGGACCTCCCACCGGAGAGCTGCCACGCTCCGTACCGGCGAACACCGGCCGACGGTCCGGACCGCTGCGCCGCACGCTCACGGTCGCCGTCGTGGTGGTTCTCGTCGCAGGTGTGCTGCTGCTCGCGTACCTCGTCGGCCAGCAGGCCACCGACCAGACGTCCGCGAGCGAGCCCACCCCGACCTCCAGCGCCTCGCAGGCGGCACCTCCCGAGCGATTCCAGATCGAGTCGGCCGTGTCGTTCGACCCTCCACCCGGCACGGGCGACGAGAACCCTGACCTGGTCATGTTCGCTACTGACAGCGACCCGAGCACGGCCTGGGAGACGCTGAGTTACGAATCGAACCCCGAGCTCGGAGGACTCAAACCGGGAGTCGGGCTGCTGTTCGACCTCGGCCGCGTCCAGAGCGTGCGCCGTGTCGACCTGGGGCTGCCCACTGCGGGCACTGACCTGGAGATCAGGACCGCACCGGCTGACGCGGTGGTCGTCCCTCCGCCGACCGCTGACGGCTACGACGTGAAGAAGACTCTCACCGGTGCCATGGGCTCCACCAACGCCTCGCTCGGTCAACCGGTGCGGACCCGGTTCGTGCTCGTCTGGCTGACAAAGCTGCCACCCGAGCCCGGCGGCCTTACCTACCGCGGCTCGCTGTCCGATGTCCGGATCCTGGGGTGAGCACGGCGGCGGGGGCCGACGACGCTGCACTGCTGGCCGCACACGTCGCCGGAGACTCCGATGCCTTCAACGAGCTCGTTCGTCGCCACCGGGACCGGTTGTGGGCTGTCGCGCTGCGGACGACCTGCGACCCGGAGGAGGCGGCCGATGCACTCCAGGACGCGTTGATCTCTGCGTTCAGGCGCGCTGAGACGTTTCGCGGCGACGCCCAGGTGACCACGTGGCTCCACCGCATCGTCGTCAACGCCTGTCTCGATCGACTGCGCCGCCGCAGTGCCCGCCCGACCGAGCCGCTTCCCGAGGACGAGGATCGTGCGGCAATACTGGCGGTGAGCGGCGCCGGCGACTCGGTGGCCGAGGCCGGTGAGCGCCGGGTCGACGTGATGGCGGCGCTGCGACAGGTCAGCGAGGAGCAACGCGCGGCCCTGGTCTTGGTCGACATGGAGGGGTACTCCGTCGACGAGGCAGCCCGCATCCTCGACTGCGCTCCCGGGACGGTGAAGAGCCGATGCTCCCGAGGGCGCCGAGAGCTCGCCCCCTTGCTCACTCAGTACCGTCCCGGCACCGTGCCTGAGCGCGCCGATCCGGCCGGGTCTCAGTTAGGTCACGACACCGGGAACCCCGCCTCTGCACCGCACGTCCAACCTCCATCGGCCCTAGCCGACGACCGATCCCCCACCCCGCCGACCACCCAGCACGGAGGCGCCTCCGCATGAACGGCCCCGAGCACCCGCACGTCGATGCTCTGGCAGACCATCACGAGGGTTTGCTGGCAGGCGACGAGCAGGCGGCCGTGCAGCGTCACGTCGCCGGATGCGCGGATTGTCAGCGGTTCGTCGCGCAGCTGGATGAGGTGTCGCGGTTGCTGAGCGCCGAAGGACAGCGACCCGTCACGATGCCGACGTCCGTGGCCACCCGCCTCGAGGGCGCGCTCGCCGGCGAAGCGGCGCAGCGGTCCGGCCGTGTTGCGGGCGACGGCGCGCATCGAAGCGCCGCCGTCACATCGCTGGCTTCCCGGCGTACTCCGGGAGAACGCTCCGGCTCCCGCCGGGTATGGCCGGTGCTCGCCGCGGCCGCTGCGGTCGTGGTGGTCTCGGCGGTCGGCATCCAGGTCATGCAGGGCGGCGGGGGCGCTGATAACGCCGCCAGAGGCGGCGGCAGCGCCGAGGACGCAGTACAGGAAGGAGGAGCGGCGGCTGCGCCCGAGAAGGGCGACACCCCAACTGAGGGCAACGTCAAATCCGAGATTCCGTCATTTCGCGGGACGAGTCCTGCCTCGGTGGCCGCGCTGAGCGCGCTGGCGCGCGACCTGGCGGACGGTAACCCTCAGCCGGCTCTGTCCGTGGTCGGTGTGTGTGTCACCACGACCACGAATGACTTTGGAGCAGCCACCCGGCCAGTGTCGCTCATCCAGTGGCGGGGCAAGCCCGCCATCCTGGAGGTCGACGTCGCTCGGCATCGGCTCGTCGTTCTGGACTGCAAGCTGCCCGGTCGGCGACTCTTCACGACCACGTACTGACGCACCCGTGCTGCGGGAATGATTCCCGCCTAGGATCGGTTGCCGACAGTGCCGGTCTCTCGTCTCAACGAGGGACCGCAGCCCAGTCCCACAAAGTGAGGCATGAGTGTCCGACGTTCGCGACGTCATCATCATCGGGTCGGGTCCCGCCGGCTACACGGCCGCGATCTACGCCGCTCGGGCCAACCTGCACCCCCTCGTGTTCGAGGGGTCGGTGACGGCCGGTGGCGCTTTGATGACCACCACCGACGTCGAGAACTTCCCCGGCTTCCCTGACGGCATCATGGGGCCGGCGCTGATGGACGACCTGCGCAAGCAGGCCGAGAAGTTCGGTGCGGAGCTGGTGCCCGACGACGTCACCGACGTCGCGCTCACCGGCGCGACCAAGATCGTCCGGGACTCGGCCGGGAACGCCTTCGAGGCCCGAGCCGTGATCTTGGCGATGGGCTCGGGCTACCGCAAGCTCGGCCTCGAGGGAGAGGACCGGCTGTCCGGCCACGGTGTCAGCTGGTGCGCCACCTGCGACGGCTTCTTCTTCCGCGACCAGCACATCGCGGTCGTCGGCGGCGGCGACTCTGCCGTCGAGGAAGCCACCTTCCTCACCCGTTTCGGCGCCAAGGTGACCCTGATCCACCGGCGCGACGAGCTACGAGCCAGCAAGATCATGGTCGAGCGGGCGCTCGCCAACGACAAGCTCGAGTTCGCCTGGAACAGCGAGGTCGCAGAGATCGTCGGTGAGCACAAGCTCGAGGGTGTGGTGCTGCGCGACACCCAGTCGGGGCAGACGCGCACTTTGGACGCGACCGGGCTGTTCGTGGCGATCGGTCACGACCCCCGCTCCGAGCTGGTCCGCGGCCAGGTCGAGCTCGACGACCAGGGCTACGTGCTGGTCGACGGCCGCAGCACGGCCACGAACCTGACCGGCGTCTTCGCCTGCGGTGACCTGGTCGACCACGTCTACCGCCAAGCCGTCACCGCCGCCGGCACCGGCTGTGCCGCCTCGCTCGACGCGGAGCGCTACCTGACCTCGCTGTCGGACCACTGACCTACCCTGAACACCTACCCACGCGACCTTCACAGGAGTACTGATGAGCAACCTTCCCGCCGTCACCGACGACAACTTCGCCAGCACCGTGCTCCAGGCCGACAAGCCGGTCCTGGTCGACTTCTGGGCCGAGTGGTGCGGTCCGTGCCGCCAGGTCGGGCCGGTTCTCGACGAGATCGCAGGTGAGCACGGCGACAAGATGGACTTCGTCAAGATGAACGTCGACGAGAACCCGGTCACGCCGGCCGGCTACCGGGTCACCGGCATCCCCGCGCTCAACGTCTACAAGGGCGGCGAGCTCGTCAAGCAGATCGTGGGCGCCCAGCCGAAGGCCGCCCTGCTCAGGCAGCTCGAGGAGTTCATCGGCACCCCGGCCGCCTCCTAGCCTGGCGGCTTCCACCGAGGCGGCTCAGCCGACTTCGGTGTCGCGCGGGTTGAGGCCGACGGGTCGCCCATGCGCCTTGTCCGGGCGGATGGCTCCGATCCACTTCTCCACCGCGACCTCGACTTCGTCCCGCCAGGTCAGCACGCTGCGCAGGTCGAGCCGTAGACGCGGGTAGCGCGGGTGCGGCTGCACGGTCTTGAAGCCGACTGCGGTGAGGAAGCGCGCCGGTACGACACACGACAGCTCGTGGCCTTGCGCGTCGCCGATCGCCTCGATCGCGTGCACCCCGCGCCGCCGCATCAGGTCCTTCACCACGGACTGCACCAGCACCCGCCCCAGCCCGGACGCCGCATGCTGCGGTAGCACCCGGGCGGTCATCAGCAGCACGGCGTCGCTGCTGGTTTGGGCCGCGGCCGGGCTGGCTGCCAACGCGACGTACTCGGGCGGTGCGTACAGCGCGAACGCCGCGAGCTCGCCGTCGACGTACAGCAGCCGCCCACAACTACCCCAGTCGAGCAGCACTGCCGACAACCAGTCGTCCTTGGCCGCGGCGTCGGGTCGTCGGTGCGCGCCCTCCCAGAACACACACGATCGGCACGGCACGGGCAGGTCGCCGACGTTGTCGCCGGTGAGCGAGACGATCCGGCGTCCCACGTCAGCTGTCCCGTCGGTGTTGCCCGGGGCTCGGGCGTTCAACTTCGGGATCCGCGGCCGGTGAGCGCAACGAGTCGACGTACGGCGACGTCGGGCGGCGGCGCAGCAACGAGCCCCGGAAGCCACTGAGGGCGCCGACGCCAAGACCACCGGCCACGCCCGCCACCGCCTTCGCACGCCGGGCACGACGAACGGGGAACTGCCTCATGACCTCCACTGTCGCCTCGACACGTGCCCGAGACAACACCTGACACGACATTGGCTCGCGTCGGCAGCAAGAATGGCTCGCTATGGACGACCCGACGACTCCGGAGCGCTCCCATCCAGCTGTCCGCGGCACCCGCCAGACCCGCCTCGACACCTACGTCGACCGGTACGCCACCCGGACGCAGCGGATGAAGGCGTCGGAGATCCGCGCATTGTTCGCGGTCGCCAGCCGGCCTGAGGTGGTCTCGCTGGCCGGCGGTATGCCGAACATCTCCGGGCTTCCCCTCGACGCCGTGGCCGAGACGCTCGGGGAGCTCGTCTTGGACCACGGGACCCGCGCGATGCAGTACAGCTCCGGCCAAGGCGACCCGCGGTTGCGCGAGCAGATCTGCGGCGTGATGGCCCCCGAAGGTGTCGCTGCGCACCCCGACGACGTGGTCGTCACCGTCGGCAGCCAGCAGGGCCTCGATCTCGTGACCCGGGTCTTCTGCGACCCGGGCGACGTGGTGCTGTGTGAGGCGCCCAGCTACGTGGGAGCGCTCGGTGTGTTCAGCTCGTACGAGTGCGAGGTCGTGCACGTGCCGATGGACGATCGAGGACTGCAGCCCGAGGCGCTGCGGCAGACGATCGCCGCCGTCCGCGCCGCCGGCAAACGCGTCAAGTTCCTCTACACGATCCCGAACTTCCACAATCCGGCCGGCGTCACCCTCCCCGCGGAGCGACGCACACAGGTGCTCGACGTCTGCACCAGTGCCGACGTCTTGGTGGTCGAGGACAATCCGTACGGTCTTCTCGGCTTCGACACCGGCCCGATCCGCGCCCTGCGTGCCGACGACGCCGAGCGGGTGGTCTACCTCGGCTCGTTCTCCAAGACGTTCGCGCCGGGCTTCCGGGTCGGTTGGGTGGTGGCCCCGCACGCCGTCCGCGAGAAGTTGGTTCTCGCGCAGGAGTCGGCCACCTTGTGCCCGCCGACGTTCAGCCAGCTGGCGATCAGCGCCTACTTGACGCGCCATGACTGGCAGGGCCAGATCAAGCACTTCACGACGATGTACCGCGAACGTCGCGATGCCATGCTTACCGCCCTCGGCGAGCACTTTCCTGCGGCCGCGTCCTGGACCCGGCCTGCGGGCGGGTTCTACGTCTGGGTGACGCTGCCACCGGGCCTCGATGCCAGCGCGATGCTGCCGCGCGCCGTGACGGCGCGGGTCGCGTACGTCCCCGGGACGGCGTTCTACGCCGACGGCACCGGCACCACCGCGATGCGGCTGAGCTACTGCTACCCCAGCCCGGAGCGCATCCGCGAGGGCGTACGCCGCCTCGCCGGCGTGATGGCAGCTGAGCTGCAGCTGCGGGAGATGTTCGGCGCCACCGACGCCGGCGTACCCAGCCGTGGCTACTCGAGCCCCAACACCGACCTGACCTGAGCCTTGGGAGGCTGTGACTGTGACACAACGTGTGGTCGTCCTGGCCGGTGGCTTGTCTCATGAGCGCGATGTGTCCTTGCGCTCCGGCCGTCGGGTCGCGGAGGCGATGACCGCGGTCGGGGTCGAGGCGACCGTGCGCGACCTCGACTCCGAGCTGATGCCGTGGCTGCAGCGGGAGCGACCCGACTGCGTCGTGCCGCTGCTCCACGGCGAGGTGGGCGAGGACGGCGCCCTGCGTGAGATCTTGGAGCTGGCCGCGACGCCGTACGTCGGCTCGACGCCGGCCGCGGCCCGGCTCGCGTTCGACAAGCCCATCGCCAAGCAGGTCGTGAGCAAGGCCGGCATCCGCACCCCCGCATCCGTCACGTTGCCCGCCGACACGTTCCGCGAGGTCGGTGCGGCCGCGGTCATGTCCGCCCTCGTCGAGCGGTTGGGCCTGCCACTTTTCGTCAAGCCGGCCCAAGGCGGCTCCGCGCTCGGTTGCACCGCGGTCCGCACTGCCGACGCGCTGCCCGCCGCGATGGTGTCGTGCTTCGCCTACGGGCAGGTCGCCCTCGTCGAGCAGATGGTCGTCGGGGTGGAGTTGAGTGTCCCCGTGGTGGGGTCGACCGACAGCGCCGAGGCGCTGCCAGCCGTGGAGATCAGACCCGACGGGGGCGTCTACGACTACACCGCGCGCTACACAGCCGGCGCGACCGAGTTCGTCGTACCTGCCGACGTCTCGGAGCCGGTCGCGCTGCGGTGCGCGCAGGTGGCCGTGACCTCGCATCAGGCGCTGGGCCTGCGCGACCTCTCCCGGACCGACCTGATCGTCGACGCCGACGACGAGGTCTGGTTCCTCGAGGTCAACGTGGCACCGGGGATGACCGAGACGTCGCTGGTGCCGTTGTCGGTCGAAGCTGCCGGTCTCGACCTCGGACGGCTGATGGCTGGGCTCGCCGCCGAGGCGAGCAGCCGGGGGCACGACTAGAGCCGTGACACGACATCAAGCGGCCGGGGGCCCGCCGACGTCGGTGTCGGTGCCGGCCGGTTCGAAAGGGAACGGCGGCGACACGGCGGGTGCGCGTGTCTCGACCCCAGAACCGGCGCTCGCCTCACCACAATCCTGGTTCGGCGCCGGCGCGGTCGCCTTGCTCGGCCCGGGGCGGCGGAGCACCAGCACGAGGTATGCGGCAGCGGCCAGGATGACGGCCACACAGATCCAGAAGATGTCACGGAAGCTGATCACGCTCACCAACAACGCCCCGACGGCGATCGATGTTGCCTGCGGTGTCCCGAGTACGACGTCGGTGGCCGCCGACACCCGACCCATCAAGCGTTGGGGGGTGCGCAGCTGCAGCAACGTGTTGAACGCCACGATGAAGACCGGCAGGGCGTAGCCCACCACGACCACGCCGACGAAGACGGCGGCCAAGCTAGGAGCGACGGCGCAGATGGCCAGGCCGAGGGCGAGAATGACCAGGCTCAGCGCGATGGCCGAGGTCTCACCGAGGCGCCTGATCACGCGTGACGACGTGACGCCGCCGGCGATGGCGCCGACGCCCTGCACCGACACCACAACCCCTACGTAGCTGGCCGGCTTCCCGAACGCGTCGACCATGGCGAAGACGGCAGACTCCATGAAGCCGATGACGAGCAGAGACAGCCCGGTGGCAAGCAGGGTGTGCGTCAGCACGCGGTCGCTCCTGATGTGCCGTACGCCCGCCAGGAACTCGTCGCGCCAATGGCCCTCCTCGCGCACGGGCTGCTCCTCGCGCACCGGCAGAAAGCCGATGACGACGGCCGCGACCACGAAGCTGGCGGCGTCGACCACCGCCACACCAGCCCCTCCCAGCAAGGTGAACAGGCCCGCCCCCGCCAGCGGCCCCACCAGACGAAGCGCCTCTTTGCTGGTCGACAGACTCGCGTTGGCGTCGACGAGGAGCTCCTCGGGCAGCATCTCTTTGAGCAGCCCGTTCAATGCCGCCGGCAAGACGACGAACGAGACGCCGTACAGAACCGCCACCAGATAGATGAGCCAGACCTGGTCCGCCGAGCGCACCAGGACCAGCGGCAGCACGGCGAGTGCCGAGGCGACGTTGCCCCAGAGGAGGACGGTGCGACGCCGGAGGCGGTCGACGTAGACGCCCGCCAACGGCGCCAGCAGGGCAGGCGCAGCGAGAAAGAAGAACGTAAGGCCGGCGGCTCCGTTGGACCCTGTCAGGTCTTTGACCCAGATCGCCAGCACGATGAGCATCAGGGAGTCACCGGCCATGCTCGCCAGCAGTCCGAAGAAGAGGAACCCGAAACCCGGCTGCCGAAATGCCGCCTTCACTGCCCCTCCTCCGGTGCAGGTCCGGCCGGTACGACCCACGCCATTAGCGCCATCACCCGGGCATCGGGCGGTCGGTTGCTCGGGTCGCGGCGCTCATCGGCGAAGCTGCTCAACAGGTCGCGGAGCTGCGCCCCGATCTCGCCGGCTTCGTGAGCGGTGAGCCACAGACGGGACTGGTGGACCGCCGTCGCATCGCGCCACTCCTCCGCCTCGGCTGCCCCGTGAGCGAGTGCTGTCCGCAGCGTGCGCATCTCACGTTCGAGCGTGACGTCGTGGAGCGCGGTGGCCGTGGCCTCGTCCTCCGCGTCGTCGCCCCAGCTCAGCGACTCCGCCACGACCTTCCAGGGCCGGCGCCGACCCGGACCGCTGGTCGCTTGGCGCACAAACCCGTGCTCGGCCAGCTTGCGGAGGTGCCATGACACGTTGGCCGGCGTCTGCTGCAGCCGTAGCGCCGCCTCACTGGCGCTCAACGGGCCGTGCACCATCAGCAGATCCAGCAGATCCAGACGCACCGGGTGTGCGAGCGCCTTCATGTCGGCCGCGCCGGTCACCCGCCGTCTGCTGATCGCCATTTACCGAAGGTACTCTTTCGAAAGAACTGTTGCAATGGTGCGGTGGGTACCGTGGCCCCTCACCCTGCAGCTCACCAGAAGACGTTAAGTCGACAAAGAGCCTAATCACTAGAACGACCTGGGTTGGCAGCCTCCATCAGCGCCAGGATGCGTTGCAGATCATCGAGTGAGGCGAACTCCACGGTGATCTTGCCCTTGTTCTTCCCCAGGTCGACGCGGCACCGAGTCTCGTAGCGGTCCGACAGCCGGTCGGCGATCTCCGCCAGTCCGGGCGCGGTCATCGTCTGCCGTCGGGTCCGTGCGGGAGTGGCCGGCTCCTCGCCGACCGCGACCAGCTCTTCCAGCCCCCGGACCGAGATTCCCTCGGCCACCACGCGGGTCGCCAACGCGTCCTGGCGCTCACCATCGGGCACCGCGATCAACGCTCGGGCGTGGCCGGCCGACAGCACCCCGGCGGCGACCCGGCGTTGCACCGAGGCCGACAGCTTGAGCAGCCGCAAGGTGTTGGAGATCTGTGGCCGGGACCGCCCGATCCGCGATGCCAGCTCCTCATGCGTACACCCGAAGTCGTCGAGCAGCTGCTGGTAGGCGGCCGCCTCCTCGAGGGGATTGAGCTGGGCCCGGTGCAGGTTCTCGAGCAGCGCGTCGCGAAGCAGTACGTCATCAGAGGTCTCGCGCACGATGGCCGGGATCACCTCGAAGCCGGCGCGCTGCGCTGCCCGCCACCGCCGTTCCCCCATCACGAGCTCGAACCGCTGCGGTGACTGTTGGCGGACCACGATCGGCTGGAGGAGACCTACCTGCTGCAGTGACTGGACGAGCTCAGCCATCGACTCCTCGTCGAACTCAGTACGCGGTTGGCGCGGGTTAGCAACGATCTGCTCGATCGGCAGCTCCGCGAAATGAGCCCCCGCGACGGAGCCGGGCCCCTGCTCGGCGGCTACCTCCTCCATCAGCTCATCAGGCGGCGACTCAGCCCGGTTCGGGGCGCTCGGGATGAGAGAGCCGAGGCCGCGGCCGAGGCCACGTCGTGGGGTGCTCACGCTAGGTCCTCCGTCTGTAGGGCAAGCTCCGTCGCCGCCTCGAGGTACGACATCGAGCCGGCGGAACTCGGGTCGTACGTCATCACTGTCTGCCCGTAGCTCGGGGCTTCGGAGATGCGCACGGACCGCGGTACGGCCGTTTTCAGCACTACCGCGCCGAAGTGGCGCCTGACCTCTTCGGCCACTCCGGCGGCCAGCCGGGTACGCCCGTCGTACATCGTCAACACGATGGCGCCGATCACGAGGTGCGGGTTGAGGTGCTCGCGGATCTGGTCGATGGTGCGCAGCAGCGCGCTGACTCCTTCGAGCGCGTAGTACTCGCACTGAATCGGGATCAGCAGCTCGCGGGCAGCAGCCAGCGCGTTCACGGTCAGCAACCCGAGGGAGGGCGGACAATCGATGAAGACATAATCGTAGGCGTCGTCGACCTCGAGCGACTCCGCCAGGTGCGTGTCGAGTGCCCGCCGCAGCCTGGTCTCGCGCGCCACCATCGGCACCAGCTCGATCTCCGCCCCGGCCAGGTCCAAGGTGGCGGGCACCACGAAGAGCCCCGGCACCTCGGCGCACTCGACGAGCACGTCATCTATGGGAGTTCCCTCGATCAGAACCTGGTAGCTGCCGGGGGTGCCTTCTGCGTGCGGCACCGAGAGGGCGGTGGACGCGTTGCCCTGCGGATCGAGGTCGACGACGAGGACTTTCAGCCCCCGCTGCGCCAGTGCAGCGGCGATGTTGACGGCGGTCGTGGTCTTGCCGACCCCACCCTTCTGGTTGGCTACCACCATGACCCGCGGCTGGTTCGGGCGAGGCAGGGCGCGCACTCTCCGCCCGGTTGTTGTTTCACGTGAAACATCGGCTGCGGTCGCTGCGCCATTTCCGGCGTCACCGGGGTCATCACTGGCGTCATCACTGGCGTCATCACTGGCGTCATCACTGGCGCGCAGGGCGTCGAGCGCCACCGCGGTCGCGGGGGCGTCTTCAGCCGCCTCAGTGGTAGCGGAGACTCCGCTCGGCGTCGTCGGGGGCGATGCCACCGCCCCAGGTGGGGAACTGCTCTGTGGCGCCGGCCATCCCAGGCCGGGCGCGGACGTGCTGGCAGTGCCAGGCCAGCCCAGGTGCGGTGTGACCGCGGACCGATTCACCTTCTCCTCATCCCTGCGCGATGTCGCGGCTCGACTGTATCTGAACCACCGTGGTGGGGGGAGCACCCCGCTCGGCGCCATAGCTCGTGACATCGGCATGTGCGGGGGGAGCCAGGCGGGACAGCAGCGCGGCGTGTTCCGCCACCTCTTCAGCCGCGCGCCCACCCTTGATGGCGACCACCCGCCCAGCGGCTGCGACCAGTGGCCAGCACCAGCGCACGAGCCGGTCGAGAGGGGCCAGCGCACGGCAGGTGACGGAGTCGAAGACGCGCGAGCCGTGCAGCTCTTCCGCGCGAGCCCGGATCACCTCGACGTTGTCCAGCTCCAACGCGTCGACGGTCTCGACGAGGAAGGTCGACCGTCGCAACAGTGGTTCGACCAGCGTCAGGCGTAGATCGGGTCGAGCGATGGCGAGGACGAGTCCTGGGAGTCCCGCTCCGGAACCGATGTCGGCCACCGTGGTGTCGGCAGCGAACGCGGGCTCGATTGCTGCACTGTTGATGACGTGCCGTGACCACAAGCGCGGAACCTCCCGGGGCCCGAGGAGCCCATACGTGACGCCACGCGTAGCCAATAAATCGACATACCGCTTAATCTGTTTATCACCACGGGGGAAGAGGCGGGCGAGGACATCCGGATCCGGCGTTTCACGTGAAACCTCGGACCCTTCCCTCATCGCGACCGCGGGACCGCGGCGAGCCGCGCGTCGAGGGCCGTTAGGCCGGCGAGACGACGACGCATCGGGTCGGCTCCATGCCTTCCGAGGCGCTGTGCAGGCCGGCCTCGGCGATCGCGTCATGGACCACCTTGCGCTCAAACGGCGTCATCGGCGCCAGTTTCACCGGCTCTTGGGTGTCGCGGACTTCGGCGATCGCGTCGTGGGCGAGCTCGACCAGGTTCTTGCGCAGGTCGGCGCGGAACCCACCGATGTCGAGCATCAGCCGGGATCGCTCGTCTGTCTCGCGGTAGACCGCCAGCCGGGTCAGCTCCTGGAGCGCGTCCAGGACCTCACCATTGTCGCCGACCAAAGCATCGAGACCGTCGCCCACGATCGAGACGGCCGCCCGGTCACCTTCGACGTCCATGTCCAGGTCGCCGTCGAGATCGGCGATGTCGAGCAGCTCTTCTAGGTAGTCCGCCGCGATGTCACCCTCGGCTTCGAGCTGCTTGAGCTTCGTCGCGCCGTCGACGTCGCCTGCAGCATCCTCGTGGGCCGCGCTGCTGTCCGAGACGTCGTCGGCCTCAGCCGTCGCGGTTGTCTCGGGAGCATCGAGGCTCGAGGTGGGCTCGTCGGCGGTGGTCGCCGGGGACTCGCTCATCGGGGCACTCCTTGGGTCGTGGGGATCGGGAGAACGCGGCTGCGCCTACTACGTGCGCCTACTACTTGCGCTTGCGTTGACTCCGGGTCTGTTTGCGGGGTTGGGCACGAGGTGGTGGCTTCGGGTCGGTGCCTTCCAGCGTCGCGACCGCGCCACCGGTGTCGTCCGGCCCTGCGGTCCCGGCCGTGGAACCGCCGTGTTTGGCCGCGTCGCGGGCGGCCTTGGCCGCGAAGGCAGGCGTGCCCGGCGTCGGGTTGTTACGGATCACGTAGAACTGCTGGCCCATCGTCCAGAGGTTCGACGTCGACCAGTAGAGCAAGACGCCGATCGGGAACGCGATGCCGCCGACGGCGAAAACCACCGGCAAGACGTACAGCAGGATCTTCTGCTGCTGGGCGTACTGGCCGGTGAGTGCCGACGCGGGCATGTTCTTGCGCATCAACTGGCGTTGGGTGGTGAAGGTAGTGATCGTCATCAAGATCACCAGCGCGATCGTCAAGACCTTGGCCGCCACGTTGTCGCCGGAGCTGGTGAAGGAGTCCGAGATCGGTACGCCGAAGATCTCACCATCACGCAGCAGCCGGGCGAGGTCAGCGGTCATGAACGAGATGCCTTCGCCGTCCGCAGCCTTGTTGAGCGTGCGGAAGAGCGCCAGGAAGATCGGCATCTGGAGCAGCAGGGGCAGACAGGAGGCCAGCGGGTTGGTTCCGGTGTCCTTGTAGAGCTTCATCGTCTCCTGGGTGAGACGCTCCCGGTCGTGACCGTACTTCTTCTGCAGCTCCTTCACCTTGGGCTGGAGCAGCTGCAGGTTGCGGCTGTTCTTGATCTGCTTGACGAACAGCGGGATGAGCGCGGTGCGGATCACCACCGTGAGGCTGACGATCGACAACGTCCAGGCCCACCCCTGGTCGAAGCCGAGCACGCCGTTGTACAGCTTGTGGAAGACCACGAGGATGCCGGACGTGACGTAGTACAGCGGCGTCATGATCCCGTGCCCAAGCGACACGAAGAAGTCGATCACAGCATGTCCTCGCTGATGCCTGAGGGCGCTGGTGCCCGCCAGGAAAACTGAGTCGGCACCGGGTCGTAGCCCCCGGCTGCCCAGGGATGACACCGGCTGACCCGGCGCGCGGCCAGCCAACTGCCCCGGGCGGCGCCATGTCGGTCCACCGCATCCAGCGCGTACGCCGAGCACGACGGGTGGTAGCGGCACACCTGGCCGTAGATCGGGCTGATCACCAGGCGGTAGGCACGCAGCATTCCCATCAGAACGTACCTCATGTCGGCGCTGCCGCCAGTCGCTCCAGACAACGGTCGATGTCGGCGCCGAGCGAGGCGTAGGAGGCGGCGGCCGCCTGCGGAGTGGCCCGGACCACCAGCAGCCCCTCGGGCAGCCGGTCGAGCCGTGCGCGCACCAGCTCGCGCAGCCGGCGACGCACCAGGTTGCGCACCACGGCACCACCGACGCCGCGGCTCACGACGAAACCGACCCGGGGCGGACCAGGCACTGCGGCGCCGGCGACGTGCACGACCATCGTGGCGCTCGAGGCGCGCCGACCTCGGCGTACGGTGCGCTGGAAGTCAGCGGTACGACGCAGGCGGTGAGAAGGGTGGAGCACCGGGTGTGCGCGCGGCTCAGGTGGCGAGCCGGCTGCGGCCCTTGCGACGGCGGCCGGCCAAGATGGCGCGGCCCGCGCGGGTGCGCATTCGCAGGCGGAAGCCGTGCGTCTTGTTGCGCTTGCGGTTGTTCGGCTGGAACGTGCGCTTGCTCACGGGATGACTCCGAGGATCGACGGGGAAATGCTGCTTCGGGCCGCTCCAGGAGATGTCTCGGCCAACCGCTCATCCACACAGAGATAAGTCGACATATCTATGTAGGTGGGACATGGATCTGCCAGGGTTGTGGACATGCGGCACAAGCCGACACTGAAGCCGACTTACCCACGGTACGGGCTCGCGCTGCGGCGGGTCAAACTCGCGCCCCCACGAACCCGCCCGACGGCGAACCGCCAACCCTCGCAGCGGATTCGGCTCCGCAAGCGACCGACACGCGCCGACGCGCCGAGGCGGCACAGAGATTTACGACCACCTGTGGAGAACCGCTTGAAGTGGCATGCTGATTGTTGTTAGCGTCCCGTCGGCACGATGTTTTTCCCCGCCGCTTCCTCGGCGCCTCGCGCACAGCCGCCTTTCCGGTGCACCTCAATGTGCACAGCCTGTGGACAAGTATGTGGACGCAGCTCCGCTGTCGCCCACGCGGGCCCGACCGAAACACCATGGGAGTGAGAAGCCGCGATGACTCAGGGCGCCAACCTCGTCGACGTCTGGCGGCACATCGTCCAGGAGCTCCCGGCAAGTCATCGCGCCTGGCTGGCGGCCTCGCAGCCCGTCACCCTGCACGAGAACACCGCGATCGTCGCGGTGCCCGACGACTTCACCCGCAGCCAGCTGGAGACCCGGCTACGCCCACGCCTCGAGCACGCACTGAGCCAGTCCTTGGGTCACCAGGTCCGCCTGGCGGTGACGGTGGACACCTCCCTGGTCGACCCGGACGCCCCGCTGGCTGACGACGAGCTCGACCATGCTGACTCGCTGGGCCCGGTCCTCGCCGAGCAAGCGCCCGCGGTGGCGCACACCGACGGAGCCGACCGGATCGGGCACCCCATCCGGGGCGGCAGCGTCAAGGACACCCGGCTCAACCCGAAGTACGTCTTCGAGACGTTCGTCATCGGGTCGTCCAACCGCTTCGCACACGCGGCAGCCGTTGCGGTGGCCGAGGCCCCGGGCAAGGCGTACAACCCGTTGCTCATCTACGGCGACTCCGGACTGGGCAAGACCCACCTGCTGCACGCCATCGGCCACTACGTCCGCAACCTCTACACCGGTGCCCGGGTGCGCTACGTCAGCAGCGAGGAGTTCACCAACGACTTCATCAACGCGATCCGTGACGACCGGGCCGCTGGGTTCCAGCGGCGCTACCGCGACGTCGACGTGCTGCTGATCGACGACATCCAGTTCCTCGAGGGCAAGATCCAGACGCAGGAAGAGTTCTTCCACACGTTCAACACGCTGCACAACGCCAACAAGCAGATCGTCATCACGTCCGACCGGCCGCCGAAGCGGTTGGCAGCTCTCGAAGACCGGCTGCGTAACCGGTTCGAGTGGGGCCTGATCACCGACGTGCAGCCCCCTGACCTGGAGACCAGGATCGCGATCCTTCGCAAGAAGGCGGCCACCGAGCGGCTTACCGCGCCGCCCGACGTGCTCGAGTTCATCGCCAGCAAGATCCAGACCAACATCCGCGAGCTCGAGGGCGCCCTCATCCGGGTCACCGCGTTCGCCAGCCTCAACCGGCAACCCGTCGACCTGACCCTCGCCGAGATCGTGCTCAAGGACCTCATCCCCGAGGGGGGCGAGCCCGAGATCACCGCGGGCGTCATCATCGCGCAGACGGCGGCGTACTTCGGGTTGTCGATCGACGACCTCTGCGGTACCAGCCGTAGCCGGGTGCTGGTGACCGGCCGGCAGATCGCCATGTACCTGTGCCGCGAGCTCACCGAGCTGTCGCTGCCCAAGATCGGCCAGCAGTTCGGCGGGCGCGACCACACCACCGTCATGCACGCCGACCGCAAGATCCGGCAACTGATGGCCGAGCGCCGCAGTGTCTACAACCAGGTCCGCGAGCTCACCAACCGCATCAAGCAGCAGGCACGGCAGCAATGACCGGCCCGTCCCAACGGTCCCACACATCCTGGGGACAAAGTTGTGGACTCCGATCCACCAACCCTAGGTTTCCTGTGCACGGCTGTGGATACTCCGGGCGCCCCGCTCCGGTCGTCCACCGGACGCCGCTGCGGCCAGCCAGCTTGTCAACAGCCCCGCACTGCCAACCCACCCCCGATGACCTGCGGTTTTGCCTGTTGTCCCCAGTATCCACCGTTGCTATGGCGACAACGGGAATAACCTATGGCTCCCTTCCTTCAACACCTCTCGGGTGCTCAGGTTGGGGACAACCCGCTCGCGTTCGCCCCACGTCTGCCCTTCGGGTGGCCCGCGTGGGAGGATGCACACCCACCCGGACCGGACACCTGCCGGTCGTGCTGACCGTGTTCACTGCGCAGCGCCGTGAGCAGCATGCAGGAGGCATGGCATGAAGTTTCGCGTCGACCGCGACCTGCTCGCCGAAGCGGTCGCCTGGACCGCCCGCAGCATCCCCACCCGACCGGGGACGCTGCCGCAACTGGCGGGGATCTTGGTGGCGACCGGCTCGGACGGACTGACCCTCAGCGGCTTCGACTACGAAACCTCGGCGCGCGTCACCGTCCCCGCCGATGTGGCCGACGACGGACAGGTCCTCGTCTCCGGTCGGCTGCTCGCCGACATCGCGCGGGCGCTGCCGCCGCAGCCGGTCGACGTGACGCTCGACGCGGCCAAGCTCTCGCTCACCTGTGGCAGCTCGCGCTTCAGCCTGCAGACCATGCCTGTCGAGGACTACCCCCAGCTCCCACAGATGCCTGCTGTCTCCGGCACGGTGGATGCCGACGTGTTCTCCGCGGCCGTCTCCCAAGCAGTCACCGCAGCCGGGCGAGACGACATGCTGCCGGTCCTGACCGGGGTGAAGTTGGAGATCGACGGATCGACGCTGTCGCTGCTGGCGACCGACCGCTTCCGGTTGAGCCTGCGCGAGCTGCAGTGGAACCCGAACCAGACCGACCTGTCCGTGACGGCGCTGGTCCCCGCGCGGGTGCTGGCCGAGACCGCGAGGTCGTTGACGTCCGGAACCGAGCTCAGCATCGCGCTGGGGCAGGCGGACGGCGGCGAGGGGCTGATCGGCTTCGAGTCGGTGACGGCGGGAGGTCAGCGGCGTACCACGACCCGCCTGATCGAGGGCGCCTTCCCGAACGTGCGGCAACTGTTCCCGAGCACGTCGGAGATCACGGCGCAGGTCGAGGCGACTGCCCTGATCGACGCCGTGAAGCGCGTCTCGCTGGTGGCGGGCCGCAACACCCCCATCCGGCTGTCGTTCACCGAGCAGATGCTGAGCCTGGAGGCCGGCAACGGGGAGGAGGCCCAGGCGTCGGAGTCGCTGGAGGCCGCCTTGGTCGGGGACGACATCTCTATCGGTTTCAACCCGGCGTACCTGCTCGACGGGCTCAACGCCGTCACCGGTTCGCATGTGCACATCGCGATGACGCAACCGGCCCGGCCGGCTTCCTTCGCGAGCATGGCCACCATCGACGCCGACCCCGACCTCGACTTCCGCTACTTGCTCATGCCGCTGCGCATGCAAGGCTGACAGCAACGACGGCGCCCCGCCGGGGTCGCCACCGGGGCGGCCGATCCGACCGGCGTACGAGCAGGAGCAGGGACCCCTCGAAAGGAGCCAGCATGGACATCGGCCTGATCGGTCTGGGCAAGATGGGTGGCAACATGCGCGAGCGGTTGCGGCGCGACGGGCACACGGTCGTGGGTTACGACCGCAACGCTGACGTGAGCGACGTCGGAAGCCTCGAGGAGCTGGTCGAACGGCTGCCCAGCCCCAAGATCGTCTGGGTCATGGTCCCGGCCGGTGACCCGACCCAGGACACCGTCAAGGCGCTCGGTGAGCTGTTGAGCGACGGTGACGTGGTGGTCGACGGAGGCAACTCGCGTTGGACTGACGACACGGTCCATGGGGAGCTGCTCAGCGCCAACGGGATCGGGTTTGTCGACTGTGGGGTCTCGGGCGGAGTGTGGGGTCTCGACAACGGTTACGCGCTGATGTGCGGTGGCGAGGCGGACGACGTCGCGAAGGTCCAACCGGCCTTCGACAGCCTTCGGCCGGACGGGGATTTCGGTTTCGTGCACGCCGGCCCGATCGGTGCCGGGCACTTCTCCAAGATGGTCCACAACGGCATTGAGTACGGCATCATGCAGGCGTACGCCGAGGGCTACGAGCTGCTCGAGAAGGCCGACGTCTGCGAGAACGTCACCGAGGTCTTTCGCTCCTGGCGTGAGGGCACCGTCGTACGGTCGTGGCTGCTCGATCTGCTGGTCGCCGCGCTCGACGCCGACCCCGGGCTGTCCGACATCGCAGGCTACGCCGAGGACTCCGGCGAGGGCCGGTGGACCATCGAGGCGGCGATCGACCACGCCGTACCCATGCACGCCATCACCGCCGCCCTCTACACCCGCTTCCAGTCGCGCCAGGACGAGTCGCCATCGATGAAGGCGGTTGCTGCGATGCGCAACCAGTTCGGCGGTCACGCGCTCAGAGCCGGTGGCGCCCCTGGTGCCACCCCGGGCGCGGACATCGACGAGGCGCCGTGAGTGCGTGCACGTCTCGCTGCTGGAGCTGACCGACTTCCGTTCCTACTCCGAGGTGGGAGTCGACCTCGCGGCCGGGGTGACGGCCTTCCTCGGGCCCAACGGGCAGGGCAAGACCAACCTCGTCGAAGCCGTCGACTACGTTGCCACCCAGTCCTCCCACCGCGTCTCCAGCGACCAGCCGTTGGTGCGGTTCGGTGCCGACCGCGCGGTGGTACGGGCCGCGGTCCAGCGCGACGGCAGGCAGGCGCTGATCGAGGTCGAGATCAACCCGGGCAAGTCGAACCGGGCGCGGCTCAACCGCGGAGCGCTGCCGCGAGCGCGGGAGGCACTCGGCATTCTGCGCACTGTTGTGTTCTCACCGGACGACCTGGCACTGGTGAAGGGCGACCCGTCCGAACGGCGGCGGTTCCTTGACGACCTCCTCGTAGTGCGGCAGCCCCGATATGCCGGGGTGCGCAGCGACTACGACCGGGTGCTCCGGCAGCGCAACACACTCCTCAAGTCGGCGGGGGGCCGGGGGAGCACGCGCCGCAACGAGACGGCCCTGTCCACGCTCGAGGTGTGGGACGCGCACCTGGCCCGGACAGGGGCGGAGCTGCTGGCCGCCCGGCTGGAGCTGGTGGACGACCTCCGCCCCTACGTCGCCCGGCACTACACGGAGGTGGCGATGACGGTGCCGAAGCCGGACCGGGGCAACGAGGTGGGCGTTGCTTACAAGCCGTCGTTCACCATCGACGACGCTGTCACCGACCGAGCCGAGCTGGCCGCGGCGATCCTGACCGAGATCGGCGTACGCCGAAACGACGAGCTCGACCGCGGGGTGACGCTGGTCGGTCCGCACCGCGACGACCTCAGCCTGATGCTGGGCGCCTTGCCGGCGAAGGGGTACTCCAGCCATGGTGAGTCATGGTCCTTTGCGCTCGCGCTACGGCTGGCGGCGTTCTCGGTGCTGCGGCGTGACGGCGATGACCCGGTGCTGATCCTCGACGACGTCTTCGCCGAGCTCGACGACGCGCGCCGACACCGGTTGGCTGAGCTCGTGGGCGGCACCGAGCAGGTGCTGGTCACGGCTGCGGTGGCGGCGGACGTGCCGACCGAGCTGATCGACCACCGGTTCGACGTACGTGAGGGGACGGTGACCCGTGCCTGATGCTCCGGACGAGCCTGCCGCCGCAGACGAGCCTGCGGCCCGGCACGACCCCGGCGGCCTGGACGCGGCGCGGGCGGTGGCCGCCCGCCTTCGAGCCGCCGTACGGCGCCCCACCACTGGCCAGCGGCGTTCCCGGCGCGACAGCGAGCTCTCGGGGGCACATCCCGACGGTCGCGATCCCGCCCAGCTGGGGTCACTGGTGGACAAGCTCGTGCATGAGAGCGGGTGGCAGACAGATGTGGCCGTGCATGGTGTGTTCGCTCGCTGGGCCGACATCGTCGGTGACGAGGTGGCGAGCCACTGCACACCGCAGAGCTTTGCCGACGCGTCGCTGACCGTACGCACCGATTCGACGGCCTGGGCGACGCAGCTGAAGCTGCTGGCGCCGGACGTCATCAGACGGCTCAACCAGGAGCTCGGTCACGGCACCGTGCACTTCGTCAAGGTCGTCGGTCCTGATGCCCCGTCCTGGCGGCGCGGAGGCCGCTCGGTCCGCGACGGCCGAGGTCCGCGCGACACCTACGGCTAGCCGACTGACGCCAGGGCGCGCGAGTCAGGCAGCTGCCTATCCCCTTGCTCGTCTGGAGGCCCGCAGAGACGATCTGGGGGAGTCGGCGACGTAGGGGGACCTCACGTAGGGGCTGGTGATGCCTCCTGTCACCGCTCGCGGGCCGTTCGGGGCATGTTGTCGTCGATTTCGGCGTCGATACTGTGGACCGCGGGGCCGGAATCGCCACAGGTTCGCCTATACTCGGGTAGACCACAATGGCCGCAACACCATCGGCAGGCTTCGCCTCGGCGGAGTTGAGCATCAGTCGCTCCACGTACCGATGTGCGGCCTTTGTGCTGGGTGGAGGCAGTGAGTCATCACCCGCGATCGAGCCCCCCGGCCCGGTCGTGAGACCAGACTGTGGAGGTTGGCTGCGTGACGCCCGACGACCAGGTGAACGATCAGATGCTGCCGGGTGATACCGCACCCGAGGCAACCAACGATCCGGTGGTCTCCAACGACGCAGTCGGTGCCGACTCGACGTACGGCGCCTCCGACATCACCTTGCTCGAGGGACTCGAGGCCGTGCGCAAGAGGCCCGGGATGTACATCGGGTCCACGGGTGAGCGCGGTCTGCACCACCTGGTGACAGAGATCGTCGACAACGCGGTCGACGAGGCGCTGGCCGGCTACTGCGACACGATCGATGTCACGATCCTCGCCGACAACGGGGTGCGCGTCATCGACAACGGTCGCGGCATCCCGACCGGCATCCACCCCATCGAGAAGATCCCGGCCGTCACGCTCGCTCTGACCGAGCTGCATGCCGGCGGGAAGTTCGGGGGAAGTGGCTACAAGGTCTCAGGCGGCCTGCACGGGGTCGGCAGCTCCGTGGTCAACGCCTTGAGCGAGCGACTCATCGTCGACGTCAAGAACGACGGTTACCGCTGGACGCAGTCGTTCACGTTCGGCGTCCCGGACGCGCCGCTCGAGCGGCACGAGGCCACCGACGAGACCGGCACGACGATCACGTTCTGGGCGTCTGACGAGATCTTCGAGACGACCGACTACTCCTTCGAGACGATGGCGAGCCGCTTCCGTGAGATGGCGTTCCTCAACAAGGGACTGACGATCGTCGTGCGCGACGAGCGGCCCGAGCACACCGCGGGCATCGCCGACGCGGTGGCGGACAGCACGATCAGCGCCGAGGTCGATGGTGGGCGCGACGGCATCAGGCGTGACCAGTCCGGCGGGATCGAGCGTCAATTCCTTTACAAGGACGGCCTCGTCGACTACGTGCTCTACCTCAACTCAACCAAGGATGCGGCGCACAAATCCATCATCGCGTTCGAGGCGCACAACCCCGAGGTCGGCATGAGCCTTGAGATCGCGATGCAGTGGAACACCAGCTTCACCGAGTCGGTCCACACCTTCGCCAACACGATCAACACCCACGAGGGCGGCACCCACGAAGAGGGCTTCCGCTCTGCACTCACCTCGACCGTCAACAACTGGGCGGAGGAGTGGGGCCTGATCAAGAAGAAGGAGGACCGGATGTCCGGCGACGACGTCCGTGAAGGCCTGACTGCCATCGTCTCCGTCAAGATGGCCAACCCCCAGTTCGAGGGCCAGACCAAGACGAAGCTCGGCAACACCGAGGCCAAGTCCTTCACCCAGAAGATCGTCAACGACCACCTGGGCGAATGGTTCGAGAAGAACCCGGGTGAGGGGCGCGACATCATCCGCAAGTCCATCGCGGCGGCGACCGCACGGCTCGCCGCCCGCAAGGCGCGCGACCTCGCCCGGAGCCGCAAGGGACTGCTCGGCGGCGGAGGGCTGCCGGGCAAGCTGGCCGACTGCCAGTCGACCGACCCCTCCGAGTGCGAGGTTTTCATCGTCGAAGGTGACTCCGCAGGCGGCTCGGCCAAGGGTGGCCGTGACCCACGTGTGCAGGCGATCCTGCCGATCCGCGGCAAGATCTTGAACGTCGAGAAGGCGCGGATCGACCGGGTGCTGGCCAACACCGAGGTGCAGGCGATCGTCTCCGCCCTCGGCACCGGCATCCAGGAGGATTTCGATCCCGCCAAGCTGCGCTATCACAAGATCGTGATGATGGCCGATGCCGACGTCGACGGCCACCACATCCAGACGCTGCTGCTGACGCTGCTCTTCCGCTTCATGAGGCCGCTGATCGAGGGCGGCTACGTCTACCTCGCAAGGCCGCCGCTCTACCGGCTGAAGTGGAACAACCCGCACCCCCACGAGTTCGTGTACTCCGACCGCGAGCGTGATGCCTTGATGGCGGCGGGTCGCGAGGCGGGCAAGAAGCTGCCCAAGGACAACGCGATCCAGCGCTACAAGGGGCTCGGCGAGATGAACGCCTCCGAGCTGTGGGAGACCACCATGGACCCCGACAACCGGGTGCTGTCGCAGGTAACGCTCGACGACGCCGCCCAGGCCGATCTCATGTTCTCGATCTTGATGGGAGAAGACGTGGAGCAGCGCAGGTCTTTCATCCAACGCAACGCCAAGGACGTCCGGTTCCTCGACATCTGATGAGCGCCGCGATGCACGCACGTCGGCCGCGTTGTCGTCGCTCGACGGGCCGCATCGCTCAAAGCCCGCCTTCGCTCCTCCGCCTTGCCAGCGCACGCACCTCGCGACGCTCATAACGGAAGTGACACATGACTGAGAACATCACCCCCGACATCCCGATCGGCGGCCGCGTCGAACCGGTCGAGCTGCAGACCGAGATGCAGCGGTCCTACATCGACTACGCGATGGCGGTGATCGTCGGCCGGGCGCTCCCCGACGTACGCGATGGGTTGAAGCCTGTGCACCGGCGGGTGCTCTACGCGATGTACGACGGCGGCTACCGGCCCGACCGCGGCTTCTCCAAGTGCAGCCGCGTCGTCGGTGACGTGATGGGGCAGTACCACCCGCACGGTGACACCGCGATCTACGACACCTTGGTCCGGCTGAGCCAGCCGTGGGTGCTGCGCGCACCGCTCGTCTCCGGCCAGGGCAACTTCGGTTCTCCCGGCAACGACCGCGCAGCCGCGATGCGCTACACCGAGTGCAAGATGGCTCCGCTGGCGATGGAGATGGTCCGCGACATCGAGCAGGACACCGTCGACTTCCGGGCCAACTACGACGGCCGCAGCGAGGAGCCGATCCTGCTGCCGGCCAGGTTCCCCAACCTGCTGGTCAACGGGTCCGCCGGGATCGCGGTCGGGATGGCGACCAACATCCCGCCTCACAACCTGCGTGAGGTCAACGACGGCGTCCAGTGGGCGCTGAGCAACCCGACGGCATCGCGCGAGGAGCTGCAGGATGCCCTGATCGAGAAGATCTTGGGCCCGGACTTCCCGATGGGCGCCCTGATCGTCGGCACCCAAGGGATCGAGCAGGCGTACCGGACCGGGCGTGGCTCCGTCACGATGCGCGCGATCATCGACATCGAGGAGGACAACAAGAACCGCGTCTGCCTCGTCATCACTCAGCTGCCCTACCAGGTCAACCCCGACAACTTGGCGTTGAAGATCGCTGAGCTCGCCGACTCGGGCCGGGTGCAGGGGATCGCCGACGTCCGCGATGACTCGTCGTCGCGAACGGGGCAGCGGCTGGTCGTCGTGCTCAAGCGCGACGCCGTCGCGCGGGTGGTGCTCAACAACCTCTACAAGCACACGGAGCTGCAGCAGAACTTCAGCTGCAACATGCTCGCGCTGGTCGACGACGTGCCCCGCACCCTGTCGATCGACCAGTTCATCTCGCACTGGATCGCCCACCAGATCGACGTCATCCAGCGGCGTACCCGCTACCGCCTCCGCGAGGCGGAGAAGCAGGCGCACGTCTACCGCGGTCTGGTCAAGGCGCTCGACGCCCTCGACGACGTCATCGCCCTCATCCGGCGCAGCCAGACCACCGACGAGGCCCGCAACGAGCTGATGACGTTCCTCGACATCGACGAGGTGCAGGCCCGGGCGATCCTCGACATGCAGCTGCGCTCACTGGCGGCCCTCGCGCGGCAGGCGATCGTCGACAGGCTCGAGGAGCTCGAGGTCACGATCGCCGACCTGGAGGACATCCTCGGTAGTGAGCAACGGCAGCGCTCCATCGTCAGCGACGAGCTGACGGCGATCGTCGACAAGTTCGGCGACGAGCGGCGCAGCCAGATCATCCCCGCCGACGGCGACCTGTCGATGGAGGACCTGATCCCCGATGAGGACATCGTCATCACCATCACCCGCGGTGGGTATGCCAAGCGCACGCGGGCCGACCTCTACCGGCTGCAGAAGCGTGGCGGCAAGGGGGTGCGAGGTGCAGCGCTCAAGGGTGACGACCTGGTGGAGCACTTCTTCTCCTCCACCAACCACCACTGGTTGCTGTTCTTCACCACCGCCGGCCGGGTCTACCGGACCAAGGCGTATCACCTGCCGGAGTCGGCTCGCGACGCCAAGGGAGGCCACGTCGCCGGTTTGCTGTCGTTCCAGCCTGACGAGCAGATCGCCCAGGTGCTCGCCATCCGCGACTACGAGTCCGCGCCGTACCTGGTGCTCGCGACCCGCCGTGGACTGGTGAAGAAGACCCGGCTCACCGACTACAACTCACCGCGCCAGGCCGGCGTCATCGCGATCAACTTCCGCGAGGACGACGACGTGCTGATCGGCGCGCGGCTGGTCACGGCCGACGACGACCTGCTCCTGGTGTCGAAGAAGGGCCAATCGGTCCGCTTCCGTGCCGACGACTCGCAGCTGCGTCCGATGGGGCGAGCGACGTCCGGTGTCACCGGCATGAAGTTCCGAGCCGACGACGAGCTGCTCTCGATGGAGGTCGTGCCATCCGACCCGGCCGAGGATGCGCCGCAGCTGTACGTCTTCACGGTCACCGACGGCGGATTCGCCAAGCGGACGAGGGTCGAGGAGTACCGGCTGCAAGGGCGCGGTGGAATCGGCATCAAGGCGATGAAGCTCCCTGACGCCCGCGGATCACTTCTGGGGGGCATCGTCGTCACCGACACCGACGAGGTCATGACCGTCCGGGCAAGCGGGCAGGTGACGCGCTCAGCAGCTGCAGACGTTCCGGCCAGGGGACGTGACACCATGGGGGTGAAGTTCGTGTCGGTCGGCGGGTCCGACTCGGTGGTGCGCATCGCTCGCAACACCGAACGGGAAGTTGACGCCGAGCTGCTCGATGGGGCCGACACTGGTGACGGCGCCGCCGAGGACGGTTCTCCGGAGCCGTCCACCGAGGTCGATGAGACGGTGTCGGCTGAGGTCGACGCTGACCAGCAGGAGGGACAGCCCGAATGACCAACTCCCGTGACGACCAGCCCCTGGCGCCGCGGCGTTCCTTGGGCAAGACCCCGGGAAGCGGCCGGGTGGCTCAGCCCTCGGCACCGAATAACCAGCCGTCGGCTGCGCGTTCGGTGACCGCCCCGCCGTACGGCGGCACCGCGCACCAGACGCCCACGTCGTCGCCTACGTCGTCGCCCTTGGCAGACCGGGCGTGGCCGGGTCTCTCAGCGTCCGGCTCTGCTCAGTCGACGCAGACGGCGTCGGACGAGACCGGGCGCAGCGAGGCTGTGACCACCAAGCCGGACCGCAAGGTTGACCGCAAGAGCTCGGGGTCGAGCACGAAGACACGCATGATGCGGCGCGCGAAGCTGCGACTGCTTCGGGTCGACCCGTGGTCGGTAACGAAGGCGGCGTTCTTGTTGTCGATCGCCTTCGGCATCATGTGCGTGGTCGCGGTGTTCTTGATCTTCTCGATCATGAGCACCGCCGGCCTCTGGGACAGCATCAACGAGACCATCCAGGGCGTGCTCAACCAGAGCCCCGACGAGGCCTTCGACATCAACGACTACGTCGGCATGGACCGCGTGATGGCGATCACGATGCTGATCGCAGCGGTCGACGTCGTACTGATCACCGCGCTGGCCACCCTCGGTGCGTTCATCTACAACATGTCGGCATCCTTGCTCGGTGGCATCGAAGTGACGCTGGCGGAGGACCTCAAGTAGGGCCTCGCCGCTGCCTCGTTTCGTCCGAAGCCGTTTGGGGCGGGGAAAGCGGATGGGGTAGCCTGCCTCGGCGACATCCCGTACTCGCGGGCCTATAGCTCAGACGGTTAGAGCGCTTCCCTGATAAGGAAGAGGTCAGAGGTTCAAGTCCTCTTAGGCCCACGGTCCACACCCAGCCCAGGGGGCAACATGCTGAAGAAGATCCTGACCATCGCCGCCGTCGGTGCGGTCGCCAAGGTTGTTCTCGACAAGCTCACCGGCAGCAACGACGCCGACCTGTGGGCAGAGGCAACCGACCCGGTCGACCGGGCCCGGTAGGCCACCCCCGGTCCCCTTCGGACCACTGGGGGACGTGGCGCAATTGGTAGCGCACCTGCTTTGCAAGCAGGGGGTTGAGGGTTCGAGTCCCTTCGTCTCCACTCGGATGTCTCGGGACATCGGAAACCTCTGACCTGGAACATATTGCCGGGAGCACTCTGCATTCAGCACTCCTCAGGTGGAGGGCCAGCGATTCCTTGAGACCCATATTGGTCTCATAGACCAGAGTGTGGTCTCAAGCTTTCGCCGCGCGTCGCCCAGCAAGCCCCACCAAGACGGTCAATGGTCGACCTTGCGGCCCGGACTGGCTGCGATAGTTGGATTGAGCCGACGGTGCGCGAAATGACGGGCTTGGCGCCCCTTCGACTGTGAACTATAGTTGGCACATGGGTTGAGATCGTCAAGAGTGCGATCTTCGACCGATGGTTACGCAAACTGAAGGATCGGCGAGCCGCTGCACGCGTCTTGGTGAGGATCGACCGTCTTGACGCCAGCCAGGACCGCGACATTAAGGAAGCGCATCGGATCGCCGAGGAGTGGAAGAACGATGAGCAAGACGACTGAGGCGTTCAGTCCCTACGACAGTGCCGACTACCTGTCTGGCATGGAGGACGTCGCCGCCTACCTTGAAGCCGCCCTTGACGAAGCCGGCGACGACCCCACCGTCATCGTGCAGGCCCTCGGCACGATCGCCCGCTCCGGCAATGTCAGCGAGTTGGCGCGCCGAGTCGGCATGAGCCGCGAGGGCCTCTACAAGGCACTGTCGGCTGACGGCAACCCGAGCTTCGCGACCATCATGAAGGTCGCCAAGGCGCTCGGTCTCAAGCTCCATCTCGAGTCCGTCGCCTAGCGCCCGTGGCGAGTCGCCGGTCCGCAGATCCGGCGTTGGTCGCGCTCGACGCCCGTGCGCCACGACCGTTGGGTTTGATGTCGTCTCCACCCAAGTTCCGCGGCTGTTTCGGCTGCGTGGCGTAGCACGCACTAACTAAGGGGCTGGTGTTTCCCAGTCGGGCGGCAGATCGAGTACCTGCCAGTTCAACGGCGGTTCCCAGTCCGCCCACGACTCGTCCCACCATTGCGAGCCGCTACTCAACATCTCGACGATCTGGCTGCCGGTTGCTTGAATGGCGGCGGCTTGCTCGGCTGAGTACCGCCCCTCGGCGACTCTCTCCTCGAACAGCTGCTCGTCCTTCACCACCCAATCGCCGGAGGATGGAACCCAGTAGTCCAGCTCATGGTCGAGGGTGTCGAAGCCGCGGTCGTATCGCCTGATGGGGTCCTGAAGATTGATGTACCAGCCGGAGAATTCTCTCCGCGAACCGCTCCAGAAGAGGTCGACCGAGTAGGCATCGCCGGGGCGATGCAGCATCAACTTGCCGTGACCGCGCCAGGCGCTGAAGCCCGAAGTACGCCAGGGATGCTCCCACACGGCGAACGGCCAGTCAGGGAAGGCCAAGCGCGAGCCCTCAGCGAGGTAGACGGCGAACAGGTCGTCAGTGTCCTCGACGACGTACGCCGAGAAGCCGATCCACAGATGCCCATGCAGGTATTCGCGACGGACCACCTGTTCTCCGAGAGACCACCGCTTCGTAGGCACCGGGGCAAGCCTGCGTGCGCTCGCTAGTCTGAGGGCAGTCGACCGAGGAGGCACAGCTATGGCAAACCATGTGGCCGCGGCAGAGACCGAGATCAGCGCCTCACCCGCACAGGTGTGGGCAGCGTTGACTGAACCCGAGCTGATCAAGAAATACATGTTCGGCTCGCAGGTCGAGACCGACTGGCAGCAGGGCAGCCCCATCGTGTGGCGGGGTGAGTACGAAGGCAAGGCCTACGAGGACAAGGGCGAGATCCTCGAGATCGAGCAGAACCGACGGCTGAAGATCACGCACTTCAGCCCACTGAGCGGCCAGGAAGACGTGCCCGACAACTACCACACGTTGGTGTACGAGATCGATGAAAACGGCGACACGACGCGGCTGTCCCTCAGCCAGGACAACAATGCGAGTGAAGAAGAGGCCGACAAGGCGACAGGCACCTGGGAGATGGTGCTCGCCGGCATCAAGGAGGTCGTCGAGCGCGGCTGACAGGGCGTGGCGGTCGGCGTACACCGGTTCTGGTCGGCCGATGGCAGACTGGCGTCGTGGACCGGCAGCCCGTTGACGACGCGCTCGTGAGGCGACGCGCCGGCGTTCGGTGAGTCGTTACCTCACGCCGCGAGCCCTCGGGCTCGCCGTCGTCGCTGTGGTGCTGATGGCGGCAATGGTCCTGCTCGGCCGGTGGCAGCTGGGCACGTACGACGAGCAGCAGCGCACCGCCGCCGAAGCCCAGCTCACCCGCGATCCGGTGCCGCTCGACGATGTCGTCGGGCCGGACGAACCCTTCCCGGCCGACGGGGTGGGGCGGCCAGTGACGGTCTCCGGTGAATACATCGCAGCCGAGCAGCTGTACGTCGACGGCTTCAGCGGCGCCGAAGCGCGCTACACGGTCGTCACGCCGTTGCTCACCGACTCGGGCTCGGCCGTTCTGGTGGTGCGGGGGGCGGCAGCCGAGCCTGCCGCCGACGTACCCGCAGGCGAGGTGCACGTCACCGGCGCGCTCGAGCCCGCGACAAGTGAGGGCGCACCGCTCGATGCCAACCGCGTCACGGACGGGCTTCGCGTCTCGGCGCTGGTCAGCGACGTCAGCGCCGACCTTTACGGCGGCTACGTCGTCGCAACGTCCGCCTCGAGCTCCGGGCTCGAACCTGTGCGTTCCGATCCGCCGGCCCCTTCGCGGTGGGAAGGCGTGCGCAACCTGCTGTATGCCCTGCAGTGGTGGCTGTTCGCGGCGTTCGTCGCCTTCATGTGGTGGCGTGTGGTCAACGACGAGACCGCCACCTGGGTGGACGACCAGGTGGGATAGCGTCCGCAGCGTGACAGGAGCCCTGCTGCGCTACCGGGTGATGGCCTACGTGGTCGGAGTGCTGCTGATCGTGCTGATCGTCATCGGCGTACCCCTCAAGTACGTCACCAGCGACGGCGCCGATCCCCAACAGGTCGGCGAGTGGATCACGACGTACCTCGGGATCGCCCACGGCTGGTTGTACATGATCTTCTTGGTGATGGCGGCGCTGCTGGCGCGCAAGGCACGCTTTCCCTTGGGGTTCACGGTGCTGGTCCTGCTGCTCGGCACGGTGCCGTTCCTCAGCTTCTACGGCGAGCGCCTGGCCACCGGGCGCGTCCGCGCGACACATCCCGAGGTCGTCGGCTCAGGGCGGCTCGGCCCCCGCATAAGACGAGGCACGCCCGACCGCTGACGGTCAGGCGTGCCTCAGCGGCGTACGACGAGGTCGATCAGACGTCCTTCTTCTCCACAGGCTGGTCCGGGGTCGTCGGCGTCGGCGACTCAACGGTCTCCTCGGTCGGGAACGGCGCTGTCGGAGCAGTGTCGGACCCGTCGACCGGGCCGGCGGTCTCAGCAGCGGTCGTCGGCGTCGACGAGGCGGCCGGCGTCGAGGGTGGCGTCGGGGCAGCCGCCGGACGCGGCGGCGTGCTCGAAGCGGAGTCGCGGCTCGCGGTCCAGGCCGGGTCGGCGTCCTTGCCGGTCAGCTTGTTGTAGAGGAACGCCGCGGCGCCACCCAGTCCGAGCAGGAGCACGAAGTTGCGCAGCTTGTGGCTCTTCTTGCGCTGCTCGACGATGCCGGCACGCTCGGCTACCTCGCGTCCCTTGCGGCGGCTGGTGGCCACCGCCCCGGCGACCACGGGCGCCATCTTGCTACGGGCGTCGTCAACGGCCGGTGCCAGCCGGTCGCGGGCGTCCTCAAGG
>JAABUS010001124.1_pt1 | contig 61035 bp, 58 predicted proteins | sample 5560161 | NCBI WGS metagenome assembly JAABUS01 (sample SAMN10711885, study PRJNA513376) | rock metagenome | isolation source: Antarctica rocks | place: Antarctica: Victoria Land, Trio Nunatak nord | collected 2016-01-04
CCAATAATTTTTTCCCCCCCCCCCCCCCCCCCACCAACACATAAATGCAAACCCAACCCCAACCCAACCCCGCAACGCCAAAACAGAAGCAAGAGAGAGAAAGATCGACTCCATTAGCAAAACATGCAAGAAAATAATCGTCAAGGTGGGTATATGGCACCCCCCCCCGAAAGCCGGAATTCCGTTCCTCGCTGCCGTTGCTGCATCATCGCCGTTAGTTTATTTTCTTTGCAAGGGGGGGGGGAGGGCAAAAAAGCTGGCTGGCTGGCTGGCTGGCTGGGTTTTTTGAAAAGGGAAATCAGGATAGACAATAAAGTGCGAGCGTACTGTGCTGTATGGGCGTGGTGTCATAGGTAGGAGGGAAAATTTTCTCGGGGGGATGTTTTGGGGGACTGGGTATGAGGGGGGTTGTTTGGGTGGTCGGTTGGGAGAGATGTATATCGGGTTGTATTGATTTTTTTTTGGCGTTTGTTGGGGGGTAGGTGGGGGTGGGGAGAGAGGGCGTTTGGATGGTGGATGGATGAAAGGATGGATGGTTTGGGAGAAGGAGATGGTGTAGGTAGGAGATTAGGAAAGGTGATGTCGATGGGGGTGGTTGGATGTTTGGATGTTTAGAGAGGGGTGGAGCTTTGCGAGATTAGGACTTTTGGAGGGCGGGGAAGCTGTGGAGTTGGTTTTGGGGGGGGAGGGGGTGGCTTTGCGAGGTGGATGTGATAGTGGGAGGTGGGAGATTTTTGTGTGGGTTTGAGAGACGATTGATTGGTAGTGCATGCATGAATTGACTAAGTTCCCAACTCTCGATCTTTTTTGAGTTGGATTGGGGCAGATTCCCGTCTAGATCGCTAGGTCTAGGTGTCGAGGTCTAGGTGATTGGGTTAGTGTCGTTGTAGTAATGGAACTATTCATCAAATAAGCATACATGACTTAAGCTCGATCATCCTTAAGGTTACTTACTTCTGAAAGCAGTTGGTTATCGGGAGATACTGTACTGGCTGATGCAGAAGCGCGGGTTGCAGGCTCGGTTATCATAGTGGTGGAAGTAGGGGTTGGGAGACAGGCACTGCAGCCGGTGTTGTAGTATGTTGCTGTGTTGTTATCGAATCTGTGACTGTGAGTTACTAGTATTGATTTGGTGGGTGATAGTGAGGACTTACTCCAGACATGAGAAGCAGACGTCATCCATATAATTATTAATTCCATTGACAGGGATGCTAGTGTTTAGATCAAGAGATGGTAGAGTCATTGGATCCAAGAGCGACATTTCCGATATTGATGCCAGCGAGTCTGATATGTCCGAGTCCGATGTTTCCGAATCGGATATCCCTGAGCTTGAGACTTCTGACCTCGATTGATTAGAGCCTGAGAGCTTCGAGGCTGGATCGGTAGTGAAGGCTGGTTGGCAGAGGAGCCATGAGGGATCTGAAGGATGCTGGTTGTTGAGATGTTTGTTTGCCATAGCAGGATCGCAGATACTGGGAGCTGTGGGGATGACCTGAGGGCGCACACGATCATCGAAAGTCGGTCGGAAACCTGCATCCTGCATGCCAGACGTAGAAGTGTCTCTACGCGTCTTCGTTGAGGTTGTAACAGTATGGAGAGGCGATCCGGTGCTAATATCGTTGACGTCCTCATGAAGCATTTCCTCTCGAACGATCATCGTGTAATAAGTCGTACCATTTATTTTCGGACAAGCGATAGTGTGGACGAAGGGTGTGGCTCCACAGTTTGCTATCTTCTGCCAGATTTTAAGTTCATCAATACAATCCCTGGTAAGATAGTATTCAAAGAGCTTCCCTGCATGGTAATTTGCGTCTTCCACATACTTGTAGTATCTCACCGGGCCAGTCTTGGTGCCAGGATCCAGGCCGTAGGAAGTTAGTTGGGAGTATAGTCCGTAGAAGCTTTCGGGCATTTTGATGGTCAAAACTTATCGAGATGTGTGGAGAGAATTCGTATTGGAAGAGATATTGAAAGCGTCTTCGAGGCAAGCATTTTTTGAGATAGAGAGCTTTGTTCGATTCAAGGAAACAGGAAAAGCGCCATGAGTCTGAATTGAGGAATTTTATGATGGGAAGAAGTGATCGGTCTTTCTGTGACCAGACATTTTAGGTGAATAATTCATCCTGTACCATCACTGCTCTACCGAGCCTCTTTCCAAAGGATAGACTGAAGCTTCCCAGCCGAGCAATCTTGAACATGGTCTGTCCGTGAATGCCGCTGTTTCCGTTGGTTGTAACTCGTTAGCTTGATATTCATTCAATATGATATTCATCGTTGACTACGCTGAGGCATGCTCTGGACGGGTTATGCTCGTGATCTAGGTTATGCTTCGAACAAGGTCCTGCTGAGAGCCAACACGTGGTAACTGATGGAAGTGCCGTCTAGCTAGAATTGGACCCAGGAACTGGGATTGATGACAGCAAAGACCCCGATAACATTGACACGGAAGTCTCTCATAGAAGGTGCCTCCCATCGAAGGTTTTCAAATCAAGCTTGCTTATATCCACATCCTCGAACATCCGGACCTTTAGACTGTCAGAGTTATCGCTAGATGGAGATGGGGTAGCTGATGGACAATCTCACATTCACTGCCAGCACATCACCATGGAAGATTTCCCTTAACGTATCATGAAAATCAATCATGAGTGACGAACCGCAAGTGGGGCAGAACATATGACTTTTATCTCCTCCTTTGAAATGGTAGTCCTTCATGTGGTCCTTGCCAGAGTGAAAGACGATATCGTCTCGAAGCGGGTAAACATTCAAGTAGCCGTTCTTGGTGCATATGGTGCAATTGCAATTCATGGTTTTCTGGCTGTCGAGGGCAGGAAGCTTGCACTTGTATTGAACGGCACCGCAATGGCAGCTGGCCTCGTGCCAGATCTTCTCCGGGGTTTCTGATGTTGCCATGGTGTACCTTTGGCCAAACTAGATGGGTTGGTTTTGATAGGAGATGTATGGACACGGAGGAGGAGAGACACAAGAACGGAGAAGTCTTCAGATGAACGGGGGGGTCTACAGAGTCATCTGGATGCGCTGAGGTGTACAAGGAAATGGTTGCCTGGAAGTTCTTACCTTAAGCGATACATTGTACGGGAGATTTCTTAGCCGAGACGCTTATCGTGCTGCATAAGGGCAGCCCCGCAGCGGCCGCAGACGTGCCGCCGCTACTTGCATAGATGATAGGCCAAAGTTGTACTGTACTCGGGCAATAACCAGAAGCTTGAACGTCAGGGGTTGTTTCTACTCTTAACGCTGTTGGGGACAAATTTACCAGCTCTAACCAAATACTAGGTACTCTATCCAGCGTCACATGACGAAAGGAGCTAAAAGCGGATCTGATAACGGAAGCTGGCGCTTGTAAGCTATCTGAGCTAGTACTGTATGGTATCGAAGCCCCACATCAAACAAGCCTGCTATTCGTCATTACGGAGGTATAGAAAAACTTCGTTCTTCGTGCCATGAAAAATGAAATATGGAGTGAAACCATTTTTGTAAATATCAGATGATGTAACATGATTTGCCTAAAGATAACCTGTGTGCAGTCCCAGCGTCTTGTAGAATATATACTGTAACCTTCAATGCTTGAGCATCCGAGCAATTTCTATCTGAAAATTCTCCTCACTGAAGAAATGACAGGGGTGCAATTCCCCGCACAAATTCTCCATGATAAGGATCAAACGCATATACGAGATGTGGATGGACACTCGTCTATCAGCTCATACGAGACACGATATGGGGTGAAGAATATAGAAGCCATCAGCCAGACACGGACCAGGTGGTCTTTGATCTCTGCCTATGTCGGGTGAGCAAAGAAAGAGTTGATGTTGGTTTCTTGGCTTGCCCGGCCTTTGTTTTGTGGCTCTCTTGTGCATGTCATTTGAAGCCAAGCGCCTCTCTACTAATTCCCAGCTCTCTTCACAGTCGGTTCGATCTAAACCTTTACAACTAAACTTCTGCAGCATTTTCCTCCTAGCATTCTTCACCTCTCTGGAAGGTCAAACGATGGTCAATCTGATAGTCACAAAAAGCGCCTTTCAACCCACTCGCTCGTGGCCACAGTTTTTGTAGTACAAGGCGTCGTTAATGGTGAGCCCAAGAGTTCGAATGTAATTATGTTAGACCCAAACAGCCTAATCTGATTCAGTATAGCCGTTATTAAACCACCAATGGTGAAGATTGCCAATGTTTTTGGACGTCACGAAGCCTTTTCATTTAGTATTTTGTTATACGTAGTTGGATATATCCAGATGGCCGGCTCAAACAACGTCAAGACTTTCGCCTCAGCTCAGATATTCTATTCAGCCGGTTTCACTGGTTTGCAGACCCTTCAACAAATTTATATCGCAGATACGAGTGATCTCCTCAACAGAGCATTGGTCTCAAGTCTTTCCGACATTCCCTTCTTGATTACTGTATGGGCTGGTGCATCAATTGCGAGCAGCCGGATGGAGCATACGACTTGGAGATGGGGTATGGAATATGGACTATCGTTCTACATACCTGTGGTCTTTTACCGTTAGCCCTTACTCTATTTCTCAACGTGAGGAAAGCGGCTAAGCTGCATTTCCTTCTACAAAGCCCTTGGCAGGGCCAGACGTTTCTGGGAGGAACAAGGAATATATGGTATGAAATAGATGTCATGGGCTTGCTGTTGCTCTCTGCTGCCGTCTCGTTGATCCTCATTCCTTTGACATTGGCTGCTAAAGCAAAGAGTGGATGGCATAATGCCAGTGTTATCGTCATGCTGGTCGTTGGCTGCGTATGCCTAGTCGTTTTTCCCTTGTGGGGAGTCCTCTCGGAAACTTGCCCCGCACCCATATATTTCATCTCGACTTTTCACCAACCGTACCGTACTCTCAGGCTGCGCCATTGGCTTTTTCTACTTCTGTAAGCTCTCCATGCTTTCCGTACAACTCATCAACCTCAAGCACTCACCACTGCTCTTCGCCTCTAGCGGTCTTCTATACCTCTATCCAGCCCTACTTCTACTCCTACCTGCAAGTTGTGCAAATCGACTCCGTCATCGCTGCTTGCCACATTACGCAAACCTTTGCCTTCACGTCCACGGTAGCCGCTATCATCACATCAACTATAATCAAATACACTCGCCACTACAAATACTTCATCACCGCTGGTGCTGCTATATACCTCCTTGGCATCGGTCTCATGATCCGCTATCGCGTCGAAGGCTCTTTGACCTCGCAAATCGTGGGTACGCAAATTGCGGTTGGCATCGGTGGTGGTATGCTCAACGTGCCTGCACAACTGGGTGTTCAAGGATCTGTCAGCCACGATGATGTTGCTGCCGCGACCGCGATATACCTGACAATTGTGGAGATTGGCGGGGCAGTGGGTTCGGCGATTTCCGGTGCAGTCTGGACGGCCAATCTGCCCAAGAAGCTAGCATTATATCTGCCTCCGGCTGCAAAGTCGGACGCAATTCTAATTTTCGGAAATCTAACTCTCGCGGAGTCGTACAAAATCGGTGGTCCTGAAAGGGTGACTATCAATCGCAATTATCAGGAGACCTTGAATATTGTGTTGTTTATCGCCGTCTGCCTCTCTGTGCCATTGATACCGCTGAGTCTGTTGATGAGGAATCACAAGTTAGATCAGGTGCGTTAACCTCGGCTGACGTGAAACCCCATGCAAAGAAGACAATGCTAATGCATTCTTCCTGAAAATGGATCAGAAAGTCAAAGGCAACGTCATTGGGAACAGTCAGCGGAGAAGAATTGCGCAGCAGTGCTGCCTGCTGCTACGCCGTCGAGTTCGGGATATGCCATGAGGAGATTACGAAGAGGAGTGGCGCAGGGGGGCAATGGTAAAGTAAGTGAAACTACTATAGCAGGAACAATAACCATGAAACGGAAAAGGAATGACTTACTGATCAAGGGTTCTTCCTGACATGGATATGTCCATAAATATAAAATTTCCCAGGAACCGGATAGTCGTAAGAGATTTTCGTAGATCTGACTTGAGGACCTGTTTTTCCCGCACATGGCCAAGCAATCTGGATCTATGATGAAAGCAGGAAAAGGTAATGAGCTCACATACTTAAACCTCCGAAGCGTATTGCAAATTGCAAATTGCAGTAAGCACCTTATCCTCGACCAGCATTACCCTACAGCCTCAAGCCCGCTCCCCGCCCGGGGATCCGCTTCGGGAGGTAGGTACAGGCCGTTCAACGTGACAGGCATGATGCGTTCGTTGCATGAGAAATCAAAGTAGAAGTACCTTCATACTTCACCAGGCCTCAATCCCAACTTGATCGTTAGTCACCCATAGAGTAAGCGATTACCGTGACAGACGGACGACACACGACAGAACGACGTCCACAAGTAGCCTTATCGTAGCACGCAAAGAAAAGTCAAAGAGAGAAGAAGAAGCTCCCTCCTCACGGAATAGAAGAAGAATGTTGGTCGAATGTAGTCGCCGCTTCGTCGCTTGAATCGCTCATTTCGTGCTTTTGGAATCATCTATACTTGTAAAGCGAGAACGGTAAATCGGGGCAGCCTATCAGCGATTGTTTTTCAAAGGTCCTTTCCTAGGTCTATAATAACACTGCTTGAACTGGGCGAACAACTGATGCGAGTCCTGCATTGGGTAGCCTTTGGTACAGTATTCAACTCTAAAAACCCTTTGGGTCGCGTGTGGCCGCTAATCATTCGCCGTGCTGGATGCGCCAGTTCGCACAAGGTCCAGGGCTTGATATGCCATTCAAAGGCATTGCTAGTATTCACCTTAAAAGGCTATTTACGTATACAGGGTCCATTAGCCATTGAATGATTGATTGACTGGAGAAAAGAAAGCGTGTAAGGCAGAAGACCCAAAAATCCCCGAGGGCCAGAGTTCTGGTTTCTGGCGCCAACCGTTTTCCCGAGAAAAAGAGAAAGAGGGAAGGATCTAGTTCTAGCAGGGATCTGGATGTTGGCTCTCGGGGAAACTTTGAATACACCTCAACTACTCCGTACTACAGTACTCTCCCCCAATAATACATACAACCGTACAATCTTCTTATCCCTATCCCTATCCCTATACCCCCCCCCCCCCCGATGAATACAGATAGGAATTAGAACACCAACCCCACGTCTCTCTACCAACCAAGACAATAGACTCGGAGAAGGGGAATCCTGTGAGAATCATCACGGCAAACCGTCGAAGCACCGCCGCAGGTAGTAAGCGGAGGGAAGGGCACCCGTCTGCGCCAGGCGGCGAAGCGTGTTGTGCACGGTACTCTTAAAACCTGCGTGGTCGACCCGCTGCTCCAACTACCTACTACTACAACCTGTCAGTCGCATCTCTCTCTCTCTCCTATCTATCCTCTTCCGCCCGTTCGCGATTGCTGCAAGAAAAAACTGTGCAAGTGTCTAACTCGGGTGCGAGATCTGCAGTGAAAAGAAAAGGCCAGCTACTGGTTGTAACGAGGGTTTGTGCTTCTGTGTGATTTCAAGAAACTTCCTATTTCTGCCGCAACAGAAAAGAGAAACCTCGACAACTAGTTTCCAGACACGAGCACACTCCTCCACACGCCCTTTAAACCCTCACGTTTGTTTGGCCTGGCCACCAACAATAAGTCCTTTGCCTCCGCTGCTGTGCCGTCTCTGTTGAGCTAGATTGCCAATCATATAAAATCACTGGGGCTGCATAGAGCTGTTATCCAAAGCTGTTGAACTCTTTGGTGCCAAATACCCACGAGTCTGAGTGCGTAGTGAATTATTTAGGATTACGTCGGTCAATATGGTTGTAGCAACCATCAAGTGGGTCCCCCCCCCTCCTCGCCTGATCCCCCGGCCTTCAACTTCAGCAGCTTTTCAACCACCTCCCACAGCAAGTATGAGGCGTCTCAGGACTGACAAGACATTCATCAGGTGTGTCGTAGTGGGCGACGGTGCTGTAGGAAAGACCTGTCTTCTGATCAGCTACACGACCAACAAATTCCCGTCTGAATACGTACCCACTGTCTTTGACAACTATGCCGTTACTGTCATGTAAGTCCCTTACCCCCTCCATCACCCTCACGATCACCACGACCGGCCCTCAGCTTCCCCTGCAATCGCTGGCCCTGACACTCAACTCGCGGCTTCTTCCTGCCCCTGTGCAGCACCTCACCTCATCGATCACCAAAAATCACATCAGCTAACCAACCCCGCTCACCCCCAGGATCGGCGACGAACCCTACACGCTCGGCCTCTTCGACACCGCCGGCCAGGAAGACTACGACCGTCTCCGCCCGCTCTCATACCCGCAAACCGACGTCTTCCTCGTCTGCTTTAGCGTCACCTCCCCCGCATCCTTTGAGAACGTCCGTGAGAAATGGTTCCCCGAAGTCCACCACCACTGCCCCGGCGTACCCTGCCTCATCGTCGGCACCCAGGTCGATCTCCGCGACGAGCAGCAGGTGCGGGATAAGTTGCAGAAGCAGCGCATGTCGCCCGTTCGCAAGGAGGATGGCGAGCGCATGGCCAAGGAGTTGGGGGCCGTCAAGTACGTCGAGTGCTCGGCGCTGACGCAGTACAAGCTCAAGGACGTCTTTGATGAAGTGAGTCTTTCTTTTCTTCCCATGCCGCTATTTGGTTCCCCCACTAACCACCACCCCCACCACCACCAGGCCATCGTCGCCGCCCTCGAACCGCCCCCCCAAAAGAAAAACAAGAAAAACCGCTGCGTCATCCTATGATGACCATCGCTCCACCTCGCCTATTAGAAGAAATTTCTCGCCCATTTCCCTATTCGGAGCTCGGTGTCAAGGCGGAAACCTGGTCTAGGGGATTAGTTCTTTCGCTCATGGGGGGCTGGTTAGTAAAGGGGAGCTTTTGATCGATGAGACTGACTGGCATAATGGCATTTTGGTGCTCTCTCTCTCTCGGTCTCTCTCTCTCTCTCGGTCTCGGTCTCGTGGACTACTTGCACGTGAATGAGAAGAAATTCGCTTTGCAGATGTGGGTTTTTGATCTCTTTGCGAATGAATGGTCTTGTGCTTTTTGGGTATGTATATATATATTTTTCTTCTTCTTTTCTATTTTATCCGTCTTCCATCTCATCATCCCTGAGATAGATCAGCCTTTTCCTTTCCTTTCTCCAAAGTCCTTTTTTCTTTCTTGGACAGGAACTGCTCACCCTTCTTCCTCGTCTCCTTCGCTCTCCATCTTTCCTCTCCTCCAATTTCCCTCTTTCATCTCCTCCATCTCACATCTCCGTCTCTAACCGGCACCCCAACACGCCCTACTCGCAGGGGCTCCAAACCGCCAACGCGTCTATTGGTGCGAGCTTTGTAGCTCCCCGAAACACCCAAGTAGAGCTTTATTGCCCGTCTTTCTTGTCCTAACAATCGGCACTTCCTTCAATAATCCGCCCAAACAGCCAGACCAAAAAGGCCCAAACGCATGAGTTGGTGATGGGAAGTGCGGCCCTCCCTCTTGTCCTGCTGTGTCCAGCCACGGCGCAGCCATAGCACCATTACTGGTTGTTACAGATGTTGTGCCCGCTGGCGGAATACTCTTCTTGGCGCCCTGCTGTGTGGCCAGCTGCGGGGGCCGCGGTTTGTGAAGGGTGATTTAAATGGCGGTCGCCACGGGTGGGCGGACCCAGGAACGAGAGAGAGAGAGCTGGAGGAAAGAGAGGGGAGGGTGAGAGCGAGCAAGAGCAAAATGCAAGAGCAGAAAGCAACGGGTATGTCGCCACATCTCTCCCTCGCGCCGTGAAATCTAACTGACTGAAGCACTTTCGTCGAGGACCCGGATCAGCAGGAGTTTTTTTTGTTGGTTTGATAGCTAGGGTTGAGATTAAAGATTCGACGCTTGTTCTGTGGGAAAGAGGGGGGGGTATGTGATTCTCGCATGGCGGAATACTCTTCTTGGTGGGCCTGCTGTGGCCAGCACAGCAAGCGAAGGCTGTCGGGATCTTTGTCAATCGCTTTCTCAATGTCAAACGGCTTCCCGGGATCTGCTGTGGCTGGCACAGTGTCCAAGTCTATTGAGGATTTCCTCGCAGAACCACGCTGGTTCATGCGGATAAAATCTGGGCCAGCCCCCGGTGAATACGCTCCTCCAATTTCCACGCTCGCATTCTGGATGAAAATCTTCGTGTTCGGTGTGATGTAGCGCCATTCAGGTATTGTTTGCAGACCCACGTTCGACATTGCCCATGCAATGCACGAATGCTTCCATGTACCCTCCTCTCCACTGCGCCTCCCAGGACACGGGCAGGAACCAAAGGGTATGTAGGTAAGGCTTTCCGGCGCGCCTTGACATTTCCTTGACAATCCCAATTGGCTTGAGCTTCGCTTCGAAGCTAAGACCCAGTGAGATTTTCTTGCCAGTTTGCATGTACTGTTCTCGCATGGCGGAATACTCTTCTTGTCCTGCTGTGTTCAGCAGGGTCGGCAAGGGTCTTGTCATTTGGCTGACGGGCCCTTTGAAGAAGTACCTCAAGTCTCTCTTTTCGGGTACCGGCTCGTGGGGAATCGCTGGCGGTTTGTGTGGACGGTCCACGAGCCAAGAGCGAGGGCGAAAGCGAAGGTCCAGGGCAAGCAAGAGCCAGAGCGAGAGCGAAAGCGAAAGCGAAAGCGAAAGCGAGAGCCGGAGCGAGAGCCGGAGCGAGAGCCAGAGCAAAAGCCAGAGCAAAAGCCAGAGCAAAAGCGAGGAGCCAGAACAAAAGCGAGGAGCCAGAGCGAGAGCCAGAGCAAAAGCTAGAGCAAAAGCCAGAGCAAAAGCGAGGAGCCAGAACAAAAGCGAGGAGCCAGAGCGAGAGCCAGAGCGAGAACCAGAGCAAAAGCCAGAGCAAAAGCCAGAGCAAAAGCCAGAGCCAGAGCAAAAGCGAGGAGCCAGAGCGAGAGCGAGAGCAAAAGCCAGAGCAAAAGCCAGAGCCAGAGCAAAAGCGAGGAGCCAGAGCAAAAGCGAGGAGCCAGAGCAAAAGCGAGGAGCCAGAGCGAGAGCCAGAGCAAAAGCCAAAAGCCAAAAGCGAGGAGCCAGAGCGAGAGCCAGAGCAAAAGCGAGGAGCCAGAACAAAAGCGAGGAGCCAGAGCGAGAGCCAGAGCGAGAACCAGAGCAAAAGCCAGAGCAAAAGCCAGAGCCAGAGCAAAAGCGAGGAGCCAGAGCAAAAGCGAGGAGCCAGAGCGAGAGCCAGAGCAAAAGCGAGGAGCCAGAACAAAAGCGAGGAGCCAGAGCGAGAGCCAAAGCGAGAGCCAAAGCAAAAGCCAGAGCAAAAGCCAGAGCAAAGCCGGTGAGGATTTCCGACATCCCCATCGCACGTAGCACGTGACAGTGCAAGATGCTCGATACGCTGCCGTTAGGAGCATTTTGTGCTTCCTTTGCCGTTCGTTCTGCTCCATTCCAAACACCCAGGCCCTGATCGAGGGGCGAACAAAGAGTCGAATTTTCGAGCCTCGTCGTAAACTGGGAGGCCCATGGTCTTGGGCTTAGAAGGGGAGTAGTCGTGGCCCAGAATGACTTCCGCCGCGTAAAACTTGGCTACAGGGTTTGGAAATCTCTTTTCTTCCAGTGAGTCCATGTACAGGACTGACAACAACAGCAATGCTGGATACACCAGCAAGGACCAAGACCAAGACTGATTGATGAGAAATTCTGAAAATTCAAACACGCGTGGGCTTGGGAGACTGAAGGCTCCTTGACAGGCTTCCGATGGGGTAGCCTTCTTGTTTCTCTTGTTTTTACCTGCGGATCCAAAGCGCGTCTTCCATTGCGATCTCAACGGCATATCCAGCCACATTTTAGCCCCAAATGGGGATTCCATTCCGGTTGCCAAACTGAAGAAAACAAGTCTTGCAATCGGTGTTCGTGGCCGGCAGCGTTCTTGGTTCCAGTACCCGTTAACGAGAAGCAAATATGTCTTTGACTGGTCTGCAGTCTCTAAAAGAATATTATCCTTGCCAATCTACTACATCGTGCCCTTGTCTTTGGTAGGAGCATGCAAACGGCTGATTCGGGTGGATTCGTCCATGTCACCAGCTCGTTATTAGGTACGTGCTCAAGGCGTAGACCTCCCAATTTACAACATGCTCTGATAAGCAACTTCAGAGTCGTACTTGAGTTCGCCAATCTCAGCCATGGTATATGTTGCAACCAGTTGTCCACCATGTAAGACCCTATACCTCGGGGGCTATTCCTCTGAACTATCAGGGATCGAGTCCAGTAGTAAGCTTCAATGGAGGTCCATGGTCCGGAAAGCTATCACGTATGCCCTCTCTGTTTTTGGGCTTGCGATGGTATTATGTACAGCAAGGTGCGCAGGATTTAATTGACGAAGGTTGGACACCTCGTCGTCAATCTGAGACACCAATTCGCGTGAGGAGCCAACGATCTTGCCATAGAGTCGAGACTCGATGATTGTAAGTCGTCTTGCGAAATCGGCAGTATCGATATCACGGAACTTGAGCTTCTTCATGTTCTTCGGCATTATTGGCGTTGGCGTTGGCGTTGAGGTGCTAGTGGTTTGATGCTTTGTGCTTCACAGATGCGTTCTCGTCAAATGGTCCTTCGAAAGTCGCAGAAGCTCCACGCATCAGCTTGCTGTCGTCCAGGCTGTGCATCCAATGGGAGCCCACGGTATTTCCTTCCAAAAAGACAAGACTTGATAATGGGCATGAGAAAGTGAACAAATGAACTTCCGCACTTCAGCGCGTCAGAGTACCGTCTTGGCTTCCTGGTAGTGCCACTCTTGTGGTAGTGGTACGTGGAGGTATATAACCAGCGTTGTCTATTGGCAATGCATTCGAACAGCAGGTGAGAGTACTTGTCGTGGCCTCCGGGACTGCTAAAAGCAACCTATCACTGCTATATCACCTCATCAATGAACACACCTCAGCTGCTGCAGTTTTACGTCTTGCTCAGGACGATTTTAGCAAAGCGAACGTACGAGAGGCATATCACTCTATTAATTCTGTTCATATCTGCTCTTTGTATGTTACTGGTACTTGAATAGGTGCTAAGAAGAGTGCTAAGAAGACCCCAGGATCTGATACAACTCGCCTCTCTGGAAGGCCTCTTAGCTTATGCTTCGGATTCGTGCTTTCTTGCCCTCCAGGGATTGACTATCGACACGGCGATGCGATGTTAAAAGCAGAACGGTACCCACAGGTGCCCTCGGACCTTTAGCTGCAGAAAGAAATAGAGCTTCGCGTTCTTCTTCTTCTTCTTCTTCTTCTTCTTCTTACCCTCCTCCTTCTTCTTCTCCTCCAGTTTCTTCTCCTTCTCCTCCTCCTCCCCCTCCTCCCTCAACCCAACAACAAACCCACACGTCCTGGGCGGACCCAGGAACGAGAGTAAAGATCTTCTTCCTCAACCAGACAACAAAGCCACGCGTCCTGGGCGGACCCAGGAACGAGAGTAAAGATCTTCTTCCTCAACCAGACAACAAAGCCACGCGCCCTGGGTGGACCCAGGAACGAGGGTAATGATAAGCAAATAAGCGAATATCATCGTGAAATTGACGCACTAATGCGCTATAGGAGCCAAGGCAGTAGGTTTGATCTTGCCATGGAGTCGAGGCTAAGCTGTCTTGCCAACTCGGTAGCATCAATATCCAGGAACTTGAGCTTCTTCATGTTCTTCGGCATTATTGGTGTTGCTGTTGAGGTGCTAGGCGCAGGCACCCATCTCTTCGCGTTTGTGTCCTGGCCTCGGAGCCTTAGCTCAATCGCTGCCATCAATGGCCCAGATTCTGGGCTGCAAATGAGCAGAATAATCCGCAATCCTCTTCTTTAACCTTCGCCTTGGTTGTCTGACAGGCCCGTTGAACCCGGCTAAAGGCAATTCGGTCCATCCGCAGTCCCTACCCAAGCAATCGCGTTTGATGAACTGAGACCCTTGAAATCGCCTCTGACGTAAACAGTGTTTGTGTCCTCATTGCAGAGAAGAATCCGGACCTGTCCCGAGAGTCCAGTAAGAGGGCTAACCTTGGCCTGGGTTGGATCAAACATCGCAACGCTTTGTGCCTCTATCCCTCTCAGGCTGGTGAAATTTCCTTCTACAACCACTCCTGCCAGGGTTGCCCCTCGCACGACAAACAGACACGGTTTTTCTATGCTCACAATCGCTATGACGACTCCGCTTCCCGTGGATCTAAGACGGCGTTCGACAAGCTTAGGAACTTTCCACCAATCTCTGCTTCGTTCATTGGAGGTGTTCCTGGGGGGGACCCTGGAGTTATAAGACAAGTCATTGAACTCTATACTTACTCGACAAAAACAACATTTGCCATTCAACGTTGAAGTCTTCCTCAATGGTGAGTGAGGATTTCCTTTCCCAGCTTGGTAGAAAAGCCCCCAAGACGCAGGAAGTTCCGGAACAACGACGGGTATCCCTGGGTGGGACAGATGGATCATTGATAGCGTCTCCGTTGGAGACATAGGTGGTGATATGGGAATGCCTGACGAACTTCCTTTCTATGAGGTCCTTGGGGTAAAAACACGATAGATCCATCTTCGTAAGTCAACAGTCGGCAGCGTTTTCCACCTACATTCGTCGCATGCACGCAACACTTTCGTTCGCGGCTTCTTGGCCGCTGGTTCTGTCATTTTTACTCTATTTGGCGCAAGCCGTTGTTGAGCTAGTTGAGCTTCTTGCAGTTCTTGCAACATCTGAGGTTGTACTGCATGTACCACTTTCGCTCCATCGTCGTAACTGGCGCTCCTACCTGTCGGAATTTGATTTGGCACTTGGCCAGGTTGGTTCGTGTAAAACGGATGAGCTCCCTCGCCCATCTAGACTGCAGTAGCCACTGGGGGCCAACTCGAGCGGCTGCGTTGCTTCTGCTGACGAAGGGGCTTTGCTTGACCGCCCGGTAGGCGTGAGGGAAGAGGACCCAGACTTGTGGAATTGGCTGCGGTATTGAAAGGCCTCTAAGTGGCATCCCGGCTTCGATGTGCATCCAAAACGCCCGTATAGCATTTGTCCCTGATAAATTCAAAGCATATCAGATGTCAAAATCAGGAAGCCGATACAGCATGCATGATGAGCCACCTACCATTCCATAGCCACATACAATGTCTCGGCCGCACAACCAGCGCCCGCTCTGGGGCAAGTTTTGCCTCCGTTCGGTGGGATCAAGAGCTGAGCTGCCCTCACAGGCTTGAGGGGGTATTCTGACTAATGAAGGAAGGAAGAAGAATAAGTGGGGAGGAAGAAGGAAAGGAAGCTGGGCTTCCATTCGGTTGGGTCAAGATCCGATATGCCCTTGTGGAGTTGAGACTCATAGAAAGCAGCCTTCGTCATCCCCTCCCCCTCCGGCAGTGTGACCAGCAGCGAAAGCGAAAGCGAAAGCGAAAGCCAGAGCAAAAGCCAGAGCCAAAGCAGAAAGCAAAAGCCAAAGCAGAAAGCAAAAGCCAAAAGCGAAATCCAAAGACAAAGCAAAAGCTAACGGCGCTGCTACTCTTCTAAGAGCGTATAAAGTACCGTTCGAGAGAGGGGATTCTTTCATCTCATTTCAGAGGGAGAGAGGGAGAAAGATGGGCTTCCATTCGGTGGATCAAGATCTGACTTCCTCGCTCTTTCTTTTGAGGACGGCAAGAGTCTCTCGAAGTGGTGAACTTGGTCCTACTCCGCTTGAAAGAAGACGTTGCACTTCTCCGACAGTGTCCACTTCCGCAAGGAAATAAGCAAAAGCCCCACCCGTCCAGATTGCTGTTTCATACATGATAAATCGGCTATTCGAATCTTGGAGATGGAAGGCGATTGTAAAGTTTGAATTTGGTATGCCAGAGAATTTGGGAGAACCGGAAGAGTGGATCGGTGATACTCTTCATTTGGAACCTCAGCGTAGTCGAAGTCTGGCATATCCTGCAGCCTACGAGGTCATTCAGACCCCAGTAGGCGTTCTTGTGGCATGCTTGACCCGGGGGTTGGTGGGCTTGGATGTGGGGGCAGAAGCTGATGGACTGTTCGGAAACTGACGCTCAAGCCATTTCGCCTCAACAATTTCATCTTTTTGGGCCTAGGGCCCAGATCAAAATACTGCTCGTAGGATACTCTGGTGCCTCCAAGTAAATGCTTGGACCATCGTTCGGCTATAGCAACCGGAACACTGCTGCTCGCTTCACCTAACACGCCGGCTGGAAAGGCCCGCAGCTATCAAGGACGTTCTTGGGAGACACCCACAGAACGGATAGGTTCTTTACCTTGGATGCCTAGGGCACCTTGATGTCCCTCGAAAGTCTTAGTAGCTCAGACAAAGTCGTACCTGCAACACTAGGAAGGTCAAATGGTTTAGCCAGAGAATTGCCAGTACTAACGACTGACGATTCTTCGATGGTGGGGATCGAATCAAAAGACTCGGTCTGGGGCTGCGTCATAATGAGCCTTTGGAAAGCAATTTCTTCTCCACTCATGGCAGTGATCGAGGTTGAAGGGCAGAGTGCAGTAGGTCTCGAAGATGATTGCTAACATGCCCACTTTACCTTCTCCTCATGCCGGAGACGCTTGATTTCGATGTTCTCCGGGTCTTTTCCGGCGAACGAGTCGCCACCGCGTGGTGCCAGAGAGGAGCGTCCTTGTAGCCACATTTAAAGTCCTGGCCTTGTCATTCTCGTCCCTCTTGATGGCGTCTCTGGTCCTGGTTTCAAGTACATGACTTCCATTCGACAAAGTCCTCGACGCCTGGATCAATGAATACGTCTTGATTGCAGCAGTTTAACGTCTTGCTCAGGACGATTCCAGCTAAGTGAACGTACGAGAGCATATAATACTATTGTTTCTATTTCTATCCGCTCTTCTACAATGTCCTATGATCATTACGCCAACATTCAGGTCCAATGGTAAGTAGACTTGCTTGATGAATTCTCAACCTCCAACCTTGGGGAACTTCTCTAAGAGTGGCCGGTTGCGAAGGCTGCATCTTAGAGGCTTGACTTGAAAGTTCCAAGGTTCCCAGATGTTCTAATGACTCGGGCGGACCGGAATAGCGCTCTTCATACTGAGTCTCATCTTCCTCCTTCGCTCGAGAGAAATGTTTGAAACAGTGGTCTTTCTGGGCACTCGACAGATAGTCATTTTCTTGAAAGAGAGCCTTCGATCTTCTCGGAGCCATCTTCAGCGAGCGAGTTACCATGTGGAAATCCACTAAGAGTGGCGGATTGCGAAGTTCAACCTTGGGGCTTGTGTTTTTGACTTTCCTATATGGAGAGGGGTGATTGTATGAAAAGGTTTGAGAGGTGCTGGAGACTTCGGTTTCGCAGAGTGTAGTTTTATTTCCGGCTGGATCAACACCCATCACCTCACCCTCACCTTATTTCAGTTCGTCCATATTCATCGTCGGCATCCGAGTCAGCGTGGTACGCTGTTGGGAACGCCATCTTCATAGACCCCCAGGCCATAAAGGGCAGTTCTTCCTGTGGATAGGCTTCTTATAGCCCAAGTCCTAACCTAATCTTGACAGAGGTGACATGCATTTCCCCCGGTTTTATAATGGTGATCTGAGAGGCAATGTCAGAGTTGTCTGGCACGTCTTTGCTTGCGGTGGCATGCAGATCATTCTTGATTTTGTTAAATTTTGTGCTCGGATGGGGGATGGGCGGACCAAGCCAGTGTTGCTGTTGGTGAGCGTTCGTAGAACTGCAGGGCTGCGCCTGAGAACTACTCTGTCGGCTATGCTGGATCACCAGTGGATAGATTTGCAAGTCGTTTGGTACCGACGACATGGGGCCTTTGCAGTTTTCGGATGAAATCGCGTTAGGGAGTGGCTTCTCAAGGTGGCATCGGTCGGTTCCTTCCGCCATATCAAAGACATGGTAAGCCCTCATATCGCCGGCGATTGGGCCAGTGATGGCAGTGCATCAGGAAATGTGGCTTGACAACGAAGAATAAAAAAACTCGAGATAGATATACAACGCGCTGCTGTTTCGGAGTCATGCTTGAGGGCCCCAAGCTCTGTTGTTTCTTCAGCATGTCGGTGAAAACCTGACGTTCAATTCCAGGGCCGTTTGGAAAGCCTGGGAACTTGCACCTAACCTTCGACTCACGAATGTGAGAGTCTCGAATATCTGTGGTTGTTCTCCACTGCTCGACATCGAACAAAATTCCTTTTGAAGAGGTCGAATCATAACCTCAGCCCCCACGTTATGTTGGAATGATCCATCAGCGGAAGCAGACAGACGGGATGGTGCATTCAAATGCTGTTCCGACTTAGCTGCAAAAGCAAGTATATCCAACGCTATGCTGGACATATCAGGCTTGATTGCCATAAATCCGAAGCAGCCGCTGCTGTTATTCCCCAGCCTATTCGTTCTAAGTCTTTTAGACATTCTGTGATCCTGTCATCGTTCTATGATATGGGTAGCTTTGCAAGAAGGCACGTCTCCTTGAGCAGTAGAGGATAGTATTGTCGAGGATGAAGATTTGGTTATCGTACAAATCCCTTTATCTTGGTTTGCTTCACGCGCTGATGAGTATACAAGGCCGCACATGGCGCTAAGTCGCGGTCAGCAAGTAATACACAAGATGTTCAGGAGGTATGAACGACGAACCAGAGTTGCAAGAAGCTGGTAGCCAGCTCGCCGTTATCCTTGCGAAGTTGCTCTTGGGTGACATCACAAGGTGAAATTTCTATCTTCACATGCTCCAGAACTTCAGCTGAGTAATGTAGGTACTCGAATTGGATCTTGGAAGGCGAACGACTTTCAAGGTCGACATCTTGGATCTTGTGGGATAGGATGCTTGTGCCTGCACGTTTCCAGCGGTGTCAATGACCATGCATTGTCTCGTCTAGACTTGCATGTTTTGTGGCGGAAAAAAGCGGGGGCAAGGATAGATCGTTCTCCGGACTCCTTAAAGATATTGTTGATATCTTGGGTAGCTGGGATATTGCCAGGTTCGGCAGGCGAGCCTTTCGCTCATCACTTGCCTTCTGCTTCCTCATTATTGATGCTGTTGGCGTAAGGAGCTGGGATATCGCCGAAAACGAAGACCCTGGCTCACATTTCCTGTCTCTTCACGAGAACCTTTCAAGAAGTCGTGGCTGAAAAGCCAAAGGTCGTACTTCGAGAACAGGCCTGCAATTTTCATGCCTTGGGACAGTACGCGAGTAGTTCTGAGACGTGAAGGACCAGCTGAACAAACTTGCCAGGTCCTCATGGGTTGGTCTCTGAAGCTATGCTTAGATTATAATGCTACATTGGTTCGAATCCTTGAAGCCGATCGAGTCGACAGTTGTAGAGGATGGGGTTATGCCGACTGTGGCCGAAAGAAGTCCCTGGCCGTAATCTGCAATTCTCCCGTATTTGCAGCAGATGTATTTTTGCCATAGCCGCAATCCATCAATTGGAAAAGCCGCGTCGAAGGAGACTTTCTTCACGCTGGTTGTGGTTGGGTTGGCCGGGGTGGAAAAGATGGTTCTGGCAGTGACTTGCGTTTCTCCCTTTGGATGCGTTTGATGCAAAATGGAGAGAAGTGAATATAAGAGGGGATGCAAGGACGAAGGGCTCCCTCCTTGGGTTGGATCTCCCATCACTCATTACTCGGCATCAACACGTTCATGATGTCGGGCGTTTGGTGTTTGGATGGCGAAATTTGCCCTGGTTTGAGAGCCTAGGACTGCGGGTTCGTACCCCGTGTACCAAGGTCTGGGGGAGGGCAGCAGGCTGATATCCCGACAACAATGTGGGGTTGAGCCTTTTTAGGTCTTGCTCAGGACCACGGAGATCAGTCTTGGGAATTTGAGCTGCTTTTGGAAAGGTGTGGAATATCATTTGCTATTCCTACACGCTTTCCTCGTCCCCATCCAAAAAAGTCAACGCTAGCTTGGCCTCCCTCAACAACAATCCATTTGAGTGCCTTCCTACCTATTCGATCCAGTCGCGTTCTGTACAGCCGACGATAGTTGAGTGTCTTGTGCAAGCTTTGTGATGGATAAGCCTGACGAGAGCGATTGGTGAATCTGGACGATCGCTGAGCATGGAAGAAATTGGCATACCATCTTGACTGGTACCGTCTTATGAGTAATCCGCTTGGTCCTCGAATATTTCCAATGAAAGATTAGCCAGTGGCCAGTTCTGGTACTCACGCCAGGGCATGGCACTTCGAAGAAAATATAAGGGACGAAAAAGACAAGTAGGGAAACGTTGTAATCGTGCCCCTTCATGTAAAGATCTTTCTCTAACCGAGCCAGAGGCCCGAAGGCCCAACCCGGTCCCCTGTAAGCCCTGTATTTGGGTCAAGACGATTCGCCGAGAAGCATCTTGTCCCGGCGTTCGGGTTAAATATAATCGCTAGTGGCCGCCAGAACTGTCGTAAGTGTTCCAGACACTGTGGTGCTGATGTCGTCTTCATTTTCAGACTCGGCTAAGCTGTGGGTTCTGCGTGTGGAACCTACACAGAGTTGTACGCATGTCCAGAATTTGCTTGGGTAGAGGGGCGTGGCAACAGGTCACACCCTGCCCACCTTCGAGATGTCCCTAAGATTCGCAGGAGAAGCAGCTTTGCAATGGTGTGCTGCATATAGATACGGCCGAAGATTCGTTGACGGCAATCTAGGAATCTGGAATGAACGCGTTAACGTAAACGTCGGGTCTCCATGTAGAGCCACCGGTAACTGCTTTCTTCAGTTTCTCTTCTTCCCTCTACTCCTCTTCCTGAACGAGCTGCCATTTCGTCGGCCTTTCCCTTGCCTCCTTTCTGCCGAGGGCAGAGCGACCTCTTTCTGTCGCGACCTTTTCTTGTGGTTGACCTTGCGGTTATTCTTTGGCCTTGGTCTCAAGTACATGACTTTCAACTCGACAAAGACCTCAACGCTTAGATCAACAAATACGCTTCGCAGCAGTTTAGCGTCTTGCTCCGGACGAACTTAGCTGAACGAACGTACAAGGGTTATAGACTTTCATTGTTTCTATTTCTACCTGTTCTGCTTCTAAGCTGGTCTTTATGCCCAATACACATCAAATTGTAGTCGGGTCCACAGCGTTCCAACGTCCAAGCGAAATTCCGAATCTCCAAGCTGCTTAATCCTTCAAGCATGGACAAATACACTGTACCTTGGTCTGCATCCAGCTCGGTCGGTTCGTCGGCGTTTCATTTGTGGTGGATGAAAGTAATGTGGTCACCGTCTAAGCAACAAGAAAATCAGTAAGTCGGCATCATCGAAAGGTAAAAGGGGAACTTGCTGGGAGATGTCAAGTACCACCATGAGCAAGTCTGGAACAAGTAACGAAGGGGTTCTGATTTCAACAACCCGTCGTCGTCGATGCTCATTAAATGGAGTGCAATAACGACATCTTTGAGGTATCTCGGCACCTCCGGTCTTGACATCTGATTTAGACTGTGTGCTGCCCAAATGCGCAAATGACTGCAGGAGGATAAATGACATTTTTCAGAAAATGGAGGACTCTGGAAGCGATTGCTAACTTGAATGTTACCATAGAAATGCTCGCTCTGAGGGAAGGACAGTCAGTACAATTCAACAAGCATGGTAGAGGTGTGACGATAGGCTTACTCAGACACTGTTGTAAGTCCCTCCTGTTTGTTCTACCATTGATCGTACGTTCTGTTTCTTGGAACCTAAGTATTGATGTTAGTAATGCCCCAGCTACACGGCCATTGATCAAGCCAGTGGTGTCCTATGATCCGTAAAAAATGAGAATACTTGGTCAAGTCCTAGTCGACGAGGGTGGCGAGGATCAAGGGAGTTTGCCACCGAACGTGCTCTTGTCTTCCAGACTCTGGCTGCATTGATCAGCCAGTGCCTTGTATTCGCATGTACACGTTGAACTCTCTAGATCGGACAGCGTCAGTTGTTGGTATCACCCTTCGAAGATCACCAACTTAGATGGAATTTGCTCACCTTTGTTAGACAGAGCTTGCTCAATATAGCTCGACAAGGTGCTTACCGTGGTCCTTGATGAACTTGCTCTACTGCGAGGTGTATTTCCCAGGTCAGGTACAACGTGTCCCATTTCTATCATGCCGGCGGCAGCGTTGAAAGCTGGCTGTCACGCAGAGACCTGTAAAAGTATGAAATCTGACGGCAATGTGTATTATACTCTTGCATCTCTTGAAGGCAATAGTATCCGACTCGGTGGTGATCGATGCAAGGGCAGCGAGCTCGTAGTCCATGAACTCTGTGGGGTCAGCAAGCACATCTTCATCGGTCGGAATGTGCTAGAGTGTCTCAACCTTGAGTAGGGCTCTTCAACAAGAAGATGAATGTATCAAGGATGGCTTGGTCACTCAGGTGCCTACAACAAGTGACTCAGAGAGCGGACAAACTGAGATGATAGCAGCTTGAAGCCTCAGCCCAGAGAAGGCCACTATGACCGAGACCTTCTGCAAGAGGCTGTTGAAGGTGAGGCCAAGCAACTGGAGGTCGTTCAAACGGAAGCTGTCCAAATGAGGGTCATTCGGGTTGATCTAGATCTCGAGGAGAAGGAAGGTTGTTCCCAGATCAACGCACCTCGAGTGTCCAACGGCAGTCTCTACCCTCTGGCAAGCAACATACTGCGTCGTCACCTCCTCATCAATTAAGAGATAGCACTAATGGATGAAAGTCAGATGGAAGACAAGCTATTTAGGTTGATGAAGTGGTGCAGACGTGTGCCTTATTGGTCTCGATTGCGGCTGGTGCACAGGGGCGAATAGCACACCGCGAAAATCGAGAAAATCACAACACACGGATTTTCATGTCAAGGGAGTAGTGAAAGATAGATACGCAACTGGTATTATTGTCTACAACTACGTAAAAACAACATTCCATGGTAAAAGGAAAGTTTAGGCCTGGAAGTGCCTCTTTGTCGTCCCATCCTCGAAAATTGACAGCAGATTGGACACGATCAATCAGACTATCACAGTCGAAGATGAATTACACCTACACACGTGAATCCGAAATTCACCATTGACTTTCTAGGATGACTGAAGGCTCCTGCCATAGAATGAATAAGGACGGAGGGGGCGGCTTGATCTGCGGCTTGGGAGAGAAAACTTTCACTCCAGCTGATTGCACCAGCCGCAGCCGAGCCTCTTAACCGCATTGAGACGTTTGAGCTCCCCTCGTTGTGGCCACAAGCCAAGTCCCATCGTCATTGGCCGTCTGAGATCGCACTAGCAACCCTTAGACCGAACGGGGGTCAGGGTGATAAAGGAAGGACGCCTGTGTTGAAAGCTTGGGAGAGCTCTTGGAGAAATTTATATCTTGTAGAAGCTCTCGCCATCATGCTGAGTATATGATAAGAAACAGGGGCTCAAAGTCGGGGGACTCCCATCGCTGGTATACTCATTCAACAGCTGATCCTCAAGCGGGCTTAGGGTGCCGGTTTTCACGTAGATGTCTCGTGCTAAGCGCCAGAGGAGGAGTTGTTCTGTTAGGATATCCTGTAAATGCTGGGGACTTTCCTCCACAAGACTCAACGTCTACCACAGTGACTGCTCTCGCTTCCCCCTTATCTCACCAAGTAGGGTCAAGACCACTTCTACAGCGAGGCAGCAAGTTCCGGGAAAGTTTAGGGCGCTCAGGAAGCTTGCTACTGCTCATAGCACTCGAGCGAGCCTGTGGCATCCACGGCACACTGCAACTACATTCCTTGGCCCACCTTCGAAGCCCATGGCCCAGTAGCCTGAGTATGCGCTGCAAATATACCTTGGTGTGTGTCTTGAAGGTCACCACAGAATGGAAGACTTATAGACACGGGCTCTACAAGGGCAGCAATGATACCTTCTAGTCGCTCTTTGGGAACTCGAAGCCGCCATGGAGACTTCTAGGATACCTAATTTAGCATGCACTGCTACTGATAGAAAGATGCAGTAAGCTTCCAGTCTGTTCTTAAGGCCCTGAGGTGCTACTTTTCAACGACTGTTGGTTTATTCTAGAAAAGTCCCTGAGCGACAAAGTCATTACCACAGGTCTACCAACAATCAATCCAATTTCTACTTATAGTCAACTACCGATGGCATATGCCCGTCACGAGGATCGAATGTATTGGGGCTCCCGAAACTCTAGGCTTTATACCCTCTTCTGGTAGAGCAACGCCTATTAAGGACTTCATCTTGCTGGAGGAAATATAATGTGGCAAGCTGCTATACTCAAACAAGCACTCTTACGACATACCAATCCGCGTCCCTTTATTGCAGTGAAAATGAATTCGCATTCGCTCCTACTACCGGAAATACCTACCTTAGACTCTCTTCCAGCGAGTCCTTTCGTACTCACTCATATTCAGGAGCCACTTAGCGGACGGTATTAGAGCTACGCTTGAGTGTTTCCAGATCAGAAAATGTACTGAATCGAGCGTATCGAAAGCACTGGAACAACAAGGGAGGTCAGTCAACAGGATAGAAACTGTGAATGAACATGCGATTCAGGGCTACAGTAAGCCCCTGAAGCATCGGAAGGCCAAGAACCTATTAGGGGAGGGCAATGACACGAAGTTGAGACGCTTCTGATCGTTAGAATGCAACCCGGAGAAAATGGTTGAAAGATTTTGTGTGAGGACCGTCATGGTACGTTCATTGAATCAATATTTCGCGGATGCTGATTGTTGCACTCTGCAAGTTTATCAAGATTAATACTCCCGCACTGGCTCAAAGTCCTCCCTGGCAGAGTCTATTTGGCTACAAAACTTCCCCCAGAACCCCGAACGGTGGTCTACTCTACAAAAGGCGTTCTACTTTGGGGCTATGAATTGCTGGAGCATCTACTTGTCCGATGATACAAATACCATCGTTAGATCATTCAGTATGAAATACTTTGGAGCACGCTGCGTGGAAGTTCATCAAAAGAGCACTGCTGAATCATCAGCGAACTATTCACAACCATCCATACCACAGCATTAAACTTACTTTCATAAGCTGTAGTAAGTATTCCCTATTGAGCAGATTCTCCGGGAGACATCACTTGTACCCTATCTCTACATAAATCCTCCTTCCCAGCCAGCTATGTCTCAACTAACAATCATGTAGGACTTTCACCTACACCCTCTCCTCACGTCGTCGTCCACCTTCTCTCAGCGTCATCGTTCTAAAGGCCGACATCGTTGAAATTTCGATCCGGCTCCTCTCATAATAGAATATTCTACGCTTCAAAGCCAAAAAATATCGTTGCACTCTCCACTAGGCTGAACATCTTCTTAATTTCTTTCATTCCATAAATCCGATCAGATATTGCTATAAGGGGCAAAAGGACATGATGAACAGGAAGGAATGATAGAGGAAAAGCAGAGGTGCAAGCTAATCAAATAGGGTGTCAAGTCAAATGAAAATGGAATACATTAGAAGGCGTAGAACAAAGAAAAAGGCCCTTTTTCGACTTTTACATTCTCGTCTTCCTGGGACGGCTGGTAGATAGACTTGCTCAACGCAGAAACGATCGTAGCTAGCAGGGTTCTGACTTTCAAGGTAAGGCTTTGAACAAGCGGTCACGTATTGTCAAGGCTTCCCCAGGACGAAGACTCGGGCAAAAACAATACGAAACAATAAAAGACCGAACAGATGATTGAGCGGAATCAGAATCATTCACTAGCAGATATTGTAGACTAGAGCATCGATATGATTGAGAGCATTCACTAGAAGCTACATAAAGCAACGAATGCGGAATACTTCGTATGTACACTGTGGAAACTACAGTCAAGATCGTCTCCAGTACTCACAACGTTCCACTCCCGAGAAGCCACATAAACCTCTCCTCACCCCCCGAACAATCCACTCTACAGCTCATCCCTATTCCTCCCTAAATTCCCCACCCCGTTCCCCTCCCCATCCACCTTCGCCATCTCCCCCAACCCCTTTCCGACCATACTAGTAATAATCTCAAACCCCACCTGCGCCGCCACCAATGCCGTCTGCTCACCGACGCCATCATAAGCGGGTGCGACTTCCACTATATCGGCGCCGACGAGATTCAGGGGTTCGAGACCGCGCAGGATCTTGATGACTTCGCGGGAGGTCCAGCCGCCGGGTTCGGGGGTGCCGGTGCCGGGACACTGTAAGGGTGGATGTTATCAGGCTGGGGGTTGGGCGAGGGGTTGGGGGTTACGCACCAGACCGGGGTCGAGCACGTCGATGTCTAGGCTCAGATATGTGGGAGTTTCGGTCCCGATTCTTTCGATGATCGCGTTGATGATTCCCCCTGTTCCCATCTCGTCGATATCGTCCGCCGAGATCCTCAAGAAGCCTTGACGGTCATCGTCCTCATAGTCGCCCCATCCGTCTCCCGAGAGTCGAGTACGCAATCCCGCGTGTGCAGACGATCCGTTTATGATAAGTCCCTCGTTGGAGGCAATCCAGAACATGCTTCCGTGATTGAAATCGCTCTGGGCTGATTCCCAGACGGAGGGATACTTGGCCGGATGCCACGTGTCGAGATGGGCATCGAAATGCAGAACTGCTATCGGGCCTCCATATATCTTGTTCAGAGCTCGTAAAGCTGGGAGAGCAACGCTGTGGTCACCACCTAAGGTGAGCAATTTAGGCTTGGGGTTGGTAGAATGTGAAAGAGCTGGAGAGCGAGAGCCGAGTTCGAGGTATGCGGAGGTCATTTGGTGGAGCGCAAGGGCATTGTCAAATGGGGTAATAGGGATATCGCCGCAATCGAGAATGGTATAGGGGCTGGTATAGGGGTTCAGGCCACGGCGAGGGTTGAAGCCGCGGAAGGAGGTCTGACGGGCAGAAGCGGCACGAATGGCACGGGGTCCAAAGCGAGCGCCTGGTGATGTTGAGTTAGGGTTTGTCGGGAGGGAAACGGTTAGGGGTGGAATAGGTAGGAAAAGGGGCATATGTCAAATTGAAGAAAAATTGAGAGTCATCCCACTTTGGAGCTTAGGCATAATTGACATAATTCAGTACCATTCTGGTTGATGAGATAAGAGGAAACTAATAAGGAATAAGGAATAAGGAATACGTTCTACAGCTAAAATCTGGTACAAAATAGAACAATCATGTGAGACCTTTCTTCATCCTACCTATATCGAGACAGGTAACATATAAAGAGGCAGCATATCGAGACTAAACATTACATACCAGGTCTATAGCTGACGGCCGTGTCGAAAGGCGCTCCAATAACCCCAATATCAAAGGGCACATCTCGGTTACTTAGACATTTTACATGCTTCAGGTGAGCATATGTTGAAATCCCCGAAAAGCCCCACTGCAATGGAATGAATTAGATTTTGTCTTCTTCTAAAAGTCAAGGGCTTTCTTTAGTAGAGAATCAAAATTCAGAGGGGGACTACCTCGAAATCCCATTTCATATGAAGCTCCTCCGCCGTATCCGGAGGAGAAATCACATCTTGTTCGGGGTTGTCATAAAAGGAACCGCAAGTGCAAGTGTTGAGCAGCAGTAGACTGACTGAAGCCAGTTGTAAAAGACGTGATGCCATTTGATAGAACAATGTGTTAGGTTTGAGAGAAATTATACTCCGTACAGACTTCCAAGTTCCAATCCCTCAATTCTTCCCTCGGCTTTCCTTGCGGGATAACGGAGATAAGATAAGATATTGTACAGCTTATAAGAAGACGCTAACTGACGGTATAAATTTATGCATGTGCTAAAGGTAAGGTAGACAACACGCGCGAATGGCAGCTATTCACGAGAACGCGACGAGATTCGATGAAGGTGTTGTGTAACCCATCTTTAAAGCAGTCTCTGGGCATCAATCTACCATCTGGCATGCAATTGAGTACTGAGAACAAGGATGTGAGCTGGGAATAACGTTAAATTGCGAAGCAGTCCACGCGCCCAACATTCAAGATGCCCACCAGAAGTGCGCCGTCAGCAGCCACAGAAGTCATGGAAGAGGAAGAGGAGCAACAAAGAATGCCAGGTCTTCAGTTTCACGAACCGCTGTCATGGCGCGCGGGCAAGACTATCCCTGTAGCAGAGCTGTTACGGAGGCTGCAGATGTTGGCAAAAGAAATGCGGGATATGGAACAGGAGGAGAACGAGCGAGATTCGTTCACCCACGTTGCAAAAGAGCTGGCAAGTCCAAACCTTTTGGCGCATAAGGATAAAGGTGTGAGGGCTTGGACGGCAGCCTGTTTGGTGGATATACTGAGACTGTGCGCACCGGACGCGCCATATACGGGGCAGCAGTTGAAGGTTAGTTGCGGCGGTGGATAAGTCAGGGACTAAAAGCTTACAAACTTGCAGGAAATCTTCAACATGTTCATTACGACGATCCTTCCAGCACTATCAGACCCTTCAAATGCATACACAATCCAACATCTCTACGTACTGGAATCGCTGGCGCAAGTCAAGAGTATTGTCCTCCTTACCGATATACCGTCTTCTGAAACCCTGATCTTCAATCTCTTCGCATCTTTCTTCGATATTGTGTCTGGCTCATCGAAGTCCTCTGCCGGAGAACAAGTGGGGAAGCAAGTAGAATTCAACATGGCTAGCATCTTGACTATTATGGTGGACGAAACCGCGAGCTTGCCTCCAGACGTAATCGATATCATAGTGGCGCAGTTTCTCCGGGCTGATCCCCGTGCTGTGAATGGGAGCACTGGCAAAAGCAAGAAAAACGGAGCTCTGCCTGTGGTGGACGACAAGCAGTCTACCCTAGTAATGAAGGAGTTACCACCAGCATACAACATGGCGAAAACAATCTGCAATACGTGTCCGGAGAAAATGTCCCGGTATATCAGTCAGTACTTTAACGACGTGATCGTAGACGCATCCACCTCGAGCGAGAAAGATCCCAGCAAGAACCGGTCAAAGCGAAGGAACAGCCTAGACGATTCGGACGACGAGATGCCAGGCGGGCCTACAGAGGAAGATCTGAAGGAGCTTCATAAAGTCCATCAGCTTCTGAGAGAGCTTTGGCGCGCAAGCCCTACAGTATTACAGAATGTGGTACCACAACTAGAAGCGGAGCTGTCAGCTGAGAATGTTCAATTACGTCTGCTTGCCACCGAAACCTTGGGAGACCTTATCTCTGGCGTGGGAGCAGCAGGCCTACCGCAACCTTCTCCAATGGATCCTACTGCGTACCCACCCCTGAGTATCTTCGATAGCCTCGAATCAGCACCGACTCTCAACATTTTAACAAAGCCGTCGTCACCCCAGTCGTTCCCTCAAACACATTCTCAGGCATATTCGAACTTCCTGGGTAGGAGGCATGACAAATCACCGGTAGTTCGTTCGGCCTGGACAATTGGGATAGGGCGAATACTAGTCACGTCAGCTGGGGGTACAGGCTTGGGCCAGCACGAGGAAGACCGTCTAATCTCAGATCTTGCACGCATGATGGGAGATGCTGATGAGAAGGTACGCCTTGCGGCTGTAAAGGTCGTTGGAAACTTCAGCTACAGAGACGTGATTACCAAGCTTGGCTCCTCAGGCGGTCTGAATGACTCGGGGTCTGTACTTGCGACTCTGGCTGAGCGAGTACGGGATCGAAAACATAACGTACGCGTAGAGGCAATGACAATTCTAGGTCGTATATGGGGTGTAGCGGCAGGAGATATCGCGGCAGGCAACGAGCAAGTCATCTTGACAATCGGTGCCGCTCCAGCGAAGATACTAGACACCTACTACGCTAATGATATGGAGATAAATGCTCTCCTTGATCATGTGGTTTTCGAGCAATTACTACCATTCAATTATCCCCCAAGCAAAGCGAAAGGTGTGAAAAGCAGTAATGGTAACTCTCAGAAATACAAGGACAGTCAGGCAGTACGGGACAGTGAAGCAGAGGGTGCTGACCCGGTCAAACTATGGACGGAACGAATGCTCATATGCGTCAAGAGCCTGGATGAGAGATCAAAGAAGGTCTTCTTAGCTATTCAGACGCGGCAGGTATTGCTCTCGAAAGTCATGACTGCATATCTACAGCGTTGTGAGGATTACAATGTAAGCTTCCTATTGCACAATGATGTCAATCAAGCACTAACAATCTGAAGGGAGGTGTCATGGACGAAAATGAGACCCAGATTAAGGAGCATCTGACGCGACTCATAGACAGCTTCGCAAAAACACTACCAGATCCATCCAAAGCCACATCCGATCTCTGGAAATTCGCAAAGATGCATGACCGTCGTAGTTACCAGCTCATACGATTCTGCATGGCACCCGAGAGCGACTTCAAGACAGTATTCAAAGCTATTGTAAGTCTTCAGCTAGATCATAGTTATAATTGCCTGCTAATTTCAGTGTCTGCGCAGAAAGAGTTTACGAAGCGGGTCGAAACGTCCCAAAGTGCACCAGCTGGTCTGTTGGAGACTATGACCCCACTTCTCTATCGAGCCAGCGTCGTTGTGTATAACAAAACCCATGTGCCATCAATTATGGAGTATTCTAGGAGTAACGAGAAGTCCTTGGCTGCCACCGCGCACGAGATCCTGCGTGAAATCTCTTCTAAGACTCCTGGAGTTTTGAAGGCCCATGTACAAGAGATTTGCAAGAGTCTACAAGATGAAGCACCAAGTGCAAAGAAGGCGAATGAAGCTGGAGCTGTTGACGATTTGAAGGCGTGTGCTTCTTTTGCGTCAAAGTTTCCCCAGGAAATCCCCCAGGATCGAAAATTTATACAAGCCATGACGAGTTTTGCCATGCACGGGTCGCCGCCCGAAGCTGCTAAACAAGCCGTTTCGATTATTATGGCCGCCTCGGACAAGAAAGAAATGCTTGCCAAGGAGCTCGTGCATAAGTGCATCAAAGGTTTCGAGTATGGTGGTGAAGGCTTCCTGTCACGTCTTGCTACCCTATCTCAGCTCATGCTCCTCGCCCCCGATCAAGTTGATGAAGAGAGTGACGCGGTCATTGATATCGCTATCAAACAGGTCTTACTCCAAGTTCGCACACCCTCAACAGAGCCCTCCGATGCGTACAAATGGGCTCCCGAAGTCGATACGGAATGTACTGCTAAATGTCTGGCATTGAAGATCTTAGTCAACCGCTTGCGCTCCCATCTTACAGAGTCTACGTTAGCCGAAATCGCTACACCGGTGTACAATCTTCTCTCCACCCTCATCAGCCAAGATGGCGAGCTATCAAGTGACAAGAACACCCCATCCACTCATAAACCACGTCTCCGCCTCTTCGCGGCTCGCCTTTACCTCAAGCTATGCACTAAGAGATCTCATGATGCTCTTCTCAGCCCAGCCGCCTTCAACGCCTTGGCTGTAGTAGCCCAAGACACCGAGTTTCGTGTCCGTGCAGGCTTTGTCCAGAGGCTGAGAAAATACCTTGGCCAGCAGAAACTCCCTCAACGCTTTTATACCACTCCTTTTCTCCTTGCATTCGAACCTAATGATCAACTCAGGAACGAAACAACAACGTGGATCCGTAGCCGGGCTGTATTCTTCTCGACTCTCAAGTCCCAGCAAAGCAGCTCTGCCTCTAGCGGAAAAGCAAACACTGTCATGGAATCTGTTTTCGCGCGCCTCCTCTCGCTTCTCGCTCACCACCCTGATTATAGTTCTACGGTAGACGACCTCACCGACTTTTCCCGTTACATAATCTTCTACCTCCAGAACGTCGCTACCGAAGAGAACCTCTCCCTAATTTACCACATCGCGCAGCGCGTCAAACAATGCCGCGACGCGATACTACCCGTAACTACAACTACCACCGAGGACGTGGACATATCTTTCGACGACAATCTGTACCACCTCAGCGACCTCGCCCAGCTCACAATCCGCAAGTTCGAAGACGCGCACTCCTGGAGCATCCAGACCCTTCCGGCGAAGATTCGACTACCTACCTCCCTCTTCTTGGAGATAAAATCCCACGACGAAGCTCAACGTATCGCGGAGCACAATCACCTTCCCGAAGGCGTCGAAGAGGGCGTCGAGCACTTTGTGCGCTTGAGCATGCGCAAGGGCCACGGAAACAAGAAGCGTCGTAGTGAAGGCGGAGAACACCACCCTGAGGGTAGGGAAAGCAAGCGATTGAAGGGGCCATCAACCCGTAAAGCGGTGCCCAAAGAGAAGAAAGCTGCAGTTAAGGCAGCTACACGAACGCCGAAGAGGCCCGCCAAGCGAGCAGACGATGCAGCAAGGTCAAGCGAGCGACGAACAAGTGGGAGAGTGAGGCAGGTTACCGAGAGAACTTACGCTGAACGCGATAGTGAAGATGATGATGAAGAGATGGAGGTGTTGGAGTGGGAGGTGGATGGGGAAGTCATGCCTAGTAGGGCTTTCAACAATGGAAGTGAAGAAGTGGAGGAGGAAGACGAGGGAGAAGAAGAGGACGATCCACCTGAGTCTAAACTCTCATTGAGAGGGAAGGAGGCTGCCACACCCAGTGCGGTAATGCCAAAAGCGAGGCCAAAACCCAAAACCACAGACCCGCCCAAACTCGACAGCGACGAAGATCCCGACCCGGGGCACCCCGACCCCATGGATCTTGATCCCTCTCCACCTCCCAAACACTCCCCAAAATCTAAGTCCAAACCCCCCAAAGCCCTCACACCCAAACCCACCAATTCCACCACAAGGGCGAAACCCACCACACCCATTGTCAGCAACTCCACCACAAAGTCCAAACCCACCACCCACACCAACAAATCTACAACAAACTCTCCCTCTCGCTCCCACAAAAAAGGCCCACACAAACCCAACCCAGCCTCCTCCTCCTCCATCGACGAGCTATCCCCCCAAAAGGCCATAGCTACGAAAATCACGCCTCTCAAGAGCGGGAAAGCCAAAGGCGCTGCAGCACAACACAAGGAAGTTCAGGAAGACGACGACGACGACGACGACGACGATGATGATGACGATAACGAGGATGAAGAGGAAGCTGAAGATGAGGACGAGGAGGACACCACGCCCGCGCCCGCGCCCGCGCCCGCGCCCGCACCCGCACCAAAGCCAAAAAACTCCCAACGCCAAAGGCCAAGGGCAAGGGCAAAGCAGTGAGCGCAGCCAAGCCCGCTGAACGATCTACGCGCGCTACGCGATCGGGGAGGTAATACGGCTCAACATAGGGGAATCGGAAAGGAAGTCGTACATTCTTAGCTTATACCTCACCGTCGCTTTGCTTACAAACGAAGGGGAGGAAAGGGAACGTAATGATACCATATCAATGCCAAATTTGATGTACTGGAGGTCGCTTTCGCTGCAATAGTTCAGGTTGCTGGATACCTTTGCTTATCGCTTGTACAGTTACCAAAAAAAGTCCCTGTGATTTTCTACGGTACAGTCAGTAGCTAGCTAAAGATTTTCCACACACAAAAGGAGCGCAGAAAATCGCTTTGGTGCTTGAAATCATGCCTTTCCTCAAGTCCCTAGTACATGCAGCTTTTGGCTAGTGAGGAACGCCGGAGGTGGGGCGTAGGTCAAGTCCTTCGGTGATATGTACTATGATCTCTCTCTCTGCAAAAGTCCTTGATAAGTTCTCGGAACCGAGCTATTGAGCCAAGCAACGACGACAAGATTTCAGAGCTACGCAGACGCCCCAATCGACGACGGCGAACAGAGCCGTGGATATGATGATCTCCCTGTAAAATCATCAATTTCTTACAACTAGAGCAATCTAGCTAAAATCTCCATAGCAGAGCAAAAATCCGCTCCCACGGTTATTCTAAAGTCACATGCCTGCCTGTCTGCTTCTCTCGATGCTCTCTCATCCACCACTGCCTGAATAGTCCCCTCCTAGAATACAATCTCTCGTGCTGATTTATGCCTGATACGAATGTAGGCGAGCCGGGGGGTAGATATGGTGGTGCTCCGGGGATGATGCTATGCTGAAAAGGAGTAAAAATCACAAAAAACGCCTGTTTTGATGCCTTATCCAGAGGCGCTCTGGAGGATGGAGCGAGCCAATGGGATGAGATAGAGAGTTAGGTAGACGTCGGCCAGCGACGGCGGAGGGACGGGGAGGATCGATTATGTGGGTGTTGGTGCCAGTTGTAGAAAAATAGTACCGAAATGCCGACAGTGATACAGGCGATGCGGTGGCTGCCAGTAATATAGAGTGTAAGGATGACATATTGCCAGTGACAATCAAGTAGTGCCCTTAGAGCTACCAGTGCCATTGAGCTTCCGTTTAATCAGCTGATTGAGCGCCAATAGAAAGCGGCGTTCATCATCGGGGAGGCTGTTGTCCGGCCCCGGCTCAACTTCGGGGGGGACGGTCTTGGCCTTGCCTTTGCCTTTTGATGGAGAGGGGTCGATGGGCTCGCCTTGGTAATAGGAGATGATTGCGTCTGGAGCTTCGGTGATGAGAGTGTTGATGAGCTCCGTGACTTTGTTGGGGCTAAGGCCGAGGTCGGTGTTGGTCTGAGACAAGCGAGCGAGGTTGAGAGCGGTTTGCTGCTCGATGAAGGGGCGTCGTTCAAATGGTGGAGGGGCTGTGACAGTAGAGGTGGTAGTAGCTTCTGCAGCGAGCTTCTTGCGGAGATCACTGATAGCCTGTTTCTGATCGCGAATTGTACGCTCAGCGCGGTCTTTGTAAGTAGTTACCCATCCACTACGGCAGATATCAGTAAGAGGGCAGTATTTGCAGATGAAGACTAGTCGAATACTTACTTCTTGATACGGTCGATAAAGTCGAGCTTGATACCTGTCTCAGGAACATGAGCTACAAAACCAGGCTTCTTAGGCTCATATTCTCCGTCACTTGGGTCGTTCTCAACCGCAATGACACCATTGTTCTTGGAACCGCGTCCCTCTAACATGGCGCTAGTCTTCCAATCCTTGGCACGACGAATCTGGTACTCACGGCCGGGATCTGACGCCCCTGGCAATGCTTTCGCGGGAGTGGATGGTAACAAAGAGGTTGAACTATTGAGTTCCAAAGCGTTGCTGTATGGATTCCCAGAAAATGTTACAGTCTCCACGGGTGCCTTGCTAAATGGCTGGTTGCCGAATGGCTTGGGACCATTGACACGAGTCATCCCCAACTCTATATGAATAGGACAGGTCCAGTTAGATTTAGCCTTTTGGTTGGTATGTTTAGCGAGAGGTGGATCCAGGCAGTCCAGATGCCAGTGCGCGTTGCAAAGGTCACAGTCAACAATCTCGCGACCTCCCATGGACGACAATCCGCACTGAGAGCACAGAATGATATTCTCTTTGGAATCTTTGAGCTTGAGGTTATCAGGGATTTCCTCGTAGCCACCACGAGTCCTGAATGCTGGTTAGTATCCGGTAGACACGGAAAGGAACACGTTTGGCTTACTTTGTCTTGGGGGTGACAGTATCGTCACCGTAGTCCCACTCGTAGTCCTTGTCATGTCTTGTCTTAACGCCTTCGAAGTACTCTCTCAACTCTTCGTTGACTAGGAAAAGCTTCGTATTGACTTTGTTCATCTCCGAGTCTAACGAAGTCACCATCCCAAGATCTCTCTCAGCCGTCGGATTCCGGCGTTCCAAGCATTCATTGCAGTACCAAGCTTGTTCCGCCGTGTAGTCAACAGGTGGATCCAGGCACTCCCGGGGATGGTACACTTTTGGACAGCTGTCGCAACAGACAACTATACCATCAAACCCGCAGGACTCGCAGTTGTCGTTGTTGAGATTCTTGACACATGAATTAGTCATAAGGCTTCAGTTTACGTAGGGGACCGTAAATCCTTCAAGAACATGATTGTGAAGCCAGCATATCAAGAGATTGGAGCTTATACAAATAACTCGACAAGGCATGGTTATGTAGGGGGAGTTTGGCTCACCTCTTCAACTGAGGCACCATTGGCAGTCGGGCTCACGTTGCCATTATCACTCTGGGTAGCGCCTGTGGTGCGCTTTTTCGTTGGTCTGCCCGAAGGTTCAGCAGTCTGCTTGCGCTTGCGCGCCATTTTTGGAACATAGTAGTTGGTAAAGAGATGGATTTGGTGGAATTTAGATCGACCAGCGATCTGTACAAGGTGTTTGGAATGTTTGCAACACGAGGCGGAATAATTATGTAGAGGTGAAAGTTAATCGTGAAGGAAGGAGGATGAAGAAGAAAAAGAAGATATTTGGAGGTTGGCAGATGTGAAATCTCTCGCACTATCTGCCAATAGACAATAGGTGTGCTAATACTCCAAAAAAGTGTTGGACTCAAGCAACTTTCTTAGCGTCAATAGACAATAGGAAATCGAACTCTGAAACATCGCGCACAATAACGTGTTTAGATGAATGAGCACGCAGAGTAAATTTGATATGATAGAGTCTTGACTTACGATATTTTGACACGAGCGCCTTTCCTCACTGTCTTCGATGGGCGACCGAGCTGATTAGGAGTGCCGCCTCTTGAAAAACTCCGCGCATCTGCTAAAGGTGGTAAAACAAGGTCTTGTGGAACGGACGAAGCTGGTGATTGAATGTCCTCGAAGTCATCCCTATTACCTCGACGTGTGACGCCGTTACGTAGACGCTGCTGGCTTGGCTGCTGCTGCTGCTGTTGCTGCGCACCTGAAGGTACTAGCGCTGTTGGAGCAAGTGAGAACATAAGCTGACTTTGCCTTGTCGGAGCTGGAGCTACACGTATCCCACTTTCGTTGACAGTAAAGTCTTCAAATGTTTTTTGAAGCTTTCGACGCTTCGCAACCTGATCATCCGTAGAAAGTTCAGATGCATTGCATGTACCGCTGCCAGGGCGCTTGGGAAGAGACGTGGTCGAAAAATTGTGTAACTTGGGTCCATGTAAAGATTGGGGCGTCGAGGAGTTGGTTATTGGTTCAGCGGATGCATGGATTGTGGCCTGATCTGTCTCCACCGAAGGCGCAAAATCCTGATCAATCGACACCGAAGAAAGTGATGACAAAGATGACAGACTAGAAGCACTTCTGGAACGTTTAAGACGTTTTGCTGGCCGTTCTTCCTTGGACGAGGTTCCGTTGGTCTCCATATCCTTGGCGTGTTGTTTAGAAGTTGGAGGTTTGGAATTCTGAGATTTGTTATTAGGCCCGGTCGCATCCGAAAGGTCGTTCTGTGTGTCAAATTGCCGTGCGACACTCAGCCGGGCGCTTTTGGATGGAGACTTCGTAGTTAAATTCGCTGTAAAACTCTTATGCGATGGAGAATGCGTAATTCCACGGTTTTCTAGCTTGATCTGCTTCCTTGCAATTTTGATGTAGGTTTGGAAATCAGTTGTCTGGCGCGACGTAGTTTTCCCGGAAAGCACAGCGTCAAGGAGTTCAGCCAAGGTGCGATTGTGTAGGCTTTCTTCCCACAATTTCTTGATAGCAAGTCCAACTATCGGGTTTCCGAGGTGACGAGAACGTTCGACAGCTGAGTCAACTACTTCCTTAAGTCTGATTGACGCACCAGATAAACGCTGATTTGAGTTCCCTGAAGGTGAGAGCTGTGGGTTTGTTCTTAGAGCCGTAACCTTCGGTATGCTCTTTGGTTTGTAGTCTTGATCTTCCTCCCTCTCACGAGATGACGACAGCTTGTAAAGACGGTCCTCCACTTTACGTGGCTCTGAGCGCCGAGATACAATTGGCGGTGTTGTGTCTGGTGTATTCACTTCCACTTTTGTCACTGGTAGCTCCCCATTCCGCACATGTGTTGGCCGTCGCGAATGATCATACGCCTTCAGCCTCAATTTCACCTTCTGACTTGGTAAAGTTCCGAGAGGGGCCATGTGTTCCAGGACTCCATGACGCTCAAGTCCTTTGTAGTCTTCGAAGCTCGGTGCTGGTGTCCGCAAAGGTGGCTCAGTCCATCCACCTGACATCAGTCCTTGCTCTTTCAAAGATTGCGCTTCTTTTTTGATAGGCAGATTTCCTCTCACGGAGACCTCCATTGGGCTTGACATTCGCGAGGACCTACGCATAGCCCTTGACGAGGCCATCGGAACGCCTCCGGTTTCGCGAGGATATAACCCCTAATCTGTTTGGTATTAGTTCACAAGAAGTTTGGTAAGGGTTCGAAGAGTTTTTATCTACTCACTGCCACAGCTCCTATATATTACAGATATTAATGGAGGGAGCTATCGCAGTTGCAATCGCGTGGGATTTGGATGGTGTAAGAAAACCGACTTTCCGACTACTCGCTTCGGGGAAGGCAGGGGGGGCTTTCCCACGTCACAAGCTAGTAATCCTACCACAGACCTCTAGCCTTAGAAGATACGCATATGCTGGGCTTCTAAGTGCCTTGATATGAGAGGATTATGATGTTGCGCCTCTGTCTAACCCTTGATCGATTTGTCCGTGTTCAAAAACAAAGAAAGGGTCCAAGCAGTCTTATAGAATAAGGGGTAAATGTGGACGAGAAAGCAGGAAGGCGAAGGCCACAGACTATAATCACATTTATCACATTATCACTCCTTCACTAAGTAACGTGAACAATAATCCATCGCCGACCCACATGCACTGCAACGGCAAAGAAGTAATTGGTGAATAGGGTTTCATATGTCCTTTTGTGACGTGTTGCCTGCTGCGTGCCAAGGGTCCATTGAAAGGCTTCGGGATTTCCCAGCCGAACGTCCCACAGAGAAACCCTAAGGGAGAATATCCGATGCTAGCTACTTAAGCTGGCTTTGATTCCCTCCGCCTTATCCAGCATATGCGATTCCTCATGCGTACTCGATCCAACAAGCTGCAAAAGTTACCCTGGGCAGGGTCCTCACTCGTCGTCGCTCGACTCCTCCTCCTCTTCTTCTTCTTCCTCGACAGCCTTCTTCGCCGCCTTCTTCTTCTTCTTCTTGTTCTTGCTCTTCGCGCTAGTAGGTTTTGCCACCGGCTGCTCAAGAATCTTTAGGATCTCCTCGTCGGTGATCTTTTTTTCGGTCTGATACTTGGACATATCTAGAGCCGGCGGTGCGCCCAAGCGGACAAGCCCATTCTTAGTGATAGCTGCTGCTATTAGCTCACTGCTATCTGTTCACTGTCTAGACATTCCAACCTACCGATAGTAGTCAACAGCCTAGCGACGGGGGCTGCGTCTTTGTCTGCCACGACCTCATATTGTCGGAGGACATTTTGACGGACACATTCTACGACGCCAACCTTTGCAGCTTTTTCATCTTCAAGCTGCCGTAAGCTGAAAGGAAAGGTGCCGAATTTCTTAACAATCTCGGAAAGTGTTTGACGGGAACTCGGTCTCTTGAGGTGGTAGGTAGTGGTCGTTCGTCGATGCAGAGTTGGACGATTACTCAAAGTCTTGATCTTACCAGTCCCAGCGCTTACACCTACTTCAACACCCCAGACATCCCCCACTTCTGGAACCCCTTCCCCTTTACTATGATCAGACGGAGCCAGCACAATCTTCTTCTTGCCTTCAATTTCATTTCTCTCGAAGAGCCAAGAAGTAGTACCTTCAACAAGATTGCAGTCGTAGCTCTTAACAACTTTTTCCAATAGTTGAGTCATCTTTGATTGTGTCACAGGTTTTTCTGATGTTGCTTTCCTCTTCTCTTCATCCGTTCCCGAAGCAAGTAGACCCCGGGGTATCATCAGTCTCAAGATAAGCTCGTTCGCATAATGAGTTGCAAGCATAAGATCAGCATCACGACTGGATGGCTTGAAATCTTTGTTCTTCCCATCAGGTACGATGATGGTATCGCATACAATGGTGCCCAACCCGTCAATCTGAGCTCCTAGCTGGATTTTGACCGCTTCATTCGCTTTAAGTTCTGTAGCCGCATCTTCTGCATCTGTTGATAGCGGGGTGTACGGAGTAACAAACGAGCTTGGGGAGACCGTTGTCGGATGAGATATTCCTGCATAAGTATTCTGAGCAAAAGCCCCATGATCCTAGCTTCATTCCCAACTAACCCTTAGATATCTTCTTGCCCTTAAATACTTTTCCAACCTCCTCGTCCAATAGTTTATCCCCACGCTCGCATATTGATATAATCTTTTCGCCCTCAACACACCAGCCTGGTCACGCGATCAAATTTGTGGATGAGACTGGAGAATAGGGACATCTTGTTACCGGTGACAATCTCCAGTACTTTATGAGTGATTTGAGCCGCAGTCTTGTACTTTGTAAGGGTGTCAGGGTTACTGATCGTATAATCTGTCAAGTCATCAGCGTTAACGAAAGCCGTCAACATCTGGCATTTCAAAGTCTCATTCTGCGCTCGACTTACCAACTACTTCCGCTTCTCCAGACATGATTTGAGCGTTAATTGCTTCCAACTCACGAGAGTTGGAAACGAGCTTTGCGAGGAGTAAAGATTCGAATATTTGGTTTTGTGTGAGCAGCCCTGAGGAAGAAGAGGGGTGTTGTTGGTGGGGCATTTTCGCTTCCTTCGCCTCGTGTTTGCCTTATGAACACTGTACGGAGTAACGCCACGGTCAAGGTGCAGCCTAAAGATCACATTTGATGCTGAAGAGCTACCTTACAATAGGATAGCCGCCGTGAAGCAGCGAACAGCCGGCGACATGCAATTTCGAGCGCCCCTTCCAATCCGCGTCCTCACCCACAACATCCGCTACGCAACCTCCTCTCCCTTTCCAGGTGAAGAGCGCTGGGATATGCGCAAGCCGTGCCTCAACAGCGAGCTCCGCTTTCACACAGCTCACTGCCCCGAATCATTCATTTGTCTGCAAGAAGTGCTACACCACCAGCTGGTTGACATCCTGTCTGGTCTTAACAAACCGAGGAAGAAGTGGGATTACATAGGTGTGGGTCGCGATGATGGGCAAGAGGCTGGAGAGTACTCTCCCATCATCTACCAGCCCGCGTTCTGGATGCTACGAGATTCCAAGAGCGTCTGGCTGTCAGAGACACCTGATCGGCCTTCGAAAAGCTGGGATGCTGCCTGTATTCGGATTTTAACAGTTGGAGTGTTTCAACATCGTGAAACCAAGAAGACGGTCATAGCCATGAATACTCACTTGGATGACCAGGGCAGCGAGTCAAGGTTGCAAGCCGCAAAGATTATCCTACAACAGATTGCGTCGTTCTCGGGACAGTCAAAAGGACAGGACACCCTGCCAGTCTTCCTAGCTGGCGACTTCAATAGCGAGCCAAATGATGAAGCTTACAAGGCTATTACTAGTGAGGAGTCTCCTATGTGTGACCTGCAGCTGCTAGTCCCTGAGGATCAGAGATATGGTAACCTACATACTTTCACTGGATTTGACGGCAATCCAGCACTGCTCTCCAGGATCGACTTTCTTTTTATCAATTACACACACTCTAGTGACCATAACATCCATAACCCTTCTAAAATCGAACCTGTAGACCAATGGACTGTGGAGGGTTATGCTATTCTGGAGAACCGTTTTGAAAATGGAGTGTATAATTCGGACCATAGAGCTGTGATTGGTGATGTAATGCTCTAATAGTCTTCATATTCCTGATATCGATTACTCGTCCAACAAACATAAACGGTCCATCCAGTCCACATTAGCCATCAACAATCCATTCCCGTTTCCCACGTAGGCTCAATCCCTAAAAATAACACAGAACAACCACTATTTTTGTGGACCGAGAGCAAGACAAAGCCAACAAATCTACCAAGGCGAGCAAATCTTCTTATGCATAAAGCCAGATCTCCAATCCGCTAGGACTAAACCCACCACGACCGTCAGCCCAAGGCATAGGTACTTGCAAGACTCAGGCGCTCGAAGCTGGACTCGAAGTGGTCTAGGCCGTCGCCCACGGGATAAGTCATGGAGTACCTCCCGCCTACGTTCGCCATCGATCAATATATTCCAGCCCCAGAGTATCCATGTCGTCCAGGTGATTATAACCAGTACCATCACGGCAAGATAATGCACGGTATTGTCACAAATCCACAGGAGGATGTTGCCGCTGAGGATCCATTGAAAAGAGGAGTAGATGATTAGGGAGGCGAGCGCTGCAAATAGAGAGCGTTTGGCGTTGTAGCAATACCGAAGGAGAGACGGCGGGGTATTGTTCAGGTAGGCTGGGGATTGCTGTGAACTCATAGCTGCTTGGGGTTTCGTGACAGTGTGGGTTCCATCTTCAAGGTCTGCATCGTTCGGAAATGGGACATGTTCATGATAGGAAACTGCAGTGTCCGTGCATCTATTTGCGGGTAGTATCTCGTGCAAGGTGTCATTGTCCGTTGGCTCGTTCGCAGAATACTGCTCGAAACTTCCGATGCTAGTGTTGGGTGTGTCTCCCAATGGTTGCTTGCAAGAGGCCATGTTTTTGGATATCGTCTCTGGATAGTTGTTTCGAAATTCGATAACCCCCGAGTTTCGAGACAAAAAGATATCGAATAAACACAGAAGAAAAGTATGTAAGACAATGAATGACAGACGAATGTTGTATAATAGTAGCGTTAGCTATGATAATTGTTTTAATCATGTCCAACAATGTGTCAGATGTAAGTGAGGGAAGCATGGCAGTGACTGCTCTCTTCTGAGGTGCAAACGCAGCAGGTGCACCGTCGTAGCTTCCACGTTTCAAGCACATGAGACTTCGAAGAGAACCGCGCCCTTGCACCCACTTGATAATCAAACGGTCAACACCCAGGTGAACAGTTAATTTTGCCGAGCAAGTTCATGACCTAGTGCCCTGAAAGGCTTCCAAAAACCGTCGAATACCACTTCCAGTCGATTTAAAGGTTCAATTTTGACCACGAATCCTCGATTCTCAATTAAAGATACAGGGGGTAGATATATGCTTTGTAACCTTGACCGATGCCGATGGCAATGAAGAGATGAACATCCCCGTGGGTTATTCTTATACATATTTGTCATACTCACCCTTGCTACATGCCCTAGCCACGCCCTGATATCAAGAAGCGTAAGGAAGCCAAGTTGACGTCGACATTTTCGCGACTGTCAAGAATTCCCGTATTTGGCTACCTTCTAGGAGCTACGATAAGGGGCGCGCTCGAACTATGGATGCTGTGATCTCAACCACCAGCTATGACCAAGTAAGAGCAAGCCTCAGTGGCGAGTCGTTTCGGGGTTAGTTGCCCACATTGACCTGCTTCTTTGCTGAGGGCTAGATATTTAAGCTCGCCCGTAAATGTTATTGTAGACAATGATGGGCCTAAGAATCAAGCATCAGGCAGCGGCGTGATTTTCCTCTTTGCAGCATCATGTCCATTTATCGAGTCTTCCTCGTCGTCAAGTTTCCTCTTCACACCGGAGCCGCCATTTCGAAGCCCACCACTCTGCCCATTTGCTACCGCTAATGCGCCATGCACTTTGCGCACTTCCGCTTCTTGCCTTGCCTTTGCCTCCTCTGCAGCATGTCTCTTCTTCCATTCCTCTCTAATCTTTGGTGCAACCCTAAGTAAATCGTCTTTCGAGACCTTGTCTTGTATGCTCTCCATGACGCTCTCAACTGTACTGATATGATTTGCTTCCTTTTTGTCGTCCCGGAAGCGCAAGAATCTCCATCTGTTCTGCTGGTCTAGGTAACACTCCACTATACGGTCATCGAGAGGTTTGTTCAAGACCTTCATGTCTTCCCATTCCTGCTCTTCAATGAACATAGAGCCATAGTGAATTTCTTCGTCATTGCCCTTGTTCACTCCAAGACGTACTATTGGCATTGCTGAGTAGTCTGGAAATGGGCTGGTAAACCCATCCTCCATATCTTCGGCATCTGGCTCAAGCATTGGCCATTCAAAATGCATCCTGAAATCGATGGAATTCTCGTCCTCAGATTTCCACTTCAGGATGTGTTGGTCTGTTCCAAACTGATACGGCGACCCTGTGCATGTAAAGATCAAGCCATCATTACCGTGAGGTAGGTTAGGCAAAATATCCTGAAACATCCTCGGGATTGCATAACTAAACTCCATAGACTTGAACTCCGTGATGAAGGGTAGATGCTGAATTTCTGTCGGATATTTCCTGTACAAGGCCTTATAAGGGTCGTGTACCCTCTCTTTGAAATATGCGAGCCGCTTGTCCAAGGTCCGATGCATCAAGCTGTTGCCATCGAGCATAAGACAATCAAAGACAAGATATCTAAGCTCCATGTTCCCGTTCGGAAGTGTATCATTGACAAGCTCACCATCAACCAAGGTGTTTATGTGAAACTCAATTTCAGATTCCTTTAGTGGGAAGTGTAGGCCTTGAACCCAATAATAGTCATTTTTCCGGTCAATCAGATAAGTGACCTCCGCTTCATCCGAACGAGTCAGGTACATAAGACAGCGTATGCCATCTGATTTCTCGCAGACATAATAGTCTTTTTTCTGGAGCTCAAGCTTATGTCGAGCAGCAAAGCTGACGGGTTGAGCCCCAGGGAAGGCTAAAGACGTCCGGCCTAATAGTTCTGCTACTTCGTGCTGAAAGTTTGAAAGTAGCTCTCCTTGAGCCTTGGTTCCAGGAATCTCAGGCACCGAGCCTCCCATGTTGATTTCACTCGGCACAACTGTAAAAGCAGTATGAGATAGTACAAGCTTCGAGAGCTATCAACCAAGCTCAAGGGTATATATCCAGGTGGCCAAAGAAGGACCGTCGCATGGCCGGACAGGATAACATGTGATAGACTTTCAATGCTCCACCATAGTGTCTAGTAGTTGAAGTAGTCAATTAATGTCTCAGACTGTACCTGGTCCGAAAACAAGTGAATAGAGAAACGTCCTTGAGCGGTTGTCGCTGTTTTGAGCATCAGGTGGTGACTCAGCCAGTACTAGTAGTAGCTTGAGTCCTACGGATAAATATATATCCCGAGCTGTATTCTAGCGGCTTGGCACAGGAATGTGATCCCGGCAAAAGTTGCAAGGCGAAGTGTTTGCTTGCTTGCGACACGCCGAGGCCAATAATCTTCCCAAAACTGACTTCAAACGCGATTATCGCGGGTCAAATCCATAGTGTGGTATGTGTTGTTTCTCTGAACTCTGCTTTCCCAATTTATGTGACGTCTCTTGGACCGGTCGCTGCCCACTCACGGCTCTCCATCGGAGCAGTGTTCAACTAAGTTTCCCATGGTGCGATGAGGGAAACGAACGTTCCTTGCGTGCAAGCAAATATTTCACTTCGTCATGGCTACACATTACTTCTCTGGTTGCCGATGGTCCATAGCTGATAGAGGTGCTGTTCTAGAAACATGTTCGCCTAATCTATGCCAATGGTTGAGCGTTCTCGGCGCAGCAGCTCCGCGGTGGCATCCTTCTGGGTCTGATAATGCCTTCTCCCAGCCCTAGTCACCCCCAAAATACCACACCTTCACAGCCCGATCTCTCTCAGCAATCTGTGCCTTCAGATGAATCTATCGAGACGGAGAGGACAGCGATCAGCAATGGGGCGCAGCGAAATGGCAATGCTATGGAGACTCGGCTTACCGACCCAGTTCAAGAAGGAAAGCAAAAAGCAAAGGCTGTTATGGTCGCATCAGGACTGGCTCCAGGCCCTCAAGCAAATGGAGGAGCGGCCACGGAGAAAAATGGCGCAGCCGTAACAGATGAAGTAGTGCGCAATGGCGCCGTCCAGAGCAGGAAGCGCTCGAGGTCCGGTACGCGAATACCTCATACATCAGATGCTCAAGGTCTTCCACGAAGGACGAAAGAGATTGCGGATAAGGTGCTCCTTGAACAGTATGTGAATCGCGATATGATGCATGCGGCGGCCAGAAAGTATAACGATGACGAGCACGTCAAGCTTCAGATAGGCAAACGTACAGAGAAGGAAAAATACAAGAATAACGACTTCAAAAGTATGCATGTATTCGGACCTGGGTATGCGGGCTGGGGGAACAACACAACCAACATTCCCAATGGAGGGTCAGTCGTTGTCTATCCTATCCAGCGGAGAAGACCTGGAGGGAGAAGGACCAGAGAGCTGCGTGTGCCCAAGAAGGACCTTCTAACGCAATCAGAACAACTTGACCAGCTTGTACCTATAAGACTGGACATCGAGTGGGAGAAAATAAGATTACGAGATACCTTCACTTGGAATCTACACGATCGTGTGGTAACCCCCGAACTATTCGCGGAACAGCTGGTTGAGGACTTCAAGTTGCCACTCGAGCACTGTGGGCCTCTATTGCATAAAGTATGCGCAAGTATCAAGGAACAGATACAGGACTTTCACCCTCATGTTTTCATTGACGAGGAAGCCCTGGACCCACACCTGCCATATCACGCGTACAAAGATGATGAGATGCGCATTACCATCAAGCTCAACATCACCATCGGTCAGAACACGTTAGTGGATCAATTCGAATGGGAAATCAACAATCCTTTGAATTCGCCCGAGGACTTCGCGAGACAAATGACGCGTGACCTTTCTCTAGTGGGGGAGTTTACCACCGCCATTGCACACTCGATTCGAGAGCAGAGTCAGCTTTTTACCCGCAGTCTCTACGTCACAGGCCACCCATTTGATGGCCGCCCAGTCGAAGACCAAGAGCTTAAATCAAGTTTCCTACCTTCTCCACTTCAATCGGCCTTCCGACCATACCAGGCAGCAAAGGAATTTACTCCTTATCTATACGAACTCAACGAAATCGAGTTAGAGAAAACAGAGCTGTCGTTGTCGAGGGAAGAGCGTCGTCAAAAGCGTTCCGTTAACCGGCGCGGTGGGCCGGCTCTTCCAGACCTGAAGGACCGTCGTCGGACAATTCACACGTTGGTGGTATCTTCAGTTCTCCCCGGTGCGTCAACAACCATAGAAGAGAGCCGGATAATGAAGCGTATTGCTACGGCATCTGGCAGAGGAAGGCGACCTGGCCACGGTCAGAAGGATGGCATCGACGATTCCGACGATTCCGATAGTGAAGAGTCCGAGGTCGACTCGCCCGCGATCCAAACCAACTTACTTGCAGGTACCGCACGAACCAGAGGCATACGAGGTGCAGCTACTGTCGCACAGGCTGCCATGCGGGGTAACCTCGGACGTTCTGCAACCCCAGAAGCATCAACACTTCATCACCACGAAACAAGAACCTCAGGCCGAAGATTCGGTGGAAAAGACTATCGAGAAGAGAGTGTTGACGACTCACTAACTCATATCATTAAGCTGCGCATAAACCCTCAGCGGTACAAGCAACTACTGCGAGACCTCAAGAGCAAAAGCAGACCCGAGCCCCTCCTATCCGCAAACTCTTCAACCCATCTACATTCACGTCGATCACAAAGTGTAGATCAAAATCGCGATACATCGGCACCGGGCTCAATGGGCCCACCTCCAACTACGCCAGGATCGCAGCCGCAGCCATCACCTCGACATCACGACCGCACGGCATCAGGAACAGCAGGAGGTTCGTCAGTACCGATACAGTCGATTCATCCACACGCTGCACAGATCGGCAGGGTGGATGCCGTTGGTCCCCCCAGCCCCGAGAATCCTATTGTAAGTCTTATTCCAACTCATGTAGCAACTACCTTCCACGCACCATTCGGCCTTCGAACATAAAGCGTAGAGAGCAACTTCGCTCAAGGAGACGTTTTGTCAGACCCTCAAGTCGATCTCCGCCTACTAGGCCATCCATCTCTCATATGCACAGTCACATTGCTCAACCTTCCATCCCAACCCTCTCCCTTTTTTCCTCCCCTCCGCTTCCACCCCCTTGAGCTAACCCTTCCCCCTCCCAGCCCAAACCCCCACAATGGCTCAACAACGCCCTCGCCCGCCTTCAACAAACCTACCCCTCCGACTCCTTCGAAGGCACAATGCGCTACACCGCCGTCAGCACCATCACCGACCTCCCCATCAGCGTGCGTCCCGAGGCCCCAACCCCTGACAATGTAAAATACATGTACTACCCAAGGATTAAATGTAAAGATTGCCCCGGGAAACTCTACACGCCGGGGCCGGAGATGGGGGTGAACAATTTCGAGGTGCATTTGAAAAATCGGCTGCATCGGGACAAGGTAGAGGCGAGGGTTAGGGGGTTGGAGAAAGGGGTTTAGGTGGTGGGGGGTTATGGTGTTAGGGGCGTCTTGGCGACACGGAGGTTTTTTTTTAAGTCTTGGGTAGGATGTCTGGTGCAGGTTGGCTTTAAGAACAAGTGCATAGTTACGAGTATGCTACGATACCTTCAAAGATGCCTCATGGACGAACATCAAGTTGCTCCTTACTGATGCCAAAGTGCGTTAATACGTTGAGAACATGGTTCTTTAATAACCGACTGTGGCTAAAATTTACCGGTTATCTAATCAATATTAGCGTATGCAGAAAGGTTTAGAATCCTTGGCATTCATTTTCGCTCTGCCCCACGGTGATCCGATTGTATGAAGAATTCGAAAATCAACCCCACCGCCCCCCCAATTGCCCAAAATTGAAGCTATTCAGACCTCTTTGTTTGTTGATGTTCCTGACGTTCTTGGCACCGTTTTATTCGAAATGCCTCAACGCCGGAGTCAAAATCTACCTCTAGATGACTCTCTCACCTCCTCTAGAGCATCCGAAAGACTCTATTAGAACTGAGTCGTTAAATAGAGTCAAATTCCTGATTTCCTACCTTCAATTCTCGTTCCAAAGCTCTGATATCTGCCTCAAAAATGTAGCCTGAATGCTTGAAGTGCTGTCTCGGAAATCTATCGCATCTGCTTCGTTCGACAGCGTAATGAAGAAAGTCACCAAAGATGCCTTCAAAATGAAGCCATATTGCGTCAAAATGCCTACGAACTCAGGCCTTTAATACGCTGAAGGTGAGTTCTATGAGGTTGTAATTCGACGAGTAGGAAGGCAAATATCGCATCTGACATTCATATCAGTGGTAGATCGTCAATTCAACGAGGCAAATAGCTTACCTGACATCCGTGTGAGGTGATGAGCTCTTCAATTCGACTATTGCAATGAACACTCGCGTTATTCATGATGATCACACTCCTTGAAGTCGAAAAGAAACTGCATAGAGGTAGCAGTTCATCTGCTAGCCATCGAAAGAAAGTCTCGTCGTTGAATCAACCCTCGCGAATACCGATGCAGAATAGATATTCGTCTTTCGTATAGATCGGAAGAACACTTCAGCAATGCTCTCTCGTTCTGAAGGCTTGATAGCGAGCTGATTGATCAACGAAGGCATAGGCTTGATGACGTCAGCCTGTGGTCTCGTTGAATAATGACTCATTCACGAACACGAGCTGCTCGGCCGTCAAACGAAGCATGTCTGCTACTCAATTCAAACGAAGCTCATCGTTTTGTCTGACTTCTACACGCTGTCCTTTTTTAATACTTCAGCCTCTTCTCTTCAGAATTCTTGATATCGTGAATTGATGCACGTTAATGTCTCACTCCTCTCATATGTATCAGACCATCTCTTTCTGCATGATCCACGGCTGTTCTTCGAGGTAGGCTATGAGGCCATTTTCAGCGATCTTGAAGACCTTTCGAGGAGCGTCTTTGGGTCGGAATTGAGATCTAAAAGGTGAGTTATACATAAAGAGGTTCTCTTGAACATTATATACAGTGGCAGAACAACAATGAACCTCTTCAGCGATTGCCGAAGGAGTCCAATGAAGTAGCAGAAGGCGTAGTATTTTGGAGCGAAGGCTTGCAGGAAGTGGTCCCGGCATAGCTGGAAGAACGTCAGGAACGTCAACAAACAAAGAGGTCTGAATAGCTTCAATTTTGGGCAATTGGGGGGCGGTGGGGTTGAATTTCGAATTCCTCATATAAACGGATCACCGTGGGGCAGAGCGAAAATGAATGCCAAGGATTCTAAACCTTTCTGCATACGCTAATAGCTTAAAGTCCGGCATCCAGCCCTAAAGGATCATGCACCTTTCGGACATCTATCTACATCGGCCCACCTTCAAAGCTACTGAATATCCTCTGGCTTTCGAATTTACCACTCAGTCTGAGTTTATATCAGTTGAACCATACAAAGGTATTGCCCAAGTGTGGCCGGGAGAGCTCTTCCTGATCAAACACTGGCCGGTCTTGGCACCTAATTTGTTGCTGCCTTCCCCTAGAATTGGTCTGTCATCTACCTTGGTATTGTATGTGACGTTGTTGAGAGAGGTTCAAGCATGGCATGTTCTTTCTGACGTTTCCTTAACCTACCTGTATAATGAAAATGTTTATATCCTCCAGTTTCGCTTGCTTTCTGACTACCTCAGTCGCCTCGGAAGATGTCATCGTTGAACCCAGGATACCGCCAGCCAGATGGCTATTGGAACCCTGACATGTGGGACAAAGAGCTCTGCGCCAAATGCAATGAGATCCGCTGGGAAGATATATTCGGCAGCTCTTGGCACAACGTGCGTGTCGACTCTTGGAGTACGGGCACCAGCTCTCCCCGGTCCCTCGTTCATATTCGGGACAATCGGATGTGTGCATTCTGTAGGCTTACATATCATGCTATGGTAAAGGCTGAGATATGGCATGACATTGAAGACCGCGCCGTATGGCTTCATCATGATGTTTATGCATGGCTCCTTTCAGGCCCTCCAGACCCACCGGATCGGTGGCCTTCCCGGGTCGAGAAGAGAATCTGGCTTCGTATTCAACGGGATACTGAGGATATTGAGATTACCATCAAGGATGGCTTGCCATGCGAGCCCGTGTTCCCGGATGAGAAGGACGTGATGATGACCCATGCTGCCTGTATCCAACTAATGGCAGCGGATCCCGATTGTACGACCGGCGCGGACAGTAATATCGCCAAGGTCATGAGGCGACACTCATCGGACGGAGAAAAGAACTTATTCAGCGATCCTGAGCGTTACAATGCGGAGGAACTGAGAATCCTGGACCGCGTGCATGCCTCTGCATGTCGAGGCCGATGGATGTCAGAGGAGCAAGTGGACTATGATATGCTCAAACACTGGCTCTGGACCTGCAGCGTTTACCATGACCCACAATGCACACCTCCGAAATCGCTTGACTCAGGAGCGGAGACGTATCCTTTCAGGGTGATTGATGTTCACCGCGGTTGTGTTGTCTCAAGAATGCCACACACGCCATATGTCTGCTTGAGCTACGTATGGGGTCCTAATCCGCAGCTGAAACTCACTGCCAAGACTCTTGGTACACTAACAACCGAGGGTGCACTATTCGATGAGACTACTGGTGTGGCACAAACGATCAAAGACGCCATTTTTGTCTGCGGTATGCTTGGTCAAGAATACCTCTGGGTTGATAATGTATGCATCAAACAGGATGATTCGGACATCCGACAAGCTGAGATTGAAAACATGGGCAATATCTATGCCGGCGCGGTACTAACAATCATTGCTGCATCTGGTTCTCATGCAGATGCAGGCTTGCTTGGCGCACGAAAGAGATCCAGAAAGGCGATGCAACACATGGAAGTGATTCGGGGTCGTCGGCTTATGGCATCGATGCCGTCTCCTGGGTATGACGCTCAATTCTCACCATGGGAGCGTCGCGCATGGACCTTACAGGAACGTGCGCTCTCCCATCGTCGCCTAACATTTACAGAGTCCCAGGTTTACTTCCAGTGCAAGACATCCTATTTTTATGAAGATGCAGTTTGCGAAATTCCTGGCAAGGCAAAACTGATCAAATTTCCAGACATACGATCGCCCTTTGCATCAGTAGAGCAACACGACTTCGACCGGTCTGATGGCTCTCCGATGTATGAAGATATAGTCCGCGCATTGACTCGGCGGAAGCTTACCTTCGACGGTGACGTACTGAACGCATGTACCGGGATATTCAAGGTCGACCAGGAACGCCGTGCGTCGCGAGGACAAAGTACAATTCTACATTTCGGGCTACCAGTGGCAATATTCTCCAAGGCACTGTGTTGGATGTCAATGCAGGACTCACCTGGTCGTCGCCGCAGCGACTTCCCCAGCTGGAGTTGGGCCGGCTGGGATACAGCTGCTTCGTATGATTTGCTCCGATTCAACGTGATATGTGATGAGAATATTTACCTAGCAGACGAGTCTGATGCCGCAAAGGCGGCGGCGTTCCTCGAAGCGAGATCCACAGGGGAAAACGCGCCTGGCAACCCATTGCTGACATTCCGAACCACTTCAGCAATATTACGTGTAGATCGCATCAGCGACGATCCCAAATACCCAAACTCCTTCGCCATGTGGTCGCCTCATGATCAGGGCCTCTGTCTCGGTCACATTCTGCTAGCCGAGTCCGCGCGGGCTTCTCGTCCCGATGAAATGGAGTTCATAGTCATTGCCATTGAATCATATGAAAATGGATGGAAACACAACAATACCAACGACAGATCAAAATGGACGCGTCCGGAGAAATACTCGTATGGCGTCAAACTCATATTCATTGAATGGATCGGAGATGTTGCACAAAGAGTACAGATGTCGTATCAGCGTCCAAACAGCAGTCCTTGGTTGACAACACCTTCGGAGGGCTCTCAGAGCATTGCGAATTGGCAATCAGTAAAGCCGGTAGAGAAAGTGATAACATTGAGTTGATAAAATCAAAAATGTCATGAACAGGAGCCTTTCGGACCGCCGCCCATTTCCTTCAGAGGGCTCTTAGAACATTACAAAGATTGAATGACTGGAGAAAACCCAGCTTGGGCAGACCGCCCTAACAGTCTACAAACAACAATCGATCTCCTTTGACATAACCAAGTGTATTCTTTTCCTGAACTATTATAGTCGTTGTACTGGGGAAATCGCAGCGCTTGTGCGATAAGAAGAATTGGTCAAAGGCATATGTGGCACGTTGGTTTATTATACGACCGTTCGCGCAGTTTGATAACCATACGACCTTTTTCGCCAAAATGTGAACACACTCGACGTTGGCCTATCCAGGTATGTATGACATCTTTCAACAAGTGGCCACACGAGCCGTTTCCGCCGCTCTCACGTCGGTTTCAATTTTGTACTTCAAGATCGTGAACCCGTCCTGCATTGTGAAATGGTCTGTTAGTCAGACTGACTGTACTCTCAGTCTCCATCGATCTTCTATATTCAAGTCTTTTACTCCATCACACAGGGCAATAGTGGAATCCTTCCTTCGACCCCCTCGATCAAGATCAAGGGGTCACTCCCCCCGCTCGCTCTAAATCTGAGGCTTTCGCAACCCCCGAGCGCTCTGCTGAGACTAGCTTACATGTAGACAAATTAGACATTTCGGTTGATGCCCAGGTCCTCCGCAGATGACAAAGGCTTTTGCAGTCACACTTGGGACGACAGAAGAGAAAAATCAAAGATAAGAGCGAAGTGAGTAATCAAGATAAAGATCACCAGTAGATAAAGATGAGATTAGACTAGGAAAGACTAGGAACTTCTCAAAAGTAACCAAAGCACAGTCAATCTTTCACAAGCATTTGAACCTATCGCTTCTGCGTCAATCACATCATCAAACTTCTACTAACTTGTACGAAAAACCGTCATCCGTGCCAAGAAAGACAGAAAAACCCCGAGCGTTTAACAGGTGAAAACCGCCCGCTCTAATAAATGGCCCACTAACATTAACAGTCCTGCCTGGGTAGACCGCCTCAAATTTCAAACTCCCCGAGGCTGTCGCCATTCGCCTTTTCTCCTTCTTCGCGGCTTCGACATGCAGCCGTCTCCACTTCCTCGGGACTGTTTGGGCGAACGAAATGCGCAGTCGGGTCGGAAATCCACATTGGGGCATTTACGTGGGAGTATACGGGACTGCGCCATTGATCGGGGCTGGGTGAGTGATGATGGCGTCTGCGGTGCGGGGATGGCAAGTTCTAGGCGGAACGGGGGTTACTGGTGGTATGTAAACTTCATTGAGCTGTTTCTAGAGACAACAGAAGGAGGCAGTTTTTTTTTCCTTTGTTGGTTTCGCTGCTTGTAACATAGCCTTGTGTGCCACTTCGCCTGTACTTGGCGCGGCAAGGGATACTTCTGGGGAAGTAGCTCATAGTGATGAATATCACCGAAGCCGTCGTCCTTTACTAGAATCGCGTGGTTGACGTTTGGGACTAGATATTGCGAGTCCGCTATATGCTTGCCATGTCCTCGGGGCTTTTACGCCCAACCCACGCACGCGAGCTTTCTAACAGACAGTGGAGAGTTATTGGGTAGACCAGACCATAGTCTTCGCGTGAAGCTCGACCAGAAACATATATATCGGTCTTAATGCGTAATCAAGAAACTTGCAGCTTTTAACTGTCGTGTAGGTACCTCCCCATGATAAGAGACGTTAGCCAATGGAACCATAGTCTGAAAAGCTCACCCCGTTAGAGAAGTTCGAGGCGTCAACGATGAAAGCCATTCCAACCAGCCATCGACTCCTCGTCGCTGAGCGAATTACTTGAACTACATACTTAGGGACTGGTACTTATTCCGCCCTTCCTGGCCCGTGGAGCCATTACAACGATTTCACTCTCAAGTCGCGAAAGAGAAACCGGGGATCCTTTAGAAAGACACCACATGCTCACCATGTCGATAGCACTCTTTGATTTCTCTGCCGTTTAATTCCCACGCTGCAAGCTGCTCCCTATCAGCATCTGTCAGGTATGTGGATGAATTTTTTTGGAGAGGCAGGTCGGGCTTTTGGGAAGACGGACGAGGAGTTTCTGCCACAGGTTTGAGGCGGGAAGAGGGACGATCAGATGAATACTGACGCGCGAGCGGAAGGCGTTGTCGTCGATTGTAACCATGTAGAAGATTCGTGGTGAGGAATAGGATTCCCTGGAAATACTCGAGCTCGCGGAGGAAATACTTGGGTTACGGTGCGTTAAGAGAAGAGCGCTCTGAATGCGAAACAAGGCACTGAGACTCACTGGAAACAAGCTCGTTGCGAGCTACGTCCGAAGGTGAGGGCTCTGCCATGAACACGTCTGCCTCTATTCAAATAAATCAGCGACGTCAAGCGCGAATCCTTTTCAAACCGCAGTACTTTACCATCTAAGCGTAAGCGCATTCCAATCAGTTGCCATCTCAAACACTCTCGTGATGTTCTTTCCAACTAAACCCGCGTCGGCACCTAGCTCTTCGGCCTGCAAATACTAAAGAGGTTCGTCTTGTTTTATCCGGCCACTTAGGCTATTAGTTCATCCCTTTGCAAAGGTATACTCGCTATGAAATCTCAATTCTTACCAGCACCAGCTAATACGGTCTTGCCTGTTCCCGGAGGGGCCCACTCAGAAGCGTCTCTAGGCCTTGGCCTGTGTATGTAGGTGATGACTCATTAGCTGAACGAAACCTCCAAGTAAAGTAGCTCATCACGTCACACCTTTCCCCAATAACAAACATCTGTCAGCCCCTACTCCTTTCGTCCATTGAATTGGTTTCCCACAAACGTCCAGCACCAAATTTTCTTCTGCTCTTCAAGGATACACGAGGTGTTTCATAGGCTTCATCGTTTCCAAGTGACTGGTTGAATGTCTTTCAGCAGAGAAGCGGACTGATTCATACGTTAAGTGACTTGCAAGGCTAGTGATTGAGGGAATGACTGAAGCCACGACTTTTCTTTTCAATGCAAATCCTCGCAGCATTGGTGACGTAACGATCAGAATCTGGAGTTCTTTCTAGCATTTTCGGACTTGTTACTTTTCTTGCTTGTTCTTGCTTAAGGGCTTTGTGTATGAAAGATTCTCCTTCTTCTGACTCTCCGGATTGTCGTCGCTGCAGGCCTTTTGCAGTGTTTCTCGTATCCAGGGAAAATCAAGGAGGACTCTTTCAGACACATAGTATGCATTCTGAAGACAAGATTTGAAAATCACAATTATGACAGTAAATCTACGTTGTGTCTCAGGGAAGAATCATCGAATTTATCGGACTTCATAATACTCACGATACTGAAGATCTTGATAGTCAAGTAACTAGCTTGCCGCGGGTGATTAATCTGTCTTTCAAGTGGCTTGAACTGTCATGAAAAGCCAATGGGTAGTGAGGAAGATGAGAAATAGGAATACTGTCTTCAAATGCTTCAAATTTCAGACTGGTAGTCCTTCATTCAAATTTGGACCCAGTAAAGGTTATTTCTTGGCATTTCACTGATAGACAATGGTAGTAATACTTTATACTAATAACGCTACACAGTCGCTCGCAGTCGTCAGCGCCACAATAGACGATGGTGTCTTTAGGAAAGAATGTTCATGCAAGGTCGTAGCACACAAGCTTGCTCTCTCGAAGGTTTTGTAAGAGAGTCATCAAAGAGTTGAACATCTCAGTCATCAGCCGTAACAGTAGACGAAGGTGTGTCTTAAGGATAGTATCACCTTTTTGTTGTTTGTGAAGAGCTAGGATTTTGTCTTGAGCGAAGTAGAGTGGCTTGAAAGGCGTCCTGAATTCAGTCGTCTTGAGGCCCTTTAGGAAAGTAACTAATGGCTCAAGTATTTCTTTTAGGAACATCACGAGAACCAGGCTCTGTACCTTAACGAAGCAGAATCTGCGTCCGGCGATGACAGATTTTCAGGGTCTTGGTCTTTGCACACCTTTATTGCGACCCGGTCATTGGCTTCGGAACCCCTTTTGCTCAACGACTTTGGCGAAGTCTTCACCCAGCCCTGGCCTGGCTTTTCGTAGAAAGTTTTGATAGTGGCATCTGTGCCAAGAGTGAAACCCTCGTCTTGGCCTGATGAGGCCGGTTGAGGCAACTTTCATGATGATGTCTCGGCTACAGGGGAGACAGTGAAGTCCTTCGAGCTTTCCTTCCGATGAAAACCATTCAGCCATACCCGTTTCATCTCTACGGTTTTTTTTGACAAGATCCTCCATGACCTTACCATCCATCAGGCCGTGCAGATAGCATTTGCCAACATATTGATAGCGACCTCTCTTCATAGGCCGCAGAATGGAGAACGCCTCCGTGCTTGACAGCAACCAGATCTCATCGTCTACCTTTGTGCCAATGGGCGCCAATCCCATATACTGATGTTTTTCATTCTATATAAAGTGCCGGAGGAGAGCTGCGCGACGAAGTGCTTCAATCCTGTCTTCGTCCCGCTCGTTGTCACTAACAGCCTCTCTGCCACGCCAATACATGCATCCATCCCGTGAAACGACCAGACCGGCCTTTCGCAAAACGTCCGCGACTAGAGTGTGTAGGAATGCAGTTTCTATGATCTCTTCCGTGAAGCTATACGTGTCAAACAGATTATCTAGAGCCCACTGATGTTCGATGGAATGAGAATTGCCGCCATGGCAGGATTCACTCATCTTACCCACACGGTCAACACGGATACCGTTCCACCCAAGGTCGAAGTATGAGTTGAGCGCTGCACCATCCATGAATCTTGACAGCTGTGAGACCTTGTTTGCAGGGCGGTTGCAGAGACTGTAAGCACGCCTGACCTCGCCGTCCGCATTAAAAGCCACGGCTTTGGGGAGCGTCTGAATGACCGTGTAGGGATTGCTTGCGTCTTCGGGCCTCCAATCGGGCACCCATGATGGCCATAGCCTGCATCTTCTTATCTTCTTCAGTCTTGCCAAAATGAACGAAGCCCCAGACGTCGTCGAGACCGCGATAGCCAAGGAAGGTCAGTTTATGCGGGTGTTTTAAGATGCAAAGATAGTAATATCTAATATGATGTTATGGAAAGGTCTTGAATAGTTCATTTCGAGCTGCCCGGTTGGTACGTCGATGGCTAAGTCAAGTGGTGCGAATATCCTTCGTGCATGCTCGTGGCGGTATATGGGCGAAAGCAGTGAGCAACTCTAGGAGTTGAAGTGAAGAGTCTAGCTTTGCTTTGGGCTGGGTGTGCGTACGGCGGGCATCGGTCAAATTTGCGAGTTTTAGAATCCCGCTCTCGTATCTCAAAGATCGCCTCAGTGTCAATGCAAGGCCTTCAACAGCCGAACCTACGGGTTGAGGCACGATTGCTTATAATGAAGAGTTTCGCTAATCCAATACCGATTTATTAAATATCCGTGCCAATATCTGCTTCTTATTCCGCATGCACTCTGCAAGGTGAACGATACAATTTCGAATATAGCAGCTAGCTACGTGATCACCAAGGCAGGAGTGCCATAATAAAGGCGGCAACGAATGCTGACTCCATGCAGGCCAAAAGAAGATCACTTGATACTGCTCGGATGGCTCCACCTGTCTTTGCGCTGGCGGTCGCAGTCGAAGAAGCGGAAGTCACTTTCGCGGTCGAGGACCTGCCTGAACCAACAAGTGCTGAGGTTATGGCTTTATCAATACCTGTTGCAGTTGCCGAAGGTAAGTTGGTTGCGGAAGAGATGGTGGTGGGCGGGCTCTGTCCACTGTCTTTGTAGATGTTGCCCGTAGTTCCATTGACTAGCTGGTAGTCTCCTGTTATCAGGTTGACGTAGTTGCCTTGAGGATCGTAGTAATCTCCATTGTCGACGAAACCATGTGTGCCGTCAAGAAACTCGAATTGCGACGTGGTCTTATCCTGCACTTATGTTAGCACAAAATTTTGCAGGATAGGTCCCCACTGATTAGAAAACTCACATAGCAAAAAGGGATATTGCCATCCGTCAGGATACGGCATTGGACAGTAGGACTGCAGCAAAGCTCAGTTACCTGCCGGATTCCCAGATCCCGTCTAGCCAGTCCCCCAGCGTTTTCAAAGCCTTGTTGTAGCATAGCTGCTCCGGCACCGCCAGATGGGTACTGAGGGGAGCTGGAGACATCACCTGAAGAACCACCTGAAGAACCATCTGAAGAACCACCTGAAGAGCTACCTGAAGAACCACCTGAGGAACCACCTGAGGAACCACCTGAGGAACCACCTGAGGAACCACCTGAGGAACCACCTGAGGAACTGGATGACTGGCCACAAGGGATGAAACTTGGATCCAGGCAGGCTACCTGACGTTTGTCTATTCCGCCTGTGAGCTGTGCAGCTATAAGCGCAGTAGATGAGAGGGAGCAAGAGAGTCAACCTCATAATGGATAAGCTTCCTAAACGTTTGGTGGGTTGCTTAGTTCAGTCGATTGTCGTGTTCAATAGATCCGGAACGGGGTACCATGGGACTATGTATTCCACAATTCCTCTCTAAGATCACGAGTAAATGGTCCCTCACGGCTACAACAAGGCTGAAGAACAGATGAAAACTATAGAACGAATAACCTAGGTCGACCTAAGCACCACTAGCAGGTGCATAGCCCAGCCAAGAGCATCTTGGACAGTTCCTCCTTCATACGGCGACTGGGGAGTCGGTATAGCGAGCTTGGCGTTATATATCCCTAAGGTATTCATAGGTCTTGAGGTTCTGCTTCGCGAACAGCCAAGTCGAAAGCCTTCCAGGAAGAGGTCATCTGCTCGAGGCTGCTTGTTGTGAGGCACGTTGGTTATGGGAGAAGCCGAATTTCCACTGGAAAGCGTGCATGCAAGCATACGGGGAACGCCATGCGTCTCGGCCTTGGATATTCCTATTGGGTAAAGAGAGCATATCACAACGCCTTGAAATATCAAGTAAAGACAGTGAAGTGTGGAAATAGGACTAGCAGGGCTGAAATTTAAGCTTGATGCAAAATCTTGATTCCATCGCCTGCTGGGGATACTGGGAACAACAGCTGGTGACGGACTCTGCGATCGTTGGGCCTGAGACTTTGCAGTTGAGCTAGATGCTTGCATGAATTATCTAGCCGACCGCGGTGATCGTCGAGATGATCAGGGCGAAGGGGATCGAGAGCACGGAACGGAGATGAAGGCATAGAGCGATCAAGAAGGCGAGGATGAAGAGGGGCACTGTGCCGCTGTAGAAGACGATAAAGCTGAAGTATTTATAATCTATCGTTCTTTACTTTTCTTATGAGGTTTTTCGACGGTGTCATGGGGTTTCGTTAGGGCACTGATATGTTGGAAGCGCCAAGTACGTGATCTTCTTTCGCAACATACTCAAGAGGGACGTGGGCAACTGCGTTGCCGTAGGCGCTGCAGAGGGCAAGGTCGATGACGGAGAGGATGAGAATTAGGAGGATGGTCGGAGCGGCGAGGTGGGGGAGGCTCTGTTGGAAGGCTTGGGTGAAGTGCGTTTTGCTGGTTTGCTCGGTCTGTCTTAACCTTGCCGTTGACAGCACAGGTCGAATGAAGGAAAACTAAGGTGCTCGAAGCGTTGATTTCGTTGGCTTTATGAGCGGTTGAAGAGAAGGATTTTTTTTAGGTGTTCATAGGAACAGGAAGATGAATGAGGGCAGGCCGGGTGGGTTAAACATGTTGATGAAATCATTAAGAAAGGTTGTCACCTTTTCGAAAAATCGGTCGGTTGGTTGATGAGAGTTCTTCTGAGACAGATCAGTACAAGGGCAAGCGACCCCGCGAATTATTGCGAACAAGATTTGCGGATTCTGATTCTGCAACATCCGTGGTGTATATCTGGTCATATACTTTTTTCGTCAGGGTGTGAACTGTCAAATTTAACGGCGCACTTTCTCAGTAGCAGTGTATATTTCCGAATCACGTGCAGAATACCTAGTCGTGGACTTAGGCCCGCCGACACCCACATGGCATGCCTGCGAAACACGCGGAGAAAAACGGGGGAGGGGGTAGCGAGATAAGATAAGATAAGATAAGTAACAACCACCACAAAAACATCTTCCCCCCTTTCTCCTCCTCCCGAGCCTCCCTGAGCACCCCCCCCTCTCAAAACGAGTAAGACCGCAGCCTCGGGATTTCCCATTCTTCTTTCCCTTCTTCATCAAATGCTGGCAATTTTCATGTAGACACATTTTCGCCAACACGCCAGTTCAACTGCTTGTTTTCTTTTTTTTTTAAACATACAAGATAGATCTAGTTCGCCACTGACGATACTCCATGTGAAGAAAACCGCAGTTTCTGAAAATCATGTGTGACCAAATTTGATGCAGCTTTAAAAGATGTTGATTTTTTTTGGTGAGAGGGGGGGGGGCTTTTTTTGGAGTATGTACATATGCTCTGAGCGAGCTACGGTAGGTGGGGCAGGGGGGCAGAATGGAGCGAGCGAGCGAGCGGCTATGGCTGTTTCTTTGTTGTCTTTGAGCCAAATTGCTGTCTATGTAAGCTCAGCTTGTGTGGCTTTGGGTCTTAGGCTAGATAGACTTGTGCTCGTGACTTTGTTGGTTTGTTTTTTTTATAAGTCAGGCTTCCGTAGGTCATCACCAAGCCGCCAGAAAACTCGTCACTTGTTAAACACCAGCCTGACATGCCTGAGTATTCTTACTGTATTGAAAGTTGGCATACTTTACAATCAAAACGTTCTTAAACTTACTTCGTAATTAAGCTAAAACTTATCGATGTTTTCTCGGGCTAGTTAGCGAAACCGAGTTCCTGGCTAAGCAACGAAGAAACACACGAAAATCACATGTTACCTTATCCTTAAACTTACAGTACAAATTGCTCAGTCAGTGCTTTGTTGAACAGCCTTCTAGTCCCAATTACTCCTTGAACTACCCCTTCCCCTTACTGTTAGGCTTTTAGCTCATGAGGAATTTCTTCGCCATTTAGCTCTGGTGACTGCGCCTCTAATTCCTTCCCTTGGCCTGACTCATTGGTATACAACTCATACACCTGT